>OBLW0100000875.1_pt1 | contig 25937 bp, 26 predicted proteins | sample 1520161 | NCBI WGS metagenome assembly OBLW01 (sample SAMEA3539309, study PRJEB22396) | soil metagenome | biome: tundra; feature: field; material: soil | place: USA | collected 2010-05 | depth 0.15 m | reverse complement strand
CGCTCTAGTGTCCTATCTCTGAAGTTCGCATCATAATTGCACTGTCATCTTGAGCACCCTGATTCGCCGCCGCGAGTTACGTCCCGGGATGGAGCGGCGCCGGTTCTCCCCCAAAAGCTCCCGTGCCCCATCCTTTCGCCTTTTTTCTGGCGAAAGGGTGGGATACCAAGTCACTCAATCAGCCCGTTCATCTTGAGCGGAGTTTGGTCGTTTTTTGGCCAAACGGAGTCGAAAGATCTGCGGTTGCTCTTTGCGACTTATGCCGCAAACTTCTGGTGCAACCTAGTCCGCTTTGGGCGCCAGAATAAGCGCGTAGACCAGAAGCGCCACGCCAATAAGCCCCGGAATCAGCCCACAAAGGTACACCGGTGCATCGGTCACCAGCGCGTGCAGAAAGATCATCAGCCCCACGCCAACGCCGATGTTGATCAGCCCGCCGATCTTCATGCCCTCGCGCTTCTTACTGGTCTCCAGCCGCGTCTGCTCCCGCAGCAGTTCAATCGCCGCCTTCGCGCTGTCGCTTGAAGATTCGGCCAACCGCCGGAAGGTTTCCGCCTTGTAGAACGCCTCGCGCTCCTTGCGCTGGCTTTCAATCCACGAAGTCAGAGGAATAAAGACCACGAAAAGCGCCACCGCGCCAATCGACAGAAACATCCACAACCCAAAACCGCTCATACCCGAATCGCCGAACATATACATTGCCAGATTCGTCATACAATCCTCCTGATCCTGTTGCCGGGGTTTTTCTCCCCTTGCAACCGGTGGGACCAAAGACCGCCGAACCCGGTTGCATTTTCTTCAGGATTCTTCTCCCTCAACAAAATGCAACCCCGTACCGGGCCCGCCTGTCTCACCCCACGGAGAGCGTCTGACCAGCGGAGAATATCTGAATTGATCGCCAAACCCACCAGCGCGACAGAAGACCTGGCCGACGTCACCCGCGTCCTCGCCGGCGATGTCCAGGCCTTCGAAGGCATCGTCCGCCGCTGGCAGGGACCGCTCGTCAATATGGCCTGGCGTTACTGCCGCGATCGCGGCCGCGCCGAAGAGATGGCTCAGGAAGCCTTTCTGCGCGCCTGGCGCGGTCTCGCCCACTGGCGCCACGAGTCCAGCTTCTCCACCTGGCTCTTCGCTCTCGCGGCCAACGTCTTTCGCTCCGAGCTTAAGCGCTTCCCCACTGTCAACGTAACGATGGACGAAATCGACGAGCCCTCCGCCGCCGCTACTCAGCACGACAGCCTGTCCAAAAAGCAGAACCACGAAGTGGTACGACGCGCCGTGCTCGCACTGCCCCACCGCTATCGCGAGCCCGTCGTCCTGTTCTACTTTCATGAAATGGATTTATCGGCCGCTGCCCTCACAATGGGCCTGCCGGAGGGCACTCTCAAAGCCCGACTCTCCCGTGCCCGCGCTTTGCTACGACGCCGATTCCCGCATCTCAATCAGGAGAGCCCAGACCCGGCAATCGCCGCTCTCACCACCGGAAAGGAGGCTTGAAAATGAACCGGACCAACAAGAACAACTCGGAAATCGACCTCAACCCGATCGACAACATTCTGGTCTCCGAGGAAAAGCTCATTCCCTCCTCCGGCTTCCTCACCTCGGTCATGGAACGCGTCCACGAAGAAGCTCGCCAGCCGGCGCCCATTCGTTTCCCGTGGAAGCGCGCCGCCCCCGGCATTCTCGTCGCTGCAGGAGTCTTCGGCATGGGCGCTTATGAACTCGTCCGGCAGGCCATTCCAGCCGCCCGGGCGATCACCTTCACCCAGCCCCATCTCTCCGTCACCGTCCAGCGCCCGCTCGAACAGGCCGCCTGGGTCGCCTTCGCGCTAGCCGCCTCTCTGGCCTCCTGGATCCTCTCCCGCCGTCTCGCCGGCCAGTCTGGGCTGTTTTAGAACAGTTTCACTGTTACTTGAATGTGGGTGCCCCACCCTTGAATCGCTCTTTGATTCAAGGGTGGGATGCGAGGCAGGAGGAAACCCCGATGGAAGACCCATTCGATCTAGCCCGTTTCCTAAGCGCCCAGGCCGGCGTCTTCCCGCAAGTCGTCGCCGAGCTCGGCGCCGGCCAAAAGCGCAGCCACTGGATCTGGTTCATCTTTCCGCAATTGAAAGGCTTGGGATACAGTTCTCACTCCCACTTCTACGGCATCGGTTGTATTGAAGAAGCTGCGGCCTACTGGCGCCATCCGGTCCTCGGCCCCCGCCTTGAGCAGTGCACGCGACTCGTCAACGCAGTCGAGAAGCGGCCCATCTATCAGATCCTCGGCTCTCCCGACGACCTCAAGTTCCGCTCCTCCATGTCCCTTTTCTCCCGCGCCGCCGCAGACACCACGGTCTTCACTGACGCGCTGCAGAAGTACTTCGCCGGCCAGCCCGATCCGCTGACGCTGGAGCTACTCGGCTAGCTCACTCGATCGCGAACACCGCATACACATTGGCGCTGCTGACCACCTTGCGTGGCTCAATCGCCAGCGGCTGCTGCGGCGCGGCCATCGCAGCCATCGGAGCCGCATTGTTGGCATATGCTCTCACCGGATACATCGGCGCGGAAACCTGGTTGCTCACATAGACCAGTGCACCCAGCTTGACGCCCATCCCTTTGGCCAGCACCGCAGCCTGCGCCCTTGCGCGCTCTGCGGCGCCTTCCAGCGCCTTGTCCTCCAATGCCTGCTCGTTTTCCACTGCCCAGTCAATCTGCCCGCTGTCCGTGGCCCCGGCCGTCACCGCCACATCAAGAATCTCCGCCGCCCGCTCCGGCTTCACCTTCACAGTCCACTGCTGCGCAAGCGTAAACTTGTGCGGCTTGCCGTACGCGCTATCCAGTCGCTGCCACTCGCTCCGAATCGACGTTTCCGGAATCCCCGCCTGCTGCAGCGCCGCAACAATGGCATTCGAAGTCTGCGCTCCCGCTGCGTAGGCTGCCTTCGCATCCGACGGCTGGGTCTGAAACCCAACATGCAGAATCGCCACATCCGGATCCACCGTAACCCGATCCTCAGCGCTCACAGTAAGCGTGCGGTTGGTCGGCTCAATCTTCAGCTGGACCTGGCTGGTCTGCTGTGCCCCGGCCACCAAACATCCGGCCAGCATGGCAAATATCGCGATTCCGTGTTTTTCAAGCATGAGTCTTTCTCCTTCACTCCTTGAACGCAGAGCAAACATGAACTTGCAGACAATTTTTCCTCGTGAGGACGTCCTGGTAAAGACCGCGCCAAACATTCCGCGTGAATTCCAGCTAACAGGCTCCCCTAATGCACCACCGAATGCTTCGCCCCAAACCGCCGCAGCTTTTCCAGCGTCGCCGCCGCTTGCCCGGAGTCGATGGCCTCAGCGCCCATGGCAACACCCTCCTTCAACTCCCCGGCCAGCCCCGCCGCCACCAGCCCCGCCGCAGCGTTCAGCAGCACAATATCCCGCCGCGCCCCGGGAATCCCCGTCAGCACGTCGTAAAGCAGCGCAGCGTTGGTCTGCACATCGCCGCCAATAAATTGTTCCAGCGTCGCCCGCGGCAACCCAGCCATCTCCGGCGTCACCCGGGCCGCGTGCAATTTCGACTCGCCTGTTTCCGACTCCTCAACCCGCGCCACCACCGACTCCCCCGTGGTTGTCAGTTCGTCGATTCCGTCCGTCCCATGCACCACAAAAGCCCGTTTCGCCCCCAGCGCCGCCAGAGCCCGCCCCACCAGCAGCACCTTGCTCGGAGCCAGCACGCCAATCACCTGCGCCCGCGCTCCCGCCGGATTGGTCAATGGCCCGCAGAGGTTGAGAATCGTCCGGAACCCCAGCGCCCGCCGCAGCGGTCCCAGGATCTTCATAGCCGGGTGATACATCGGCGCAAGCAGGAACATAAACCCCGTCTCGCGCAGGCATGCGGCCGCCAACTCCGGGCTCAGCTCAATCGGAACGCCCAGCGCCTCAAGCACATCCGCTGCGCCGCACCGCGAAGTAACGGCTCGATTGCCGTGCTTGGCCACCTTGGCTCCCGCCGCCGCCGCCACCAGCGCCGCGCCCGACGAAATGTTGAACGTCAGCGGACCGCCGCCGCCCGTGCCCACCACATCCACCAGTGCGCCCCGCTCCTCGTCCGTCAACGGAACCGGCGTCACCCGCGCGCGCATCACATCAACAAACCCGGCCAGCTCCGGCGCCTGTTCCCCACGCGTCGCAAGAACGGCCAGCAGCGCCGCCGTCTCCACCTCCGGCGCGCCTGCAAGAATCTCTTCCAGCACGGCGCTCGCCTGTTCGCGAGTCAGCGCCGATCCATCCTCGGCCAGCGGCTTCAGCAATTCCTTCAAAACACCCATATCAATTCATGATACCGGCGGGCCATCGCGCAGCTCCTTAAAACATCCCCGTTTGCCGCTCCAAAGCCGGGCAAGATAAGATTTGACTACCGCTGCCACGGTCTCGCCGGCTCGGAATGATCCAGATCGGATCGCTTCTGACCGGGCCCCGAATCCTCTAGAGCTCAGCGGACTGGGCGGTTCCTACAAAATATGAAAATTCACGAGTATCAGGCAAAGGAAATCCTGGCAAAATACGGCGTTGCCGTGCCCAGGGGCGAAGTGGCCAACACGCCGGAAGAAGCCTCGGCTGTAGCCCGCAAACTGTTTGCCGAGGGCGCCTCGGGCGTCGTCGTCAAGGCGCAGATTCATGCCGGAGGCCGCGGCAAAGGCGGCGGCGTCAAAGTCGCACGCAATCGCGAAGACGCCGACCTGCACGTCAAGAATATCCTCGGCATGCAGCTCGTCACTCACCAGACCGGCCCGCAAGGCCAGAAGGTGCAGCGTCTTCTCGTTGAAGAAACGGCCGCCATCGACCGCGAACTCTATCTCGGAATCGTCCTCGACCGCGCCACCGGCAGACTGGTCTTCATGGCCTCCCAGGCCGGCGGCATGGAGATTGAGGAAGTCGCAGCCAAGACGCCGGAAGCCATCTTCAAAGAGACCATCGATCCGGCGACAGGCTTTTGGCCATGGCAGGCGCGCAAGCTGGCCTTTGCCCTGGGCCTCAAGAACACCCAGATCAATGCCGCCGTCACCTTTCTGCAAAGCCTCTACAAAGCATTCATCGACACCGACGCCTCGCTGATCGAGATCAATCCCTTCATCACCACCAAGGACGACAAGCTCTTTGCCCTCGATGCCAAAATCACATTCGACGACAACGCCCTCTTTCGCCACGCCGACATCAAGGCCCTGCGCGACGTCGCCGAAGAGGACCCGCTTGAAGTCGAAGCCAGCAAGTACGCCCTCAACTACATCAAGCTCGATGGCTCCATCGCCTGCATGGTCAACGGCGCCGGTCTCGCCATGGCCACCATGGACATCATTCAATACGCCGGCGGCAGCCCCGCCAACTTCCTCGACGTAGGCGGTGGCGCAACGCAGGAGCAGATCGAACACGCCTTCGAAATTCTGCTCTCCGATTCCAACGTGAAAGCAATCTTGATCAACATCTTCGGCGGCATTCTGCGCGTTGACCGCCTCGCCACCGGCGTAGTCGCGGCCGCACGTAACCTCAAAGTGAAAGTGCCCATCGTTCTGCGCCTCGAAGGCACCAACGTCGAAGAAGGCCGAGTAATCCTCAAGGAATCAGGCCTGAACTTCCAGGTCGGCGCAACCATGAAAGAAGCGGCAGAGATGGTCGTCGCAGCAGCAAAGGCGGGAGCATAAGATGGCGGTTTTGGTTGATAAAAACACTCGATTGATTGTTCAGGGCCTCACCGGCAAAGAAGGCACCTTCCATGCCAAGGGTTGCGCCGAATACGGCACCAACGTGGTCGGCGGCGTCACTCCCGGCAAAGGCGGCACAACCCACGAAGGCTGGCCCGTCTTCAACACCGTTGCCGACTCCGTCTCTGCCACCGGCGCCAACGCCACAATGATCTTCGTCCCGCCGCCGTTCGCCGCCGACGCTATCCTCGAAGCGGAAGACGCGGGTATCGCCCTCATCGTCTGCATCACTGAAGGCATTCCAACGCTCGACATGGTCAAAGTCTGGGCCAAGCTCAAGAACTCGCCTTCGCGTCTCGTTGGCCCCAACTGCCCCGGCGTCATCTCCCCAGGCAAAGCCAAAATCGGCATCATGCCCGGCCGCATCCATAAAGAAGGCTCCGTCGGCATCGTCTCCCGCTCCGGAACCCTCACCTATGAAGCCGTCCACCAGCTCACTCAGCGCGGAATCGGCCAGTCCACGGCCATCGGCATCGGCGGCGACCCCATCATAGGCACCACCCACATCGACGCGCTCCGCCTGCTCAACGACGATCCCGAAACCAACGCCATCATCATGATCGGTGAAATCGGGGGATCAGCCGAAGAAGCCGCAGCCGAGTTCGTCAAGCAGCACGTCAAAAAACCAGTCGTCGGTTTCATCGCTGGCCAGACCGCGCCACCTGGCCGCCGCATGGGCCACGCCGGAGCCATCATCTCCGGAGGCCAGGGCACCGCCGCCGACAAGATGAAAGCCATGACCGCCGCCGGCATCCACGTCGTCGTCTCGCCCGCCGAAATCGGCGCAACCCTGGCCAGAGTAATCGGCAAGGCGTAGCAGCGCATCTCCAACCCGCCAATACACTAAGGCCTGCCGCTCCGGCAGGCCTTTCTCCTGATCGCTGACAGCTTAGAGTTCCCTCCCCGACAATCGCCGCGCTCCATGGAAAAACAGCTCCATTGGCAATCAGCTCGCCTATGCGTAGAATTCGCCCCATGCGCAAGCTCATGCAATCTGCGTTATTTCTCCTGCTCACCTGCATAGCTACCGCCCCGCAGAACGCCGCAGGCCAGACAACGGGAACCTTTGGCAGCTGCGATCCTGTCATTCACGACAAGCTCGTTGGCGCGGAGTGGCGCACACCTTCAGAGTGCGAAGTCAAATTCGACGCGTACGTGCGCAGCGGCCTCACGGCAGCCCTACAGCCTGTCATCGACAACCTCTCTTCGCACAACTGGTCGGTGACTCATCAGGTAGAGCTTCAGTCGCTCACCTCCATTCCGCGACACACGGAGACAAAGCCCTACCAGCTCGACGAACAGCAGATGCATCAGAGCGGCCCATTTTACGTAGAGCTGAATTTGGGCAATAACGCGCCCATCTTTCAGCAATATGATCAGCCGGTGCAGGCTGCCATGCAGAAATTTGGCGAAGCACTCAAATCCCAGAATGTCGCCGACATGACCGCGGCGCAAAACACCCTGCAAGCCGCCACCAAAGCAGCCGCGGAACACGCAACGATACGGATCAGCGTCTTTATCAACTCGGGCAGCGTGGAAGTCTCGAGCTTCAAGGGCGGCCACACTGTGGCCACCCTGCCCGGCATCGGCTTCGCGGTCTCGGCTCCTTTTGTGCAGGCTCCAACGGGTGGCGATATTAGCGCTGCGCAGCGCGTGACCTACGTCTTTCTGGGGCCGTTCACGCCGCCTAAGCCCACTGGGGCTGCAACAGGCGACGAAGACATCCAGGTTAAGGGGAGCCTGAGTTCGGCCCCGGCAAAGCTCCTGAGCGTTCAAAATATCTGCATTCGGATTCAGACGGGCACAGAGCTTGCGCAGCAAATCATTACGCTTGTCGACTGGAGCGCGTTAAAGGGGCTCATGGCTGAGAAGTAAGAGACTAAGCGGGCCTTGTTCCGCGTATGAAAGGACCGACACTCCTCACCAAACCCGGCAAGGCTCAGCCATCACCATCTTGTCCGTCTTCTTGCAGCTGAAGCTCTTGCCAAACTCCGGCAAATCCTGCAACACCGTGTTGGTGCGGTATTCGTCAGGCGAGTGCGGATTCCCCTGCGCCTGTGTTCGCAACTGCTCCGGCCGCGTCTGCGTGCACCACTGCTGCGCATACGCAATCCAGAACCGCTGATCCGGCGTATACCCATCAGTCATTGCCTTCATGTCCACGTGCGCAGCCTCAGCTTTGTCGATCCACGCCAGCCACGCCAGCCAGGTTCCGCCCACATCCGCCAGATTTTCTCCCAGCGTCAGCTTCCCGTTCAGATGAACTCCGGGCACCGCCTCAATCGCGTCATATTGCTTCACCATGCATTCGGCCCGGTCGGTGAACTTCTTCTCATCCTCCTTCGTCCACCAGTCCTTCAGGTTGCCGTCCTTGTCGAACTGCCGTCCCTCATCGTCGAACCCATGCGTCAGCTCGTGCCCAATGGTCGAACCCATATCGCCGTAATTGGCCGCGTCGTCTTCTTTACCACTGAAAAACGGCGGCTGCAGATACCCTGCGGGGAAGTTCACATTGTTCATCTGCGGATCGTAGTACGCGTTCACCGTGGGCGGAGTCATCTGCCACTCGCCCTTGTCCACCGGCTTGCCGATCTTCGCCAGATCCCGCGCCTGGTCGAACTCGCGTACCCGAATCTGGTTGCCCAATGCATCCCCGCGCACAATCTTGACAGTTGAGTAGTCGCGCCACTTGTCCGGATAGCCGATCTTGTTCATCACCCCACGCAGCTTTTCCTTCGCCTTCACCTTGGTTTCTGCGCTCATCCATTCCAGCCCGTCAATGTCCTTGCCCATGGCCTGCTCAATAGCCTGCGTCATCTCCAGCGTGCGCTGCTTTTCCTCCGGCGGAAAATACTTCGCCACATACACCTGCCCCAGTGCCTCGCCCAGTTCCCGATCCACGCGCGTCGTACAGCGTTTCCAGCGTTCCTGCTGCTTCTCAGCGCCATTCAGAATATGCGAGTAGAAGTTCCATGTCTCGTGATCAAAGCTCTCCGGCAAACTCGTGCCCGCATAGGCGTGCAATAAGTGCCAGCGCAAATAAGTCCTGATCTGGTCAATCGGCGTATCGCTTACCAGCGCGTTGAACTCCGCAAAAAACTTCGGCTCCATATCGTTCGCTTTGCCTACGGCCGGCGCGTGTGCCTCTGCCACATAGTCAGCCAGCGAAAAGTGCTTCAGCTCTTTTGATAAGCCGGCAACGTCCGTCGGATGATTCAAATTCTGCGGGTCCCTCTTTTCCGTGTTCGTCAGCGAGGCCTTGGCCAGCCGCGTCTCAATCGCCATCACCGTGTCGGCATCTTTCGCGGCTTGTGCCTCCGGCTCACCCGCCATCACAAAAATCTTTGCCACATGCGCCAAATACTGCTGGCGCTGCTCCACGCTCTTTGCATCCGTCCGCGTATAGTAGTCGCGATCGGGTAATCCCAGCCCGCCCGCGCCATAGAAGCTGATCACAGAAGTGGAATCCGCGAAGTCCTGGTTCGAACCCATGTCGAAGAATGCATTCACGCCGATCATATGCAAATGCGCCAGCAGCCCTGGAAGCGCCGCCGCCGATCCAAGCGCGGTAATCCGGTCCAGTTCCAGTTGCAGGGGCGCTATTCCCAGTTTGTTCACCGTCGCCGTGTCCATGCAACTCGCATACTCGTCGCCGATCTTCTGCTCATTTGCGCTGCGCGTGGCCGTGGGCACTGCTGCCGCTTCCAGAATCTGCTTTAGATGCAACCGGTTCAGCTCGGCTAGTTCCGTAAATCGTCCATAAACCGCCTGGTCGGCCGGCAGCGGATTGCGCTTGAACCAGCCATTGCAACTGTAGCGATAAAAGTTTTCGCAGGGGTCCACCGTCTTGTCCACCAGCGAAGCATCGAAGACCCGCAACTCGGGTGTGGATTCCGGAGCGGCAGGCGCGGCTACCTGGCACTGCGCAGGTGCAGCGGCCAGAATTGCGATAAAGGCTACGATAAATTGGCTACGAACAACGGCGAAAGGAAACATGCGGAAACTCTACCAGATTCCCAGGCCGGGGCGGTTTGAAGGGCTCGGTCTATAGCCCCTGAAAGACCACCTTTTCGAACTTTCGCACTTAAGTTTCCAGGCCTGCACCGACTGCGGCACTTCGCTGTAATTACAATAGAATTCAGAAGCAATTCCCACAGGAGCTCAACTCATTGCCGCAACGCACCTTTAGTATCGTCAAGCCCGACGCCGTCCGAAATGGCCTCACCGGCGCCATTCTCGCCGAAATCGAAAAGGCCGGCTTCCGCATCGTCGCCATCAAAGAGCAGACCATCTCCACCAGGCAAGCCAAGGGCTTTTACGCCGTCCACCAGAGCAAGCCTTTTTTCGAGCCGCTCTGCAACTTCATGTCCTCTGGCCCGCTGGTTCTCATGGTTCTTGAAAAGGACAATGCCATCGCCGACCTGCGCAAGCTTATGGGCGCCACCAATCCAGCAAACGCCGAACCGGGAACCATTCGCAAGCAATTCGCCGCCTCCATCCAGGAGAACGCCATCCACGGCTCCGACGCCGAAGACACTGCCGCCTTCGAAATCGCCTACTGGTTCGCCGGCTACGAATTGATTTAGATCATTTTTCGATTCGAGTGTTAACAGAACCCTGGGTGCCCCATCCTTGAATCGCTCTTTGATTCAAGGGTGGGAAACCACAGTCACTCATCGCGGCCCCCGAGAAGAATCCCATGAGGAATGTCTCAACCCGTTTGTCTGGATTCCTGCTCCTCTTCCTTTCCACCACCGCCCTATCGGCCGCACCCCCAATCGCCAAGCCCGGCGAACCATGGCTCGACAACCGCGGCCAGCGCATCCAGGCCCACGGCGGCGGCATCACTTTCTGGCACGGCAACTACTACTGGTTCGGCGAAGATCGCACGCAAACTAACGACCCCGACAAGCGCTACGTCGCCTGCTATTCGTCGAAAGATCTTGTCCATTGGCGGTTTCGACGCCAGGTCGTTGCGCTTGCCGATCCCGAGCATCTCGGTCCGCATTGGGTGCTGGAAAGGCCCAAGGTCTTCGCCAACCCCCGCACCGGCAAGTTTGTTCTTTACGCCCACCTCGATGATGCGCGCTACAAAGTTGCTCGCGTCATGGTGGCTGTCAGCGATCGCATCGACGGCGACTACCGCTATGTAAGAAGCTTCCGTCCCCTCGACCAGGAGAGCCGCGACATCGGCCAGTTCGTCGACGACGACGGGGCCGCCTATCTCATCTTCGAGTCACGACCGACCAAAGGCTTCTTCATCACCAGACTGTCCGACGATTTCATGAGCGTAGAGAAGACGGCCTTCATTCAGGCTCCGCTCGAAGGAGGCGCGCTCGTCCACTACGGTGCACTCTACTATGTCATCGGATCGCACATGACCGGCTGGCGTCCCAACCCCAACGTATGTGCCACCGCACCCTCGCTCGCCGGACCCTGGACTGAATTCAACAACCTCGCCCCGCCGGACGCAAACAACTATGATTCGCAATCGACCATGCTGGTGAAGATCGTCGGCTCTAAGAAGACGACAGTCATCTTCATGGGCGACATCTGGAAGCCGAAGGAGCTATGGGATTCGCGCTACCTCTGGATGCCGCTCGATGTGCACGCCGGCACAATGCATCTTCCCCCGCCCCAACCCTGGCAGCTAAACCTTAAAACCGGAGAAATAGCGATTCAAGAGTAGGAGGTGCATCATGACAACAACAGATTCAGAGCTCGCGAAAATTTTCCTTACCTTCTCACGCAACAAGCTGGTCAACGAATTCTGGCCGCGCCTCAAGACTTGCGTGGAACCTATGTCCGTCGAGCAGGTCTGGTGGCGGCCCAACGAAGCCTCAAACAGCGTAGGGAATCTCCTTCTGCATCTCAACGGCAACGTCACGCAATGGCTCGTCACTTCGTTCAACCGACATGAAGACCAGCGCGACCGTCCCGCCGAGTTTGCTGCTGATGGCGGGCACACGGCTGCCGAATTGCTCGAACTGCTTGGCGCAACAATCGCGGCGGCAGAAAAAGTCCTCAGCCGATTGTCAGCAGATGAGCTTCTCGCTCCCCACGAGATTCAGGGATACCGTATGAGCGCGCTCGAGGCCATCTATCATGTCCTGGAGCACTTCAGCTTGCACTACGGCCAGATCTCCTATATTTCCAAGAGCCTGAGTGGCAAGGATTTGGGTTTCTATAAGGAACTGAACAAGACGGGGCGGGCTTCCTGAGCACCGTGGCCGCCCGCCCCACGCTCCATTAACCAGCTCTGGACTTCCGCCGGCCGATCATCCCTCCTCGCATCAGCACGAGACTGCGCGTCCTGCGCGCCTCTCAAAGCGCCATCGTCGAGTCAAGCCCTAGCCCGATAAAAATACTTAAGTTTTCACTTGACAATTAATCCGAGCCGAATAACACTCAAGTCAACGCTTAACCATTCCCCTGAAGGAGGAAAGACAATGGAACAACAACCCGCAATCCACAGCACGTTCGTCCTTGAACGCAGTTATCCCGCCACCAGTGAGCGCGTATTCGCCGCCTTCGCTGACCCCGCCAAGAAGCGTCGCTGGTTTGCTCAAGGCGAACACCATGAAGTTGGCACTTATGATCTCGACTTTCGCGTTGGAGGCAGGGAATACTACACCTCTCGTTTCAAAGAGGGCACTCCTCTGACCGGCCGCACTCTCACCAACGACTGTACCTATCACAACATCGTTCCCAATCGCCGTGTCGTCTTTACCTCCACCATGGCCCTGGACGGCAGTTGTTTCTCAGTATCGCTGGGTACGGTTGAGCTCTTGCCTGCGGAAAATGGCACTGACCTGATCCTCACATTTCAAAGCACGTTCCTCGAAGGCGCCGACGGCCCTGAAATGCGAGAAGCTGGATGGCGCAAGCTCCTCGACAAACTGACGAAGGAAATTGCGAGCTAAGCGGCGAAATAAGTTGGAAGGCGCGGATCCGATGCACAAGAAAAAACCCGATATCGATCTTGTCTTCCGCGCCCTTGGCGATCCCACACGCCGGGCCATGGTGGAGAAGTTGAGTCAAGGACCCATATCGGTGTCGCGGATGGCTGAGCCATTCGACATGACCCTGGCCGCAGTCGTTCAACACATGCAAGTGTTGGAGGAGTGCGGCCTGGTCCAAACCGAGAAGGTTGGCAGGGTGCGCAGTTGCCGAATCGAACCCGCCGGGCTCGACGCGATGGAACAATGGATCCGCGATCGCCGTTCGAAATGGGAACTTCGCTTGGATCGGCTGGGAGATTTGCTCGCTGAAGAGGATGAGAACCGCTAAGATTTGAAAGCATCAATCTGCTATCGCTGTCTCATGGGTCCGGCCCAGTTGAAACTTCCCTTTCAGCAACGCCGGTCCGCCCCTATTTCAACCGAATCGTATGGATCAAAAACCCGTACCTCGCATCCGCCTGCCTGAAGCCACGCGCGGAATCCCCTGCAGGTCACCGGTAAATTCAATCTCCTCGATGCCGGCCTTTGCGAGCAGTCGCGCAATAGCTTTGTTCTGCCCGTATCCGATCTCCATCGCCAGATACCCGCCAGGCACAAGCCGATCCCGAGCGCCTGGAATCAATCGTCGATAAATATCAAGGCCCCTGCCTGCAAACAACGCCACCGCAGGCTCGTAATTGCGTACCTCCACAGCCAGCGATTCGCGGTCGCTCTCGGCCACATAAGGCGGGTTTGAAACGACGATCTCGAATTCTTCCCCCGCAACCGGCGCCAACAGATCGCCCTCAAGAAAACGAACTCGCTGTGCAACGCCATTCAGCTCCGCGTTGCCGCGCGCAATCTCCAGCGCCGCCGCCGAGATGTCAATCGCGGTAATCTGCGCATCAGGCAGCTTGTGAGCCAGCGCCACTGCAATTGCGCCCGAGCCTGTTCCCACGTCCACAATCCGCGGCTCTTCAAAATTTGCCGCAAACGAAAGAACCTTCTCCACCAGGTGTTCAGTCTCCGGCCGCGGAATCAGCACGTCCCTCGTGACCTTGAAGGGCAGCCCGAAAAACTCCGCCTCCCCGGTGATGTATTGAATGGGCTCTCCAGCCATCCGCCGCTCGATAAGCGCGTAGTAGCTTACGGCTCCCTCGGCGGTCAGAATTTCATTCTGGTGCGCAATCAGGAAGGCGCGGTCGCGATGAATCAGGTGCATCAGCAGAGTTTCAGCATCAAGGCGTGCCCGCTCCGAATGCGGTCCGCCGCGCAACCTCGCCTCGCCGTTCTGTACCCAGTTCTGAATAGTCACAATGTCACGCGGCCTGGCTGTCGGACTTCAGCTGCTCGGCCTGGTAGTGCGCAATCAGTGCATCCACAATCGGCTGCAAGCGGCCTTCCATCACCAGGTCAAGCTGGTGCAACGTCAGCCCGATGCGGTGGTCGGTCAACCGATTCTGCGGGAAGTTATATGTACGAATCTTTTCGCTGCGGTCGCCGGTACCTACTTGCTGTTTGCGTTCTTTGGCCAGCTCGGCATTTTGCTTCTCCATCTCCTGCTCGTAAAGCCGCGACCGCAGAACGCGCATGCCCTTCTCGCGGTTCTTGATCTGCGACTTCTCATCCTGGCAACTCACTACCGTGTTGGTTGGAATGTGCGTAATGCGCACCGCCGAGTACGTCGTATTCACTGACTGCCCTCCGGGCCCCGACGAGCAGAAAGTATCGATGCGAATATCCTTCGCCTCGATCTTGATGTCCACATCCTCGGCCTCAGGCAGAACCGCCACCGTCACCGCCGATGTGTGTACGCGCCCCTGCGTTTCTGTAGCGGGAACGCGCTGCACGCGATGTACTCCGCTCTCCCACTTCATCTGCGAATAGACGCGCTCCCCCTCGATAATCGCAATTACTTCCTTGTAACCGCCCACGCCCGACTCGGAGAGCGATAGCAGCTCGATCTTCCATTTATGCTGCTCTGCAAAGCGCGTGTACATGCGAAAAATCTCTGCCGCAAACAGCGAAGCCTCGTCGCCGCCCGTCCCTGCACGAATCTCCAGAATCACGTTCTTCTCGTCATTCGGATCCTTCGGCAGCAGCATCACCTTCAGCTCTTCCTCCAGGGCCGGCTCCCGCGGCGCAAGCGCGGCAATCTCCTCCTCTGCCATCGCGCGAATCTCCGCGTCGCTCTCAGCCAGCATCGCCCGCGCCTCGGCCAGCCCCTGCTGCACCTGCTTCAGCTCGCGGTATTTCTCTACCGGAGTCTCGATTTCGCGCAGCAACTTGGCGGTCTTCTGATATTTCTCGTGGTCGTTAATGACCTCGGGCAGCGAGAACTGCGCCTGCAGTTCGTTATAGCGCTGCTCCATATGTTCCAAACGATCAATCACAATCATGTGCGCCCTCCGGGCCTTGGTGTCTTGGAGTCGTAAGTTGTAAAGGGAAAATGGGCGAAGAACAGGTATCGGCGGCGGGAGCCGCTAACGCGATTCCAGAATTACTATTCCTCGAAAGCGACGCGCTTGAGTCGACGCGACCACCAGGGAGTCAGGGACCTCGCACCATTCCTGAAACGGCAAGGATATCCTTGAATCGCCGTAGAGCAGGGCCGGAATGGGCTCGCGGAGGGTCACTTCACCTTCTATTCTAGCGCGAAACGAGGCTCAGAAAAAGCTCGTCGGCGAGTTTGAAGGGTAGGGCTTCAGCCCGTACGTCAATTCAGCAAAATGAACGCGGGCTTTACAGCTTGCGGAAAAACTCTAGTTCAGCCGCCGTTTTGAAAGGGCACGACTTCAGTCGTGCCGTAAGTGCCAAATAATGAACGAGGGCTTTAGCCCCTGAGGGATGCATCCTCGATTTCCAACCAGAATCAGCCCTTTTTCCGCAAGCTGTTTAGCCCCTGAGGGAATGATCCTCCAGACTTTACCCACGATTCAAGAACATTTACCCCCGCCTTTAGGGCTTCACCACCGGCACCAGCACACTCGAGTCGTGCCCCGGCCCGGAATAAATCGTGATGGTGGCCGGCTTGTAATCTCTCGACTTCGCCTTCATGATGTTGGGCACAAAGGTCTGCGGATTGCGGTCATATAGCGGAAACCAGCTGCTCTGAATCTCCACCATCACCGTGTGTCCGGCCTTGAATACATGATCCACATAATGGAGCGAGAGTTTGTATTCGCGAATTGTCCCCGACCCCAGCGCCGTCGGCTTTTCAAAGCTGTCCAGATAGCGCCCGCGAAAAATCTCCGCATTGGTCATCAATTGATAGCCTCGCATCTTCGCGTCCGGGTCATCGTCCGGATACTGGTCGATCAGCTTCACCACCATGTCGTTGTCCGTACCGGTTGTCGCGGCGTAAATGTCGGCAACCACCTCGCCGGTAATCGTCAGGTCCGTCGTGAGCACCGGCAGCTTCCACACCGCCAAATCCTTGCGATCGGTCACAAAGCGCTGATCCTCGGTAAGCCAGTTGAACCATTGCGAATTCGCGCTATAAGTAGGCTGGATGGGCCGATGGCGATAGGGAACCGGATCGGCGGGATCGCTCATGTATCTGGTTTTAGCCTGGTCCGCTGACTCCCTCCAGCTCAGCAGGCCATCGCCCTGCAAATACAGGCTGGTCAGTCTCGACTGCCGCGGCGGAAAGCTGCTGTAGTACTTCCAGGTATTGGAACCCGTCTCAAAGCTCGCCGTGTCATCCAGGTCGAAACCCGCCTCGTCCTTCAGGAAGTGCGCGAAAAACTTCGCTTCGATCCGCGCGCGAAACTCTGTGCCGATGGGTTCACCATAATCCAGGTTGCCCAAATGGCGTGTCGAACTATTCCAATACCCGTGCCGCCATGGCCCCAACACCAGGAAATTCTCGTGTCCCGCGTCGTGTGGTTCCAACCGCGCGTATTCCTCCTGCGGCCCATACATGTCTTCCTGGTCGTAATACCCGCCCACGCTTAGCGTCGGCACAGTCACTGCATTCAGCGAGTGCTCCACGCCGCGCGAACTCCAGTAGCTGTCATACGTGGGATGGTCGAGGAACAGCTTCCACGTGGGCAGAACTTTGGACCCAGATTCCTTCACATCTGCGGCAAACGAACCACGCTTGAGAAAGTAGTCGAACCCGTCAACAGATTTTCCGTCCTTGTCCCTGCCGTAGCTCACGCCTGTCTCTTCCTTGCTCGACTCCATCGAGAGCACATAGTCATACCCGTAACTTTGGCGAAAGGCTCCGTTGTGAAAGAAATCGTCGCCCATCCACACATCGATCATCGGCGCCTGCGGTGAGATGGCCTTCACCGCGGGATGCGGATCGATGCCCGCCATCATCGCCAGGAAGCCGGGATAGCTCGTGCCCACAAAACCCGCGCGCCCATTGTTGCCCGGCACGTTCGCGAGCAGCCACGCTATCGTGTCGTATGTATCGGTGCTCTCGTCCACGGCTTTGGAATCATGATGGTCGGCAGGTGGCCGGCTCATGACAAACTGCCCCTGGCTCTTGTATCGCCCTCGAATGTCCTCGCAAACATAAATGTAGCCGTCGCGGGCCAGCTCCGGGCGGTTGGCGAAGAACGAGGCACGATCGGTTCCATCCACGCCGTAAGGTGTGCGCTGGATGAGGAAAGGCAGCGGCGCCGTAATGTCCCCCGGCTTCAGAATCACGGCGTGCAGCTTCACGCCGTCGCGCATGGGAATCATCACCTCAGTTCGCTTGTAATCATGAAAGACGTGATGAACAGGCGGCCCGGTGCGGCGATATACATCACTGGTATCGGTGGATTGAACGACGCTGATGCCCTTGCCTGAAGCGTCAAGGGTAAAGCGGAAGCTCTTCTGCGAGTTGGGAAATCCGAATTCAAGCGCCGAGATCGCTTTGAATTCCTCTGGAACATTGCGTTCGGACTCGACAAAGAGCTTGCCGCCCTGAACATAAAAGCTCAGCGGCACATCAGGTTCCGAGGTGTTCGTGTACTCGCCGGCGAGAGCTTCAAGTTGGGCGGAGGAGACAGCCTGCGCATCCGCTGCGGTTGTCTGGTTGGTCTGCGGTTGCGGACCGGCAAGAGCCGGCATTGAACACAATAGTGCAAGACCGAAAATCGCAAGCGTAGCGCGGAGACGAACCAAACAACCTCCTCAAAGCGGCACCACAGGCTGCGAAAACCTATCCCTGTTGAAGGGTGCTGGCTTCAGCCCGCACATCAATTCAGCATAATCAATGTGGGCCTCTATCTCCCGGGGATACTCTCAGAAACTGGCATCAAATTCAAACCGTCTTAGGCAACGAGTCAATGCGCGTGCCCGTGATGGTGTTGGCTCCCGATCATCTCCTCGGGAGGCACCACGCAGCCTTGCACCTCTTCACAGCAGATGTGCTCAAATTGGATGGTCGTATGACTGATGTGAAAGTGGTCCTTGAGCACATGATTCAGCTTCACCAGGATGCACGCACTCTCTGAAGGAGGAATGTCCGCGATGGTCACGTGGCAAGCCATCGCGCTGGACTGCGACCCGAGACTCCACACATGAAGGTCATGCACGTCGATAACGCCCTCAACCGCTTCCATTCCCTTGCGAATCTTTTGTAGTGAGATGCCGCGCGGTGTGCCTTCAAGCAGAATGTTAAGCGTCTCCCGAACAATGCCGATACTCGACCACAGAATCAACGCGGCAATCAGCAGCGAAAGCACCGGGTCAATCCAGTTCCGCCCGGTCAGTAGAATCCCCGCGCCCCCCGCAATCACTGCGGCTGTTGAGAGCGTATCGCCCGCCATGTGAATGAATGCCGAGCGCAGGTTCACGTCGCGTGCCACGCCCCACAGCAGCGCGGCAATCACGCCGTTCATCACCACGCCGGCTGCAGCCACAACCATCATCAATCTGGGTTGCACCGTTACCGGGCTTGAAAGCCGGTGAACAGCCTCGACTGCAATCCACAGCGAGATCAGGATCAGCGTAGCCGCATTAATGAAAGCGGCCAGCACCCCGGCCCTCTGGTAGCCGAAGGTTTTCGAGTTGTCGGCGGGGCGGGTCTGAAAGTAAACCGCCGCAAAACTCAGCAGCAGCGCCAGAAAGTCTGACACGTTGTGGCCGGACTCTGACAGCAGCGCCAGTGAGTGCGCGCGAAGCCCGGCGATGAACGTGACCACGACATAGGCGAGGGTCGCCGCAAGCGAAAATCGCAGTACGGATGTCGTCCTTTTTGCGCCTGGACCCGCGGGCGCCGCGTGGACATGCATAGTCTTAGTGTAACCGGGGGGGGGTATCCCGCGCCAATCCCGTCTGGGCCGCCCATCCGCGGAATTTCCCGGATTTGCCGTGGCTTCGTAGCCGCGAGTCTTTCACGGTCGTGGAAGTACTCGCTCGCGCGAAGGCCGGAGGAAGTTCTGGGTCAAGGCACGAGGTCAGTCATTCCGTAAGTTAATGAAAACAAATTCAATATTAACCGCTACGGGAATGTCTGCTCGGAAATCAGAACTCCGCCCCTCAGCCCCGCCCGGGCCGCAAGTGGCTCAGATCGATCGGATCGGGATCATCGTAGACGGGCAGCACCGGAAGCCCGGCCCGCAATCCGGTCCACTCTTCAGCCACCACAATGCTGTTTTGCGCATTGCCGGGCTGGTAGCGCACTGAGCAGGGAAACCCCGCCCGCACCTGGGCCGCATCCACCACCTCGCCCATATCCGTAATGTCCTGCGAGCACTCGTAGTCCACGCCCGCAATCCGATAGTTGTACAGAAGCATCGTCAGCGTTCGCCCATCCTCGGCCTCGATATCGCAGATGTCAAGCAGCATTCCGTCCACAAGCCGTCCCGATTGCACCAGAAAACCGCGCCGCATGCGCTCCAGTTCCTCGGCCGTTGGACGCTTGCGCAGCACCATCCAGAGAGCAACCCCGGCCAGCGCGCTAATCGAGGCCAGCCCGGCTACAATCTCCCAGTTGAATGCGGTGAGGAATTTCATTTAAGGTAGGACTCCGCCCGAAGCGCCCACCTAAAGGATAACGCAGGAGGAGCATCGCCTCGGACCCTGGCTCCCTCAATCCACCGCGCGTCAACTATATCTGGAAGCCTTTGCGCCGCCGGGAATCCGATGAGCCCGACAGCCCCGTACCCCACCTTTCTGTCATTCTTAGCGGAGCGCAGCTGAGTAGAAGAACCTCCTGCTCAATATTCCTAACGAGACAGTCAGAAGCCGCGACCTCTGATTCGCCACTGCCGTCCGCTGCCCCCGTCCGCTTCGCTGTTCGATTCAGAACAGGTGGAAGACCATGCAAATGACCTATACTCAAGGTTGCGACAGGCGGGCAATTCCGGCCCACCGGACGCCTGTTTGCGGAGGGTTTTCCTTGCTTTCGGACGACAATATCACCGCAACAAAACATGCCCGGATTCGCTCCACCACCGTCATTTGCGTTCGCCGCAACGGTCAGGTGGTCATGGCCGCGGACGGCCAGGTCACCCTGGGCGACCACGTGCTCAAGCACTCGGCGAAAAAAATCCGCCGCCTCTATCAGGACAAGATTCTCGCCGGATTTGCCGGCTCTACCGCAGATGCCTTCTCCCTCTTCTCGCGCTTTGAGTCCAAGCTCGAGCAGTACGCCGGCAACCTCAACCGCGCCGCCGTCGAGCTCGCAAAGGACTGGCGAACCGACAAGATGCTCCGCAACCTTGAGGCCCTCCTGCTGGTAGCCGACGTCGCTCAGACCTTCCTCATCTCCGGCTCCGGCGATGTAATCGACCCCGACGAGCCGCTGGCCGCCATCGGTTCCGGCGGAAGCTACGCCACAGCCGCTGCCCGAGCCCTCTTGGAAAACACTGACCTCTCCGCCCGCGAAATCGCTGAAAAAGCCATGAAAATTGCCGGCGAAATCTGCATCTACACCAACGACCACATCACCATCGAGGAGTTGAAAGGTTAGCGGAAACCATCCGCCTGCCCCCTGCATTCATGGCCATCTATCTTCCCGCATCCGCCGAAGAACAAGATCTCTCGCTCGACGAGCTGACGCCGCGCGAAATCGTCACCGAGCTCGACAAGCACGTCGTCGGCCAGCGTGCCGCCAAGCGCGCCGTTGCAATTGCTCTCCGCAACCGCCAGCGCCGCCAGAAGCTTCCTCCCGACATCGCCGACGACATCATGCCCAAGAACATCATCATGATTGGGCCCACCGGCGTTGGTAAAACTGAAATCGCACGCCGCCTCGCCAAACTCACCAACTCGCCCTTCCTCAAGGTCGAAGCTTCGAAATTCACTGAGGTTGGCTACGTAGGCCGCGATGTCGAATCCATGATCCGCGACCTGGTTGAGATTGCCATCGACATGGTGCGTGAAGAGCGCCTTGAAGAAGTAGAAGACCGCGCCGAGATGAACGCCGAAGAGCGCCTGCTCGATGTTCTGCTTCCGCCTCCGCCGGCCGCCCCAAACCCCCAGGAAGGCCAACTCAGCCTCCCCGGCACTGAAAGCCACCAGCGTTCCCGCGAAAAACTCCGCCAGCAATTCCGCGAGGGCAAGCTCGACGACCGCATGGTTGAACTCGACGTCCGCGAGCGCGGCACGCCGCAATTCGGCATCATCAGCAACCAGAACCTTGAGGACATGGAGATGAACCTCAAGGACATGCTGCCCAACATCTTCGGCGGCAGCTCAAAGAAACGCAAAATGAAAGTCGGCGACGCATTCGACTACCTGGTCCAGGAAGAAGAAGGCCGCCTCATCGATATGGACGCTGTCAATCGCACCGCAGTCGACCGCGTCGAATCCAACGGCATCATCTTCCTCGATGAAATCGACAAGATTGCCGGCCGCGAGGGTGGCCACGGCCCCGACGTCTCCCGCGAAGGCGTTCAGCGCGATATCCTCCCCATCGTTGAAGGAACCACCGTCAACACGCGCTACGGCATGGTCCGCACCGACCACATCCTCTTCATCGCCGCCGGCGCATTCCATGTTTCCAAGCCCAGCGACCTGATCCCCGAACTGCAGGGCCGCTTCCCCATTCGCGTTGAGCTGCAGTCGCTCACCGTAGACGATTTCCTGCGCATTCTCACCGAGCCCAAGGCCTCGCTCACCAAGCAATACTCCGCGCTGCTTGAGACCGAAGGCGTACGCCTCGAGTTCGCTCCCCAAGCATTGCGCGAGATGGCCGAGTTCGCCTTCAAGGTGAACGAGCAGACAGAAAACATCGGTGCCCGCCGCCTTCACACCATCATGGAGCGTGTACTTGAAGATGTAAGCTTCCTCGCTCCCGACGTCGCCCGCCGCGCTCCCAATGATGAAGCCGCCGCCGCGCTCTCCGAGGCCATCAAGAACGAGTCAAGCACGCCCTTGCCCTACCAGGAACGCATGACGGCTTCCGGCCCCGAGAAAGTTTTCCTGATCGACGACGCCTACGTAAAACAGATGGTCGCCTCCATCGTGAAGGACCAGGATCTCTCGCGCTACATCCTTTAGTGACTCTGTCGTTGATTCGGCCTCAAAATGGTCGAATCACAACAAAGCTGTCATCCTGAGCGAAGCCGGTCGCGCACTTTGCGACCGGCGCAGTCGAAGGACCTGCGGTTGCTTTTGCTCTTCCTCAATTGGCTGAGACTGAATCGGGATGCACCTTTCACCGTGCCGCAAACATAGCTTCCAGCTTCCGGATAGCCTTGAGCATCTCGCTCAAAGCCGTCTTCCCAATCTCATCCTCAAACTCCTTCTGCAACTTGTCGAATGCGCCAATCACGCGCAGCGCGCACCTCTTCCCCTGCGGCTTCAATGTCAGCAGATAAGCCCGCGCATCCTCCGGATCAATCTTCCGCTGCAACAATCCCTTGGCCTCCAGCGACGAAACGCAGTGGCTCACGTTGCCCCGCGTAGTTCCAAACGTCTCCGCCAACTGCGACGGTTTAATCAGCCGCGGCGACTCAAAGAACATGGCCGCCAGCACCAGCCCCTCCAGAAACCCAAGGCTGTCCGCCGCCAGAACCCGCGCTGTCAGCGCTTCAAACCGCCGCGCCGCCCGGTTCACCGCAAACATGGGACTCTCATGCAGAAATGCATCAATGCGCATGGCATTATTCTAATGGTTTACCACCTAAACTATTCAAGACAATATCAAACCTTCCTTGAAGATCAATCGTTTGGCGCAGAAGATTAGAGAGAATACCGGCCTATGTCTTCATCCAATTTGACCCGCAGTGCAGCCCTCATTCTCTTCGGAGTCTGCCTGCAATCAGCTCCCGCCCAAAACCCATCCGCTCCGCCGTCCACCACCATTCCCGCGCGATCTGAAACCATGGTGGTGCTGGGCTCGGCCGCGCCTGTCCCCCTCGCGGAGTCGCCCCGTTCCGTAGTGGTGCTGCCCCTGAAAGAGAAAACACTGGCCGCCGAAACCCCGCTCGATTTCCTGCGCCAGGACTCCTCCATCTTCCTCGAGCAGCGCGGGGCCGGCGGTGCGCAATCCGATCTCGTCCTCCGCGGCGGCAGCTTCGAGCAAACGCTCATCCTGCTCAACGGATTCCGCATCAACGACAGCCAGACCTCGCACCACAACCTCGACCTCCCCGTCCCCCTTGAAGCCATGGACTCCATCCAGGTTCTCGAAGGCGCCGGCTCCACGCTGCACGGTGTCGACGCGCTCTCCGGCGTTGTCGACTTCCTCACCGCCGCGCCCGACCACAACTCGCTGCTCGTTCGCGCCGCTGAAGGCAGCTTCGAGTCGAACGAAGAGTCTCTGCTTGCCGGCGCAACGCGAGGCCGCTGGAGTGGCCGCACAACTGCCAGCCGCAATTTTTCCACCGGCTTCATGGCCGATCGCGATTACCGCAACGAAGATGCCTCTGCCGAGAGCTGGCTTGGCTCGCACCTCGGTATAACCGACCTGCTCTTCGCTTCGAGCGACCGCTCCTTCGGTGCCAACCAGTTTTACGGGCCGTACAATTCGTGGGAGCGCACCAAGGGCTGGTTCGCTTCCATGCGCCAGGAGCTGGGCAGCCGCATCGTAGCTGCCTTCGGTTACCGTCGCCATACCGACGAATTCATTCTGCTGCGCGACAATCCCTCCGTCTACGAGAACAATCACAAGGATGGTTCCTGGCAGGCGTCCCTTCGCCACACAATTCCAGTCGCCACCCCATCGCTGCTGCTCCTCGGTCTTGAAGCAGACGGCGACAGCATCCACAGCAACAACCTCGGCCAGCACGCTCGCAATCGCGGTGCGGGTTACATTGACCTCGATCTGCGACCGGCAAAGAAGCGCTGGAATCTCTCCCTCGGCGCGCGTGAGGAAATCTTCTCCGGCGGCGCGCAAGCCGCATTCGCTCCGCAACTCTCCGGCAGCCTCCGCGTCACAAATGAGTTGAAGCTGCGCGCCAGCGGCGGCTATGGTTTCAGAATTCCCACCTACACTGACCTCTACTACTCCGACCCCACCACCATCGGCAATCCCAACCTCAAGCCCGAGTCGGCCTGGTCCGGCGACGGAGGCGCAGACTGGACACCCTCCGCACATCTCGCGCTCTCCGTCACCGGCTTCTACTCGCGCCAGCACAATGCCATCGACTATGTGCGCGCCAACTCAACTGCAAAATGGCAGGCAGTAAATCTAAGCGGCCTTCATTTTGCCGGTATCGAATCCACGCTCACCTGGGTTCCTGCAAAGTCGCAAACCGTTCGCATCTCCTGGACCGGACTCCACGGTGCACAGAGCGCCCTCAACGACCTCCAGTCCGAGTATGTCTTCAACTACCCCGTCGAAAACATCCATGCCGCCTGGACCATTGCCTTGGGCCACGCCTTCGCAATCAGCAACACCGTGCAGCTCGCCCAGCTCTACCAGCAAACCGTCTACCCCGTCTGGAACGCCGCCCTCACGCACGACTCGGGAAGAATCCGCCCCTATCTCCGCCTCAGCAATCTCTCCAACACCGGCTATCAGGAAATCACCGGCGTCGCCATGCCCGGCCGCTCCATCACTGGCGGCTTCGCGCTTCAGCTCGGGCGCGACACGTCCGGGCGCTAAAGCATTCGAGTTTTTAAGTTTTCGATTATCGCCCCTCGCTGACACCGCCGAAGGAAACTCTGCTAAGGTATCTGCAATTAGCGATTCTGCACGAGCTGCCTTCGATTCCAGACAGCACGAGGCACAGGAGAGAAGCATGAGCAATCCAGTGCAGCACCACAAGATCAACTACGTCGAGTTTGCAACCACCAACATTGAAGGCACCAAAGCGTTCTACTCCGCCGTCTTTGGCTGGACTTTCAAGGATTGGGGTCCAGATTACATTGACTCAAGCCCGGAAGTTACAGGGCTCGCACTGGGCTTCAGGCGCGGAGAACCGGGGCAGGCGCAGCCGAATTATGCGCCATTAATCGTGCTGTACTCAGCTGATCTGAAGGCCACTGAAGCCGCGATAATCTCGGCAGGCGGCGCCATCGTCGTGCCCACTTTCGAGTTTCCCGGAGGCCGCCGCTTCCACTTTTCTGATGGTTTGGGAAATGTGCTTGGAGTCTGGTCAGAGTAGGGTCCGGGTACGTCGTCGATTTGTGCATTCACAGAAATCAGGGTGCCCCAGGTCCCGCTTCTGGGACCTGGGAGAGTACAAATCTACACGGCCGCAGTACTAGTTCACCGAAGGCGGCAGCATCAACGCCTTGCGCGGCCCCAACTCCTCACGCACCAGCGTCAGCCCCAGAATGCAGCGCTCAAAACGATCGGAGAGACGCGCAAACAGCGGCGCCTCCTGCTCATACTCGAACAGATTGAACTGGCTCACGATGTAGTAGCTTTCTTTTCCCGCGCGAATCAGCTCGCCAAGGCTCGGCTGGTGCCTGCGCAACCTGCGGCTCGATCCAATCGCCTCCGGATACATCCCGGCTACGAACAACGCATAGTCGCCGATATGCTTGCGCACCGCGCGCTCCGCATCGAACGAAGGCGCTGTGCCGAGAACCGGGTCCGCGGCCTGCATCATCTCCGTCAGCTCTTCGATGGGCCGGCCCACCTCGTCGCGCACGCTGTAGAGTTTCTCTGACTCAGAAAACTCGCACAACAGCCGCGCCACATATGCGGTCACATCAGGATCGTTGAGTCCCAACTTGCCTTCATAACTGTTGCGAACCGCCTGTTGAAAGAAACCTTCGAGTGGATGAGACTGAGCCTGCATACACGCCTCCCATGGGTTGCTCGCGCACAACCGTTGTCCGTTGTGGCACCGGCGGCTGCTCGTTGCGCATACATGGGGAAGAAGCCGGCCAATGCCCGTTCATCCTGCTGTAACACT
>OBLW0100000873.1_pt1 | contig 25941 bp, 20 predicted proteins | sample 1520161 | NCBI WGS metagenome assembly OBLW01 (sample SAMEA3539309, study PRJEB22396) | soil metagenome | biome: tundra; feature: field; material: soil | place: USA | collected 2010-05 | depth 0.15 m | reverse complement strand
CTGGCGGCCAGGAAACTGAGCGTCTCCAGGGCCTATCTCCACCGCCTGATCCGCAAGCCCGAGTGCATCCAAGGTGCAGCCTGAGCCTCCGATCGCTGGGCTTCCGGCGCCGAGCGGCGGGATTCGCCCCGGCTTCGGCGGGGTGCTGGTCCGCGCAGGAAAGAAGCTGCTATCTTTTCCGATGATGCTGGCCGCCGGGCTGGCGGTCATTACGGTGCTGACGGTCGGTTCGCGGTTCAACGATCCGGATCTCTGGTTCCATCTGAAGCTGGGGCAGGTAGTCTGGACCACTCACTCGATCCCATCGACGGACATATTCTCATTCACGGCGCAGGGCCACTCCTGGATCGCCCACGAATGGCTGGCGGAGTTGGGCATCTATGCGGCATACCGTCTGGGGGGTTACTCGGGCCTGATGCTGTGTTTCGCGGGCCTGGCGTCCCTGCTCTTTGCGCTGGTCTACTTTCTGTGTTATCTGCGCTGTAGGAGTTGGCTGGCTGCGCTTCTGGGCGGCGTCTGCGCGTGGTTCTTCGCCACAGTGGGGTTGGCGATCCGGCCAATGCTGCTGGGCTACCTATTCCTGGTGGTGGAACTGATCCTGCTCGAACTGGCTTCGCGCAACTGGCGCTGGCTTTGGGCGCTGCCCCCGTTGTTCGCGGTGTGGGTCAACTGCCATGGTTCGTATTTCTTCGGGATGGGCGTCATGGCGGCCTACTGGCTGTGCTCTTTCGCTAAGGGGAAGTGGGGCATCGTGGTTGCCGAAGCGCGGGACAGCCAGGAGCGCAAGACGCTTGGCCTCGCGCTGATTCTGAGCGCCCTGGCGCTGTGCGCGAACCCCATCGGCATCCGGCTGTTGCTGTATCCGCTGGATGTCGCGTTTAACCAGCCAACCAACCTGAATTCGGTGCAAGAATGGCTCCCGCCAGATCTGCGGAGCGGGCGGGCGTTGGGGATGATCGCCGCCGTCATCTGCATTCCTGTCATATCCTCGCTCCGGCGCCTGGAACTGCGCTTGCGAGACATGCTCGTGCTCGCCGCGGCGTTTGCGCTAGCGTTGCAGCACGTCCGGATGTTGTTCGTGTTTGGAATCGCCGTGAGCCCGGTATTGTGCCAAGTGCTGGCGCCCATGCTGGGACGCGACAAAGAGCGCGACCATCCGATCGCCAACGGATTATTCTTGTGCGCGTTCCTGGCCGCCGTCGTCTGGGCCTTCCCGGCGCCGGCCAACCTTCAGCGGCAGGTAACCAAATCGAGCCCGGCTGGCGCGGTGGATTACATTCGTCGAACGAAGCTTTCCGGGCCGATGTTGAACGAGTACGTATTCGGCGACTATCTGATCTGGGCGCTGCCGGAGGAAAAGGTATTCATCGATGGCAACGCCGACGTCTTTGAGTGGAGTGGCGTTCTTCAGGAATACGGGCAATGGGCCATGCTTCAGGAGAACCCTCGAATCCTGCTGGACAAATACAAGATCCGTTTCTGTCTGATTTCGAAGGACGCCCCCATGACGCACGTGTTGCCGTACTTGCCCGGCTGGCGCAAGGTCTATTCGGACGATGTAGCGGCGGTGTTTGCGCGGTGAGTCAGCGCTGCCCTCAAGGCACGCGCGCGAAGACGGCGTACTGTCCACCGAGCGGCAGCCAGGTTAGCCACGCCTCAAGATCAGCGCCTGTATGCGCCGGCGTTTGCCGGATAAAGCGATACCCTAGGCTGAGTTTGGTCCGGTTCCACGAGCCAGACGTTGCGGTCTTTGTAGTAGTCGAGCAATTCCAGATTCTCCGCGGCGTTCATCTCACGAGCCCAAACCACCTGGGAGGCGTCGATGTCGGCTGCGTTATAAACCCATTCGTCAACCACGCTGTGCCCGGCATCATACCTCACGATAGCCAACTGGCGGCCGGGCTGTTTCTCCAGGAAATGCTGCACCCGGGTTCGGGGCAGATCCGGGGTTGGGCTGGCCGCCATCCAACCAGCCTGCGCCAGCAACAGGGCCATGCACATGCAAGGAAGGGCGCGCACCAGAGCGGCGCCAACCGGCTGGCCTCCCGGACGCCAAACCCGCAGGCGCCTTGAGGCTTGGACGACGATCGCGAATACAATTGCCGTTGCAGGCGCCAGATAATGGGCCTGGACAAATGCGCACGCGAGCAGCCCCAGAAAGAAGACGGCCCCTGCCAGAATCAGAAAGCGCTGCCGGCGATCGCGCAGGACTCGGGGCAGCATGATCAGCGTCGGCATCAATACCGGTCCGAGAAAGAAGAGGAGCACCGTCAGAATCCTGTCGCCTATCAGGTCGAGAAAGCCGGAAAATGTCTTAGCCTTCTGAAATAGCGGGAGCTCATACGAAAGAAGATAGAAATCCCGCATGACTTGGTGGTGGTATACGGGCGCGGGCCGAGGCGATTGCCACAGGAAATATGGCGCGACGGCGTAGGTGGCCCGGTTGATTTGATAGGGGAGCGTCATGGGATTGCCGAAAACGCGCCAGTTGTAATACCCCATGGCCGCGGCCGCGATCAGAAGCACCACCAGAACCGGCAGCGCGAGGCGCTTGCACAGGGCCCACATCGGGGGATGTTTTTTCCCGAACGCCCAGAACAGCAACGCGCCCGCAACCGGGAGACTGAGCAAAAAGCCTTCGAACGGGCGGCTATTGGCGAGGACCGCAACGCCGAACCCGAGGATGAGCGCGGTTCGCACGCGGATTCGCTGCATGAGGCGGGGCATGGCTCCCAGGACGAGCGCGCCCCCGGTGGCCGCTATCGCGCCACCCCAATAGCTGTTCATCCAATAACTGAAGATGCCCAGCCGCAGAAGCGCCAGTACGCTCCCATAGAGCGCCCAGCCGGGGGAAAACCAGCCCTGAAGCATCCAACAGATAGCCCCGCACATCACGCCGACGCTGAGACAGACCCCAAACCAGGGATGCCGGAATAACACTGCGCCGGCAGCCAACACCAAACCTTGCGCGGCAGGGTACATGGACATGTACGTCGGCTGAAATTCCTCATGGAAGGTCTCAAAGTGGACCCACATGGGAGGGGTCGGATTGGTGAGCCTGTGTGAGGCGAACGTCTCCCCTGCGAGCAGGAAGCTGAACTCATCTTGTATGGCAGGCTGAGGGATCGGCGCGATGGGCAACAGAGCCAGCCGGATCAACGGGGCTGAGACGCCGACCAGCAGAACGGCCAGCGCCTGTCTTCTCGCCAGACGCCCCGCCCAGCGTTCGACCGGCGCCAGGAAACTCCGGCCGAAATCAGGTAACGCGAAGGCCAAGAGCAGGCCCATGATCGCGATGGCGGCATTGAGGACGAGCAACGGGATGCTACTAATTGTCAAGTGCAGGTTCATGAATCCGGTCCCATCGATTTGGCCGAACATCCGGGAGCAATCAAACGGCCAAATGCCAAAGACGGACGCGATCCAAACGGTAATGCGGGTTTATACTCTAAAGATCCGTGCGAGATGGCTCTAGGCTTTGCGCCCCATTGGGGATTGCCGCAGTAATGGTAACTCGCATTCTTTGCAGAAGCCATCTCCTTTATGACCTTGATTCCGTCAATTTCGCGCTCGGGATGACGCGCTTCGACCCGGTCGCCCATCAGCCGCATCCCCCAGGTTACTTCTTGTACGTGTGCCTGGCACGGCTGGTTAACCGGTTTTTGACGGACCCCAACACCGCACTGGTCGCCATCGGCATCGCTGCCAGTTGCGGGGCGGCATGGGTGATTTACCTCCTGACCTGGAAGTGGTTCGGCCCAGGGGCGGCACGGATGTCGATTCTGTTGTTCCTGGCGTCGCCGCTCGGTTGGTTTCACGGAACGGTAGCCCTCACCTACATGGTGGAAGCTTTCTTTTCGGCTTTGATCGGCTACCTGTGCTGGCGAGCTTATTCCGGCGAAAGGGCATTCGTCCTGCCTGCTACGATCGCCTTTGCCTTGGCGGCGGGATTCAGGCCCTCGACGGCGCTGCTCTTGGCTCCGTTATGGCTGTTCTCGATACGGCGGGTTCGCGGAATCCGGCTGGGATTGGCGATTGCGGCTGCTATCGCCGTAACACTCGCGTGGTTCCTCCCGATGACGGCGGCGGCGGGCGGATTCCGCTCGTATTTTGAAGCTCTCGTTCACCTGTGGTCAACCGTTCCGGGACAAAGGACCACCCTCTCTTCGCCGTGGCTGGCGGTCGGCAGGATCCTCACCATGGCCTGGATCTTCGTGCTGGTTTTTGGGTCCGCCAGCGTCTTTGCGTTCTGGCCAAAGGCAAAGACGGAACCCGGCCAACCTCGCCGCGCCGGTTTTGTCTGGGCCTGGATCGCCCCGGGAATGTTTTTTTTCGCGTTCGTGTTTCTCAATTTCATCAATAGCGGTTATCTCCTGCTACTGTGTCCTCCGTTGTTCGCACTCGCGGCGGCCCGGTTGTACGCTTTTGTGTCCCCTGGCGATCGTTCCTTCCTGCGCTGGACCGCCGTGACGGCAGGTATTGCGGCCAACTGCGCTGTTTTCTTTTTCGCCCCCCTCTATTGTTCCTACAAGAGCGTGCGTGGGTTCGAGACGAACCTGACAGCGATAGTCCAGGACTTTGGCGGCAACCTCGATTCCGGGAAGACGTTGATTGTGGGCTTCGACTCGCACTTCCTGGGCTATCGCCATGCCGGGTATTACCTGCCTCACTTCGTTACCGTGCAATACCCGGAAATCGCATACCCCGGCGGGAAGCGGGTGTTTGTGATGCATGAGCGGAGTACGGAGGTGGTTGGCCGACTGCCGGCCGGGCATTTCGAGCGGTTTGTCTTCTTCCCGCTGCCGGACGGCGCCGAGTACACGACGTACCTGGACACGGTACAGTCCAAGCTTCCACGAGGCGCCTTGACTACCGTGGTCATTGGCAGCCGGAAGGTACTAACGGGGCCGGTTTCCTTGCTTCCGCTGCTGTTCCCGGAGACAGCCCGGTAGCGCCTCGCTATGGCGGCGAGCCGCTGCCGTGCGAATGCGTAGAACGGCGCACGCATGCTATAAAAGCACTCTGTACCGAAGCGAAGGGTAAATATGGGTGGGCAACTTTCGGCAGCGACCGCGCGCGCAGAGCCAAGTGCCCTTCAAAGGCTGCTGAGCCATATCTTGTCTTATCCGGCGGCCCTCGCTGCCGGTTTGATCGCCATTACCGCTCTTTCGGCCTTTACCCGCCTGGAAGACCCCGACCTCTGGTGGCACCTGAAGAATGGCGAGGCGATTTGGAACACGCACAGAATCCCCGCGGCCGACCTGTATTCGTTTACCGCGCAGGGACATCCATGGATAGCCCATGAGTGGCTGTCGGAGCTGAGCTTGTTCGCCGCCTATCGCCTCGCGGGCTACTCCGGGCTGGTGCTCTGGGTGGCCGTGTTGGGATCGCTCACCTACCTTATTGTCTACCTGCTCTGCTGGCTGACGGCGCGGAATGCGCTCGTGTCTCTCCGCGGCGGCATTATCGCCTTCTGTTTTGGCAGCGTCGGGCTGGGCCCCAGGCCCCTGCTGGTTGGAAGCCTTTTCCTGGCGGCGGAGTTGCTTGTTCTCGAACTCGGCCGAACCCGGCGAGCCCGGTGGTTGTGGCTCCTGCCGCCAATGTTCGCCGTGTGGGTCAACTGTCACGGCTCGTGGGTGTTTGGGATGGCCGTGTTAGCCATCTATTTCGTTTGTTCTTTTTTCAACAGGGGTTTCGGCCGATTCGTCGAAGAAGCCTTCGGGGCAGACTTGCGCCGGTCGATCGGGTGCGTGCTGGCAGCCTGCGGCGCGGCAGTTTTTCTGAATCCCGTGGGGTATCGGCTGGTCCTCTATCCTTTTAATCTCCTCATTTCGCAAAAGACCAACCTCAATTCGGTCCAGGAATGGCTTCCCCCCAGCCTGCTGGATGCCAACACGTTCGTGATGCTCGCCGTCATGGGCGGCGTTCTGTTGTTGGCCGCGAGCGGCCGGTTGTCACTCCGGGAGGTAGCGCTTGTCTTGATAGCCTCGGCGCTGGCGCTACAACATAGGCGAATGTTATTTCTATTTGGGCTGCTCACGGCTCCGGCGCTCGCGCACTACGGCTGGGCGAAAGAGGCCAAACGCGCAAATCCACTGGCGAACGCGCTCGTCATTTTCGGTTGTCTGGCTGCGATCGTCTGGCTGTTCCCCGGCAAAACGAATCTGGAGGCCCAGGTGGAGAACCGGAACCCTGTCGGCGCCGTTCGCTACATCCGCCGGGCGCAACCGGCGGGCCGGATGTTGAACGACTACCGGTTTGGCGGTTACTTGATTTGGGCCCTGCCGGAAACCAAGGTGTTCGTCGACGGCCGCACCGATATATTCGACTGGACGGGCGTTCTTGACGAGTACGTCCGCTGGGCGAACCTGACGGACGATCCCATGGCGCTCCTGGACAAATACCATATCGGATTCTGCCTGCTGTACCGCGATTCCGCGGCGGCCCGGGTGATGCCTTATTTGCCCGGATGGAAGAAGGCTTTTGAGGATGGCCTTGCAGTTGTGTTCATCCGCGGCAACGGGACGGACTGAGGCTAGGCCACTTCGGGGTTCTCTGTCGCGGCCAGTAAGTCCCGTGCGCACTCCGGAGCGATCGCCGGCGGTTGGTGCCAGATGTCGGCGAGAGCTTGGGCGCCAATGGCCAAAGTCACCAGGGCCAACGCCCGCAAGACGTATGGGTGAGCTGCCATCGCGGGAGTGGCGAACCGGATCGCGAAGAGCCATGCGAGCACCGCCGCGAGGTGAACGGCCGCAAGCTTGAAATGCAGCCGCGCCAGGTACGCGGCGGCGCAGGCGAAGGGAACGGCGGCCACCAGGTCGATGATGTAGTGCTCGCCGGTTGTCAGCGTAGCCAGGGCGGTGGCGCCCGCATACAAGAGGGCCAGGATGCGGCGGGTTCTCCCGCCGGCGAACACCAACAGCAGAAGGGCCGTGGCGAAATGCAGCGAGGGGAAGGCGTTGGGCGCGGCATTCAACCGGATCGGGACCAAGGCGACATTTACAGGACGAAGCCATTCGGCGCCCCAGGCGTAAACCGGGCCGCAGGCCGGCAGCAGGGCATAGCAACACGGTCCCACGACCATTTCGGCGGCATAGGCCAAGAGCAGCGCCGATCCCCGCTGGCGGCGATGGATCGCGTACCACAGGATCATCATGGGGACGAGCGAGTAGTACACGATGCGCAGCGGCAAGGCCGGCCCAAGCGCACGCGCAACCGCGGAAGCCGAAACGCCAAGCGCGGCATCGATGTGATACAGGTAGCGGTCGAACTTCCAGGGCAGTGAGGCGCCTTCCGCTCCCATGACCCGCTTCAGCGCGACGCCATAGAAAACATTGGCGAGCGTGGCGAGGGAGAATATCGCCCGGGTTTTGTCCTTCTGGTCCAGGAGCATCCAGGCGAGCGAGCCCAGCACGAAGAGCATCGACAGTACGGCGGGATCCGTTAGTATGGCGATGGAGCGGCTCATACGATAGCAAGTACCATGCCGCCACCGGCCGGAAGCGCCGTGGCGCCGGTACTCACCCGTGTCGCAGCATAATAGTTCCCTTTTCCACGTTAGGCACTATGGTATTGGCTTCGCACTTCTGTGTTCGGCAGCTACCCGGGGCCGTCCACAGCGACTCTGACACGCCAGTACCCGAGGACGGTGTATACGCCTCTTCACCTAGCCCGCCGGATGTGTAAACAAAAGTTAACACCAACCCAGCTTTGCTGGCGTAATGCATTGCATCTGTTGCACATCTCCGTTGGGCAATCAATTGCTGCTGATCTGGCACGCGTCCTACGCGACTAAAAGGAGAACTTACCAATGCGAGATTTTCTGATGAAGCTTTACGTGAAAGCCCAACTCTTTCGCGAAGACAATGGCCAGGATCTGATCGAATACGCCCTGGTGGCGGCGTTAATTGCGCTGGCCGCTACTGCTGGGATGAACACCATCGCCGGCGATATCAACACCGCCTTCAGCGTTATCGGCGGTAAGATCACCACTTACAGCTAACCCCGGGGGTTCACCCAGGCTTTGATTTGGTGGACAAGCACGGCGGTTGCTCGTCATCGCATCGAAGACTGGTCGCCAGACGCGGTGGATGCCGAATTGGCTCGTGGTCCCGTTCCAGGTGGTTGAGTTTACTGCCGGGAACGGGGCCCGGTCCGTCGACATTGCAAACTAACTGAGAGATTCGATGCCGGCTTTGGTTTGGTGGACAAGCGCAGTGGTGCTCATCGTGGCATCCGGGATCGATCTCCGGACGCGGCGGGTGCCGAACTGGCTGGCGGTTCCATTCCTGGTGGGTGGTCTTGCCACTCAGTCCATCAAAGGCGGGCTACCAGGTTCTGGGCGTAGTCTGGCCGGGGTTGCCCTGGCTTGTCTTGTATTCGGAGTTCCATGGTTTATCGGCGCCATGGGGATGGGCGATCTCAAGCTCGCCGCGGGCGTGGGAGCTTGGATCGGACCGGCTCAATTTGTCACAGCGTCGGTTTTTACCGCGCTTGCCGGGGGTGTTTTTGCGGTGGGATGGGCGCTGTGGCACGGTTCTTTGAGCGCCAGCCTGGATTCCGCGGGGGACCTGCTGACGCCTTGGCGGGCGTGCCCGCCGCGGGAAAAGAGGAGAGTTCGGGAACGAACGGACGCGACGGCGCTTCCGTACGCGCCCGCCATCGCTATCGGAACGTTGCTTTCGTTCCTGGCGCGATGAAAGGCCGGGGAGCGGCAGAATGTCATTAGCGGAACCCACTGGACCACAACGGAACCCGGCGGATGTGATTGAGGTGCGGCGGCAGCCGGAGGTCAGAGCGAGCCCGCGCATGCAGGCGAATTCGGACGTGATCCTGATCTGCCCCAATGAGGCGCACCGCCGCGCGTTAGTGCGGGCGCTGGCGGCGCAGCAGGCGATGATAGTCAGCCAACTGGCTCTGTACCCGGCGTACAATCACCTTCTGACGGTCATCGACCAGGATTGCGATGCGTTTCTGATTGAAGCCGATACCGATACCAGTGCGGCGCTCGATTTGGTGCGAACCATCTGCGATCGCAAACCTACGGCGACGGTGATGGTCTACTCCGCTACTCAACAGCCCGATCTGCTGATCAAAAGCATGCGCGCCGGAGCCCGCGAGTTTCTGAGCGGCGCGATCGCGTCCAACGTCCTCGGCGAAGCCCTGCTGCGGGCATCCGGGCGGCGGATGGAACTGACCGACAGGAAGTCGCGGGGAAAAATACTTGTGTTTTGGGGCGCGAAGGGGGGCAGCGGCGTCACCACATTGGCTACGAACTTCGCCATAGCGCTCCGGCAGGAGACGGGCGATGAAGTGGCTTTGCTCGACCTGAATCCCCATCTGGGCGACGTTGCCGTGCTTCTCGGGATCACGCCCCGTTTTACCATCGCGGAAGCGCTCGCCAACCCGGAGCGCCTCGACAAAGAATTCGTTTCCACGTTGATGACGCGCCACCGCACGGGCCTATCCGTGATGGCGGCGCCCGACCAGTACACCTCTCTACCCGTGGAGGGCCAGAGCATCGGGAAGCTGGTGGACCTGGTGGGCGCTCAGTTCCCTTACGTGGTAGTCGATGCCGGCCGGAGCTTGGGGGAAGGAGCGGCCCCGCTTTTTCAGATGGCCAGTGCGATCTACCTGGTAAGCCAGGCCGACATCCCTTCTCTACGCAGCAGCCAGCGGTTTGTGTCGTATCTGCAAGCTTATGGCGCGCCGAATGTCGAGTTGGTGCTGAACCGTTTTGAGAAACGGCGGACACCGTTCGATGACGATCAACTGAGCAGGACTTTAGGCATAGCTCCGAAATGGAAGGTGCCGAACGACTACGCGGCGGCGCGCCGCGCCGCGGATGCCGGCTCCCCGGTGGCGTCGGAGAGCGGCGCACTCGCCGAATCGTTGCGACAAATGGCGCGGGCCGCCTGCGGCAGGCCTTTGGACAGTGGAAGGAAGAAGGGGAGCCTTTTCGGTTAATCGATTAGCGATCGATAGGTCTAGGAAATGGATAAGACAGGCTTTGAACAGGTCAAGACCGACGTACACAGGTCCCTGCTGGCCCAGTTGGACCTGGAGAAACTGTCGGCCGCCACCAACGGCAGCGCCAAACAGGCCGTCGCCGCGCTGATTGTGGAGATCCTCGCCAAGGAAAAGATTCTACTGAACGCGGCGGAAAAAGACAGGCTCCAGGCGGAACTGCTCGACGAGGTATTTGGCTTGGGGCCGCTCGAGGTTCTGCTGGGCGATCCCACCATCTCCGACATCATGGTGAACGGGAAAGACCAGGTGTATATCGAGCGGGCCGGCATCCTGCATAAAGTCAACGTCAAGTTTCGGGATGACCGGCACCTGCTGCAGATCATCGACCGGATCGTGGGAGCGGTTGGCCGGCGGGTGGATGAGTCGTCGCCCATGGTGGATGCCCGGCTTCCCGACGGATCGCGCGTGAACGCCATCATTCCGCCGCTAGCCCTGGATGGGCCGGCCCTCTCGATCCGCCGCTTCGGAACCACTCCGCTGACGGCCGAGAGGCTCCTGGGGCTCAAGACCATTTCAAGCGCAATGCTGGAGATCCTGGCGGCGGCCGTGCGATCGAGAATCAGCATCCTGATCTCGGGCGGCACGGGCGCCGGCAAGACGACCTTCCTGAACATGCTTTCCAAGTACATTCCCGAGACGGAGCGCCTGGTGACTATCGAGGACGCCGCGGAGCTGCAGATGCAGCAGGAAAACGTCGTCCGGCTGGAAACCAGGCCGCCCAACGTGGAAGGGGCCGGAGCGGTCCGGCAGAGGCAGTTGCTGATCAACAGCCTCCGCATGCGTCCCGACCGAATCATCATCGGCGAGGTGCGTGGCGAAGAGGCCTTCGACATGCTCCAGGCGATGAACACCGGCCACGAGGGCTCCATGACCACGATTCACGCCAACACTTCCCGCGACGCGCTGGCGCGCCTGGAATCCATGGTAGCCATGGCGAATTTCAACCTTCCCGAGAAAGCTGTCCGTCAACAGATTGCGGCTGCTATCGGGCTGGTAGTTCAGGTCGCACGCATGAGCGACGGCAGCCGCCGCGTGGTCAATCTTGCCGAGATTACGGGCATGGAGAACGACATCGTGAGCATGCAGGATATCTTTACCTTCGTTCGACGCGGCATAGGGCCGAACGGAGCGGTGATCGGATCGTTTCGTCCCAGCGGCGTGCGGCCGAAATTTCTGGAGAAACTGCGCGTGGCAGGCATCCATCTGCCGCAGGAACTCTTCGAACAGGTCACGGAAGTGAATTAACGGGAGCATCGGACCATGTGGATCGTAATGATTTTTGGGGCAGTCTTCGCGGCGATTGCTTTGCTGTTGCTCGCGGTTACCGCCCAAAGCGCGGCGCAGACGAAACGGATCACGGCCCGCCTGGAAGCAATCCGGAGCGCACTCCCATCAATGCGCCAGGCGTTTAAACCGATGGACTTCCGGATTACGCACACGTTCAGCTCGATTCCCTGGCTCAACCGGCTATTGCTGAAGGTCAACCTTGCGCCCCAACTGGAGTTGCTGCTGCGCCAGGCGGACATGCACTTGAACGTCGGCAAGCTGGTGGCGCTTTCCCTCTTGCTCGGCCTGGGTTCCGGCTACCTTGTGGACTTACGTACCCACGCCGTGTTTCTCGGGGCATGTTTCGCCGTAGCTGCCGGCGCCTGCCCGCTATTCTACGTTCTGCGTGCGCGCCGTCGTCGTTTCGACCGCATCCGGATGCTCCTTCCCGATGCCATCGATCTGATAGTCGGGGCCCTTCGGGCGGGTCACAGCCTCCAATCCGCGATGGCGATCGTGTCGCGAGAATCCCCCGAGCCCCTCCGTGGGGAGTTTCGCCAGTATTACGATGAGCAGAACTTCGGGTTGGAGCAGCGGACCGCCCTGTCGAACCTGGTACGGCGCGTTCCACTCCATGAATTTCGGATTATTTCCGCCGCGGTCCTGATTCAGAAGGAAACCGGGGGCAATCTCACGGAAATCCTCGAAAGAGTTGGCCACCTGATTCGCGAGGATTTCCGGTTGCAACGGCAGATCCAGGTGCACAGCGCGCAGGGACGACTGACAGGGTACATCCTGGCGACATTGCCTCTCGGTCTGGGCATTCTGATGTACCTGTTGAACCCCGAAGAAACAAGCCTTTTGTGGAGGAATCCTCTCGGGCTGAAGATGCTCTACGGTTCCATAATATCGACCACGGTCGGCACCCTCATCATACGCAGCATCGTGCGGGTTCGGATATGAGGCGGCCGCTATGATGCTTTTGGCGATCACATTTCTAGCCGCATTCGGCCTGGTAGCCAGCATTGGGCTGCTGCTGTTTGGGCGCGATCTTCGCATGGAGAGGCTCTCCGGCCTTGTCGAGGCGCGGGACAAGGCGCCCGTAAGGCATCTTCAGAGCCTCATTCATCCCCGGCAGTCTTCGGTCGAAACGATTGTGAAACCGTTTCAGAACCTGCTGCCCCGGAGTCCCGCTGAGGTTTCAGTCATTCAGAAGCGTCTGATCCGCGCCGGCTACCGCGATCAAGCGGCCGTCAACATCTTCTATGGCGCCAAGGTATTTGTTCCTATCGCGCTTTCGCTGCTGGTGTCGCTCACGGGGCTGTATCGGATCAACGCCTTCTTCATGTATGCAGTCTCGGTAGGGGTTGGCTTTTTGCTGCCCGACTTTTGGCTTGGGAATCGAATCGCAAATCGCCAAATGAAAATCAGGGTCGGATTGCCCGAGGCGCTCGACCTGATGGTGATCTGCACGGAGGCCGGCCTTGGCTTGGACCAAATGCTCTACCGCGTAGGGAGGGAACTGGAGACAAGCCAGCCCGAAATTCGCGACGAGCTTCTGTTGATCAACCTGGAGCAGAAGGCGGGCCGTCCCCGCGAAGAGGCTTTGAAGAATTTCGCCGACCGGGTCAACATCGACAGCGCCCGCTCGCTGGCCGCCACGCTGATTCAGACGGACACCTTCGGCACGAGCATTGCAAAGACTTTGCGAGTCTATTCGGACACATTGCGTACGCAGAGGCGGCAGAAGGCGGAGGAACTGGCGGCGAAGACCACCGTTAAACTGGTCTTTCCCCTGGTTCTTTTCATTTTCCCCTCGATCTTCGTCGTGACTTTGGGACCGGCTGGGATCACCATGATCGAGGGGTTCGCCAAGTATTTTGGAAACTAGTGAGACACAGAAAAGGAGACTAAAAGTGGATACAACGTCGGTAATTCGCATTATTGCGGCGGTAGCGTTTGCGGTGGTTCTTCTGATCCTCATCCAGCGCCGGAGAAAACGGGTTGACTGATCTGAGCGAACCTGTCGGCAGGACGCTCCAGTTCTCGATCGCTAACAGGGACGAGGTTAGGATGAAACGCACGCTGTATGCTTTCAACGTATCCCGACAGTCGTTCATCAACCTCGGTGTAACGGCCGCGGATACGCCGCTGTCGCGCCTGCGGGGTCTGCTGGGCCGGCTCAGGCTCCGGTCGGACGAGGCTTTGTGGGTGGTGCCTTCCCGCGGCATCCACACCGTCGGGCTGTTGTTCCAGATCGACGTGATCTACCTGGACTCCGAGTGCCGGGTTGTCCACCTGATTGAGAACTTCGGCCCGTTGAGGATCGGTCCCCTGCGGTTGCGCTGCAACAGCGTGTTGGAGCTGCCGGCGGGCAGCATTTACAGCTCAGGCACGCGGGTGGGAGATCGGCTGCTGATTAAGTCGCCGGAACAGGTGGACCGGTATCTGGAGTCGCAGCAGACCGATTTTGGGGCCAGGTCCACGGGAACGTGAAGGGGATCCGTGTTTTTCTGGAGCAAGCTTGGCGGACCAAAAGACCGAAGGCGGGCGGCGCGGGCCGGAGGGGATGGACTGAGAGCATTTTACTGGACGGGCGGCGTCTCTCACCCCTCCCGCGTCCGCAACATCAGCCGGAGCGGCGCGTATGTTGAGACGGAAGCGGCTTGGTGCGTCGGCACGGTGCTCTATCTTGTCCTGGACCAAAAGGAGTCGGACCAGCCTGCACCCGGCGAGACCGGAGCTCTCGGGTTGTGGTCGCGGGTGGTTCGCACCGAGCCTACCGGCATGGCTGTGGAATTCGTAAACGCGGGCCGGGAGGAAGCAAGATTGATCGATTCCTGGGAACGGGCATCGGCGGATTCTGCGTAGAAGCGGCCGTAAGCCGGTTTACTCTGAAATCACCATTTCGGAGGTCGCGTATAGCGTGAAGGTCGTAATGTGGACAAACGGGATGGAAGAAACATACGGATAAGACACCTGCACCTGGACCGGGCAACCGGGGTAGTTGATGCCGTTTGCGGAGTTGCATGCCGCCCCGGTTGCCGGCCAGACGAAGGTAATCGTTTTGTTCATGGTGAGGCCGCTCGGGCCCGGGTCGATTCCTGGAAGGTTCATCGCCTTGATGAATGTTTCAATCTGGGCCGCGCTCGCGCCGCCCGCCGGCCCGCCCGTTCCGCACCATGCGCTCCCGTTCGTCGATGCGCAAGTAGCGCCCCGCACCATGGCGTAACGCGCTCCCGCGCGCGCCGCGAAGGTTACGAATTCGTATGCGTAGAGGAACCGGGCAAAGTCGATAGTGCCAAACACGAACGCCAGGAAGACCATAGAGGCGACTGCAAACTCGATCAGTGCGCTACCGCGTTTGCGAGCCCCGTACGGCGCGGTTCGAAGCGCTTCAACTCCGATTCCGGCAGCATTTATGGGCATCTTAGCACCGCCTTCCGCTCGCATTAGTACTGCCCCGTCGGCATCTGTGCGTGCCCGGTAATGGTGATGGCCGCTGTGAACGGCGGGTAAGGAACCCATGGGGTATATGTGTACTGAGTAGTCACCTGCAAAAGAACAATCTGGCTGCCGTTCGGTGAGCAGGGGTTGGCTGGATAGGCGCCGCAGGTGACTATGGTTCCCGGCGTGGATGGGCACCAGCAGGAGGAGCCCGCCCCGGAGATGGGCGACACTGTGACCCTCAAATTGGCCGCGGGAATGTCCGGCACGTCGCTCTGCGCCGCCGTCGTGATCGCGCCCGTGTTGCCTGCGTTGGTGAGGCTCAGGGAGCCGTACTGGGCCCCGGCGTGGGCTGCGCTGCCGACCTCTATAGCCAGGTAAACCCAGCGGCCCAAGTCGACCATCCCGAAGAGAAATAGCATCAGCAACGGGAATACCAGAGCGATTTCTATGAGGCTCCCGCCGGCTTCCGGCCGAGCCAGGCGCAGGCCAGGCTTCAACGGCCGGCGATTGAAGAAAGAAACCATATTGAGCGGCGCCAAGATTCTCATAGCTATTCGACCAGTACTGTTTTCTTAATCGGCGAGCCGCCGGGCAGCGAAGAATAATCGTCGTTAAAGTAGTTCCAGGCAAACGTCAGGGATTTTGCGACCGTGATCTCGTAAGCTGTGTAATAGGCGCCGGCGGAGTTCTGGCAGCAGCCCTCGAAGCTCAGCGAGGCGCTCGGGAAGTACAGCGCTCCCTGGACCTGCATAAAGTTGAAGATCCCGCTTAGCGAGGCGCCGCAACCCCCGACACAAGCTGAATTGGAATTCGACCGGTCCTGATAAAACAGAATTCCCGCGTAAGTTCCAGTGGTTTGAGCAACCAGGTTTATATCGTTAAAAATGCCTCCGCCGCCCTCTCCGTACAGACTAACGCCGCCGGCGCTGGGCCCGATGTAGAACGTCACCCCGGCGCCTTGGATCGTACCGCCCGAGCCTGCAAGGTTGAGGGCGTACCCGCCGTTACTGCCCTGAATAACGTAAAGGCCCGGCTGAAAAGTCAAGGTCGGAGCAATCCCTCCGCTGATCGTGATTGAGGAGTACTCCCCTGGCATAAATGTCACGTTTGCGGCCCCTGTGACACTGACCTTGTAACAGCCGGCGCTCGGATTGACCGTAGTAGTGCCGGTCGCTATGGTCTTCACGGTACCAGCACAGGCCGCCACGGCCGGCGCCGGCAAATATGCCAACGGATCGCTCAGCGCCGGGGCGCCCGTTACGGGGCTTGGGCTGAAAGAGCAAAAAAAGCAGCTTACGTTACCCACAACGCTGGTCTGGCTCGTAGTGATAAAGGCAAGCGTAAAAAAGCCCGAAATGGCGCTTCCGCTATTGGAGTCGACGATCATGGCGCAACTTGGAGCGTTGACGTCATTCAGTGAGAGAGCCGCGAACGTCAGCGCGCCGCTCATCGTAGGGTCCAGAGCGAAGACGCAATCCCCTGAAAGGCTGGTTGCGACCGCTCTGGCCGAAACGGTGGAAGGACCAATCCCGAGCATCTTCAAGAAGAACGTGGGTTCAGGCTCGCTGACAATCACCTCCACGAAGTTGCAGTTCGACGAGGGGGACGCACCCGAGCAGGAGCCGCCGGCGTGAGGGCCACTGGCCGGCGGATTATTCACGGTGACGGTTACACCGCCTGAACCGTTCGTGAAACCGTTTGCGGCCGTACCGGCCCTGGCGCCCGTGACGGCGGTTCCGTAGGACAGGTTTATCGAGCCGGCGAGGGCGCCCGCGTCGGCGGCCGTTTGCGCGTTGCGCTGCATGAATTCGAAGAATCCGATGTCAAACGCCAGCCCGACCATGCCGAAGAGGAGAGGTAGCGCGACAGCGACGAAAATGATCGCTTGCCCGCCTTGCGTTTTACGTCTGTTCAGAAGCGCCTCCCGAACCTGCCCGCGGCTGGACCGCCGCGTAGGACATTTGTCTGGCATGGGCATCGTCCCCAAGACCCCCGCCAAGAGTAGCAACGCTCATACCAAATGACTCAGGCTGTCCGGCTGGAGCACGCTAAGGTAAGGTTAGATCCCCAATGCCGCTTAGTTTTTCCCAAATCCGGTAATTCTGCGTGAATTGCGATTCGCACTCACGGGTGTAACGCCAGGGAATGCCTTGTATCAGGGCACGACTTGAGTCGTGCCGACAGCAGATGAGCAAGGGCTTTAGCCGCTGGCGCTGAACGACTTGCAGACCTCGGGGGCTAAAGCCCTTATTTTCCGAAGGTTCGGCACGACTCAAGTCGTGCCCTGATACAAACCGCAGCACAATTTCGGTCGATTCTCGCTCTTGGGAAAACTAAGTGGCATTGGGATAGATCCTCTATTGGCGTTAGGCAAGCGTTGGCTTGAGATTCTCCTGAAGAGACTCTTGGGCATGGTCCGTGCGGCGGAACGGGCTGAATTCGGGGTATCGCGGCCGCGCCGTCAAAGTGCGTGATGGCGCCGCCCGGCGAGGCAGGCAAAGGCATTCCCGAATGTCTACCGTCGTTTACAGTTAGCGGTGCAATGTGTTCCATGGTGCACACCTTTAGCCGGGGCGGTTGTGCGGCTGGGATTGGATTGTAAGATTCTTGGGATCTCGGAGAATGGGCGCTGAATTGCCAAGAATACCATTCGCGCCGGGCGAGCGCGCAGTTGTACGGTTAGAATAGGAATCGATAAATGAACCAACGAGTTTCCGGAATTCTGGTGATTGCGCTACTGGTTTCCTGCGCCGCGACTTACCTGGTCTTTCGGGTGGTGACTTCGCGGGCGATTCAGTCTGGGCCACAGACGGCCACGGTGGTGAGGGCCGCGCGCACGCTGGAAATCGGCACTTTGCTGCATGACGCCGACCTCACTACAGGTCCGTGGGTTGGTCCGTTGCCCAACGGATTCGCCACGAAGAAAGATGCGTTGCTAAACCGGGGTGTTGTGGCAACGATCTACGAAGGCGAGCCCATAATGGAAAGCCGGCTGGCGGCCACCGGCGCCGGCGCCGGGCTGGCCGCCACAATCCCCCCAGGTATGAGAGCCGTCGCCGTACGGGTCAACGATATCGTGGGGGTAGCCGGCTTCGTACAACCGGGAATGCGGGTCGATGTCCTGATCGCGGGAACGTCCCCGAATTCCCCGTCCGGGACTGGCCCCCAAGTCAAGACGCTGCTGCAGAAGATCGAGGTATTGTCCGCCGGACAGAATTATCAGAAAGACGCCGAAGGGAAGCCGGTTGTGGTGCCCGTTGTTAATTTGCTGGTCACTCCCGAACAGGCCGAAGTACTGAGCCTTGCCAGCAATGAAACGCGTATCCAGCTTGTTCTGCGGAATCCGCTCGACACCGAGTCGGCAACGACGGCGGGCGCCTCGGTGGCCGGGCTCTTCGGCGGGCTCCCGCCGAAACCGGAAGCTCCGCCAAGCCGCCCTAGGCCGGTCTTGCGCGTGCGGGAAACCGTCAAGCCGCAAGTGCTCGTCGTTCCGTTGCCACCTATCCAAATTGAGGTGCTCAATGGCGCCCAGCAGACTCAGGCCAAATTCGCCCCGCCCCTCGCAGAGAACCAGCCTGTTGGAGAAAACAAGTGAGAGTGCACAACCCGATTCTTTCGATTAGTGGACTTATCCTTAGCGGCTTCCCCTGGACGGTGGCCTGCGTTGCCGCGATCCTGGCGATGCCGGCCGGCGCCCAACCGGCTGAGCAAGGCGCCCGCGAGTTGGATCTGACCGTGGGCAAGTCGCTGGTTGTCAACAGTTCCAACGTCATCGAGCGGGTCGCGATGGGATACGGCGACGTGGCCGAAGCGCGCGCCGTCGATCCCAAGCAAGTTCTTCTCAGCGGCAAGGCTCCCGGCGAGACCAGCCTCATCGTCTGGCAGCAGGGCGGCAACATGTTGTATTTCGATGTTGTGGTGAAGCCCAACACATCCGCCGTCAAGGCGCGGCTCGACGATGTGCAGCGCCAGATGGAGCAGGAGTTGCCCGGCCAGCCCGTCACCATCTCGCTCCAGAACGATACGGTTTTCCTCCGCGGAACGGTCAAAGACCTGGTCAGCGCCGACCGTGCGGTCACCGTAGCCGGATCCGCCGGGAAGGTGGTTAACCTGCTTTACGTGGATGTCCCCCCGGCCGACGCGCAAATCCTTCTGAAAGTGCAGTTTGCCACCGTCGATCGCACGGTGGAGACGGACCTCGGTTTGAACCTCATTAGTACCGGGGCGGGCAATTCCGTAGGAGCCGCTTCAACCGGACAGTTTCCAGCCCCTACCGTTACGCCTGGAACTGGCGGCGCACCCACCACTCTCACGCTGAGCCAGGCGCTCAATCTCTTTTGGTTCAGTCCCAGTCTCAATCTGGGCGCAACCATCAAGGCTCTCGAAACCCGTGGCTTGGCGGAGATCCTGGCTGAGCCGAATGTATTGGCGATCAACGGCAAACCGGCCAGCTTCCTGTCGGGCGGCGAGTTTCCTTACCCGATTCTACAGGGTGGAGGCGCCGGGTTGGGCACCGTAACCATAGCCTTCCGGCAGTTTGGCGTGCGCATCGACTTCCTCCCGGTGATTACGCCCCGGGGAACCATCCGTCTGGATGTGGCGCCGGAAGTCAGCGCGCTCGATTATACCAACGGCCTCACCGTTTCGGGTTTCACCGTTCCGGCCCTGGCATCGCGCAAGCTCAATACCGAAATCGAGTTGAAGGACGGGCAGAGCTTTGCGATCGGAGGTCTTCTCGACAAGCGTCTCACCGAGACCATGGAGAGGATACCGCTGCTGGCGAGCATTCCACTTCTCGGCAAGCTGTTCCAATCGCGCTCGCTGACCAAGGAGAACAACGAACTGCTCGTGATCATCACGCCGCAGATCGTCCGGCCCATTCCCGAAGGGCAACCGCTGCCGCAACTCAGCTTCCCCATAGCGCCTGGACTTTCCCATACCGAAGGTCAAAAGGCTGCGCAGACTCCCGGCATCGACGTGACCGGGCCGGCGTCCGCGGAGACGGGCGAGCGGATCCCTGTGGAAGAACTCATGCGCAGGATGAAAACGGAGAGCGACATGAAGCTCCAAACGGGAGGGAGTACCAGCACCTGGCCCTCGTCATCGATGACGTCTATGGGCGGTTCCAGTTCCAGCTCGCCCTCCGCCCCTCCCGCCAGATAGAAGGGACTGGGAAGCATATGCGGCGAAAGGGCCGATGAGTGCGGGTACGAGTTAAAATCCGGCGAGGACCACACGGCGCCACGGAACCGCACCTTTTTAGCGATGTATTTGAGCGCAGGCAGCCGATTTGGCCCTCCGTGCTGGCCTCCGCGATGGCGCACGTACTTGCATTAGCCTTACTGCCGGCCCTGGTGGAGGTTCTGTCCAGCATCAGCTATGAGCGGACCGGGCAGGCAACTTACACGCTTGAGCCGCTTCGATTAGAGCTTCCCGACCGGATCTATCTCCCCGCGACGCTTCCCCGCCCGAAGGCAAAGAGCAATGCGGAGAGGCCGGCCCCCGCACGGCATTCAGAGCAGATCCAGGCGGCGGCTCCATCCGGGCCGCCGCCGCGCGCGTCGCTTCCCAAGCAGTTTGAATTGCCCACCACGCCATACATGTCAAACCGTGCGCCGGTGATACTGCAGCCGGACTTTGTGACGCTGCCCCCGCCCCCTTTGCCGGCCGCGCCGCCGCTGGCATTCTGGACGAGGGCCAACCGACGTACTGTGCGGCGGACCTTCACTCCCGGGAATGCGCAAACGCCACCCGCGCCCCCGAAACTCGATACACCCCCGGTCCTCAGCCCGTCCAATCCGCAACCCGCCGTATCGGACATCGCAGCAACCTTGGCGGCCGTCCAGACGGCTCCCAAGCTCCCGCTGCCGAACTCATCCACCAATCCGGTGCGCATGCGGGGGGAGAGCGCGGCGGAGATCGCGTCTTTCGACGTGCCACAGGGCGACCCGGTAAACCTGATTTATCTGGGCGCCGATATCTCCGCGGCAACGCACGTCGAGATCCCCAGAGGGGTGCAGAACACTCCTCGTTCAGACGCCGGAGCCGGAACCGCGATGACAACCGGCCGCGCGCCGGGCGACAGCGAAAAGCCGGCCAGCAGCGCGGCCGCGGCTAGTGACCGCGCGACTCCTCGGGCGGGTAGCGCGGGGACCGCTACAGCCGTGCGAACGCCGGGCGCCGCCGCGAACGGCGCCTCCTCGGGGGCCAGCCAGCAAAAAGGCGTAGCGGCGGCTAATTCGCCTCAGGGCAACCCGCCGCCGGCGGGAGTGAACCCTTCCGGCCATCCGCCCGCGCCTACTGGCGGGCATTCCCCCGATCCGGCTAAAGACGGCGGCGCCGGGGTAATCCGCACGACCCACGCGTCCAACGGGAACTTCGATGTGGTCATCTTGCAGTCCGTCAGGCGCGACGACTTGCCCGAGGTCGGCGCTACACTGTCGGGCAACCCCGTGTATACCGTATACCTCAGCGTGGGCGACGCACGCGAGTGGCTGCTCGAGTACTGCATTCCAGCGAGTGTCAATCCCCGGGCCAACAGCTACATGGTGAACATTGACGACCCCGGCGTGGTTTCGGCGCCGTATCCTTTAGCGACGGCCATCCCCAAGAGCATATTCGAATTGCCGCATCCTAAGAACATTGTTCTGCACGGCCTGCTGAGCGCCACTGGAGCCCTGCACGAGGTCAAGGCGCCCAATATGGACAACGCGCTGGTTCATGATGTTTTGCTTCTGCTTAGCCAGTGGCAGTTTCGGCCCGCCTTGCGCAACAAGGTCCCAGTTGACGTCGAGGTACTGCTGATAATTCCTCCGCGGACCTGATCGGCGAGGTCAGGCGCCGCGCGTTTCGGGTTCGCTCTGCTACAATCGTGCTTCATTCGGGCCCTGCGGTTGGGCACTTACGCGGAGCAAGGTTATGGGAGAGGGTTGGACACGTCGAAGTCTTTTCCGGGCCGGGCTGGCCGGAGCGCTGGCGGGGCAGGCGCCGGTCTTTTCGCAGCAGCCGCCGGAAACGCAACTGAAGTTCCCGCTATCTCCGATCGTCCCCATAGACCGGCGTTCCACGGTGGCTTTGGTCAAGCAGGAAGTCCGCCGCAAAGCGGTGTTCGAGGCGCTGTCGGGCATCGATTCCGAGTTGCGCCCCGCATTGCAGCGGAAGAAATACGTTCTCATCAAGCCGAACCTCACCAGCGTCACCAATCAACTTGCCTCCACGCACGCCGACGCGCTGCGCGGGATTCTGGATTACCTGGCGCCGCGATTTAAGGGGCCGGTGGCGATCGCGGAGTCCGCCTCCGGCGACACGCTGACCGGTTACGATAATTTCAGATATAACGGCCTTGTTGACGAATTCCGGAGCCAAAACGTCAGCCTCATCGACCTGAACGACGAAGCGGCTTTTGCGCCGATGGGGATTATGGACGCCGACCTTCATCCCACCATGATCCGCATCGCCAAACGCCTGCTCGATCCGGACGCCTTCATCATCGATGCGTGCATTCCGAAAACGCACAACGCCGTGGTAATGACCGGCGCGGTGAAGAACATGGTGGTCGGCGGAACGCTGCGCAGCGGCCGGAAAGACCGCAACTGGAGCGACAAGCCCAGATTCCACGTCGGCGCGCACCAGATGAATTACAACATGCTGCTGGTGGCTCAGAGGATGTCGCCGTTCTGGGGCGCAACGGTGTTCGACGGCTACGAGGGCATGGAGGGCAACGGTCCGGTATCCGGCGATCCCGTACCGCACCGCATCGCCTTTGCCTCCATGGATTACATCGCCGCAGACCGCGTGGCGACCGAGCTGATGGGGATGGATCCCACCTGGGTAGGCTACCTGCAGTATTGCGGGCAGGTGGGATTGGGTAATTACGATATCGACAAGATCGACGTCCGCGGCGAGACCATCGCCGCCCTCAAGAAGAGCTACCGGCCGCATCCGCAGGTCGATCTTCACCTGCAATGGATGGCGCCGCTCGCTGGCGATTCGGCCCCGGGACGGCGCCGCTAGCGCACGTTCCGAATCAGCTCCAGACGACCGCTCGCCGCCGCTTCCAGAATCGGCCCCATATACTCGTCCACCATCTCCGCGCGAAGCGGAACCGGCATATTCTCCAGCTTCATCCTGAGTTGCGGATCCTTCGCGGCGGCCAGCGCCCGGCTGATGTGGCCCTGCGTGAAGCCGGGAACGTCGCGGAGCCGCGTCGGGAACCCGATGCCGGCTTCAAACGCCATCAGCGCCTCCGCCACCGCGACTCCCAGCTTTCGCCCCTCGAGATGGGATGGCGCCCCGAACATGCCGGCGACGTGCCGCAGTGGTTCCTCGGCCGCTGGCGCGAAGAATACCGTGTAGTAGGGGTTGAGCATGGCGCAGGCGCGGCCGTGGCTCAGGATGTCGATCAGCGAGAAGCTCGTCAAGTGAGCGCCATTCGTGCCGCCGAGCATGATCGCGTAACCGCCAAGGTCGGTGGCCAGCCCGAGGGCCTCGCGCGCTTCCCGGTCCCCCGGCGCCTGGATGGCGCGCGGCAGATATTCCAGAATGAGGGGAATGGCCGCACCCGCCACCTCACGCATGGCGTCGTAATGCGCTTTTCCGACGGCGCCCAGGTACACCTCCAGACAATGGGAGAGGCCGTCCAACGCGCCATCCGCCGTCAAGGCACGGGGGCAGGTCAGGGTCACGCCATAGTCGAAGATGGCGCGCTGCGGCACAATCGCTTCATCCACGATCAGCTTCTTCTGTCCCGTCGCGCGATCCGTAATGTTGGAATACTTCGTCAGGTGCGCGGCGGAACTGGCGGCGGTCTGGATGGCCAGGTGCGGCGTGAGCGGCCGGTGCGCTTTGGTCACCAGGCCGGCGCCGAAGTAATCTTCGATGGACCCGCCCAGCGTGCGCAGAACCTCGGCGGCCTTAGCGGCGTCGATCGTGCTTCCGCCCCCAAAGCTGACAATCACGCCGGGACGGAGTTCTTGAAAGCCTTCCGTGATGCGGGCGAGGTCTTCGCGCGGAGCGTTCGGCGCGGCTCCGGCGAGAATACCGGCCAACTCCACGCCGGCGGCGGCAAGCGAACCTGCGATGGTCTCGACATGCGTTTCGGAGCCGGGGAAAGCGTCCCGGACCAGCACCGCACGCTTGCCCAGCGCGGCGGCGGCGCCTCCCGCCTGGGGCAGGACGCCGAAACCGCGGGTATACCGTTCGCCTTTGAAGCGGCGAATCAGGTCGTTCGCTTTCTCAAATGTCTGCATAGCTTATTTATACCCGGATTCACTGATAGAATGCGGAACGATGATGCGCACTGCTTTGATCCTGATCGCCCTGCTTGCCCCGCCCCTCTGGGCCGATCCATTCGACGACGTGCTCCTCAAGCGTCAAGCCATGCTGACCGGCGGCCCGGGGATTGACAACTCCCTTCCGCAGATCCACGCGCACCTCGCCGGCATCGAATCCAGCGCCCGCGCATCCTGGAACGGCCTGAATAAGGATCCCGGCCGCACGGCGCTGTGGCAAAGCTCCCCCAACGCCACGAGCTCGGCGCAAATCACCTCCGCGTGGAGCCGTCTCAAGTCCATGGCCCTGGCTTGGGCGACGCCCGGACAGGACCTGTACGGCGACGCCGCGCTGCTCGCCGACATCCGTTCCGCCGCGGCCTGGCTCGAAGAGAACCGCTACAATGCGCGCGTCCCCAAGGAGTACGACAACTGGTGGGATTGGGAAATCGGCGCGCCCTTGCAACTGGGCGATCTGCTGGTTCTTCTGCACGGCCAGCTCACGCCCGAGGAAACCGTTAAGTACGCCGCCGCCATCGACCGGTTCGACTCCGACCCCCGCGTGATGATTGTGAACAGCGTTTCCACCGGCGCCAATCGGGTCTGGAAGTGCATGGGCGCGGCGCTACGAGCCATCGTGGTGAAGGACGCCGCGAAACTGCAACTCGCCAGCGACTCCCTGGGAGCCGTGTTCCCCAACGTCACCTCCGGCGACGGCTTCTACCAGGACGGTTCGTTCATCCAGCATGGGCGCCACCCCTACACCGGCGGCTACGGCGCCTCCTTCATTTCACAGCTCGCCGACATCCTGCAGCTTCTGGCCGGCTCGCCGTGGGATGTCAAAGATCCGGCGCGCGACAACGTCACTCGTTGGGTCTTCGATGCCTTCCAGCCGCTGGTTTACCGCGGCGCCATGATGGACATGGTCCGTGGCCGTGAAATCTCCCGCGCCGGAGGGGGCGACCATGGCGCCGGGCACACCGTTGCCGCGGCCATTCTGCGCCTTTCGCAGATTGCCCCGGCGGGCACGGCGGTGAAGATGCAATCCATGGTCAAGGAATGGATGTTGAGCGACACCTCCCACGACTGGTCGGCCGGGGTGGCTCCGGATGAGGTTATGCCGCTCTCCCACCTGCTGGCAGATAGCGCCATCCCCGCGCGCGGCGAGCTGCTGGGAAGCTGGATCTTCGGCGGCATGGACCGCGTGGTGCACCTTCGCCCCGGTTGGGGCCTCGGCATTGCCATGCACTCCAGCCGCATCTACAACTTTGAGAGCATCAACAACGAGAACCTGCGCGCCTGGCATTCGGGCGATGGCATGACTTACCTTTACAACAGCGACCTGACGCAGTTCTCCAATGGCTTCTGGCCCACCGTCGATCCCCAGCGGTTGCCGGGAACCACGGTGGTGGCCGGCGCCACGCCGCCGCCGAACCAGGTTGGCCTCAGCCCGGTGGCTGGAGGCGCCACGGTCAACGGCTACTCGGCCGTCATGATGCAGTTGCGCCCCACGGGAGGGCAGCTCAACGCCAGGAAGTCCTGGTTCCTCCTGGACGATGCGGTGGTCGCGCTGGGCTCCGACATCGCCGGCGCCGCGCCGGACCGGCATGTCGAGACCATCGTGGAGAACCGCCTCATCACCGGAGACCCCGCGTTCACCGTGGCGGAAGACGGCAAGTGGGCCTGCCTCGGGGGCGATTTGGGCTACTTTTTCCCCAACGGCGCTGGATGGAAATCGGCGCGCGCGGACCGGCAGGGATCCTGGCGCGACATCACCGCCGGCGGCTCCCCGGCGCCCATTACTCGCCGCTACCAGACCATATGGTTCGATCACGGCGCTACGCCGGACGCCGCTTCGTACGCCTACTTCCTGCTGCCCGGCAAGAATGCCGCGGCGCTGGCCGCTTATGCCGCCGCGCCGGGAGTC
>OBLW0100000871.1_pt1 | contig 25950 bp, 21 predicted proteins | sample 1520161 | NCBI WGS metagenome assembly OBLW01 (sample SAMEA3539309, study PRJEB22396) | soil metagenome | biome: tundra; feature: field; material: soil | place: USA | collected 2010-05 | depth 0.15 m | reverse complement strand
GTGCACGGCGCAGCTTGCGGTGGACGGCGGCGGCACGGTAAACGCGACGGGCGGCGAAGGCAGCGAGCTGTTGCCCTGGCTGTCGACCGCCACCACGTCATAGGTGTACGTGGTGCCGATGGACAGGCCGGTGAGGGTCACGCTGGTGCCCGTCGTGGAGGTGACCAGCGTGCCGCTGCTGTCATAGACGTTGTACTTCGCGATCGGGTTGGTGGCGGCCGTGGCGGCGGGCCAGCTGATCGTCGCGGTTCCCGACGTATTGCTGGCGGTGCTGGACGCCAGGCCGGACGCGGTTGGCTGGCCAGGGGCGCCGGGGGCGGTGACGCCGGTGCCACCGCTACCGGGGATGTGCACGACGGTCAGCGAGTAGGGCGCGACGGTAACCGAGCTGGCCGAGCCCGGCGCGCTGGTGATCGAGGTGGCGTTGTTGGCCAGCGTGTACACGGTGGGCGTGCCGGACGAGGTGAACCCGTTGGTCGTGAGGCCGATCGTGTAGGAGTTGGACGGGTCTTCGTTGTCGATCAGCACGTTGAGGTTGCCGCTGGTGTCGCGGACCGCGTGCACCTTGAGCAGCGGCTGGGACGACGACGACGTAACCATGGTGTCGCCTGGCGCCTGCAGCTTGGACAGCATCTCGATGCCGTAGTACGGCGCGAACGGGGTGTTCAGGGGAGGTTCCGGGGTACTGCCGGTGGACCCGCTGGAGAAGATGCCGCCGTCACCGTAGTCGGTGGCGCCGTCCACGGTGCTGACCGTCCCCTCGCCATTGTGCTCGTTCCACCAGTCGACGGTGGCCGCGCCATTCTCCAGCCACGTCATGTACATGTCCGCTGCGAAAAGCGCGGCGGGCTGGGTGTCCTGGTCGATGCTGGAGCTCGTCTCGGTGACGATGACCGGGACGCTGGACGGGTTGCTGATCCCGGCGTAACTGCTGATCTCCGAGTGCAAGGCGGACACGATGCCGGAGATGTCGGACGGGTCGGTGAGCATGCCCGCGGTGCTCGAGCCGCCCGGGTAGTAGTGCACGATCACGCACTGGGTGTTGCCCTTCAGCGCGGACAGCACGGTCTGGTTCCACGACTGCGGATATTCGGAGTTCGTCACGTTGTCCGGCCAGAAGCCCGGCACGGTCAGCGTCGGGCACACCTTGGCGCTCGAGTCCACCGCGTGCATCGCCGACTGGAATTGCAGGAAGTTGGCCGCGTATTCCACTGGGCCGCAGTTGTAGGTCTGCGACGGCTCGCTGCCGATCGTCACTGGAGACCCGTTCAGCGACGTCTTGCAGTGCGCATCCGCCTCCCAGTCGGCGCCGTAGGTGCCGTTGCCGGCGGTCTCGTTGCCGATCTCCCAGTACTGGACGTTGTCGCCGGCCGCGGCCTGGACCCAGGCGGCCGCGAGGCTCGGCGTGCCAGTACCATAGTTCACCGCGATGATCGGCGCCGCGCCCGCCGCATTCACGGTGCTCATGAAGTTGCTGAAGCTGGTGTTCGGCGCGACGTAACCGCCTGCCACGGCAGTCTGGGTCTGCCAGTTGTAGATGTCGGAATACGAGCCGCCGGGGTACCTGAGCGCGTCGATGCCGGCCGCTTTGAGCAGTGGCGGGATCGCGGCGTTGTTCATGTTGCCGTCGTAGACGGCGGTATTCAGGCCGATCGCGTGGGCGGGGACGGTACCCAGGCCGGCCGTGGCGTTGACCGTTACCGACGCGGTCTGCGCCGCCGCCGGAACCGCGGTCACCATGAGGGCCGGCACGATGACCGCCATGCCGATTGGCAGCGCTCGCAGTATCCGCATTGCACCTCCTTTGTCGAAGCGATTCGACCAACAGGTACGCCCGAAATTCGCAGCCTGTCAACGCCCAGGCTGTGTACTATCACGGGGCACCAAATATGCCCAGATCAGCGCTTTCACAGTCCGCAGGCCAATGAAACCAAAATGAAAGAAAGGACCAGCCAGATGGATGGAGCGGAGATGTGTTCACCAGCCCGGTAGCCGCCGGCGGCCATCCCGATCCGGGCATCTGCCGCGCGGGCCCGGACTACTACCTCGGCTGTTAAACCCGATTGCTTGGACCGGATTGCTTGGACCGGATTGCCTGGACCGTCTGTGATCAGGCTGAGCTAGGTCGTAGCCAGAGGCAATTGACCCGCCGGCATTGAGACCATACCGGGATAGCTGGTCAGCCTCGGGCTTACGGCCCAGCATGGTGTGCGTTTTTACGAGGGTCTCTCCTGCCTGAGAATCGCCTTGACCGATCCTGTGGTACGCATCATCTGGTGCGGATGAGCTTGACCGCGCCGGGGCCGAGGGTAACCGTGTAGGTCCCCGAGATGGTCCCGGTCGATGCGCCAGTCCACAGGTCGGTGGCGGTGACGGCGCCGCTGATCCCCACGGCCGAGAGCGGGACACTGACGGTCGTGGTGGCGGTGGCGCTGGTGTTGTAGAGGGCGATGACGTAGGCGCCGTTACTCTCGCGCTTGCTGAAGACCTGCGCGTTGCCGCTTTTGACGATGCGTTTGGCGGCGACGCCGTCCTGGTCGACGCTGATGACGGCCTTGTTCTTGAGCATCGCCAGGTCGGTGGAGTCCAGGTGGGTCAGGTCCGTGCCCAGGATCAGCGGGGAGTCGGCCATGGACCAGAGTGTCATCGTGCTCTGGCGCTCGGGCACGGTCAGGCCGTCGTTGCTGCCGTTGCCGATCTCCAGGGAGTCGAAGTCGTTCCAGCCGCCGGGACCGACATGCGTTGCCCAGGCGGCGGCGCTGTCGAACCGAAGGGTGACGTTGCTCCAGCGGGTGAGCGGGTGGCGTACCGGGTCGGAGGTCTTGACGCCGCCGGACCAGCAGTAACACTCGATGTCGCCGGTAGTGCGCCAGCCGTTGGCCAGCGACGACCAGGTGGAGGCGTCGGCGATGGGCAGGTTGTTGGACAGTTCGAGCCACATCGGGCGGCCGGTCTGGTTGAGCGCCGTGGACCAGGCCCGCACGTCGGCGATGTCCGAGGCACCCACGCCGTCGATCTTGACGTAGTCCACGCCCCAGGACGCGAGCTCGTCGGCCCAGGAGTTGACGAAGGCCTGGGCGCCGGGGTTGCTGTAGTTGAGGCCGAGCATGTGCTTGCAGTTGTAGTTGGTCTCGGCGGTGCTGGTGGCGATGTCCTTGGCGTGGTACTTCGTGCCGGCGATGGGGCTGTTGGCCAGTACCGCGTTCTCGGCGATGCCGGGGGTGACGTACATGCCGAACTTCAGGCCGTCGGCGTGGACGTGGTTGGCCACCACCGCCATGCCGGGTGTTGAGCCGTGCGCGGGGAACTTGGCTGGGTCCGTCGCCCATCGGCCGTTGCCGTCGACCTCGGGCCCGTTCGAGTTGCACAGATAGTAGAAGTCGTCGACGTTGATGTACTGGTAGCCGACGGCCGCGAGGCCGCTGTTCTTCATCGCGTCAGCCTGCGCCTCGATCTTCGCGGCGGTCGGGTCGATCCCGATGTAGCTCCAGTTGCTCCAGCCCATCAGCGGGGTGGCGCCCAGGCCATTGTTCCCGGCGCTGGCCGGCGCAGCGCTCAGCCCCGCGGCGGTCAGCCCTGCGGCGGTCAGCCCTGCGGCGGTCAGCGCCGTCACCAGGGCGAATATCCGGCTGCCGCTGCGTCGCGGCGCACGTGTGTCCCTTAACATTTCTCTCCTTGCGTTCGAACTCGGCCGGCTCGCGCGGAAGTAGCGGCGAGCCCCGGCGTGGGTCGCCCCGGGCCGAATGCCACCCGGGGAGTTGATTTCTCCTTGTTCCGGAGCGCAACGGTGAGCGCGACCAGGCTCCCGGCGGTCGCGTCGATTGGTCGCCGCGACATCGGTGACCGACTGATCCGGCGGTGATGAATTGGCCGGTTCAGGGTCGTGCCGTTGAACATGGACACGAGGTACGAGTCGCCGTAGGAGGCGCCGCAGCCGCGGCCGAGGCGGTCGCTCCCGGTGCGGCGGCGACTGCGGCGAGTAGGGCACCGACCGAGAAGACGGCCGGCAATACACGATGAACATGGCAAACCTCCGGTTTGATGGGTCGTATCGGCGCGACCGCATGGCATGCGGCCGGGGTGGGCCGCCCGGCCCTGGGCCCCGGGACCGTCCTGCGGCACGCTTTCACCCGGTGACCACGAGTGCCGCGCTATCGGGTGGGACGTCGACCACGACTTTGCTGCCGGACACGCTCACTGATTGCGGCGCCGGTTTGAACGCCCCGTTGACGCTGACTCCGGAGCCGGCGATCGTAATCGCGGTTGAGGCCAGCGAGGGAGCGGTCAGGACGTAGACGTGGGCGCTGGCCGCTGTGGCGGTCAGTGTGACGGTTGCGCTGATCGCCGAGGTGCCCTTGTTATTGACGAAGACGTTGTTGCCGATGCCCCACGCCGTGACGCTCGGGTCACCTGAGACGGAAGCCGTGTGGAACGCGCCCGCACCGGCCAGTGACCACAACAGTTCGCCGTAGTAGACGCCTTGGACGCCGGTGGGCCGCACGCCCGAGAATGTGATCGGTGTGTAGTTCAGGGGGAACTGGGTCGAGGTGCCGCCGTGGAAGTTCACGCCGGATCCGTGGTGCGCCGCGATGCCGGCCATGAAGTCCAGCGACCACAGCGACGCAGCCTCCACGTTACTCACGCCGGCCGCGCCGCCGTGGAAGTATGAATTCGCCTCGGTCATCCGCCATTGCGGGATGCTGTTGGCCGATTGGGCGGCCTCCAGCGTGCTCTCGACCGCGGGTATCCCTCCGGACGTGTTGGAGGCGAGCATCCCGGCGATCGTCGCGCCGGTATTGCTGCCGATGTAGCGGTGCTGCGACAGGATTTGCAGGTGATTGTTCTTTTCGTGCGCGGCGAACGTGTTTACCCAGCCCGTTGAATCGCTTTCTCCCGGGCCGTCGAACACTGCCCCTGGCACCTTCGCCCTGATGGCGGCGACGTAGGAGTTGTACGACGCCTCATAGGCGCTTTCAGTCTGGTACGCGTTGGGTTCGTTCCCGATCTCGAAGGCCTGCAGGCTGCTGCCCAGCGTCTGCGCCACGAACTGTGCTTCGGACGCAGCGTTGGCCGCCGTGTTGGTCTTCAAGTTGATGCCGTAGATCGCCGTCCAGCCGGTAGCGTGGAGGAAGGCGGCGAACTTGATCACGTCAGACGGGGCGATCGCGCTTGCCGAGCCACCGGATCCGCTGGCGTTCCAGTTGACGATGTCGACGAGATTGCCGCCCACCCGCAACACGCTGGGCCCGAGCAGCCGGAACAGGTTGACGAGGTTCGTGTCGTTCGGGTCGAACACTCCGGCGCCGATGCGGTCCTTTTCGTAGCTGAAACCGGCGAAGTCGCTGCCGACCCGGTTCGCCGACGTCTTGCTCACTGCGACTGTCACCGCCGTGGCGGCCGACGGCGTCGGGGCGGTGGCCCACGCTGAGGCGCCGCTGAGAACGGTCAGTGAGGCAAACACCCTGAATGTAATCCTGAGCGCAGCGCTATTCATCTTTGCGGCTCCTTACCCTGCTGGATGGCGGCTGGCATTCTGGCGTAAGTGGTCAGCCCGACGTTTCGAAGGCACCGAGATCCGGCGCCTTCCCGTTGTAGGGCAGACCGACGTTGACGCCTTTGTCGATCAAGGTGCTGTTCGGCGCGAGGCGGAGGTAGGGCAGCACGGGCAGGCTGCCGTCGGCTTGGCGGGGCGCATCCCAGCCCGACGTTGCGACACTCTGGAACTGCGAGTCCGACATGGTGACGCCTATGTCCCAGGAGTCGTACGCGGCGTCCGCGCCACCCGAGTTCGCCAGGAGAGTGCCTCCATAGGCGATGTCGTTGCGCAGAATTCCCAGGCCGGTGGCAGAACCGTCCGGCGCGACTCCGAGCAGGTTGTAGTCCGGGTGGTTACTGTAACTGGTGTCGTTGTAGTAATCGTTTGCCACCGTGTGGTGGTTGGTATAGACGCCGGCCGCCCTGTTGTCGAATGCCACCGAGAAGCGGAGGGTGTGCTTCACGCCGTTGGAGACATACTTGCCACCGTAGCCGCCCATCTTGAAGCCATTTCCGTTGCCAGACGGCGTGGTCGTCTCCGGCAGGTACCCGTTCCGCCACGACCACGAGTCCTCGATCGTCACGGATGAAAGGGCGTTGATGAGGTCAAAGCCGTCATCGGAGTTCCACCACGCGCGGTCTCCTTCGAACACGTTGCCTGGATTGCCAGCCGGGATATGCGCGCCGAAACCGTCGCCATTCGAGCCGGCCCCGCTCGAGCTGAGCGGATCGTAGTTGTCATGCGAATCACAGTTGAGCACGAGGTTGCCGCCGCCATCCTGGATAAAGAGGCCGGGGCCCATGTTGTTATGGGTGTTGATCTCTTCGAAGATGTTGTGGCTGCCCGAGATCCAGATACCCCAGGACTCGTGGTTCAGATTGTTGTTCTGTGGTACGCCAGTGACTGCCAGTCCTTTGAAGTGGATCCAGCTGCCGGTGACGTCGAAGCCCTTGATCCGGCAGTCGTTCGTCACGTGCGAGAAGTTGAAGACCGGCGTTTCCCCCGGGTAGGCCAGGTAGCTGATCAGCTCACCTGAACTGCCGCTCTTGTTCAGGGTGATCGCGTCGACTGTGCCCGTCGCACTGCTGCAGCTGCTGTTCGCGTGGGTATAGGTGTAGGTGCCGCCACGGAAATAGACCGTGTCACCCGCCTTCACGACGCTTTGAGCGTGGGCGATCGTTGCCCAGGGAGCGGCCTTCGTCCCTACGGCGCTGTCACTGCCTCCTGGGGCGACGTAATAGACGCTTGCGGTCGCCGCGCTGCTCACGGCCGCCGAGCCGGCGACGATGACGGTGGCAAGGGTCAGGATCGCTGAGATGATTGCTGCGAAGGCGGCGACCCCGCGAACGGTTCGTCGCCGAAGTGTGGGATACATCGGGATCTCCTTAGCTAGAAGAGGTGCGGATAGAGCCAGCACGGGCCCGAGGCGGCACGCTGTCGGAGCCGCCAGACGGGAAGCCTTACCGGGTGTGATGAGGAGGAGAACGTCAGCTGATCTGGATGGCAGCCAAAACGCCAGCGTTGACGCGTACGGGGGCGGAGCCTGCGAGCCGGGTGATCAGCGCGTTGTAGCTGCTAGCTTCATAGTTTTGCGTTACCTCGTCCTTGACCTGGGCGAACGGAGCGATGCTGGGCTGTGGCTGTGGCCCGGTCACGCCGGCGTCGGTGCCGCTGGTCTGCTGATAGTCGTCCCGGTGGGCGTTGTAATACTGCTGGAGCGCGCTGCCGGTCACCGAGATCACTCCGTGGCCGACCAAGGTCGTCTGCAGGCTGATGCAGGCCTGGCTCAGCACATAGGTGAAGTAGGTCGTCTCGGTGTACTGCTCGGGGCCGTAGATCGGCTGGTGCTGGCGCAGCGCTTGTGCGCGGCCCGCGTTCTCGGCGGCGAGGGAGCTGAGGAACGCGGCGTATCCGGGGTCTGGAATCAGCCCGTACTTGTGGGCGAGGTTGAACTGGACGGTGGCGCGCACCGCGTCGGAGACTGCGAGCTTCTTCAGGTAGCCCGCCGGAGTCTCGCCGCCGTATGCGGTGATCCAGAATCCGGGGTGGTCGCTGTCTCCGTAACGCCGCTGGTAGTACGCGAAGGCGGCCGATCGGTCCTGGGCGAGGAACAGCTCCAGTTCGCGGACCGGTACGCCTTGCCCGTCGACGGTGATGACCGTCGTCATCGACCGCGGCGAGATGGCCGCGACGCTCACGGCCGTGCTCCGAGCCGATCTGCCTCCGGAGGAGGCGAGCAAGCCGAACCCGAGCGCGATGACCGCGAGCCCTGCCACCCCGGCCAGCACCGCCCACCGGGTGATCGGCTTGGACGACCGGGTTCGCGTAGCGGTCAAGCGCGCACGTGGCGCGCTGACGGTCTTGGGCATCGGAGTTCCTCCCTTCGGGTCTCCTCGCGCCGGTCGGGCCGGAGACCGGGACCCGTTCCGGGCGGCTTCCGCCGCCCGGAACGGGATCGCACGGCCGACGATCCGGCCGGCGCGTGTCTCGTTAGTAGGCGCCGCGGTTGGGGGCGGCGCTGGAGGACACCGGGTTGCCGAAGAAGTCCTTGCCACCATTGTTGGAGATCAGCACACCGCTGCCGAGGTCCGGCGATCCGCTCTTCAGGATGTACGCGGATGCCGAGCCGCGGCCCGAGCCCGCGCCTCCTGGATTCTGGAAGTCGGGGTTGCTGGTGAGCTTGTGAGCGTCCGCGGGTTCGCTCGAGGGATGGTTGCCGTAGAAGGTGTTGTAGTTCCAGATTTCGTTGGCAGCGCTGTCGTATCCGCCGCTGCCGGTGTTGTAGATGATGTTGTTGGTCAGGTAAAGGTTCCTGGCCGCCGGAGTACGCGTGGTGATCGCGGAGTTGGTGGAGCCGTTGACGTAGATGGTGTTGTTGTAGATTTGCGAGCTCGCGGTGGTGCTGACGCCGAAGAGCCGGAAGACCGCGAACGCGGATCCGTCGTTCTGGCTGATGTTGTAGCGGGTCACCGAGCTGACTGTGCCGTCCGACCCGTTGCAGCAGAACTCGAAGAACCCCCACGCGTCGCTGTGGGTGTAGTTGTACTGGACGGTGATGTTCTTGGTCCCGAGATCGGTATCGAAGGCCTGCCCGTCCGAGCCGTGCTTATGCTGCTCGGAGACCTCGTTGTACTGCTCCACGGCGCCAGTGGACAGGGCCGTCCAGATGCCGGCGCCGGAGTAGCGGGAGCCGCTATTGGTGGCCACGTTGTACTGGACGAGGGCGTCGACGCAGAAGATGCACACGATGTCGTTGCCGCCCACGTCGGTCAGCGTGTTGTTCTCGATATCGACGCCGGTGGTGTTCTGATCGTGCCCCTTGCCGGCCAGGGATCCGAGGTAGATCCCCCCTGCGTCGTCGGTGGTCAGGGTATTGCCATTGATGAGCACCCCGCTCCAGCCGTTGGCCGCGTAGGAGTCGCTGAGGTTGAACGCGATGCCCGAGGAGGTGGAGGGCTGGATTCCGGCAGTGCTGGACCAGTAACCCTTCACGTTGTGGATGTTGTTGTCGATGATGCTGATGCCCTTGAGGATCCCGGAAGTGTTGTTCTGCAGCTGGATCCCGCTGCGCAGCGCCGCGGTGGCCGCGTTGTCGGTGATCTCCAGGTTCTGGATGGTCCAGTAGGACTGGTTGACCAGGTAGATCGCCGCCGCCGCGCCGTTTCCCGCGATGATCGGCCGCGCGCCGGAACCGTAGCTGGAGATGACGACGTGGCTGCTTGCGCTTCCGCTGCCGAGCGGGTGCAGCTCGCCGGTCCACGAGCCGCCGTCCTGGAACAGGATGCTGGCGCCGGCGGCGAAGGTGGTGGCGTTGACCTTCGCGATCGACTTCCAGGGGGCGCTCGTGCTGCACCCGCTGTTGCCGTCGTTCCCGGACGTGGAGATGTAGTAGGTGGTGCAGGTCGCGGCGTGCGCGGCGGTGGCTGCGGCCACGCCGAGTCCCGTCGTGCTCAGGGCTGCGGCCGCCACAATGGACAGCCGCTTTCGCCAGGTGGACATCTTTGTTACCTTTCGGGGTGGGGTACGGGTTGCGGTTTGCCTCGTACCGTGTGCGGGTGTTTCCACCGGCGCCGGCCGATGTGGCGGGCGGCGCCGGGCCTTCCCGGCCCTGGTTGCGCCGGGAAGCTCTCGATCCCCGTGTTCGCAGCCGATCTCAGTTCATGAATGCCTCCGTGACCTGGACGTCTGTTCGGATGACGACCGGGATGCGCTCGAGTGGCGCGGCGGCGCAGCACGGCGTCACTCCGCCCCGGTGTACCGAACAGCGACCTGTGCGATCGTCACCCCATCGGACAAACCCGGCCTCCATCTGACACAGATTCTTTAGAAGTTATTTATCGTTAAATTATCGTCCGAAACGGTCGGCTTCAATGGCCGCCTGGAAGGCGAGCGTGAGGGCGCACTCAGGGTCGCTGAGCAGCGCGTTATGTACCATCTCGTCGAGCTTTGCGCCACGTTAACGTTAAATATTGGTAAGCGTCAAGGGTCGTCTAGCACGATTTTCAGCCCCTGGCACGCCATGGCGCGGACCGCCCCGATTCGTTACGGAATCGGCTGGTCAGTGGCGGTTTATCGGCCGATCCCGCTCGGGGAATGTGGCCAGCACGCCTCTCAACCGCGGAGCCCAGCTGTGAAAGTTTCCGGTTTGCCAGCTTCGCCGTCCCGCCCCGCTGGCTCTTTCATCAAGACCGAGACCGATAAGGGAGTCACCGGCTGGGGCGAGCCAGTGGCGGAAGGCCGCGCCGCTGCCCCCGTGGCCGAGTTCATGGGCGAGTTCATCGGCGGCACCGCGCTGATCTCGGCGGCGTCAGCACGCTCGCCGGGTACACGCGCAGGACGGGGTGATCGTCGCCTGGTGTGACCCGAACAGCGTCAGGATGAGTTACTACGACGAGGTGCTGGCCGCGGCCGGGCGGCCGGCGCCCGTGCGCTACCAGCCCGGCGAATTCCAGGGAACCGGCTTGCCCGACGTCGAGCCGGCCGCCTATGTCGCAGATCGCCGGGTCCGGGTAGAACCCAGGCGCGACGGGCAGCTCGAATGTACTCGGATCTTTCCTCGTCTGACAAATGCGGACCGGCGGCTCCCGCGGCGAGGACTTCACGACCCTTCTACCCGGACTGAATCTCTAACCGCCGAGCGTGATGAGCGCCGCGCTGCCGGCCGCGACGGAGACGGTCAGCGTGCGGCCGTTGACGGATACCGGGGCCGAGGCCGGAGCAGGCAGGGTTCCGTCGGGCTGGACGGCCTTGCCGCCGAGCGTGATGCCGGTCTTGGCGGTCAGGGCGCTCGCGGTCAGGTTCACCCTGCTGCCGGAACTGAACGACGCGCCGAGGTTCAGCTGGATCTTGGCCGGGCCGTTGCTCGCCGGGTCCTGCACGTTGTCCAGGACGACGGTCATCGTTCCGTTGGCATGCTTGACGGCGTAGGCCCGCACGGTGGCCGAGACGGGATTGGTGAGGGTGCGGAAACTGCCGGTGCCGATCAGGTGAACCGCCGCCAGTCCGTAATACTCCGGCTGCGCGGCGAGGGTTCCGTGACTCGCGTCGGCCGCCGTCGGAGCGCACAGCGGGGTGTGTAGTACATGAACAGCGGCTTACCCGTGTCGCACTGCAGCACGGTGCCGTGCATGTAGTACCCAGATGCGCCTTCGCGGGCGAAGTCAAGCTGGGCGTCGATCGCCCACAACGCCGAGGCGTACACATCGCTCACACCCGGCATGCCCTCGCAGACCACCGAATTGCCCTCGTCAAACAGTTACGGGACACCGAGCTTGGCGGCCTGGGCCGCCGCGTCGTCCGCGTGCGAGGTCTCGCTGTTGCGCACGCTGGTGCCGAGCAGTTGCGCGATCGTCGGGTTGCTGGAGCTGCTGCAAATCGCTCAGCGGATAGTAGTGGCTGGTCAGCTCGGTGACATCGGGATGCGGAAGACCGGCCTGCGCAGCCACGAAGGCGTTCTGGAACGAGCCGGCCGGGGAACCGGAGTCGTCGGAGCCCTCGATCCACACGCCGGGGGCCGCCTTGGTGGTGGCGAACGCCCAGATGTAGCGGACGGCGGCGAGCCGGTCGTTCTTGATCCGACGGACAGTGACGGACCGGGTCCTGGTGGCCGCCCCTGCGGCCGTGCGGTTGGCCGGGGTGACCGTACCCGCAGCGCAACGTCCCGTTCGTGTCATCGGATTCGGCGTCATCGGGACGGTCGCGATGAGCACGGGCTTGTAAACGGCGCGGCTTCCCGTGAGGGGCGCCGTTTACAAGCCCGCCTGGATGACTCAGAACGTGATGAGGCTAGCTCGTGATGAACTGGCCAGGTTTGTAGGTCACCGGCGATTCGAGATAGAGACCTTTGAACTCGTCCTGGATGCCCGCATTGTGAACCTGGATGGCTATTGGGCCCACCCGGCCCGCGGTCTTATCCGTGAAGATGACGGTCTCCTTGGCGCCGGCGCAGGTGGTGGCACCTGTGGCGAGTGGGCAGCACGCCATTTTAGCCACGCCGGTAGCCGGGTCGGCCAGGATCTCGCATTGCGACCATTTGGTGATGGTAAGATGCAGGTTCGTCACTTCGTGGAACTTACCCTTACCGTTGTTATTCTCCCCCGGCCGGTAGTCCCAGCCATAGGGACTGGGCGGCTGGAACTGAATAGCGCTGAGGGCATCCCGGATTGGGTTGAGGGTACCCCAGATGAGGACGGTCGGCATATGCGGTGTCCCCACTAGCGCCTGCTGCCTGACATCGAAGATCCAGCGGAAACTGCCAGCCTGCTCCTTGTTGTAATAGATCCAGCCTCGGGCGTCTCCTGTGCTGTGGATGGCCGAATTCTTGACGACCCAGCCCTTTGAATCGGCGGTCGTCCAGCCGCTAAGAGTTTTGCCATCGAACATGGAGACGAGCTTGGCATCCCCAAAGGGACTGGTGCTCGCGGCATCCGTCGAGGCGCTGCCGCCGCTTACGTAGGTCGAGGCGTGCGAGGCGGTGGCCGCGGCCACGCCGAGTCCCGTCACGCTCAGGGCGGCGGCTGCCAGCATGGACAGCCGCCTTCGCCAGGTGGTGAACATCTTTGTCGCCTTTCGGGGTGGGGTACGGGCTGCGGTCGCCTCGTACCGTGTGCGGGCGTTTCCACCGGCGCCAACCGATGCGGCGGGCGGCGCCGGACCTTCCCGGCCCTGGTTGCCCCGGGAAGCTCTCGATCCCCGTGTTCGCAGCCGACCTCAGCTCGTGAATGCCTCCGTGACCTGGACGTCTGCTCGGATGAAGTCCATCTGGCACAGATCCGTTAGAAGATATTTACCGCTAAAGTATTGGTCCGAAATGGTCAGCATCAATTGCTGCCTGTGAGGGACGCTAAGACGCGCTCAGGATCGCTGAGCAGCACGTTATGTACCATCACTTCGAGCTTTGCGTCACATTAACGTTAAATATTGGTAAACGTCAAGGGTCGCCTAGCGCGATTTTCAGCCCCTGGCACGCCATGGCGCAGATCGCCTCGATTCGTTACGGAATCAGCTGGTCAATGGCGGTTTATCGGCCGATCCCGCCCGGGGAATGTGGCCAGCGCGCCTCTCAACCGCGGAGCCCAGCTGTGAAAGTTTCCGGTTTACCACTTTCGCCGTCCCGCCCCGCTGGCTCTTCATCAAGACCGAGACCGATAGGGAAGTCACCGGCTGGGGCGAGCCAGTGGCGGAAGGCCGCGCCGCTGCCCCGGTGGCCGCCCAGGCCGCCGCCGCGAACGGCTACGGAATGATCAGGAAGGGCGGGGCGGGAGGCGCGTTCCTGTCGCAGGTGAGGCGACCGCCTTCGACGTGCAGTTCCGCCGCCAGCACGCTGGAGCGGCGGGCCTGGTAGCTGTCCGCATCCGCCACGCCGGCCAGGCCAGGGTGGGTGAAGTAGAAGATGAAGGCGCGCCTGCCGCATTCGGCGACGTCCGCATGCCGCCCAACGTCTGCGTCGTCGGGTCGCGATCCGGGGATGTCCAGGATCATCCCGGTGCGCTCCCACGACGCTAGGTCTGCCGACCGGTAGACGGCCAGCCCCCGCCACTCGTCGGTGAGCAGCCAGTACCAGTCGCCAAGCACGAACACGTTCGGCCCCTCATGAGCGTTCCCGGTGATCGCCGGTTTCGGGGACGTCCAGGTCAGCAGATCGCGACTGTCGCAGCTGTAGGTGTGCGAGCCGCGGGCCTCGTCCTTGAACCACAGCCGGTATGACCCGGACGGCATGGGGTAGACCGCGGCGTCGATGACGTACCGCGAACTCAGGGAGAGCGGGCCGATGTCCGACCAGTTCCATAGGTCGGCGCTGATGTAGTGCCGTATCTGCCGCTCATGTCCTTCCCAGCGGTCGGGCACGCCCTGGATATAGGTGACCAGCATGTGGTACTGGCTCCGCGCCCAGAAGATCTCCGGAGCCCAGAAGGTGTTGTGGCCTGGCTCGAAATCCAGCCCAGGCACGGTCCCCCGGTACACCCAGCTCCCGCCGGCGTCCGGGGAGACAGCCATCCCGATGTCGCTGCCGTGTACCCAGGCCACTCCAGGTCCGGGGGCCGACGCGCGGCGCTGGGTGTAGAACATCCACCATTCGCCGCTCTCCCGGCTGCGCACCACGACCGGGTCGGTCGCTCCGTCGTAAACCGGGTCCCGGTAGATCATTTCAGCCCCGCTGTGACGAAGCCACGCACGTAGCTGCGCTGCGCGAAGAGGAACAGCAGGATCACCGGCACCACGTAGAGCAGGGCGCCGCCGGCCAGCAGGTTGTACAGGGGGTAGCCGTTGCTGTTCTGGTATCCGGCGGCCACGCCCACCGCGAGCGTGGTGTTGGACTCGTTGAGGAACAGGTCGGGCGCGATGAAGTCGCCCCACACCGCGTTGAACCCCAGCACGAACGCGGTGACAAGGAGCGGCCTGGACAGCGGCAGGAAGACCCGGAAGAAGATCCGGAGCTGTCCCGCGCCGTCGATGACGGCGGCCTCCTCCAGTTCCTTGGGGAAGCCGGAGAAGAACTGGCGGTAGAGGAAGATCGCGTACGGGGTCCCGGCCGCTCCCCACAGCACCCACGGCCAGTAGGTGCCAACCAGGTGATAGTCGGAGAACAGCAGGTAGGTCGGGATGAGGGTGACGATCGGCGGCACCATCATCGTGCCGATGAGCAGCGCGAATAGGACGTTCTTCGCGGGTCCGCGCAGCCTGGCGAAGCCGTAACCGGTCAGCGCCGAGCTGAACGTCGTCAGCACCGCGAACAGCGAGCTGAGGAACACCGAGCTCCTGAGCATCGACCAGAACGGGATGTACCGGGTGGCGTCCGCGAAGTTGGCCCAGCGCAGGTAGGTCGGCAGCCAGCGGTCGGCGGCCATCTGACTTCCCGGCGTCAGCGCGCTGATGATCAGCGTGACGAAGGGCAGGATCATGATGACCGCGACGATCACGGCGACGGTGAACGCGAGCGGGTAACGTCCGGCCAGCCGCCGGGCCCGCGCACGGCGGGAAGCCGCGGGGACCTGAGCGGGGAACCCACGGTCCGTTCCGGGTGAATGGCTTTTGATCGCGGTCATCGCGCGCGCGCATTCGTGGGATCGACAGCGTAGAAGACGCTGCGGCCGAGGAACCTGAAGATCAGCGCGGTCATCGCCACGATCACGACGAAGAACACCGTGAGCATCGCCGAGCCGTAGCCGTACCGCGAGTAGTTAAAGAACTGCTCGTAGACGTCGACCATGTAGACCTCGTTCGCCGGCGGGATGTTGGTCATCACGGCGAGGCCGCCCGCGCTGCTGATCGGTGACAGCAGGATGGCCGGGATGAACGTCTGCAGCGTAATGATCACCGTGAGCACGGTCTGGAACAGCAGGATCGGCGAGATCGCCGGCAAGATCACGTGCCGGAACCTGCCGAACGGGCCCGCGCCGTCGACCCGCGCCGCCTCGATCTGTTCCGCGGGGACGGTCTGCAGCGCGGCGAGGTCGATGATGAGGCCGGAGCCGAGCGCCCACAGCAGCACGACGATCAGCACGATGAACACGTTGCGTCCGGTCAGCCAGCTCACCGGGTTCACGCCGAAGAGGCCGAACAGCCGGTTGGCGGCGCCCGAGTTCCTGTCGAAGATCACCTTCCAGATCAGCGCCGATGCCACCGGCGGGACCACCGCCGGGATGTAGATAAGCGTCCGCAGCACGGTGCGACCGCGCATCCGCCGGTTCAGCAGCAGCGCGAGCAGCAGGCTGCCGACGATGGTCGCCGGCACCACCACGGCGGCGAGCACCATCGTCTTTGACAGCGTGGACAGGGTGTCGCCCGACGTCAGCACCTCTTGGTAGTTGGCCAGGCCGACCCAGGGCTTGAACGGGGTCATCCCGTTCCAGTCGGTGAAGCTGAGGTAGACCGCGTAGCCGACCGGGAACAGCGTCAGTGCCGCCGTCCCGATCAGCCACGGCGAGATGAACCCGTAGAAGGCAAGCCCCCTCCGGAGCCTGCGCCGGAGCCTGCGCCGACGGCCTTTCACTGCCGCCCCGGAAGAAGACACCGCCGTCACGGTCATTGCCCCAAGGCCTTCTTCCCTGCCGCCAGAACGGCGTTGACGTCGGTGGTGAGCTTGTCCGCCAGAGCGCCGACGGACAGGCTGCCGGTGATGGCGGCGGGGAAGTCTTTCGTGAGCGTCGTGTTGATCGCGGTGTTCTGCGCGTAAGGGGACGCGACCTGGACCACATGGAAGTAGTTCAGCTCGTGTTTCTGGGTGGCGACCACCTTGCGCTCGAAGGCGGTTTGCTGCGGCAGCAGGGGCAGCAGGGAGTGCAGGGAGGGCAGCCCGTCGCCGGCCGCGATCCGCGGCTTGGCGCCGGCGCCGCCGCAGTACCACTCGAGCCAGGCGAAGGACGCGCCCGGGTTCTTCGCCTTGGCGGGGATCCAGTACCCCACGGCGCCGTACGTCGGGCTGATCCGGGTGGAGCCGAGCAGCGGGGCCGCGTTGAACTGGAGCTTGGTCTCGAAGGCCGGGTTGGTCATCGCGGTATACCCGGTAAACCAGTAGCCCTGGTTGGCCATGGCCTGCTTGCTGGAGAGAAGCTCAGGGCCGTCCCAGTCCGCGGGCGGGTTGACCACCGAGTACCCGAGGCCCTCCTTGCCAGCGGTCACGAGCCACTGGAGTGCCTGCCTGGCCTCAGGGGAGGAGAAGTCCACCGTGGTCAGGTCATCGGAGATGATGCGCCCGCCCGCGGTGGCCACCATGCCGGCGATGTAGTCGATGTTCGGGGTCACGTACCAGAGCCCGTACTCCGCGGTCTTGCCCTTCGCGGTTTTGGTCATCGCCTTGGCGTTGGCCAGCAGCTCGTCGTAGCTGACCGGGGTGTCCGGGTCGCGCGTCGGCAGGCCCGCGGCCGACCAGAGGTCGGTGTTGTACCACCACATCGCGTCCTGGGACCAGTCCTTGGCGATACCGTAACGCGAGCCCTGGCCCTGCTGCTTGCCGTCCCACTTCCATACGTCGTTCACCGGCATGATGTCGGACACCTTGAGGACCGTGGACTGTTCGAAGTACGAGTCCAGGTTCAGCGCGAGCCCCTGGCTGGCGAGGTACGGGGTGACGTCGGTGCCCGCGTCGCGCACGAGGTCCGGCGGGTTGCCCGCGGCGAGCATCGCGTTCAGCCGCGTCGGGTCGGTGTTGATCTGGGTGATCTTAAGCTGCGGGTAAGCCTTCCGGAAGGCCGCGATGGACTGGGGCAGGATCTCGCCGGTCGGCGACATGATCGTCAGGGTGCCTGGCTTGATGTCGGTGATCTTCGCGGCCTTAGAACTCCCCCCGCCGCTTGAGCTGCAGCCGACCAGGGCGGCCGCGCCCGCCGCTCCGGCGACCGCGCCGAAGCCTTTCAGCAGGGATCTGCGGGAGATTTCTGGTGAATTGACCATGGTAGCAACTCCTCGAAGTGGAATCTCAACGGTGAGTTTGAGGCGGGAACGGTGAGTTTGAAGGGAGCGTGAGGACCGATGCGTGGCGCGCGCGGGCCGGAACCACGACCTCTGCGGGCGACCACGAGAGGCCGTCCCGGCTGGACACGGCGCCATAACGGCCCTCGAGGAAGTGGTCGAAGATGAGGACCCATTCGTTGTCGCGGCGGAACAGCGCCGGCCCCTCCACGGGAGCCGGGCTGACCGGCCCGAACGCCGGCTCGAAGGCTCCGCCGGGCTTCTTGAACATGGTCAGCATGATGTGCTTGTTGCTAGTCGTGAGTTCGTTGACGCCGCGCTCGTCCTTGAACGCCATGAGGAACCTGTCGCCGTCGCGTGCTACGGTCGCGTCGATGACGGGGAAACCGGGGTCGAAGAAGAGCTCCGCCGGAGAGTAGCGGCGGAAGTCCTTCGTCACGCACCCCCAGATGCGGTGATCCTGGCTGGTGTCCTGCCAGTCCCGGTCACCGCCCATCCCGCTTGGTTCCACCACGGACGACCAGATGAGCTGATAGCACTGCCGGTCCGGGTCATAGAAGAACTCGGGTGCCCATGCGTTGTGCGCCCCGGGAACCGCATCCATGACAGGGATAAGTTCCTGCGACGACCAGGCGCGCAGATCCGCGGACACCGCGTGCACGATCGACCGGCTGACCCAGCCGTTGGTCGCCAGCAGGTGGAACCCGCCATCCGGGCCTAATCCGACGAACGGGTCGCGCAGGGTCTGGGTCCCCACCGTGCTGCTCAGCACCGGGGCGCCGCCGTTGAGCGCCGCGAAACGGTGCCCGTCCCGGCTGGCGGCCAGGTGCAGCGCCTCATCCTCAGTGGTGAAGTAGGACATCAGGAAGCTCACCCCGCATCCCCGTCGCTGGGTGCGCTGGCGTGCTCGCCGCCCTCGCCAGGCTCGGGCGTTCCCTCCGGCGGCGGGGCCGTCGTCCCCCGGACGATCAGCTCGGTCGGCATCTGCATGTTCTGCATCAGCAGCGGCCGGCCGTCGATCAGGCTGAGCAGCATGCGCGCCGCCAGCTTCCCCATGTCGTGCAGCGGCTGCCGGACTGTGGTCAGCGCGGGGAACATCTGCGCCGCCTGCGGCAGATCATCGAAGCCCACCACGGAGAACTCGTCGGGCACGCGCAGCCCGCAGGCGCGGGCGGCGTCCACAGCACCGAGCGCGATCAGGTCCCCGCCGGCCATCAGGGCGGTCGGCCGGTGCTCAGCAATCAGCGCGGAAGCGATCCGGAAGCTCTGCGTGTAGGTGAAGTCGGACTCGGCGACCATGCTCTCGTCGACACTTACCCCGGCCAGGCGCAGCGCGTCATGGAACCCCTGGTACCGCACGGCCGAGCTCTCCAGATCGGCGATGCCGCGGAGGTAGGCGATCCGGGTGTGGCCCAGATCCAGCAGGTGCTGGGTCGCCTGCCGCATCCCGCCGTAGTTGTCGACGGTGACCCTGGGCAGCGGGAGGTCAAGGCGCCGGGGGTCGATCACCACGCACGGCAGGTGCTTGCGGCGCAGCAAGTCCATCGTCTCGTCCTCGAGTACGGGCGCCACCATTAGGACGCCGTCCACAAGCCCGCGCGCGAGGAACTCCACGCGCTCGCGCTCCCGTACCGCGTCCTGGTAGGTCGCGCTGATGAGCATCTCCCGCTCGTCAGACGCCAGTTCATCCGCGATGCCCCGGACGATCTCCAGGCCGTACTGCCCGGTCAGGTCGAGCGTCATCATGCCGACCAGCCCGGTGCGGCCGGCCTTGAGGTTGCGCGCCGACACGTTCGGCTGATACCCGAGGCGCTCCGCGGCACTGAGCACCCGGCGCCGGGTTTCCTCCGAGGCCCCCGGCCGGCTGTTCAGGACGTTCGAGACGGTCATCGCCGAGACGCCCGCCTCCTCAGCGACCTGAGCGATCGTCACCCGATCCGACAACCCGACCTCCACCTGAGACATGCCTTTAGCGGCTATTTATCGTTAAAGTATTGGTTCGAAACGGTCAGCATCAATTGCTGCCCGGAAGGGACGTGAGGGCACGCTGAGGGTCGCTGAGCAGTGCGCTATGTTCTATCTGGTTGAGCTTCGCGCCACCTTAACGTTAAATAGAAGTAAACGTCAAGGGTCGTCCCGCACGAACTTTCGGCCGTGCCCGGCAGTCAGCCAGCACCCCTCTCAACCACGGAGCTCAGCTATGAAAATTTCCCGGTTCACCACCTTCACCGTCCCGCCCCGCTGGCTCTTCCTCAAGATCGAGACCGATGAGGGAGTCACCGGCTGGGGCGAGCCGGTGGTAGAAGGCCGCGCCGCTACCGTCGCCGCCGCCGTGGACGAACTGTCCGACTACCTGATCGGAGAGGACCCCCGCAGGATCGAGGACCACTGGCAGGTCATGCGCCGGTCCGGTTTCTACCGGGGCGGCCCGATCCTGATGAGCGCCATCGCCGGCATTGACCAGGCGCTGTGGGACATCAAGGGGAAGTGGCACGGCGTCCCCGTGGCCGAGCTCATGGGCGGCACCGTGCGTGACCGCATCCGGGTGTACGAGCGGATCGGCGGCGACGGTCCCGCGGAGATCGCCGCCGCCGCCAAGGCCGCCGCCGCGAACGGCTTCACCGCCGTGAAGATGACCGCGACGGCCGAGATGCAAATCGTCGATACCTGGCCGAAACTGGCGGCCGCCCTAGAGAACATCGCCGCGGCCAGGTCAGCCGTCGGGCCCGGGGTGGATATCGCCGTGGACTTTCACGGCCGGGTCCACAAGCCCATGGCCAAGGTGCTGCTCAGGGAGCTCGAGTCATTCAAGCTCATGTTCATCGAGGAACCGGTGCGGTCCGAGGAAGTCGACGCCTTCCTGCCGCAGCTCGCCGCGACGGCCACCCCGATCGCCCTCGGCGAGCGGCTCTACTCCCGCTGGGACTTCAAATCCGTCCTCGCCTCGGGCGCCGTGGACATCATCCAGCCTGACCCCTCCCACGCCGGCGGCATCACCGAAACACGCAAGATCGCCACCATGGCCGAGGCCTACGACGTGGCCGTCGCCCTGCACTGCCCGCTTGGCCCTATCGCGCTCGCCACCTGCCTCCAGCTCGACGCATGCACCTACAACGCGTTCATCCAGGAACAGAGCCTTGGCATCCACAACAACGCCGCCAATGACCTGCTCGCCTGCATCAACGACCCTGGCGTTTTCCGGTACCAGGACGGCTTCGTCACCATCCCCTCCGGTCCCGGGCTTGGCATCGACATCAACGAGGAGTACGTCATCGAGCGCGCCCGCCAGGGGCACCGATGGCGCAATCCCGTGTGGCGCCACCGGGACGGCTCAGTCGCCGAATGGTGACCGCAGGCCGGCTCGCCGGCAAGACCGCGCTGGTAACTGGCGCCGCGTCCGGCATCGGACACGCCACGGCCGAGCGGCTGGCCGCCGAAGGCGCCCGCCTGGTCCTCGTCGACGTGGCCAGCGAGATAAACGCCGTCGCCGCCCGCCTGCGCGCCGCAGGCGCCACCGCCTTCGCGGTGCTCGGCGACGTATCCGATGAGAAAGCCTGGCAGCGCGCTGCGGAACTGTCCCGCGCCGAACTGGACGGCATCGACATCCTGGTCAGCAACGCCTTCGTCAACAAGCGTTCGCCCGCGCATCAGCTCAGCCGAACGACCTGGGACACCGTGCTCGCCGTCAACCTCACCGCCACGTTCCTCGGCGTCCGGGCCTGCGTCGACGACCTGAGCGAACGCCAGGGCGCGGTGGTCATCACCTCATCGGTGCACGCGCTGATCGGGCTGCCGGGAAATCCCGCTTACGCGGCCGCCAAGGGCGGGCTGACCGCGCTGACGCGACAGCTCGCCGCGGAGTATGGACCCGCGGTACGGGTCAACGCTGTCCTGCCCGGACCCATCCTCACGCGCTCCTGGGACAGCGCGAGCCAGGACGACCGGCGGCGGACCATCGAGCAGACAATGGCCAAGCGATTCGGCACGCCCGCTGAGGTCGCCGCGGCCATCGCATTCCTCGCATCGCCGGACGCCTCCTACGTCACCGGATCAGCACTGACCGTCGACGGCGGCTGGAGCACATTCAAGACCTCGCTCTGACCACAAGGGACCGGCAACCCTGACGCGACGGGCGAGGTTCAGCGACCCCCGGCCAGCGCGGGAGCTACTTCCCGCGCGAACAGGTCCAGTCCGCGGCGGTCGTAGGCGACCTCGGGGAAGTACAAGATCGCGTACTTCAGGCCTAGTGCGGCCATGCCGGCCAGGCGCCCGGCAATCCGTTCGGGGGTGCCGACCAGCAGGCCGTTCGCAAGTCCGCGGCACACGTTCTCGAGCTCGTCGCCAGGGACGAAGGGCGCGTAATGGGCACGCAACCAGTCCAGCCGGTCCTGGACGTCGCTTTCGGTGGCACCGATAATGACGTTGTACTCCGTGCTGCGCACGACGCTGTCGAAGTCCCGCCCCAGATCCGCGCAGTGTGCAGCAAGGATTTCGGACTTGCGACGGAATCCTTCAGGCGAGCCGTCGAAGTTGGTGTAGGAGGCGTAACGGGCGGCGATGCGCAAGGTCTTCCTCTCTCCGCCGCCGGCGATCCACAGCGAGATACCGCCGGTCTGCGAAGGCAGTGGCTGGCAGATGGCGCCGTCGACCTGGAAGTGCGTGCCGTGGAACGTCGCCGCACCGGTCGTCCAGAGTTGGCGCATGATCTGGACGCCCTCGTCCAGGCGTGCGATCCGCTCGCCGGCCGGGGGAAAGCCGTAGCCGTAGGCACGCCACTCAGGCTCGTACCAGCCCGCTCCGATGCCCACTTCGAGTCGGCCCCCGGAGACGATGTCAACCGTTGCGGCGACCTTCGCCAGGTAAGCGGGGTTGCGGTAGCTCACGCACGTGCACATCTGCCCGAGCCGAACTCGGCTCGTGCTCGCGGCCAGCGCGGCCATCAGCGACCAAGCCTCGTGTGTCGCCTCCTGCGTCGGGATCGGCACCGTGTGGAAGTGGTCGTAAACCCAGACCGATTCGAAGGGGCCAGCCTCGGCAGCGCGGGCGATCTCCAGCATGGTGGGCCACTGGGCGGCCGACTCGATGCCAGCCAGGTCCAGCCTCCAGCCCTGCGGGATGACTAGTCCGAAGCGCATTTCAAGTCCTTATGTGGGGGGTGAGTGATCGACGGCACACTCTGTGCTCACGTTACTACTTTGTGACATTTTGATGTTGACACCCTCCAAATGTAACGTTAAATTAACGCCATTATCGCTAAATAGGCCGTCTAACAGCTCAAATAGCGAGCGAGCTGGACCCGATCATCAAGATCTTGCCGGTCCGCTACTCGATCGATCATGGCGAATAAACTTGACCGCTAAACCAGCCAAGATCCGTGAAACTCGCAGGAGGCGCTGTGGCAGGAGGCGCTGTGACAGAACGTGTTCCTTGACGCGGGACACGCCGCCACCTTGGCATGCTTCCGGCAGCACGACAGCGACGACGACAGGGCTGCGGCACAACTTCGGGGGCGACCGGCCGCTCGACATCCAGCGTGCGATCGCCTGCCGCGCCTCCGACCTAAGGCATCACGCACTTCGACCTGGCCGACAACTACGGCTGGGCCTCGGTGGCGCGGAAGGCGGTGCCGTCCCTGTCTGAGATCAGGTTCGATAGCCAGGCGTTCCAGTGGGCGCTGAACACCGCGGCCACGACCTACGCCTTCCGCTGGGACGGCGCCGCGCTTCGGCACCTGCACTGGGGCCCGCGGTTGACAGTAGACCAAGCGGGGGTGCTCGCGAGGCCGCCAGCAGCACGCTGGCTCGACGGAGACGGCGGTGATGAGGAACTTGCTGTCGAGGGCGGCGCGCACTTCGGGCCGGCCGGATTGCGTGCCCGCTACGCTGACGGCACCCGTGGACTGGAACTCGATTACGTCGGTTCCGAGATCTCAGGGCTCGAGCTTCAGATCCGGTTCCGCGACTGCCACTTTCCGCTGCAGGTCGACCTCCACTACCGACTGTTCGAGGACTCCGACGTCATCGAGCGCCGCATTACGCTGCACCATACCGGCGAGAGCGACTCGATCGCTGTGCTGCGGGCCGACTCGGCTTGCTGGGTCCTGCCGGAGAGACCGGGCTGGCGCCTATCCCACGCAATCGGTGGATGGGGGGCCGAGAACCGGCTCCAGCGCGTACCGCTGCCGCATGCCGAGACCGTTCTGACCAGCCGCCGCGGCATATCCAGCCACCAGGCATCCCCATGGCTGATGCTGGATGACGGAACCACCACCGAGGAGGCCGGCCAGGTCTGGTCGGCGGCGCTGGCCTGGTCCGGCTCTTGGCGGATCACGGTGGCACGCACACCCGAGAACCGTGTCATCGCCACCGGCGGATTCGGCCACGACGACATCCTGCAAACCCTCCAGCCTCACGAGACGCTCTCGACCCCCGCATTCTTGGGCCTCTACACCGGAGCCGGCTTCGGCGCCTCCCGCGCCTGGCACGGCCATATCCGGGCGCACGTACTGCCGCAGCCGACCGAGGTCCGCCCGGTGCTGTTCAACTCCTGGGAGGCCACCGGATTCGCCATCAATGAGCAGCAGCAGATGGAACTCGCCGCTCTCGCCGCGTCTTTGGGGGCCGAGCTGTTCGTCGTCGACGACGGCTGGTTCGGCGAGCGGAATAACGACGCCGCCGGGCTCGGGGACTGGTGGGTCAGCCGCGACCGTTTTCCCAACGGTCTGCACCCGCTGATCAAGGAAGTCCGCAGGCTAGGCATGGGCTTCGGACTGTGGGTGGAACCCGAGATGGTGAACCCGGACTCCCGCCTGTATCGCATGCACCCCGACTGGGTGCTCCACCATCCGCACCGACGTCGCACGCTGATACGCAACCAACTAGTGCTCAACTTCGCCCGTCCCGACGTCGTCGCCTGGGCACAAGACTGGCTCGACGCACTGCTGTCCGAGCATCACATCGATTTCCTCAAATGGGACATGAACCGGCCGTTTACCGAGGTGGGCTGGCCCGGCCAACCGGACCCGGACCGGCCGTGGGTCGATCACGTCCGCGGCGTCTATGCGATCATAGATCAGCTCCGCAGGGACCACCCCGGCCTGCGCATCGAGTGCTGCGCTTCCGGCGGCGGACGCGCGGACCTGGGGATGCTCGCCCGCACCGATCAGATCTGGGTCTCGGACAACACCGACGCCTTCGACCGGCTAGCTATACAGCGCGGCCACGGCCAGATCCTGCCCGCAGCCGTCATGGGCGCCTGGGTCACCGACTGCCCCAACCCGCTCACCAACCGCAGCGTGCCGCTCAGGTTCCGATTCCATACCGCCATGGCCGGCGTCATGGGCCTAGGCGGCAACCTTCTCGAATGGTCAGACCAGGAAAGGGACGAGGCCCGCCGACTGGTCGGGCAGTACAAGCGGATCCGTCATGTGGTTCAGCACGGAGACCTATACCGGCTGCGAGGACCGGACGCCGTCCAGTACATCAGTTCAGACGGCCGCGAGGTCGTCGTGCTCGCCTGGGCACCTGACCGCCACTACGGCCTCGGACACGACGAGCCGAGCCCAGCTCGGCAAGCCCTACCAGTTCTCTTGGGGTCCCGGCGGGGAGATCACACTCAATCCCCGTGTTTGCCCAGCTCAGAAGGCTGATGTGGGTAACGCTAGTGGTGCAACGGGTGTGGTGCAAGCAAGCCTTACTCCTGAGCAGCGGTGTGTCGCGGCAGCGGTGATCTTGTATGCGGCAGCCCAGCTGGGGAAGCCGTATCAGTGGGGCGGTACCGGGCCTGATGCGTTCGACTGCTCGGGCCTGGCCATGATGGCCTACCGGGCCGCGGGTATCGCGATCCCCCGCACCAGCCAGCAGCAGTGGGCGGCCGGTCCCCGCGTTCCGCCGGGATGGGCGCAGCCTGGTGATCTTGTCTTCTTCGCAGGCTCGGACGGGACACCATGGGCGCCGGGACACGTCGGCATCGTGATCGGCAACGGCGAGATGATCGAGGCGTATGCCACCGGCTACCCGGTCCGGGTCGCGACGTACGGACGGCTGTCCTCGCCGCCGGGCGACCAGGTCGTGGCCGGCTTTACCCGTCCTGGGTAGCCGGGACCGCTGCGCGAACCCGCCGGGTTCGCCGGGGGAAGGATCACCAGCCGCAGCCTGGCTCTGCGGTGAGTTCCAGAACAGGCTGGCAAAGCCAGCGCCCCGGTCCTTGAGCTGGAACCGGATCAGGGGATGAGGGGAAGGAAGGCGTTATCGACGATCTCGGTGATGAGCTGGTCGGAGACTGGCCTGGCGCCGAGGCTCAGTGCGCTGTAGAGCAGGTCGACGGGCAGGCGGGCGATCAGGTCGCTTACCGCCTGGGTGCCGATCTCCCCGCGCTGGGTTGCCTGGTGCAGGGCCAGGTCCATCTGGTCGAATCCTTCTGCGGCGGCCTGCCGCCGCACGTACGCGGCCAGCTGGCCGCCGGGATCGGGAACGGCGGCCGCGCCGCGGCAGCGGCGGCTCATT
>OBLW0100000865.1_pt1 | contig 26097 bp, 15 predicted proteins | sample 1520161 | NCBI WGS metagenome assembly OBLW01 (sample SAMEA3539309, study PRJEB22396) | soil metagenome | biome: tundra; feature: field; material: soil | place: USA | collected 2010-05 | depth 0.15 m | reverse complement strand
GGCGGCAACGGCCACGCGGCCTGAGTCGGGATTCCGCACGAATCCAGGCTCCGCACCCGATTTCAAAAAACCCTCCCTTTTCAATCCATGTCCTCTTCCGCAGCAGCCCTTGCAACACCGACCGCCCCCTCCGTGCCGCTCACGAGGAAGGCTCTGACCGCCGACCACCCCACCTGGTGCCCCGGTTGCGGCGACTTCGCCGTGCTCGCAGCCTTTTACAAGACGCTCGAAAAGCTCCAGATCCCCCACGAGAACATCGTCCTGATGGCGGGCATCGGCTGCTCGTCCCGATTTCCGTATTTCGTCAACACCTACGGCGGCCATTACATCCATGGGCGCTCGCTCCCCTTCTCGGCCGGCGTGAGCCTCGGCCGCGACGACCTGCACGTCTTTGCCTTCGGCGGGGACGGGGACGGCTTCTCGATCGGAGGCAACCACCTGGTCCACACCGCGCGGAAGAACGTCCGCCTCACGTATGTGATCATGGACAATTTCGTCTACGGCCTGACAAAGAAGCAGACCTCTCCCACGTCCCCCCTGGGCTTCAAGTCAAAGACCGATCCGTGGGGCTCCTTCGACCAGCCCATCGAGCCGATGCGGACCCTCGTCAACAGCGGGGCCACCTTCGTCGCCCGAAGCCATGCGGCGCAGGTCGGCCACATGATCGAAATGATGGAACGGGCCGCGCGGCACGACGGGTTCTCGGTCGTTGAAATCCTTTCCGAGTGCGTTGAGTTCTATCCCGGCGCGTTCGATTCGGCCGTTCCCCGCAAGGGGGGAAAGTTCCAGGTCATCGAGGAGAAGAAGAACGACGGGACGCCCGAGGACGCGCTGAAGCACGACCCCTCGGACGTGTTGGCCGCCTACCGGCTGGCGTTGCTTCCGTGGCCGGGTGTCTTCGGCGTCTTTTACGAGTCCCAGCGCCCGACCAAGAACGCGCTCGAGGCCGGATTGATCGCGAAGGCGAAGGCGAAAAACCCCGGGGCGACCGATCTCGAGCTGCTCCAGGCCAGCTTTTCCAAGATGCGTTAGGGCGCCGGCCGCGCCGCTGCGCGCCGGACGACAAAGGGGGCGAACAGGCCTGACTGGGCAGGCGGATACTGCGCCAAGAGGAGGACGCCGTCCTCCCGGTGTTCCTCCCTGTGAATCCGCCCCACTCGCTGGAGGCGCGCGACAACGTCATAACGGTCGTGCGGCACGAGAAGCTCCACCTGGCCGTCATTTCCTGCGCACAGCTCCCGGAAACATTCGGTGAGCCCCGGCAAACCGGCGCGCGTGCGCGCGCTCACAAACAGGGCGCCGGGCACCAGCCGCTTCGCATCCGCAATCTGCGCGGGATCCGCTATGTCGATCTTGTTGAAAACGGTGACGATCGGGCGGTCCGCGGCGCCCAGCTCCTCGAGCACTCCCAGCGTGGTCGCCCGGTGCTTCTCCCAATGCGGGCTCGTCACGTCGATGACATGGATCAGAAAATCGGCGACCACCACCTCCTCCAGCGTAGCCTTGAACGCCTCCACAAGGCCGTGGGGCAGCCGGCGGATGAAACCCACGGTGTCCGTGACGAGCAGCTTCCCGTTGCCGGGCAGACCCATCTGGCGGGTCGTCGGGTCGAGGGTCGCGAACAGCTTGTCCTCCGCGAGGACCTTCGCGCCGGTCAGCGCGTTGAGAAGCGAGGATTTTCCGGAATTCGTGTATCCGACGATCGCCGCCGTGGGGACAGGCACCCGCTGGCGCTTGCGCCGCTGCACGCCGCGTTGCCGGACGACGGCGACCAGCTCGGCCTTGATATGGGCGATCCGGTCGCGCACGACGCGCCGGTCCTGTTCGAGCTGGGTTTCGCCTTCGCCGCCCATGGCTCCCCGCCCGCGCTGGCGGGACAGATGCGTCCAGGCGCGGGTCAGGCGCGGGAGCGAATACTCCAGCCTCGCGAGCGCCACCTGGAGACCCGCCTCGCGCGTGTGCGCCCGGTCGGCGAACACCTCCAAAATCACCTCCTGCCGGTCGATGACCGCCACCGCGGCCAGTTCCTCCCAATTGCGCTGCTGCCCGGGCGAAAGGGCCGCATCAAACACAATGACACCGGCGCGGTCCTCCTTTGCGAGTCCTGCCATCTCCCGGGCCTTTCCCTCCCCAAGCAGCAGGGCCGGGGATCCCCGCCTTAACTTCACGAGGGTCGTTCGCGTCACGACAAACTGGAGGTTTTCGACCAGCTCGGTCAGCTCCGCCAGGAGTTCCTCCCCTTCCCCCTCCGGCATGTCGGGTGTCTGCACGCCAATGAGAAAAGCGCGTTGAGCGGGAGCCTGGGTGTCTGGTGATCGATCCATCAGGATTGGGCCAAGGTTCATATTCACCGGCTGAAGCCGCATTTTTACAACCCAAGAACGCGCTTCCCCGAGGGCGGCTGCGCGTTCCACCCTTGACCCGTCGGTCCCCCGTTGCACGCTGGCTGGTCACTCTCTTGCCTGGTGGTGTAATGGTAGCACAGGTGACTTTGACTCACCTAGTCCCGGTTCAAATCCGGGCCGGGCAGCCAATTTTCCGAAGGAAAATTGGCCCGCCGAAGCGCCCGCAAAGCGGGGGCGAAGGAGGGCGAAAGGCATCGTTCGACGGAGCGAGCGCAAGCGAGCGGAGATGGGGCGCCCAAAGGGCGGTCGCAAAGCGACTGGCCGAAGGCCACCCAATCCAGGCCGGGCAGCCATGTCGGAATCGATCCGAACTCGATGGGGGGTCATCTATGAAAAGTCGGTCGACAGAACCCCTCATGGTGGAACGGGCGGAGAAAAAGGCAGTGGCTTCGTACTAAACAATGACGCGCCCAACGCGTGTCCGTCATATCGGGGCAAGCACACGTTTCATTCTTGTGACTGCGATTAAAATTGACTCGACATCGAACGGAAATCATCCGAGCCGTACTTCGCAAGCGGCTTCGTGACCGGCCGCGAACAACGGTGGATTCACCCTCTATAGCCTCCGAGCGACCGCCCAGTGCAGATCAGACCCGCTGGTTTGCCGAGGAAGTGCAGCCCAACGAGCCGCTCCTCCGCGCCTGGCTTCGCGCGCGATTTCCTTCGGTCCGCGACTTGGACGACCTGGTCCAGGAAAGTTACCTTCGCCTTTTGCGCGCCCATGCCGCCGGTCCGATCCGCTCCGCAAAGGCATTTCTCTTCACCACCGCGCACAACCTCGCCATCAATCACCTCGCGCGGCGCCGCTACGAGGGCCGGAAAGCCTTAGGGGATAGAGACCCCTCGACTGTCTTGGATGAAGGAGCGAGCGTGCCTGAAGCGGTCGCCCTTGCCCAGGAACTCGAAATGCTGACCAAAGCGATCCAGTCTTTGCCGGAGCGATGCCGCGAGGCCTTCATTTCGCGTCGGCTTTATCGCCTCTCACAAAAGGAAGTCGCGGCCCTGCTGGGTATTTCCGAAAGCACAGTCGATGCCCAATGCATCATCGCCCTGCGCAAATTGGCGCATTTCTTCCGCCAAGCCGACCGGCCGGCCGCTTCGGCCATCAGAGCGGGCTTGGTGCCGGAGTTCAGGCGCAGGGGTCGAGAAGGAAAGGGCAAAGCCTATGCCTGACCCCATCCGCAGTTCTTCGAAATTGGACGCGATTGAAGAGTCGGCCGGAGCCTGGGTCCTGCGGCTTCAGACTGGCCTCACGCCTGCCCAGAAGAGGGAGCTTTCCGACTGGCTCGCGGCCGATTCCCGTCACACCGCCGCTTATATGGAGCTTCAGCAGGCTTGGGATCGCCTGGATCCGCTCGAGGCTCAGGTTGCTGCCGGCAAACCGATTCCAACGGTGATGGCTGCGGAGGATGCCCGAGGTCACATGCTCCATTCGCCTCTGGTCCGTTTCTGGGGACCCGGGCTCGCAGCCGCGGCGGCACTTGCCATTGGTATCTTCACTTGGCAGCAGCAGCATCCGGCTCAAGTCTCCGTGCCAAATCCGGCCGCATCCGCCGTGTCGCCATCCCGGCTGACTGCTCCTCAGCAGCATCAGCCGGATCAAATCTCCGCGCCAAACCCGGACGCACCCGTCCTATCGCTATCCCAGCTGCCCGTTCCCTGCGAAGAGAGAACCCTCGAAGACGGTTCGGTCGTCCAACTCAACCACAACGCCCAGATCAGCGTTCACTACACGCCCGCGACCCGCATTGTCGAGTTAACGCGCGGCGAAGCGCATTTCATGGTCGCCAAGAACCCCTCGCGACCCTTTGTCGTCAAAGTCGGCGCGGTGGAAGTCCGCGCCGTCGGAACCGTTTTCGATGTTCGGTTCGATCCCGCCTTGGTGGAGGTTCTCGTCACCGAGGGAAGAGTACGGGTCGAAAGAACGGCAGCTTCCTTGATTTCAGCCGCCACTTCGGACAGTTCGGCTCTGGTCAGCGCCGGCCAAAACGCCGCTGTATCGCTGACGCAAACCATGTTTTCCCCGAAAGTTACTCCGGTGACAGCGGCCGAAATGGAAGCCCGGCTCGCTTGGCGGCCGCAGGTCCTGGAATACGACGACGTCCCCCTTTCGACCATTGTGGCGGAATTCAATCGCCAAAACCCGGTCCATCTGGTTGTGGCCGAGCCCGCATTGGGTTTGCTGAGGATGACGATCTCATTTCGCTCGGATAACATGGAAGGCTTCGTTCGCCTGATCGAATCCAACTATGGAATTCGAGCGGAAGGTCGAGACGGGCGCGAAATCGTCCTCAGTCGGAAATAGGCCCAAGATTCTTTTCGGGTAATCCCGGCGCTCAGCTGTCTTAGGGGGTAGCCAAACTTCCTCCTGAATCATGATTACCCTAAATTCCAGATCCTTTGTCCATCGGGCTTCGGCGCTCCTGGCCATTCTCGTCTTTGCCTTCGGCATCCAGCCGAAAGGGGCCTCGGCCCAGAATGCCGACTCGCAAAACAAGAGTTTTGATATTCCTGCGGGCGATGCGCGCCCGATGCTTAAGCTTTTCGCCTCCCAGGCGGGACGCGAGATTGTCTTTCCCGTCGAGTCAGTCGAAGGAGTGAAGACCAATCCTGTTAAAGGAGAAATGATGGCCCGCGAAGCGATCGACCGCATGCTCGCCGGGACTGGCCTGGTGGCCGCACTCGATGAAAAAACCGGCGCCTTTGCCATCCGCCGCGACACGGCGGAGGCGTCTCAGCCGAGTGTCGGCGCGCAGGAATCGGGCCCGATGGCGCCCTCCCCGGCGATGCCCACGGCAGACTCCGAAAAAGCGATCGTGCTGCCCGAATACCAGGTCACCAGCACCAAGGCCAATCAGTATCAATCGGAAGACGCCGCGTCCATCGCGCGCATCGCCGGCAGCATTCTCGACTCGCCGATGACGGTCAATGTCATCTCGCCCGCCATGCTTGAGGATTTAGGCACTACTGTGCTGCTTGATGACGTGACGTATTTTGCCGGCATGAGTACGGGCCGCGGCTCAGGCCCGGGAGCGATCCAAGACCGCATGACCTTTCGCGGCTTCGATACCTCGGGTGGCAAGATGGTCGACGATTTTCCGCAGTTTCTGCAGCCGACCGGCGTGGGCCCCCACGCCAACTTCGATCCGGTGCTGGTCGACCATGCCGAGTTGGTGATGGGTCCGGACACGATTCTGTCACCCACGGGCACGCCCGGGGGCTCGATGAATGTCTTTACCAAGTCTCCGCTCTTCAGTGCCGGCACCGATATCTCGATGCAATACGGCAACTATTTTGCGGGAGGCGTATCGATCGATACGACAGGGCCTCTTGACGCCGGCAAGCACTGGGCTTACCGCGTTATCGCCGACTATCAGGAGTATCGGGCTTTTATGCCGGGATCCGTGAAGATGGCCACGGGCGCCGCGGAATTAACTTATAGATTCTCCGACACGGCCAAAGTCACATTCAAGTACATCAGCGAGTCGTGCCTTCCTACGGGTGAAGTGTCCATGGTTGGCGAACAGGGCGAGGAAGTGTACGGTCCCAACTCGGTCGGCGGAGCCACTTTGCCGAACACCCCAACACCGGGGTTCACGTACGCTGGTTGGAATGGCGTCCCCACTTGGGTCCACCAATATGACCGGTTGAACATCGCGGAGGCAGAGCTGACAGCCGCATTGAGCCCGCGGATCAACATGCGCCTCGCCTCGCAGGTTCTTTGGGACGACTTTACCGCGGACAACGCCTTTCCAAGCGCCAATCCGGCGGAAAAGTGGGACCCCGCCACCGGCGTGGAGATCTCGGTCACCCCGCTCGACCCCACGGCCCTCGTCGAAACCGCCAACTACAATCACGACATGAGCCGGGATATCCAGGTGCAAAATGACTTCGCTGGCAATTTTAAGGTGGGCGGCATCTCCCTCCAGCCTCTGGTTGGCTGGGAGTACGAGCAGTTTGAAACGACCCAATTTCAAATTCAGGATAAGAACATGCCTACGGCGAACATATTGGGCCAATCCGACGGGCCAGGTTACACCCCTTATAACCCGGTCCACCCACCGTTTTCCGCCTACACTTCCTTTTCCGCCAATCAACCTGAGAACGGGTGGTTCGCTCAAGGTTATGGCCTAATCCGGGCGGGAATGTTGAACGACCATCTGTACCTGACCGCCTCTTGGTCCAGGACTTGGGCAGAGGTCAACGACTATCATTTCAGCGGCATCAATCTGCCCGGGATCGGGCAGGTCGGCTCAACCGCCGCTCCCACTGTCAACACCTTCAGCAACACCGGCGTCGCGGTGTCGCCCTCGGTCAACCCCCGCCGCGACGAGTATATTGCCGGAATTCTCTTCAAACCCCTGCCGAATGTTTCCATCTATTATTCGTTTTCCAACAACGCGGCTATCGCGGGAAACACCCCCTTGTGGCAGACCGGCAAGCAGGATGAATTCGGCATCAAGGCCAACTTTTTCAATAATCGCCTTTCTGTCTCCGCCGACCATTTCCAAATTACCGAAACCAACATCACGCTCACCAATCCGCTGTTTAATACGGGCCAGTCCACCATCGCCAATATTCTCGCCAACGAGACCAACCATGGTGAGGAACTCAGCGTCTCCGGGGGAATCACTCGGGATCTCTCGGTGGTGTTCAGCTATACCAATATGAAGTTGCGCGATGTGGCCAACCGCAGAGTGCGCAATATTCCCGACAACATGGCCAACATCTTGCTCAACTATCACTTCTCCGAGGGCGTGCTGAAGAATGCGGGCGTGTTCGTGGGGGTGCAACACATGGGCAACGTGGCGGGTGAGAACGCCCCAAACCTGGGCTACACTCCCCTCGGCGTCCCCGACCAAGTCGGCTACTACATCAAGGCTTTTACCGTGGCCAACGTCGGCGCCAGTTATCGGTGGCAGCGCTACCACTTCAACTTGAATGTCGACAATGCATTGAATGAAAGATTCTGGTGGCAGCCGAGTTCCCGCATTGATGTTGTCCCTTATCCCGGTCTGGCGGTGAGAGGGTCCGTCACGATACATCTCTGAGCGAATTACGCGTCGCCACTGGCGGGGGAGGGGGCTGTTGCTTGACTCCCTGTCTCGACGCCCCCTTCCGACGCCACGATGACGTTGATCAACAGATTCATTCGTTTTTTTGCGGCCGGGGAGGACAAGCCGCTCCTCACTGACCAGGGGGAAATCGATCGCAGATACCGCCGGCACCGCCTGTCAGTCATCTTTACGATCACGTTGGGCTACGGGATCGCGTACACCTGTCGACTGGGCCTGTCGGTGGTCAAGAAGCCCCTGATCGATGCCAATATTTTCTCGGCGGACGATTTGGGGAAGATCGGCTCGACGCTGTTGTACGCATACGCGGTGGGAAAACTCGTCAACGGCTTTCTGGCGGATCACGCCAATATCAAGAGATTCTGGGCTGTGGGCATCCTGCTGTCAGCCTTGATCAACCTCTTTATGGGGTGGTCCCTCCTGCTGTGGGTTTGGATCGCGCTGTGGGGATTGAACGGCTGGTTTCAGTCGTTTGGCGCCCCCGCGGGCGTGGTTTCCATTTCCCAGTGGTTTAGCAACAAGGAGCGTGGCCGCTACTACGGCATCTGGAGCACCGCGCATCCGGTGGGCGAAGGGTTGACGTTTGTCGCCGCCTCCGCGGTGGTGTCCTATTTTGGTTGGCGCGCCGGCTTTGTGGTGCCCGGGATCGTAAGCGTCGTGGTGGCCGCCGCAGTCTATCTCCTGGTCCAGGATCGTCCACGGACGCTGGGTTTGCCCGCGGTCGCGGACTGGAAGGATGATCACGCCGCCGCCCTGCCCGCCGGCGCCGCGCCGGCGAAGTCCACCTGGGGGGCGCAGCTTTCCATTTTGAAGCTGCCGTCGATCTGGGTCCTGGCCTTCGCCAGCGCCACGATGTACATGACCCGCTACGCCATGAGCGGCTGGGGCATCCTGTACCTGCAGGAGGCGAAGGGGTATTCCATCATCCAAGCGGGAAGCCTCATCGCGCTCTATCCGCTCGCCGGGCTTGCGGGGTGCGTCTCATATGGGTTCATTTCCGACAAGCTTTTTCAGGCGAGGCGGCCTCCCGTCAATCTCGCGTGTGCCGTTTTGGAAATCTCGGCGCTGGCATTCATGTTTTTCAGCGCTCCCGGGCACCCGATCCTGCTTGCGGGGGCCTTCCTGATCTACGGATTTTCCTTGAGCGGGTTGTTGGTCTCGCTGGGCGGATTGTTCGCCGTGGACATCGCGCCGAAGCGGGCGGCGGGGGCGGCCATGGGCTTCATTGGCGTATTCAGCTATGTCGGCGCGGCCGTCCAGGAGCGAATCAGCGGCATTCTGATCCAGAATGGCACAAGCCTGGTCAACGGCGTCCGTCACTATGATTTTCACCGCGTTGTCCTCTTCTGGATGGGGACGTCCGTGATTTCGATGATCCTGGCCGCGTCCCTGTGGCGCGTAAGGGCGACGGACTGATGGCGGAGGGCCCCTCGCCCAGATTCATTCATGCAATACGATATCGTCATTTTCGGCAACTATACCAAGGACACGATCGTGTCTCCCTCAGGGACTCGGTCGGCGGACGGCGGGGGCTTCTATTACGGCGCCCATGTTGCGGCCATGATGGGGCTCAAGACGGCAGCCGTGACCCGCCTGGCCCGGGAGGATATCCGCATTGTCGAGGCGCTCACCCGTTTGGGCATCGAGGTATATCCGACCTACACGCCCGATTCGACCGGCATGCATTTGCATTATCCGACGACCAATCCCGATGAGCGCGTTCTGACGGTGACCAGGACCGCCGGCTCCTTCACGCCGGATCAGTTCGAGAATCTGCAGGCCAAGGCCTTCTTGATCAATGCTTCGATCCGGGGCGAGGTGGGGCTGGATGTCATCCGGGAACTGGACAAGAAGGGTGGATGGCTGGTCGCCGACCTGCAGGGATTCATCCGGGTCGTCGGTCCGGACGGCACGGTGAAGTTCGAACCGTGGCCGGAAAAGGCGGAGGTGCTGGCCCACGTCGACATCCTGAAGACGGATGCGGTGGAGGCGGCGGCCCTCACGGGCGAAAAGGACATGAAGACGGCGGCGCGCAGGCTCGCGGAGCTGGGGCCGAAGGAAATCGTGCTGACTCATCGCGACGGTGTGCTGGTCCTGGCGGAAGGCAAGTTCTTCGCCGCTCCCTTTCTTCCTCAAAAACTGGTCGGCCGCACCGGCCGCGGCGACACCTGCATCGCATCGTATGTGGCCATGCGCCTGAGTGCGTCCCCTCCGGTGGCGACCGTCTGGGCCGCTGCGCTCACGAGCCTGAAATTGGAGGCGGAAGGCCCCGTCAAACGCAGCCAGGGCGAGGTCGATGACCTGATCCTGAAGCGCTACGCGGGCGCGCCCTTCTCACCGGCTTGAACAGCACCCCATGGAGGCTTCCGGCCAATTCATGCCCGAGATGGATGCGCGGCATCGGAAACCGATGGATCGAGGACCCGGCGCCGAATCGCTCCCGCGCCTGTGACGCGCAACCGCCCGGGCACGCTGCAGGTGGTCGCCAAAACTCTTCACCGGCATCTGGCAAACCTCTTGAGCCACTTCATGCATCTGATTACAAATGCCATCAGCGGGGGCTTCAACTCCCGCATCCAGGCCATCAAGGCCGACGCCCGCGGTTTCCCACCGTTCCGCCAATTATCGAATCCGAATTCTCTTTCAAGGTGGGAAACTCAGCATGTTCCCAGTGCTTCCCGCCTCAGCCAACCGCCAAAAAACAGGAAGAATCAAACCATGCTGATGATTTTTGACGGAAGTTGCCATTGTAGAAATATGGCGAATCGGATTTGTTCGGATGCCGTGCGCACGATGCGCACATCCCGAATTGTATTTGGGTGTCTGGCAGTGTTTTTTTCTTTGCCTTCCGCACACGCTTTTGGAGCTGATAATAAATCGTTGCGCGATTTGGACCTGGTAAAGACACTGAGTCTCGAAGGGACCCTCTACCACGTGCAAGGCGTGGATCTTGACGATAGACATATCTGGGTGACGTCTGCCGACACGGGCCGGCATCTGGGACATCTCAGCATGTTTTCCCGAGCAACGGGCGAATTGGAGAAGGATGTGACGGTGGGTGGGAAGGAAAGATTCCATCCCGGCGGCATATCGACGGAGGCTGACTCGATCTGGATACCAGTGGCTGAATATCGCCCCAACAGCACCAGTGTGATAGAGCAACGGAGCAAGCAGACGCTCGCGCTCTTGTTCAAGTTTGATTTTCCCGATCATATTGGTTGCTTGGCAGTCAGCCCGGAATGCGTGATCGGAGGAAATTGGGGAAGCCGCCACTTTTATGTGTGGGATAAGAAAGGGCACCTGCTTCGTGAACTCACGAATCCTGAGGCCAACCAATATCAAGATATGAAGTTTTTCGGCAATTATCTAGTTGCCTCGGGTGTAGTGACCTCGACCAGTGGTTCCATCGATTGGCTTGAATGGCCAAGCATGCGGGTTATCCAACGAGTCTCAGCGGGCATAACCAGTCGTGGCGTTCTTTTCACCAATGAAGGCATGTCGATAGATAAGGAGTTTCTTTATCTCCTGCCCGAAGATGGCCCCAGCAGATTGTTCATTTATCGGTATCACGCCCCTTCCTCGCCATAATCAGATCAAGATGGGGGAATCTGGGGAGCCTCCCAAGCCGCAATCCGGGCCGGGCAGCCACCTCCACGACCCCTGACTCTTTGCTGGGCTCGAACCGGGACCAGTTATCACGCTGGTTGTAACCTTTCCGGGTAACGGCAGGCTCGTTTCCGGTTATACATCCAGATATGACGTCCCCCATGAGCAGCCCGGCCCCATCCGGAGAAGCGGCGCGAATCTTTCCCTGCACGCGGTGGTCGCTCGTGGTCGCAGCCAACCGAAAGGACGCCCCGGAATCGGCGGCGGCGCTGGAGTCCCTCTGCCGCTTATACTGGTATCCCCTCTATGCCTATGTCAGGCGCTGCGGCCAATCAGCGCACGATGCGCAGGATCTGACTCAGGAGTTCTTCTGCCGGCTGCTCGAGAAAAACTGGCTTGATTCCGCCAACCGTGAAAAGGGCAAATTGCGGACGTTCCTCATCGCGGCGTTGAGGAACTTCATGAGCAACGAATGGCGGCGGGCGTCCGCGCAGCGTCGCGGCGGGAGCCAACTGCCCGTGCCCTTCGACCCGGATTTCGCTGAAAGCCGGTATGCGGCCGATCCTTCGCCCACCCTCGCTGCGGATGAAACCTTCGACAAGGAGTGGGCGCTGACGTTGCTGGATTTGACGGTGAACCGACTGGTCGCGGAATACGCCAAGGCCGGAAAGCCCGGCGACTTTGAAGCGCTCAAGGACTGCCTGCTGGCCGACCGAGGGGCGATCGACTATGCGGTGGTGGCAAACAGGCTTGGCGTGGGCGAAGGCGCGGCGCGCGTGACGGTGCACCGATTGCGCAAGCGATTTCGCGAAGTATACCGCGAGGAAATTGCGCAGACCCTGGCCGACGAATCTGAGTTGGATGCGGAATTGCGCCATCTCGCCGCCGCCCTCGCCAGGGTGCGAATTGACGCTGCCAGGTAACAATCGTTCGTCATCCGGTAAGCAAGGGACATGAGCCAACAGTCATTGCCAAAGTGCCCGCAGTGCGGCGTCCCCCTCCCGTCGAACGCACCCGCTGGTTTGTGCCCCAAATGCCTCATGGCATTGAACCTTCAGGCACAGACCGTTTTTACCGGCGACACCACCGTCGCGCCGCAGCCCTTGCCGCCGGACCGGATCGCCCCTTTCTTTCCCAACCTGGAAATCCTCGAGTGTCTCGGACGCGGCGGAATGGGGGTCGTCTACAAGGCGAGGCAGAAATCCTTGGACCGGATCGTGGCCCTGAAGCTACTGGCGCCGGAGCGGGCGGGCGATGCGCAGTTCGCCGATCGCTTCACGCGCGAAGCGCAGGCGCTCGCGGCCTTGAACCATCCGAACATCGTCACCATTTACGACTTTGGGCAGGCCGGAGGGTACTATTTCCTCCTCATGGAATTCGTGGATGGGGTGAATCTGCGCCAGCTGCTGCGTGCGCGCAAGTTGACCCCCGAGGAGGCGCTGGCGGTCGTGCCGCCGCTTTGCGACGCACTGCAATTCGCCCACGACCGGGGCATCGTCCACTGCGATATCAAACCGGAGAACTTGCTGCTGGACAAAAACGGCCGCGTAAAAGTCGCGGACTTTGGCGTCGCCAAAATGCTGGGCGCCGTGGACCGTGGCGCCGATGGCGGCCCGGTTGCGCGGGAGGACGCCGGATCCAAGGCCGTGGGAACGCCCGGCTACAGCGCACCCGAACAGATGGCTGATCCGCAGCGCGTGGGCAGCCGCGCCGACATCTATTCGCTCGGCGCAGTCTTTTATGAGATGCTGACCGGCGAACTGCCCGGCAAACAGATCGAACCGCCTTCCCGAAAAGTCCGGATCGACGTGCGCCTGGATGCCGTCGTACTGCGCGCGCTCGAAGCTGCACCCGAGCTTCGCTGGCAGACCGCCGCTGATTTCCGAACTGAAGTGGAGGCGATTGCCGCGACTGATCGCGCCTCCGGCGTGACCGATGCAAGGCCGCGCATGCCCTCCCCTGCAATCCCGGCCGTGGATTTGAATCGGATGCGCTGGAAGATTGCGATCTGGGGACTGGCTCTCGCGGTGTCAGGCATCTCCATGAATCCCGAAATCGGAACCTGGAGCGCACTGGTTTTCGTGGTGGCCACCGTGCTGGCTTTGCTGGCCGGAGACAACCTGAGGCAACTCAAGATTGCAAATCGGCTCGTCCTGGTCGACGGAATGGTAGTCGCGTCCGCGGCCATATGGGACGCCTGCACGACGCCATTCCTGCCCGTCCCTTGGCGGGACGCCATCGTCGTCGCGTGCCTGGCTGGCATCGGCTTTTGCCTGTTCTGTTGGACGCGCCTGGGAGCGCATCCGGAGCCGCCCTCGGTCGGGGAAGAGTGGACCAATGCAAGGACGACAGGCGTCGCCGCCGCCCTTGTCCTTCTCGCCGCCGGATCCACGGCCATAGTGATCCTGCACTTTCGCCCGCACCCTCTTGATGAGACATCCTGGGCGCTGGATTCCCGCGCTTTGCGGAAAGCGCCTCCGATCGTCGCCCTGCGGCCGAGTCGCGACAAAACTTCCGGCACCGTCGGCACCGAGAACCGCATCGTAGCCCGGGGGGTGCCGTTGGGCGCGCTCATGGAGTACGCCTATGGCGGATCCAAGTATTACATCCATTGGAGCGAAACTCGCGTGATTCTTGCTCCCGGAGTCGCGGACGAAAGATTTGACTTCATCGTCGCCACTCCCGATCACCCCCAGGCGGCGTTGCAGGCGGAAATCAAACGGCAGCTCGGCCTGGCCGCCCATCGCGAACTGCGCGAAGCCGACGCCTTGGTTCTGTTGGTTTCAAATCCAAGCGCGATCGGATTGGCGGCCGCACAGGGAGGCAACAGTTCGGATTCGCGCAATCCCGGCCGACTGACGGTCGCCAACGAACCGATCGATTTGTGGAGTGATTTCCTGGAAGATTCCCTGGCCAAGCCGGTGATCAATCAGACGGACCTGACGCAGAAATTAAGCGGCAGTTTGCAATGGGATCCGCAAGCCGACAAGACAACCGAATTGAGGGAGATTCAGGCTGTGCTTTCCGATCAATTCGGCCTGGCTCTTGTGCCGCGCCGTGAATTGATCGAAATGCTGGTGGTCGAAAAAGTGCGTTAGGGCGCATCACGCCCACCGCGGATCATTCACAGCTTCAGGAAGCGCAGCGTTGGCGTGATGCTGCCCCCGCCGGCGATTATGGTGCTAAAGGCCGTACTGTGAACGATCCCGTACTCCTGCTGGATCAGCGCGAGCAACAGGCGGCCGTCCCCGTCAAAGGCGACTGCGCCGGGACCGGGCTGGCTGCCGGTTTCCCGCGAGACTTCTGTGGCAACGGTGGTCTTTGTGACGACGTAGGTCTTGCGGCCGGCGTTGTTGGTGACGTTCACCGGCACGCTCCACTTCCCGTCCCCGGTGCTCATCGAAACAAAGTTGTCGCCGCCTCCCCGCTCACCCGTGTCGTTCATCTGCATGACGGCCACCATGCGGCCGCCGGGGCCTTGATATGCCTGGAACCCTTCAATGACACCGTTTAGGCCCACGGCAGCCCGGATCACCGTGGGTTCGTCTTCGCTGCCCATCTGATAATCGCGGATGTTTGGGTGATCCCCCGCGAGATAGAGTGCCACCAGATGCCGCTTTTCCTTGGCGTCGATCAGCAGCGTGGGAATATCCTTCACCGCATGGAACGAGAGATCCGGGAGCTTGATGATCTGCCCGGTCTTCCCGTTCTCGATCAATTCATAATCAGGCGGATGCGGATTGGCGCCGTACATCGTTCCGGTGACGGCCGCGACAAAATGCGCCGCGCCGGCAGAGTCGAAGTAGCCGTCGAGCGTGTCCAGATCGTCGGAAGAAGGGGTCGCCCAGGCTCCCTTGCCAACAGTGCCGGTGACAGGCAGGAACACCTCTCGCGGACTGCCGGCGGTCGCGCCGTCGAGAGTGGATTGCAGGACCAGGCCGACCCCGACGCCGGGCAGATGCTGGTTGTTTTGCATCAATTCGGGGTGCCGCTCGTTCGGGTCCACGTTCCAAATGACCTGGGCGCGGCCCACGGCATCCAGCGCGGCAAAGCAGGAGCGCCCGGCATTGTCCTGCGGATTCTCACTGATCGGGTTCACCTTGCTCCACCTGCCGCCTTCCAATTCACGGAACCAGAGCGTGGATAAACCGGCGACTCCCCCGCGCGGGGCCTCCCAGATCACGTAGACCCGATTGCGCGCATCCGCCACCAGTTGGGAGCGGGCTACATCCACGTTGGGCATGTCTTCGGAAAGGTTCTTCGCTTCAGACCAGGTTTTGCCGCCATCGGAGCTGGAACGGTGGTAGACGGCGTTTGCAAACGTCGTGCGGTGTTGTTCGATAAATGCGACGTGGATGGTTCCATCCGGCGCGACGGCCATCGACGGGCTGCTGATCGCAACGTCGTATTGCGAGAGTTTGATGCCGTCGATGCCGCTGCCATCCTTCTTGGCTACGACCGGTGCGCCATCGGCTGCCCTGACGACGAGGGCGGATTGTTCGAGCGGACGAAGCGGAATATTCGTCGCTGCGAATGCGGTGGCCGTTGTCGCGGGGGCCGCTGCGGCATCCTGAGTGGCTCCCGGCGCCTTCCCAGCCTCCATCTCGGCGAGACGGCTCTTCAACGCAGCGATCTCGGCGGCCTTGTCGCCGGCAGCGGGCGCGGGGCCGCCGGGTTGATCCGCGGCCTGCGCCGCGGGCGGTGGCACAGGTGCCGCTGGAGCTCCGCCGGAAGATCGACCCCAGTTAAGGAATAACCCCTGGGCCGTCGCCTGCCAGAAACCGACGATCCGGCCCTGCTGGTTGGACTCCGCCGCAAACAGCGTCGTCGTCTGCCCGGCGGCCAATTGCGTGCCCGTAACCCTATAAGTGAAGCCGCCCTGGCTGAGATTATCGGTGACGAGCTTTTGGTATGCCTCCACCGCCTGCGGATTGAGGGCATTGCGCCAAAAGATGACTTCGACGTCCGACACTCCGGAGGCGGGATCGGCCTGCTTGGCCAGTTGGGTCAGGTAGTCCGAGCTGTTCGAAATCACCTGGGATCGAAGGTCGCGTTCCGGGTTCGCCCCGAACGATGTGCCGGTCAGTTTGGAGGTCTGTGCGGCCTCGGTCTGGGGCGCCGGCTGCGCCAGCGCCGCCGATGGCAGGATCATCATGACTACCCCCGCCGCGACAGATCGCAATGATATCATCAAGTCTTCCGCTCGAAGCGGGTTTTTTGGGGGTGTCGAAGTTGCCAAGGCCGAGAGTATATGCGTGCGACGGCATGCTGTCAAAAATCGAACAACTACCTGCGCCTTGAACTCGATGAAAACAAACAGCCAGGCGGCCCCGGCTCCGCGCCAGCCGGCTGATCCGGCTATCGGGAGGCGACCCCGCCCCAATCCGGCCGCGGAGCCACATCTCCTCTCCCTCCCCTTGGCTCATTAGTGTTCGCAATCCTCCGGCAGATTCCCTAGAAGACTTGCTGTTCGGAAAAGTCCCCCTCGGCCCTTTTTCAATCATGCACGTCACTCCACGCTCAAGGGTTGCACTCGTTTTTTCCTTCATCGCCCTCCTTTCGGCCTGCAGTCCGAAACAAAGCCCCGAGACCCGGCATTATCTCGGCCAGGTCACCGCAGCGATCGATCAGTTTAATCACGACCTTTCCCAGGAGACCGCTCCCCAGGCTCCGCAGGTGCCGGAAATCTTGAAGGCGGATACGCCCGCCGAGACGGTGGCTCTCCTGCAGACGAGCAAGGACATCAGCGCCTACTACGCGGCGGCGGGAAAGACGATCGACCGGGTTTCTGCGATTTGCGACCAGATCCAGAAGCAGGTCCATGGCCTGGACATGACCGGCGTGGATGCAGCGGCTGTCGAATTCTGCGACCGCTATGCCGGATTGACCGATCGCCGGGTTCAACTGGCGGTCAATCTCGAAGCCTTCAAGATGGCGCAGCAGAATGCACTCAGCGACGGGCGGATTTCGCGGTATGCCCCGAAATTGCTGGCCGCCGGCCTCGCCACACTTCTGGCTCCGACCGCCGGGGCCGGCGGCGGAATTGATTTCAAGCCCAGTGCCGAGGAAAAATCCGAGATGAACTCGCAGGCCCGTTCCGTGCAGGACGCGATCGTCCAATGGCAGAGCGAAGCCGTTGCCGTAACCGCGGCTTGGAGCGACCTGCGCGCCACGCTAAAGGCAAAGTACCCGGGAGATGACTGGGATTTTCTCTCCGCGAAGTAAGCAAAGCGCCGGGGACCATGTTTGGGGCAAATTCAATAAAAGCGATAGGAGGCTCGTCATGAATTATTTGAGACGCATTCGACTGCTTGCCGTGGTCTTCCTGGCGATCTTTGCCGTTTCGATCGAGGCATTCGCCGCTGGCAGGACAATCCACTTCACCTCCCTCGACCAGAAGCATCCGTTCAATTTGTCGGGGACGCTTTACATGCCGGAAGCCCGTACAGGGCCTTGCCCGGCAGTGGTCGTCGTTCACGGGACCACGGGAATTGACATGCGCAACGAGTTTTATCGCGGATCGATCCTAAATGAGGGGATTGCGGTTTTGGACGTGGATTTCAAGACAGGGATCTATACCGGGCCGATGAACCGGCCGTCGCCCGATGCTTTGCTGCCCATGGGCTTTGCGGCGCTTAAGGAATTGCGCAAACTGCATGCCATCGATCCCAACCGGATCGGAATCATGGGGTTTTCCATGGGCGGGCACCTGACCGTGGACACGGCATTCGAATCAAGCCGAAAACTGTGGATGGGCGATGAGAAGGGCTTCGCCGCCCATGCGGCATTCTATCCGGTGTCAAAGACGTTCGTGAAGCAAAGCGACTGCAGGGTGACCGGAGCCCCAATGATCATCTTTTACGGGACGGAAGACGTCTACGGCGATGGCACCGCCGTTCCGGAGTTCAAGCGTTTGCTCCTGGAAAGGTACGGGTTTAAGGTGATCACGGTTGAATATGCCGGAGCCCAACACGGGTTTAACAGGAATGCGCCCCCCATGCATTATGTCGACCCCGCCGCCAAGGGCTGGAAAGGCTACACGGCCTGGGATGCGGATGCCGCAAATGACTCTCTGACGCGGGTAGTGGCCTTTCTGCGAGATACCCTGGCCGCCAAGTGATCGAGGTTTGGGTCGGACCGGCTGGCTTCCTCACATATTCTTGAAGGCCTCGAACTGGCCGCCGAGCTTGTTCATGAAGTCGCCGAGGCCGGAGAATCCATTGGCGCGCAGGGCCTTCTGGGCGTCGGTGACGGCCTTGGGATCGCGGCGATTGGGGTCGGCAGCGAGTTTTTCGGTAACCGCTGTCACAGCCTCCATGGCGGCCTGCATAGGTCCCGAAATCGTGCCGATATCACGGCCCTGCACGTTGTAGCTCTTGCGCAGGCAGATGAGCTGCTGAACAGCCTTGTTTGCCTGCACGAACGCCTCCTGCGGCTGGGATGCGTCATGAACCTTGATCTGGTACATTTGCCCGAGCGACTGCGGATCCTCAAGACTGACCCGCAGCGGATTGGCCCCTGAGCTGGCAGGCGGAACCACGTCGTCGACCCCGACCGCCGGAGTCAGCGAGGAATCCTCGGGCACCGTCTCCCATTTCCGCGTGTCCATGTCCCATTTTCGCCGCTGCAGGACGGCGGCGACCTGTTCGACGTTGGAGACCACCTGCACATACCCGTACTGCCCAACGCCCTTGTTGAAGACGTACTTCTGGTCGGAGAAGGCGGCGCTGGCTTCGGGATGGAACTTGTCGGTCGCCAGCTGCTGATGGTCGGCCGCCCATTTCTTGCTCGCGGCGGGAGAGCCGGTGGGGCCACCGGTCAGGCGGGCGAAGGTATTGTACGATGTGTCTTCCCAATGTTTTCGGGGCACCTCGATCCACTGCTCATTCCCGTTTACATCATGGCCGGCCAGGTAGCAAACCCGGTAGTCGCGGTCGGTGTTCAGGCTGGGCCCGGTGGCCCCCGGCGTGCGGAACTCCAGCACCTTGACCTCCCGGTCGCTCAATCCGGGCACCGTGTCCTTGACGTGTTGCACGACCTCGCCGTCGTGCCACCGGTAGATTGTCTCGCGCGTATTGGCAAAGGCCTGCTGGACCTCCGCGGGCGCATTCTTCAAGGCCCGCACCATTGTCGGATCCGTCATGATCGCGAGGACCACCTGAAGATTGGCCAAGGGCTCGCCGGCCAGGCCATGGGTCGTGTTGTCACGAACGAGCGCGACCACCTGGGCCTCCTGGGCTGGTGTCGGCTCGGCCGCTGGAGCAGCCTGCTCGTTCGTGCCAGGCGCCTGTTCGGCCGGGGTTGCGGCCGGAACCGCCTCAGGCGCCGGAGCCTGCTCGGTCGCGCCTTTGGCCGCTGCAGCTTCCTGTGTCTGGGGCGCCGCCTGATCCTGCGTTGCGGGCGCCTGTTCGGCCGGGACCGCCTCGGTTGCCGCCTGTTCGCTCGCGCCCTTTGTCGCAGTCGTTTCCCCCGACTGGCGCCTTGCCGGTGCCGCAGTCTCAGGGGTTGGCGAGGTCCGCTCGGATCCTGTTGTGTTCGGAGCGGAGCCCGCCGGCGCCGCCAATGCCTTGAACTTTGCCATGGTCGCAGCAATCTGCTGGCCCTTTTGGCCGGTCCACTCGGTCACCGAAGTGTTGCCGTGCATCTTGACCTCCTCGCCGAGCCAGGAGCCGAGCACGTTGCCCCCTGCCTCCTTCGCTGTGTTCTTCAGCGCTTCCACAAGGCTCTGCCCTTCGTAGAGGTTCTTTAAAAAGTGGTAACTCACGTACAGGGCCCAGGCCTTGGCCTGGCTTTCCATCCCCCACTCCTTGAACTTGGACGGATCGATCAACTGGCCTTCGACCATTCCCGGGATCGTGCCGAGGTTTTCCCAAAGCCACGCGTCCGCGGTTTCGCCCTCCTGATACGCGTTGACCGCCGAAATCACCGCCCCTTTTAGCATGCCTGCGCCAGCCGCCCCGAACGGACCGGTGAACGATCCGATGGCCGCGTTGAACGCCATGTCCCCGGCCCATTGGCTCCATTCGAGAACGTCGGTGATTGCCCCGGCCCACGCCGCCTCGCTCGCATAGCCCTGGCCCCCTTCGCCCAATGTCAGCTCCGCGGCCGCGCTCCAGATCTTGCGCCGCAGTTCGCGCAACCCGTCCGGCCCCAGCGTCATCTTCCGCTGGTCCAGCATCGCCTGCATCTTCGGATAGTACGCTGCCGGGACGAATTTGGTGATCACTTCCTGGCAGCGATCCAGCTCCTCCTGCCAGTTCGGGCTTCCCGGGCCGTTCCCTGTGGTTGCAACACCGATCGTCACGATCGAGGAAAAGGCGCTTTCGCTGCTGCCGTTGTAGCTGATCTTGAAGTCGCACGGGACCACCCGCCCGTCCGCCGGCACTTCCTTCGGCAAGACAAGGCGTAGCACCGCCGCCGGATCATTGACCTGGCGCACCCTGTCAAAGCGGGAATCGAGCTTGCCCACTTCCAGCACGTTTGACCCCGGCGATCCCTTCAGCTCAAGGCACGTCGCGCTCAGGGCCTTGAGCGTTTCCGCCTTGGCGGTAAGATTCACGACCTTTTTCGTCTTTGAATCCTTCCCATACACCCGCACATCGATCTCCGTCGGCGCTCCCTTGCCGTCGCCGTTCACCACAAACAGGTTCGTCTCGGGGTCGCGGCCCGTCGTGGAGACGAACAGCCCCTCCTGCACCACATTGATCTTCAGGTCGTATTCGAGCGCGGCGCTCCCCTTTTGCTCGGCGATGATCTTCAGGATTGCCTGCTCCCGGTTCGACCCGTCGTGCAGCGGATCCAGCCCCGCCTCCTTTAGGGTGAGCGCGGCGGTCTTGCCGTCCGCCGACTTGATGTTCGCCAAGGCGACTTTCCGGCTATCCTTGTCGTACTCGGCGCGGAAGTCCCAATGATCCGGTCCGGGATTGTCGATTGCCACGGCTACCTTCAGCGAATCCCCGGACTGCGAGGTGAACTCCACCACGTCGGGCTTTGTGCTGATCTCCGGAGTGACCACCGGGATATCCAGCGTCTGGGTCAATGTCACGCCGGCCTTCTGCGCGTGTGCCATGACCGTGAGGGTTGTCGGAGGCTTGCCCGCTCCCTCGCGCGCCGCATTCGGGTTGGACGCCTGTACCATGGTCACCTGCCAGCCGTCCCGGACCTCCGGCTTGTAGTGCAAGTCCATCCATTTGCTGTTCACCCCTTCCGCCGTGAATGTGATTCCCGCTGTCGCGGTTTGGGCCGTTGCAGCGTCCGACTCATCCTTCGGCTTCACCCGAGCCTGCACGTAGATCCCGTCATGGCCGTCGGCCCGCAGATCCTTCTTCGGACCAGGCTGCAGAACCACCTCCAGCGGATTGGCTCCGGCACCGGGAGCCGGCGGCGGCCCCACCCATTGATACGTGTAACGAGCCACGACATATTCAGCAAAGGCCCAAGGCGGCGGGGGTTCGACTGTCACAATCAGCGCCAGGTTGGAGCCCCAATTCTCCAGTGGCAGCACCACAGGACCGCTCGGCGGGCTCGAATTATAATCCGAGAAGTTTCCCGTGAAATGCGGCCTTGGCATGCTGGTCGATGGGTTCTCCTTCCCGCCGCTCAGGGCGTACTTTTTGAAAAGCGGAACCAGGTCGGGCAGCGTGATATCGACATTGACGATGCGCTCCGGCGGATTATCGCCCGGTTCGCTCGCGAGACCCAGTATATACCACGGATTATGGGCGACCGTTCCCGGAAACCACGAGTCATTCGCTTCCGGGGCCGGGCCAAAGTACATGATGCCGCCATATGCCAACAATAGCTCCGGCGCGGCGGCCACCGGAGCGTCCAAATGGAAGTGAGCCGGCACGCCTGGAATCACGTTGGCCGGCGCGGTCCAGTGCAGTTCATCCTTAATTGACCGCCACAACGGAGGCAAAGGTGCGACACTCTGCGGTCGCATGTAATTGTTTTGGTCGAACGTCAGATCAAACACAAAGCGGGCATCCGTCGCACTTCCCTCAAAGTGAGCGTCGACCTTCCTGGACTCTGTGTCGCTCGGATGATTGGAATTCATGGCACTCCGCCAGTAGTTTCCGAGAGCCCCCTCCGGTGGCGTCTCGACTTTGACCAGCTTGTAAAAACCGCTCTTGGGAACGGGGCCTTTCTCGTCCGGGATGAAGTCCAGGTCATTCCGCTGACTCTGAATGTCTTTTGTCGAGTCAGAGGCCGGTGTTTGCGGCTTGTTCGCGGCTTGATCGGCAGGCTGCGCGGTTGGAGCAGCCGGGCCCTTCGGCCCGGCGGGCGCGGGGGCTTTTGCATCCGCACTGGTTGGCACGCCGGACTCGGGAGCTGCGGACGACCCGTGGTAGGCCACCGAGGTCGATGTCGTATCCGGCGCGGCAGGAGAAGGCGGCAGGTTTGCCTGGGGCGCGGCCAGCGGACTTGCTGCGTTGTCGGTTCGCGGCGCTGCAGCTGAAACCGCGGGTGCAGGGGCTGCGGTTTGCAGCTTGGGGGCGGTCACGATTGCAGTCCGGGCTGGGGTAGTCCCCTGGACAATGGATGCGGGCTTCGCCGGCGCTTCGGCGCCTTTGGCCGTGACCGCGACAGTCTTTGGCTGTGGCGTATTGACCTCGGATGACGGGCCGGGGGCGGCGGTGGCGACCTTTTGCAGTGCCGCCAAGTGGCTCGCCGCATCCTTTTGCTTCGGATCGAGAACCAGCACGAGGCGGTATTCCTGAGCAGCCTTTTCCCCTTCGCCTCGCGCCTCATAGATCATGGCCCGGTGGGTGAGCGCATAGGTATTCCGCGGGTCCAGCTTGATGACCGCCTCAAAATCGCGAAGCGCCGAGGCCGGGTCCTTCAACTGCTGCCATGCAAAGCCCCGCCAGTTCAGGGCCATGATGAAATTGGGCCTGATCTGGATTGCGCGCGTGCAGTCGACGATCGCCGCATTGTAGTCCTTGAGCGCCACTTCCACGGCTCCGCGACTTTCGAAAGCCGGCGCCGATTGGGGCGCAAGTTCCGCGCCCTTGTTGAGGTCGTCCAAGGCCCCCTTGTAATCCTGTCTGAAGTACCGGAAGATGCCGCGATAATGCCAGGCATCCGGATTGTTCGGGGCCACCTGCACAGCCTGGTCGAAGTCGGCGGCGGCATCGGCCTTCCGGCCCAGGTTGTCCCGCGCCTGGGCTCGTCGGATCAGGGATGGCGCATCGTCGGGTTTTGCAGCAAGCACTTGCGTGTAGGCCGCGTCGGCCTCCGCCATCTTGCCGGCCTTGAATGCAGCGTCCCCGTCTTCCTTTGGACCGGCCCAGGCTGGCAGGATCCCCGCCAGCATGATTGCGCAGGCACACCGCAATGAGCCGGCTCTTCCGGAAACTGAGCGCCGTTGATGTTTCATGATGCCACCCTCAGCCCTGTTCTCCACGCTTCGCCGCGGCCGCCAGTTGGCTTTGCCGCATCTTCTCCCTGAATGTCTTCACCGGCACGCCGTAGCGGGCCCCGACCGCAACCGCGATGAAATCTGCCACGGCGGGTGTCCGAATCGCCCCTCCCAGCCACCAACGACGTTTATCAACGGTCCTGACGGCAATGGCAAAGTCCACGCTGCCCTGCCAAATCCCAACTTTGTGCAACTGGCGCACGGTTTCCAGTTCTGCCAGGTTGTCCGCGGGCATAACCTTGCGCCCGGGCCACCAGACGGGGCGGTGCACAACCTCGATTCGCCTCGGATAGGCAGTGATGAACGTCGTGTTGTAGATGCCGGCCAACATCCAGTAGAGCAGCCAGAGCGTTGCCGGCCAAATGAGCATCCCCAGAAACGACGTTATCGTCCCGTTCGAAGTCGGGTCGTGATGATCGTGCCACGTCAGCCAGCCGAAGAAACCCATGATGGCCAAGGCGAAGACGACGCCAACGACATAGCCTACATGGTACCAGCGCCAGGCAATCACCAATGCATCGCCTTCAACGCGCGTCGAAATGCCCCGCGGAAGCACCGGGAGTCTTGATTCGACGCCCAAGGGCCCCGCGCTCAAGGAGTGCGGCGCCGCGGCCGTCCCGTCCTGTCCGGCGCCGCATCGCGGACAGAAATGGTCATCCCTCTGGATTTCTGCACCGCATTTTGTGCAGCGCCTGCCGGGGTTCATTCTGGATGGGGGAAAGGCCTCTTCGCCGTTCCGGTATCCTTCTTATCGCATCTTGCGACGCAACCCGCTCGCCATTTATTGGTTAACGTTGGTCGTTTTTTGATCGCTGTGAGGACAGGCACCGCGCGTATTTTCGCTTGCCGAGGCAAAGCGGCAATTCGGCGCTTCAATGCGCGGAACCGGCAGGCGGCCGCTTGGAAATCGCAGCCTGCACGTCGCGCATGAGGATTCCCCACGTTCCGTGCGCACCGCTCACGGCGCGCGCGAGAAAGTCGTAGAGAGGATGAAGATCGGGCTGGCCGACAGCGCCGCCGATCGTCAATTCCTGCGTCATGGGACGGAATCCGTCGGCTCCCTCCCGGTTCAGGAGCCTCATCCCGCCGAGAATCACGGCCAGATCCTGGCGGGCGGCCAGGCTTGCATGGAGGACGATCGGCTGGCGCAGCAAATCTCGGGTCCGGGCGTCGGCGACGCGGCCGGTCGCGCTGAAGCGCAATTGCGGCGAGTCGAGATGGAATTGCTCCACGGTGAGCTCGCCGGCGGCGGACAGCCGGCCCGATGCCTCGCACCGGTCAAACTGCACGTTTGACAACTGGCGCACCAGCCGGCCCAGGGCGCGCAGCTCCGGGGAAAAGGTGAACGAGCCTCCCAAGATGAGGAGGCTCGAGGTCATGTCGGCTTTCGGAAGGGTCAGCCGCAGGACGCCGTCGCGGGCGCTCATGGAAAAGTCCCCGGTCGCATGGTCCGCCAGCTCCTCGATCCGTTCCGCGCCACCGGACATGGAGATGGCGAGACTCAGCCGGCCGTCGATCTTGGCCGGTTCGTTCGGGAATGCGAGAGCCACGGCCTTTTGCGTGTCGAGTTGATTGACGCCAAAATGTGCAATCATGCGGTACGGACCGGCCGGGTCCACGGCCGCGTATTTGACCGCCAGATCCGCCGTCCAGTCTCCGCCCAGCATTCCACCCGTCAACTTCTGCAGGGCAAACGTGTCATCCGTCACGACCCATTGTCCGACGAGATGTTCTATCGTGTAGGGCGCGAAGGCGAGAGTGCCTATGTCGAGGCTGAACGTGCCCCGCAAACCACCCCAGATCGGTCCCGCCGCGGCGGGGGTGGAAGGAGCCTCGGCCTGCAACGGCATGGCGGCGCTGGCCTTCTGCACGGGCGCCTGCGCCGCTCCGGCAGTTTGGGATTGAGGCACGGTTGGCGCCGCAGGCCGCGGCTTTCGGGGGCGGGCAGGCGAGAATGCGGCCGCGAAATCTCTCACCGCATCCAAATCGAGATACCGGCTCTCAAACTTCGACGAAATATCCAATAGTTCGAGGTTCTGGCGGTCCACCTTCAACAGGAAGGTGGCATCGCTCGGACGGGGCGTTGAATGCAGCGTGGCTTCGACGCGAAAACCGCCGATTCGCTCGGCGGCGTCGCCCCTGGCCCGCGCAACCCATTCAACGGCTGGCGCCGGCCGGCCGTCGCGCCCGACGAGGCCGGTCAGCTGGCCCCGCACCTCGATCACCTGGGTCTTCACCGGGTCGTTTGATATTTCCAGGTTCATGATGCCCTGCGCCGGGAGACGCGCATGGGCCAGAAGGGGCAGCCGGCCGATGGCGCCCAAATCGGCCCAAATTGCCCCGGATGCCTTCCTCATCTCGGCCTGCTTCTCGCTTCCCGCAATTTCAAGGGCGCTCTCGAAGCGGGCCAGGCGTTCGTTGCCTGCGGCAGCGATGCCATAGGTCATGTTCATTCCCGCCGTGTAATTGACATGAAACACCGGCAGCAGCGCATAGGAGACACTCAAATCCAAGGCATTCCTGAAATGCAAAAGACCGCGATCGACGAGGATGTTCCCACGCCGCTCCAGCTTGAAATCCGCCACGGCGA
>OBLW0100000864.1_pt1 | contig 26106 bp, 22 predicted proteins | sample 1520161 | NCBI WGS metagenome assembly OBLW01 (sample SAMEA3539309, study PRJEB22396) | soil metagenome | biome: tundra; feature: field; material: soil | place: USA | collected 2010-05 | depth 0.15 m | reverse complement strand
TTCGCGGCGCGCGTGCGCGCGGAGGCGCAGCTCCTCGTCCGGGCGCTCGCGAAGAAGGACTGGGAAGAGGCGGCGGAGCGCGTCTATCAGAGCCCGGAGGCGGCCGAGACTGCGGGTGCGGACGAGGACCGCTGGGATGCCGAGCGCTTCGAGGCCGCGATGGTGCCGTTCTTCGACGAGTACGGCGAGCTCGCCTCCGGGGCCGAGGCGCGCCTCCACCACCTGACGCAGCTGAAGTCCACCGGTCCCCGCCAGTGGGAGGTCACGCAGACGCTCCTCGACCCGAAGGGCGATCACACGTGGGCGATCTTCGCGGGCATCGACCTCAGGGACGCGAGCGCGCCCGACGGCCCGATCCTGAGGATCCGGCGCATCGGAAGCTGAGGTCGCCGGGTTACGAAGCCCGGCGGCGTGAAGCGTCGGCCGGATTGCCCCGCCGGGCGAATCGGTCTGTCCCAGAATTGGTGTAAGGTGTAGGGCCGCAATGGGACTTGTGGCCTGTCCTGGCGCGTCGTTATCGGACCGCGCGCAGAGAAAAGGGCGCAGGTCGCGTTGCGGCCAGCCGTAATCACACGCCTCGCGATTACGACTCGCGCCCGAAGTTGCGCACAGCACCAGGTGGGTTCGTCGTTGCTAAACCGCGGGGCTACGTGGAAGGAAGACCAGAGACCGTGCGCACTTGATCCCCAGGACGAGTTCAGATATGGGGTGCCGAACTCGATATCGCGACGTGCTGCGAGATCCGGCCAACCGTGGAAAGGCTACAACATGCCCTTTGAACACTCGATAGACGAGAAGCACCGTCTACTGGTCATTCGAGGCTCCGGCGCCGGTTCGCTGGAAGAAACCGAAGATTCCGTGGGCCGCGCTCTTCGTTCCATTGGGAATGGAGAAATTCCGCCAGACTATGGTGTCCTCCTTGCCGTCGATGATGTGGAGTGGGCGCCCACAGCAGAGGATCTAGTCAAAATCACACACTTCATCGCCCTTTTTCAAGGCCGCCTGCGAGGACCTATCGCTATCGTCGCGTCAGCGGTTGGTAAATTGACTCCGGCGCACTTAGTGGCTGCGTATTCGGCCGGCCCAAGCGGCGCAGTCCAGGCATTCACCAACGAGTCCGAAGCTCGCGCCTAGCTGTTGGCACGACGCGCCACCTAAACCGGCGAGCGCAAGCGAGGACGCTCGGTGCTCACCGGCGTGCGGTGACGGGATGAAAATGGGAGGCCCACATCTCTTTCGGGGCCGTGGGGTCCTCGCCAGGTGGCCGCTGTCCCTGACTGCGCCATCTGACAGTTGCTGGCACATGAAGTGGGGCCCGACGGAGTCCGAGGTCGCGGCGCCGTTGCCGGGCGGCTCTGTCGCGGGTCCGTCCGACGGGACGGCAAGCGGAGACCTCGGGCGGGTATGCTCGGTCAAGGGAGCGTCCGCATGGGACCGCCACTCTGGCCGAGTATGGAAATATCCCAGGAAGAGCGATTTCGTTCGCTTCTCCAGGTCGCGCGGAATCTGGGCGCGATCCGCGAGCCCGAGAAGCTGATCCGCGCTTTCGCCAGGGAGATCCGTCCTCTCCTCGCTTTCGACTATCTTGGCCTCTTCCTGAAGGACGCTATCGAGGACGGTCCAAGCTGGTACATCCTGGACGTCGCGAACGAGTCGGTCCTCGCTCCTGCGAACGAGGTTCCCTTGGAACAGAGGGTCGAGTCGTGGGTGATGGAGCACCAGAGAGCCGTCTCTTTCCCACCCTTGGGAGAGGACAAGCCGTTTCCCGGGCTGGAGGAGATTCTCGCTCGCCACGGCGTCTCGTCCCTTTGCGCGCTCCCCCTGACGACGGTGAACCGCCGGCTCGGAACCCTGATCGTTGCGAGCCGACGGGCCCAGGCCTACCCCGAGGAAGAGATGAGCTTCCTCTCGCTCGTCGCGGACCAGGTTGCGCTCGCAATCGACGACGCCGCGAACTTCGAACGCCTCCGTGTCGCGCAGGCGGACCTCGGGCGCAGCAACGAGCGCCTGAAGCTGGTCCTCGATGTTGGCAGGAGCATTCTCTCGAACCTCGACCTGCAAGAGCTCTTCCGCGCTATCTCCGCCAACACACGGAGGGTCCTCCGGTGCGACGCCGTGAGCGTCGTGCTGACGAACGCGGACCGGAGCGAGGCCCACCTCTTCGTCCTCGACTTCCCTGAGAGCCGGGGTTTCGCCCAGGAAGGATCGATGATCCCTGTAGCGGGAACCCCACTTGCGGAAATCCTCCGGACGGGTCAGCCCAGGGAGATGAAGGACGACGATCCCACGGACCCTGCCAAGGCCCTCGCCCAGGCAGAAGGGCTCTCTGGAGGCTATGCATTCCCGCTCGTCAGCCGGGGTCGGACGCTCGGCGTCCTCGGGGTCGCGAGGCGAGGAGAGGAAGGGTTCGACCACGAGGAAAAGGACCTCATCGGTCAGATCGCCGGACAGGTCGCGACCGCGCTCGACAACGCGCTCGCGTATCGCGAGATCGCCGACCTCAAGGACCAGCTCGCAGAGGAGAAGCTCTACCTCGAGGACGAGATCCGGAGCGAGCTGAGCTTCGACGAGATCGTCGGCCGGAGCGCCGCCCTGCGTCGCGTCTTGAAGCAGGTGGAGACCGTCGCGCCGACGGATTCCACCGTGCTCATCGGCGGCGAGACGGGCTCCGGGAAGGAGCTGATCGCCCGCGCGATCCACGACCGCGGCGCCCGGAGCGGCAAGACGTTCGTAAAGCTGAATTGCGCCGCGATCCCCACCGGCCTCCTCGAGAGCGAGCTGTTCGGCCACCAGAAGGGGGCGTTCACCGGCGCGATCGCGGATCGCGTGGGCCGGTTCGAGCTGGCCCACCGCGGGACGATCTTCCTCGACGAGATTGCGGAGGTCCCGCTCGAGCTGCAGCCGAAGCTGCTTCGCGTGCTGCAGGAGCGGGAATTCGAGCGGCTTGGGAGCTCGAGGACGCTCCGGACCGACGCCCGGCTCATCGCGGCGACGAACCGCGACCTCGCCTCGATGGTCGAGGCGGGGAGGTTTCGCACTGACCTCTTCTATCGCCTGAACGTCTTCCCAATCCACGTTCCCGCGCTCCGCGAGCGGCCCGAGGACATCCCGCTCCTCGTGCGTCACTTCGTTCAGCAGCTCGGGCGGCGGATGAACAAGGTCGTGGACACGATTCCCGCTGAGACGATGACGGCGCTGACACGGTATGACTGGCCCGGGAACATCCGCGAGCTTCAGAACCTGATCGAGCGCGCGATGATCCTGACGACCGGCCCTGTGCTCCGGGTGCCGCTGGACGACCTGAAGGCCCGCGGGGCGCCCGGCGCTGGGGCCCTTCGTCCTCGGACCCTGCAGGAAGCGGAAAGGGCGCACATCCTCGCCGCCCTCGAGGAGACGCACTGGGTCCTCGGCGGGGCAAACGGGACGGCGGCTCGCCTCGCGATGAGCCGATCCACGCTCCAGTTCCGGATGAAAAAACTCGGGATCGTCCGGCCGAAGAGGTGACGCCGCACCCCTGCCCGGGTGATTTCGACGGCCCTCCCGGGGTGCGGGCCCGTTGGCGGTCCGCCAGCCTGCTGGCGCCAAATCGTTGGCAGGACCGAGACGTCGTGATCCTTCCGAGTCCGCTACTTCGTTCAGTGACAGTCACTTCGCGACCCCGCGAAGGACTCTCCCCTGCGGGCACCGCCCTTGCGCTCTCCTCTGCGCGAGGCGAATGAAGATGTTGAAGATCACCGTGGAGCCCGGCATCGAAGAGGTCCGATTGACGCTCGAGGGAGACCTGGCCGGGAGCTGGGTGCGAGTCCTCGAGGACTCCTGGCGCATGACGCGCTCGACGTTCCCCGGAGGCGCAAGCCTCATCGATCTCACGAGCGTCGTTCGCGTGGACGAGGCCGGACGGTACCTTCTCGCGTTGATCCACGAGGCAGGTGCCCGGATGGTCTCGACGGGAGTCGCGACGAAGGATCTCCTCGATTCGATCGCTAAGGACTGGCCGGCGGCGCGCATCGAGGGCCCTGGATGGACCGCGGTCCCATCGTCCCGGACGCGACGCGCTTGAGCGGCCGCGCCTCGGACCCCGATCGAGCAAACCTTTGCATGGATCTGATGGAGAAGACATGAATGCCAACCTGCGCGCAGTTCCCGCTTTCTCGTTCTGCCTCGCCGTGACCGCGGCGACGCTGACCGTCGCCTGCGGCAAGGGCCCATCCGGTCCCCCGCAGGGTCCGGTCGAAGTGGGCACCGTGACGGTGAACCTCGAGAAGGTCGTCCTGGCGACCGAGCTGCCCGGCAGGACCTCCCCCTTCCTCGTGGCCGAGGTCCGGCCGCAGGTGAACGGCCTGATCCGCGAGCGGACGTTCGAGGAAGGCTCGAACGTGAAGGCCGGGGACCTCCTCTACCAGATCGACCCCGCTCCGTACAAGGCCGCGTACGACCAGGCGAAGGCGGCGCTCGCGATGGCCGAGGCGAACGTTCCGGCAGCGCGCCTGCGCGCGGAGCGCCTCAAGGGGCTCGTCGAGATCCGGGCGACGGGCCGGCAGAACTACGACGACGCCCTGGCGGCCCTCCAGCAGGCCGAGGCGAGCGTGGAGGCGAGCCAGGCGGCGGTGGAGAGCGCCCGCATCAACCTCTCGTACACGCCGATCCGTGCGCCGATCCCCGGGAGGACCGGCAAGTCGACCGTCACCGTCGGGGCGCTCGTGACCGCCTACCAGCCGGTCCCGCTCGCGGTGGTCCAGCAGCTCGACCCGATCTACGTCGACGTGACCCAGTCCTCCGCGGACCTGCTCCGTCTCCGCCAGAGCCTTGAGAGCGGCCGCCTGAAGCGGAGCGGCGAGTCGTGGAGCCGGGTGAAGCTCCTCCTCGAGGACGGCACGCCCTACCCGCTCGCGGGAAAGCTGAAGTTCCGCGACGTGACGGTCGACCCGACGACCGGATCCGTCAGCCTTCGAATGGTCTTCCCGAACCCGGACAACGTCCTCCTGCCCGGCATGTTCGTCCGGGCGATCGTCGAGGAAGGCGTGAACGAGGACGCGATCCTCGCGCCGCAGCAGGGAGTCACGCGCGACCAGAAGGGGCTTCCGTACGCCCTCGTCGCCGGCAGGGACGGCAAGGCGGAGCAGCGCATGCTCACGCTCGACCGGGCGATCGGCGACCGATGGCTCGTGACGAAGGGGCTCGCCGCGGGAGACCGCGTGATCGTCGACGGGCTGCAGCGGATCCGCCCGGGCGCCGACGTGGCGGCGGTGCCCTTCGCCGCCGCGCCGCAGGCCGGGACCGCCGCCGGCGCGTCGCCGGCCGCGAAGTAGGGGGAGCGCCGTGTCAAGGTTCTTCCTCGCGCGCCCCGTCTTCGCCTGGGTCGTCGCGATCGCGATGATGCTCGCGGGCGGCATGGCGATCGTGAAGCTCCCGATCTCCCAGTACCCGCCGATCGCACCGCCGTCGATCTCGATAAGCGCCGTCTATCCCGGCGCCTCCGCCAAGACCGTCGAGGACTCGGTCGTCCAGATCATCGAGCAGAAGATGACGGGCCTCGATCGGATGCTCTACATGGACTCCACGTCCGACTCCTCGGGGAGCGCGGCGGTCACGCTGACGTTCGCGCCGGGGACCGACCCCGACATCGCCTGGGCGAAGGTCCAGAACAAGCTCCAGCTCGCGATGCCCGCCCTCCCCGACGTCGTCCAGCAGACCGGCGTCACGGTGAGCAAGTCGACCCGCAACTACCTCGTGATCGCCGGCGTCGTCTCCGAGGACGGCAGCATGGACAACGCCGACCTGAACGACTACATCGTCTCGAAGGTCGAGTCGGTCATCGGCCGGGTCCCGGGGGTCGGCGAGGTCCAGGTCTTCGGCACCGCCTACTCGATGCGGGTCTGGCTCGATCCGGACAAGCTCACGAAGTACGCGATGACGTCGGACGACGTCGTGCTGGCGCTCCGCGCGTACAACGTCGAGGTCTCGGCGGGCCAGCTCGGTGGCGCTCCCGCGGTGCCGGGGCAGCGCCTCAACGCCTCGATCCTCGTCCAGTCGCTCCTGAAGACGCCGGAGGAGTTCGCATCGGTCCCGCTCCGGACGAACCCGGACGGGTCGGTCGTGAAGGTGAAGGACGTGGGCCGGACAGAGCTCGGGACCGAGATCCCCGACCTCCAGTTCCGGTTCAACGGGAAGCCGGCCGGGGTCTTCGCGGTCCGGCAGGAGGCGGGGGCGAACGCGCTCGAGACCGCCGACCGGATCAAGGCGAAGATGGCGGAGCTCTCGAGGTTCTTCCCTCCGGGGATGAAGGTCATCTTCGTGTACGACACGACCCCGTTCGTGAAGGTCGCCATCGACGAGGTCTTCAAGACGCTGATCGAGGCGATCTTCCTCGTCTTCCTGGTCATGTACCTCTTCCTCGGGAATTTCCGGGCGACGCTGATCCCGACGATCGCCGTCCCGGTCGTCCTCCTGGGGACCTTCGGCATCCTCGGCGCCTTCGGCTACTCGATCAACATGCTGACGATGTTCGGCATGGTCCTGGCCATCGGACTCCTCGTCGACGACGCGATCGTCGTGGTCGAGAACGTGGAGCGGATCATGACCGAGGAGGGGCTCTCCCCCCTCGAGGCGACCCGGAAGTCCATGGACCAGATCACGAGCGCCCTGATCGGCATCGGCCTCGTCCTCTCGGCGGTCTTCGGGCCGATGATCTTCTTCCCCGGCTCCACCGGCGTCATCTACCGGCAGTTCTCCGTCACCGTCATTACCTCGATGCTCCTCTCGGTCCTCGTCGCCCTCATCCTCACGCCGGTCCTCTGCGCTTCCCTACTCCGGCCCGTCCCGAAGGGGCACGAGGCGGCCGAGACCGGGGTCCGGCTCTTCCGGCCGTTCTTCCTTTGGTTCGACCGGTCCTTCTACCGGATCCGCGACCGGTACATGGCGGTGGTCGAGCACGTGCTCGGAAGGCGCGCCCGCTACGCCGCCGTCTTCCTCGTCATCGTCGCGGTGATGGCGGTCCTCTACCAGCGGATGCCAACCGGCTACCTTCCGGAGGAGGACCAGGGGACCCTGCTGGCGATGGTCCAGCTCCCGGTCGGCTCCACGCTCGAGCAGACGCAGACCGTCATGGCCGACGTGGAGCGGCACTTCCTCGTCGACCAGAAGGACGCCGTGAAGTCGTGCGGAGCGGTGGCTGGGCAGGGCTTCGGCGGCCGCGGCCAGAACATGGGGATGGTCTTCGTCCAGCTGAAGGACTGGAAGCTGCGCGACCGTCCCGGCCTCCGCGCCAAAGACGTCGCGGGGAAGGCGATGCGGGCTCTCTCGGCGCAGCGCGGCGCCATCATCTTCGCATTCCCACCCCCCGCGGTCGTCGAGCTCGGCACCGCGACCGGGTTCGACCTGATGGTGCAGGACCGGGGCTCCCTCGGCCACGAGGGGCTCTCGAAGGCGATCGACCAGCTGCTGGGCCTCGCTGCGAAGGACCCGCGCCTCGCCCGCGTCCGGCTGAACGGAATGACCGACGTGCCCCAGTACAATGTCGACATCGACTGGGAGAAGGCGGGCACGCTCGGCGTCCCCGTCAGCGCGGTGCAAAGCTACGTCTCGACCGCGTTCGGCAGCGCCTACGTCGGCAACTTCGTCCAGGGGGGACGGGTCAAGCGGGTCTACGCGCAGGCCGACGCCCCGTTCCGGATGCTCCCGGAGGACCTCCACCGGCTCTACGTCCGCAACAGGCAGAACGGGCTCGTCCCTCTCTCGGCAGTCGCCTCGGGCCGGTGGGACTATGGCTCGCCGCGCCTCGAGCGCTTCAACGCCTTTCCCGCGATGAACATCCAGGGCGAGCCGGCGCCCGGCCGCAGCTCCGGCGAGGCCATGAACGCGATGGAGGAGCTCATCAAGAAGCTCCCCTCCGACGTCGGCTTCGAGTGGACCGGCCTCTCCTACCAGCAGCGGATGTCGGAGTCGCAGGCCGGGCTCCTCTACGCCTTCTCGGTCCTCGTGATCTTCCTCGTCCTCGCGGCGCTCTACGAGAGCTGGACGGTCCCGATCTCGATCGTCCTCGCACTTCCGCTCGGCGTCATCGGAGGCGTCATCGCAACGTCGTCCCGGGGGATGTCGAACGACGTCTACTTCCAGATCGGGCTCCTCACCGTCCTCGGCCTGACGACGAAGAACGCGATTCTGATCGTCCAGTTCGCGATGGCGAACCGTGCGAAGGGCATGGGCCTCGTCGAGGCGACGCTCGAAGCCGCGAAAACGAGGCTCCGGCCGATCGTCATGACGTCCATGGCGTTCGGCTTCGGCGTCCTCCCGCTCGCGCTCGCTTCGGGGGCGGGGGCCGGCGCGCAGATGGCGATCGGCACGAGCGTCCTCGGCGGCATGCTGAGCGGCACCTTCCTCGCCGTCCTTCTGATCCCGCTCCTCTACGTCCTCGTCGTCCGGCTCTTCGAGAGGAAGAAGGCCGAGACGCCGCTCCCGGCGGAGGGAAGGCCATGAACCGCAGACTGATTGCTCTGGTCCTCGCCGCAGTCCTCCTGGGCGGCTGCACGATGATCCCGAAGTACGAGCGCCCCGCTCCGCCCGTACCCGACGCCTGGGCGGACGGAGCCCCGACGAAGGCCGAACCCGCGGCGGCCCCCGCTCCGGCCGGGGCCCCGCCGGCCGCGGCCGATCTCCGCTGGCAGGACTTCTTCACGGACGCCCGCCTCAGGTCGCTCATCGATCTCGCGCTCGCGAACAACCGCGACCTCCGGATCGCGACCCTCAACATCGAGAAGACCCGGGCCCTCTACCGAATCCAGCGCGCCGAGCTGAACCCCACCATTGGGGTCCAGGCTACGGACGTGAGAACGCGGCTTCCTGAGAAGCTCGCGCTCGCAGAGGGCGGATTGGCCGGCACCAGCTCTCAGTACTCCGTCGAAGTCGGGCTCGCCTCGTGGGAGCTGGACCTCTTCGGACGCCTTCGGAGCCTGAACGCCCGCGCCCTCGAGCAGTACTTCGCGACGGAGGAAGCCCGCCGGGCCGCGCAGACCGCGCTCGTGGCCGCCGTGGCCGGAAGCTACCTGAACCTCGCGGCCGACGACGAGAACCTCCGGCTCGCGCGGGTAACGCTCGAGGCGCAGCAGTCGTCCTACGAGCTGATCCGCGAGACCCGGGACGCCGGCCTCGCGTCCGACCTCGACCTCCGCCAGGTAGAGAGCCAGGTGGAGGCGGCGCGGGTGAACGTCGCGGCATACACCGGCGACGTCGCCGTCGACCGGAACGCGCTCCAGCTCCTCGTCGGCTCGCCCGTCGGTCCCGATCTCCTCCCCAAGCAGTTCGGCACCGTGACGGACCCGAGAGGGGTCTCCGCCGGGCTGCCGTCCGACGTTCTCCTCCGCCGTCCCGACATCCTCGCGGCCGAACACCAGCTCCGCGCCGCGAACGCGAGCATCGGGGCGGCCCGGGCGGCCTTCTTCCCGCGGATCTCCCTCACGGCGGCCTTTGGCACCGAAGGCCCCGAGCTCTCCGACCTCTTCACGGCGGGGACGAGAGCCTGGAGCTTCGTGCCGCAGATCGTCTCCCCCCTCTTTGCGAGCGGCTCCCTCTTCGCGAACCTGAAGGTCTCGAAGGTTGACCGTGACATCGCCGTCGCCCAGTACGAGAAGGCGATCCAAGGCGCCTTCGCCGAAGTCAGCGACGCCCTGATCCTGCGTACGACGCTCGTCGCCCAGCGCGAGGCGCAGGCGGCCCTTGTCGTCGCGCTCGACGAGACCTGGCGCCTTTCCGACGCCCGGTACAAGGGAGGGATTGACAGCTATCTCGGCGTCCTCGTGGCCCAACGGTCGCTTTTCGACGCACAGCGGGCGCAGGTGGGCGTCCGCCTCGCGGAGCAGGTGAATCTCGTCACCCTCTACAAGGTCCTGGGCGGCGGAGTGTGAAGCGCCTGCTCCTCGCTCTTCTCCTCCTCCTCGCCGTGACGTGTGTCCACACCTTGCGCGAGACGCGGCCAACCTCGGAAAGGCGACAACATGCCCTTTGAACGCCCCCTTCCGCACAAGTAACTATTTGACAAGTAGTCACTATACTTAGTATAGTTACGATGTCTTGGGGGACGTGAAGCGTCATCACCCCGGAAAGGATTCGCCCCATGACAACGTCCCAAAATGGTTCGAAGACAGTTCTCGGGATCGAGCAGGCACCGCCCCGGCACTGGGTCGGGGACGGGTTTCCCGTCCGCTCGATGTTCTCGTACGACTCCGCCCCGTTCCTCAGTCCGTTCCTGCTTCTCGATTACGCGGCTCCGGCGGAGTTCCCGGCGGCCCTCGCTCCGCGCGGCGTCGGCGAGCATCCGCACCGGGGCTTCGAGACGGTGACGATCGCATATCAGGGAGAAATCGAGCACCGCGACTCGGCCGGACACAAGGGCCGAATCGGCCCTGGCGACGTCCAGTGGATGACGGCGGCCTCCGGCATCGTGCACGAGGAAATGCACGGGCGCGAATTCACCGAGAAGGGCGGCACGCTCGAGATGGTGCAGCTCTGGGTGAACCTGCCCGCGAAATTCAAGAAGTCTCCACCCGGATATCAGGACGTGCTTGGGACCCGGACGCCCGTGGTCTCGCTCGCAGGCGGGGCCGGCACCGTCCGCGTGATCGCGGGAGAGTTCGAGAAAGAGAGGGGCCCGGCCCGGACCTTCACGCCGATCGAGCTTTGGGACATGAGGCTGCGGGCCGGGAAGGTCGCGAACCTCCACGTGCCGGCAGGACAATCCACCGCGCTGCTCGTCCTGCGAGGCGGCGGACGCGTCAACGCCTCGAAGTCGGTCGACGAGGGGGAGCTGGCGGTCCTCGATCGTGACGGCGAGACGCTCTCGATCGAGGCCGGCTCCGACTCCACGATCCTGCTCCTCTCGGGGAAGCCGATCGACGAGCCCGTGGTCGGGTATGGGCCGTTCGTCATGAGCACCGAGGGCGAGATCCGGAAGGCGATGGAGGACTATCGCAGCGGCCGCATGGGCCGGCTCGACTGAGGGACGTTCTTCACGGGCGGCGCTCTACGCCGAGGCGCTGATGGACGCTCCGCGAGGTGAGGCGCGCTACCGGGTCCCGGCTGAGGAGGATGCCCGCGATCGGGCTCAGCTCCAGCGTCACGACTTCGGGCTTCTGAGGCGCTGAGAGAACCGCCAATGGTGACCGGCTGGGTTCTCGCACTCGCGCAGCCTCTTGAAGGTCACAGGAAACTGACCGGGGCATTCATCAAGGCCCGGGTCCGGAAATCGCGTGGTTCCTGGACGCCGCCGGGCACATACTGTCCGTGCTCGAAAAAAGTAACCGCTGGAGGGTCGAGATGGCCGTGAAAAAAGCGCCGAAGAAAACTCCCTCGAAAAACGACTCCTCGAAGAAGGGGAAGGCCGCGCCGGCGAAGGCCCGCGCGAAGTCAGGAAAATTGAAGATGAGCGAGGCGTCTCCTGGCTTCACCGTGAACGACCTGGAGAGAAGCCTCGCCTGGTACCGGGAAATCGTCGGATTCGTCGTCGAGGAGCGCTGGGAGCAGGAAGGGAAGCTCACCGGGGTCTCCCTCAGAGCCGGCAACGTCACTTTCATGATCGGACAGGACGACTGGAAGAAAGGACGCGACCGGAAGAAGGGAGAGGGCTTCCGGCTGTACTGCACGACCACGCAGGACGTCGACGCCCTCGCGGAGGGGATTGTGGCGCGGGGCGGCAAGCTCGACCAGGGTCCGCGCGACCAGCCCTGGGGCACGCGCGAGTTCGCCCTGACCGATCCTGACGGGTTCAAGATCACGATTGGGGCGGACGCGAAGAAGCGCTAGGACGAACCGCGGCGTTCTCCATGTCGACCGGCACCGAGCGCCGTTTTCGCAGGCGGTCGGCGAGCGCCAGGAGCGGGGCCGTCGAGAAGGTCGTGACGAGCGCCATGAGCACCAGCATGGCGAAGATCCGCGGCGAGAGGATCCCGAGCTCGTAGCCGACGTTCAGGGCGATCAGCTCTACCAGCCCGCGTGTGTTCATCAAAGCGCCGAGCGCGAACGCATCGAGGGTCCCCATCCCCGAGAGACGCGCGGCGGCCATCGAGCCGCCGAGCTTCCCGGCGGTCGCCACCGCGATCACCGCCAGGCACATCAGCCAGCTCCCGGCAGTGTCGAGGAGTCCGATCTGGGTCCTCAGGCCCGTGAACGCGAAGAAGAGGGGCAGGAAGAGGATCGCGCTCACCTCTTCGAGACGCTGGACCAGCTCGGCGCGGAAGGTGGCCTCACGAGGCATGACGACGCCGACGAGGAAGGCGCCGAAGAGCGCGTGGATCCCGATCCGCTCGGTCGTGAGCGCCGAGCCGATCAGCATGAGAAGGACGAAGGCGAGGATGTTCTTCGACGGCCTCCCCGGGGCGCCCCGCCCGATGATCCATCGGACGGCAGGCCCGACGACGTACCACATAAGTCCGATGAAGCTGGCGGCCATCAGGACGGTGAGGCCCGAGGACGCGAGGCCCTGCGCCTTCCCGATGGCGACGATGATTGCGAGGATGCTCCACGCGGTGACGTCGTCGACGGCGGCGCACGTGATCGCGGTGCTCCCGAGCGGCGTGCGGGTGAGACCCCGCTCCTCCAGGATCCGTGCGAGCACCGGGAATGCCGTGATGCTCATCGCGATGCCCATGAAGAGCGCGAACGGCACGAACGGGACGCCCGCGGGCGCGAGGCTCCGGTAGAGGACGAGCGAAAGCACGACGCCGAGGAAGTAGGGCAAGAGGATGCTGGCGTGGCTCACGACGAGGGCCGTGTGGGCGACTCCGCGCAGGCTCTCGAGGTCGAGCTCGAGCCCAACGACGAACATGAAGAGGACGACACCCACCTCGGCGAGGAGCTTCAGGGTCCCGAGCGAATTGGAGGGGAAGAGGGACAAAGAGACGGCTGGGGCGACCCACCCGAGGAGGGAGGGACCGAGGAGGATGCCCGCGACGATCTCGCCGATCACCTTCGGCTGCCCGATACGAGCCGAGAGACGGCCGCACAGTCGGGCCGCGACGACCACGACGATGATCTGTGCGAGCAGCGTGCCGAGGGGGGTCGCGGCGCCGGCATCGAGTGCCGTGGCGGCCGGAGGAGCGGCCGCGCGTCCCTCCTCGAGGCGCTTCCCATGGCCGAGGACGGCGATGATCGCACCGACGAAGACCAGGACCAGAACCGCATAGGGAAGGAGAGTCCGCCGCACGACCCATCGATCGTAACTGACGCCTCCACCGCGCGGGCTCAGTGCTTAGCCGCCTCGCGATTCACGCTGAGGTGATTTTCTGACGCTTCTCGCGCTCGAGGGGACCTGCCGGCCGCTTTGATTCATCTGCTTCATCGCCGTGGAAATGCCGTCTTTCTTATCCTCCCTTTTATGTCGGCTGGAGCGCTCACGTTGCTGTGCGCGAGGTGTGAGGACGTTCGGGAAATCGACCTCACGCTCCTCCGAAACGTCCCTCTGTGGGTGCGGATGATCGAGGAGGCCTGTCGCGCGGCGGGCGCCGCGGCGATCCGTGTCGAGGGCTGCGACAGTTGCCGCGATACGTGGGTGATCCGGGATTCGACAACGGTCCTCGCGGAGCTCAAACGCTCCGTCGAGGGCCGTGGGAAAGACCGCTGATCCGGCTCGTGCCGGCCCGTTCCGCTACCGCCCGATCCTCGGCGAGGCGAAGGTTTCCGGCGCTCCTCACTTCCCCGGCGGGCGCGGAGCCCCGACGCCCGGCCCGTTCGAAACGGACAGCGCGCGCTCGAGATTCGCGCGGGCGTAGTCGTAATCGGGCCTGAGACGCAGCGCCTCGCGAAAGTGCTCGACAGCTTCCGCGGCGCTTCCGCGCCGCATGAGCGCGACGCCGAGACCGTTGTGCGCGAGGTAGTCCCCGGGCGACCCGAGGCGCAGCGCTTCCTCGTACGACGCGATGGCCTCGTCGAGCCGCCCCGCTTTCGTGCTCACCGTTCCGAGGTTGATCAGCACCGTGGTCTCGGCGGGATCGATCCTCAGTGCCGCGCGAAGGCGGCCGGCTGCCGGGTCGAAGCGGCCAAGCCTCTCGTCGATGCGCGCGAGGTTCAGAAGCGTGGGAACGTTGTCGGGCTTGAGGGTCAGCGACTTCTCGAAGTGAAGGACTGCCTCGGCCTCGCGGCCGTTCTCCATCAGCCAGTTGCCGTAGTTCGTGTGACACATGAAGCAGTCGGGACTTCGCTCGAGCGTGTCGCGCCAGAGCGTCTCCGGGTCGTGGAAGCTGCGGCTGTGGCGGAAGGTCAGGGTCCCCAAAACGGCGAGGACCGCCACGGCGAGGGCCGCCGCGGCCCGCCTCGCCGCCGCGCCCCGGAGGACGACCCATGAGGATGCCCCGCACACCGCGCAGGCCGTGAACACGGCGGCGGCCTGATAGGCAAAGTGGTCCGCGACCCACGAATAGCGCATCGCGTAGACGTTGAAGAACCCCATCGCCGGAAAGAGGACTCCGAAGAAGAGCAGGAGGCCCGCGAGCGGCCCCCGCCCGAGACGGCGCCCGAGGAGCCACGCCGCTGCCGTCGCCGCGAGAGCGGAGGCAGCCGGGAGCCACTGAGAGAAAACTCGCGGGTCGACGTGCCATCGCTCGTAGATGAACGCGAGCTTCGTGGGAACGACGAGCTTGGCGGCGTAGAACGCCGCGGTCTGTCCCGCGAGGACGATGCGTCCGAAGAAGCTCAGGTTCCACTCCCGTCCAGCCGCCTGCACCATCGTCCGCTCGAGCCACGCGGTGTGGAGGGCGAGGCCGGCGCCGAGCGCGAAAAACGGGACGAGCGGCCGGACGTCCGCCCCTTCGATCCGTCCCTTCTGCCACCAGGCGAGGACGAGCAGCACGGCGGGGACGGCGCAGGCCGTCGTCTTCGAGAAGAGGGCGAGCGCGAGAGACGAGAGCGCCAGGACATACAGCGGCGCTGGCCGCAGAATCCACGGCGTTGCCGTTCGCACTTTCCGCTTCTTCCTCGGTTCGGCGGCCTTCGCGCGGGCTCCGAGAAAGGCATACCAGGCGTGCACAGCGAGAAGCGACAGGAACAGCGAGAGCGTGTTCTTGCGCTCGGTGACCCACGCGACGGATTCGGCGCACACCGGATGCAGGGCGAAAACGGCGGCGGCGAGCCATGCCCCGGGCAGGCTCAGACGAACGAGAAGCCACCAGAGCAGCAAGGCCGATCCAGCGTGAAGCAGGACGTTGACGAGGTGATAGCCGAAGGGATGGAGCGACCACAGGTGCTTCTCGATCCAGAACGACGTGAAGACCATCGGGTAGTACTGCTCGTTCGCCTTCGGTTCGGTCCAGATGAGACCGAGCCCGTCGAGGGTGTCGAGAGTGCGGTTCTCCGTCAGGTAGGTGTCGTCGTTCCAGACGAAGCCGGCCTCGAGGGCCGGGAGATAGGCTGCGAGGACCGCGGCCACGATCGCCAGAGAGAGAGAGACGAGAGCCTTCCTTTGCACCAGCGCACGATAAGCCAACGGCCGGACCGCGAGAGCGGCCGGCCGCCGAATTCCGGGTTTTTCGGGTGCGCTACGCCGTCAGATGCAGGTCGATCAGGCCGTGCTGATGGAACGCGCCGATGCGCGGCGCGAAGAGCCCGATGATGAACAGCACGAAAGCGCCTCCGGCGACCGCCGACAGCACGAGGAGCGGCGTGAAGCGGGCCGCGAGGATCTGGTCGGCGTTGTTCACGCGGACCGTGGCTTCGAGGACGGTCTTGAGGCCCGCGTCCGTCGTGACGATGAGCCGCTTGTCCGCGATGGCTTTCTGGAGCGGCACGTCGGCGACGAGCACCTCGAGGCGGTCCGCCGTCGTCGAGAGCGGCAGCGCCAGGTGGGCCGGGGTCCAGGTCGCGTTGACCGGCTGATTCTGGACGCGCCAGAGTCCGACCAGAGCGACGACGAGGACGATTCCCCCTCCGAGGAGGGCAAACAGCCGGAAGTGACCCTTGGGCATGTCAGACCTCACATTTCCGCGGCAGGGCGGCCGCACTTTCCGGGATCCCCCAAATACGTAGGTCACGGGCTGAAACCCCGTCAAGGGGTGCGTTTGCATCGGGGTACCCGGGCGGCCGCCTTCAACCGCCCCCGGAGGTCGCAGCCCGGACCTGTTAGGCTTCGCGGGCGTGAAAAAGCTGCGCGTCGGAATCATCGATCTCGTCACGAAGGGGCCGACGAGCGCTCTGTACGCCCGCGTGATGAACGCGAACCTCGCGAGCATCATGCCGCAGGTCGTCGGGGTCTGGTGCGAGGCGCGAGGGCACGAGGTCACGTACGTCTGCTACACGGGCCTCGAGAACCTGGTCGACGAGCTGCCGGGCGACGTCGACGTCGTCTTCATCTGCGCGTTCACGGAGGCGGCTTTCCTCGCATATGCGCTGAGCAACCTCTTCCAGTCGCGGGGCGCCGTGACGGCCCTTGGCGGGCCGCACGCCCGCTGCTATCCGGAAGACGCGTGTAGGTATTTCGACTACGTTCTCGGTTTCACGGACGAGGCGCTGATCGAAGACCTCCTCCTGGATTGCAGCAGACACCGCCCGCTGGGTCTCCACCTCCAGGCCCCGCGCCAGCCGCTCGCGCTTCCCGGGGTTCGGGAGCGGTGGAAGTTCATCGAGCCGACTCTCCGTAAGGCGCCCCTGATCAAGATGATCCCGATTCTGGGCAGTCTGGGGTGCCCCTACACCTGCAGCTTCTGCATCGACTCGGTTGTGCCGTACCAGCCGCTGGACCTCGACGTGCTTCGGGAGGACCTGCGTTTCATCGTCCGGAACGTGAAGAAGCCTCTCGTCGGGTGGCACGATCCGAACTTCGGCGTCAGGTTCGACCAGTTCCTCAACGTGATCGAGGACGCGGTCCCGCCCGGGAGCATCACCTTCATCGCGGAGAGCAGCCTTTCCCTGCTTTCCGAGCCTCACCTCAAGCGGCTCAGCCGGAACGGATTCAAGGCCGTGCTTCCGGGAATCGAATCCTGGTACGACCTCGGCAACAAGTCGATGACAGGTCGGAAGACGGGGATGGAAAAGGTGAAGGAGGTTTCCGACCACGTCAACCTGATCCTGCGGTACCTCCCGTACGTCCAGACGAACTTCGTCCTCGGCCTCGACGGGGAAGAAGGAACGGAACCCTTCGAGCTGACGAAGCGGTTCATCGATCTCACCCCGGGCGCGTTCCCCGGCTATTCGCTGCTCTCGGCGTTCGGGCGCGCGGCGCCGCTCAACCTCGAGTACCAGCGCGCGAACCGGGTGCTTCCGTTTCCGTTCCACTTCCTCGACAACAACCACGCGATGAACGTGCGGCCCCAGAACTACGCGTGGAAGGAGTTCTACGACCACGTGATCGACCTGACGAAGTACTCGTTCTCGTGGAGAGCGATCTTCAAGCGATTTGTCGCCACGCACGCTGCGATTCCGCGCTGGATGAACGTCGTGCGCGCGATCTCCTCGGAGGGCTCCGGCCGGATCGCGTACTACACGGAATTGCGCAGAAGGCTGGACACGGACGCTCAGGTGCAGAGCTATTTCGCCCAGGAGACGGACGAGCTGCCGGATTTCTATGCGCGCCAGGTGAGCCGAGATCTGGGATCGCTGTGGCGCTTTTTGCCTCCGGGAAGCATGTCCCACGATCACAAGGCTTACCTTGCGTCCGAGGAGCGGCCGCTCGAGGTTTCGCGCCGCGAGGAGCTGGCAGCGGTCTGAGCTCCTTCCACGATGCCGGGCCCGGCGTGCGGACGCCGGCGGACTTCTCTAAACTCGCCCGTATGCGACCCGCTCCCGAGAACGCGCAGCGAATCTATCTGAGGAGCGGATATGGCGGGGATCCGCTCGCGTTTTCCGTCCGGTGGTTCGTTCCCGCGGACTTCGATGCCGGCGGGGAGGCCGAGATCGCGAGCCACGCCACGGGCAAGGCCGAACTGACGTCCTGCCTGACGCTTCTCGGCGTGACGGCCCTCGCCGTGATGGTCGGCGACGTCATGGACGGGACGCCGGTGTTCGACTTCAAGCCGTGCACGCCGGCGGAGGCCGCCGACCACGTCTGCCGGGAAGGCCAGCGGGCGCGGAGCATCGCGTACTCCCAGACCGTCTATGTCGAGGCGACGTCCCTGGAGCTTTTCCGCCGCCTCTCCCTCTGGGAGAACGCACGCCGGAGGTGGGGGCGGTGAGCGAGCCGACCGTGCGCATCACGACGCACGCGCACTTCTCGGCGGCCCACCGCCTGCACAACGACGCCAAGGACGCCGAGTGGAACCGCCGCGTTTTCGACAAGTGCAACAACCCGCACTCTCACGGGCACACGTACGGGCTCGACGTGACGGTGGAAGGGCCGGTCGATCCGCTCACGGGCTGGGTGATGGACTTCGGCGTGGTCAAGCGAGTCGTGAACGAGCGGATCGTGAGGGCGTGCGACCGCAAGAACCTGAACGTGGACGTCCCGTTCCTCGCGGGGGTGAACCCGACCGCAGAGAACATCGCGATCCGTATCTGGGACGTGCTCCAACCCGCCGTCTCACCCGGCCGGCTCGTCAAGGTGGAGCTGCACGAGACCGAGCGGAACAAGGCCGTCTACACGGGGCCCACGTGAGAGCGCTCATCTCGAACGACGACGGCGTGCACAGCGCCGGCATCGCCGCGCTCGAGCGCGCCGCGCGCGCCGCCGGGTTCGAGACGTACATCGTCGCGCCCGACCGCGAGCAAAGCGCCTCGGCGCACTCGCTCACGATGCACCGCCCTCTTCGCGTGCTGAAGACGGGGGAGAGGACCTGGGTCGTCGACGGAACGCCGACGGACTCGGTCAACATCGCGCTCTGCTCGGTCCTGAAGGCGAATCCGCCCGACTTCGTGTTCGCGGGCGTGAACGCCGGCCCGAATCTCGGCGACGACGTGACGTACTCGGGGACGGTGGCCTGCGCGTTCGAAGGGACGCTGCTCGGCGTTCCGTCGATCGCCTTCTCCCTGGACTACGCGCGCGACGCTGCCGGCGCGATCGACTATTCGGAAGCCGAGAAAGCAGCGGCACAGATCATCGCGTGGGCGAAGGACCACCCGCCCGCGCCGGACACCCTGTGGAACGTCAACGTCCCGGCGGGAAAGCCGAAAGGGTTTCGTCCCACGCGCATGGGGCGCCGGCGGTACGGAGAGAACATCGTCGAGAAGATCGACCCGCGCGGCCGCCCGTACTACTGGATCGGCGGGGCGTTCGTGGACACGAAGGCCGAGGGAACGGATCTCCTCGCCGTGGCCGAGGGATGGGTCTCGGTGACGCCGCTCCACATGGACATGACGGACTACCGCGCCCTCGCCGATCTCGACGGTCTCGCGGAGAAGATCGCCCCGCCTCGCGCGGGCTAAGATCAAGGGCGTGAAGCCGGCCGACCGGGACGTGGAGCGCGCCGCGCGCGCCGCCGCCGGCGCCCGCCGGGCGCTCGTGGAGAGGCTCAAAGCCGCGGGGCTCTGTCGCGACCCGCGCGTTGCGGAGGCGATGGGGTCCGTTCCGCGCCACCTCTTCGTGCCGGCGGCCCTCCAGGGTGAAGCCTACGGCGACCACGCGCTGCCGATCGGATACGGGCAGACGATCACGCAGGCGGCGAACGTGGCCCGTGCGGCCGAGCTGGCGGCCCTGACGCCGGCCGCGCGAGTCCTCGAGATCGGGACCGGCTCGGGCTATCAGGCCGCCGTCCTCGCGCGTCTCGCGCGCTGGGTCTTCTCGCTCGAGCGCATCGCACCGCTGGGGAAAGGGGCCATTCTCCTCCTGAAGACGCTCGGCGTCGCGAACGTCTCCATCAAAGTTTTCGACGGCTCGTACGGCTGGAGCGAGCATGCCCCGTACGACGCCATCCTCGTGGCGGCGGCCGCACCGGAGGTGCCGGACCCGCTCGTGGCGCAGCTCGCGGCGGGCGGGCGCCTCGTGATCCCGATCGGTCCCGCCGCGCGGCAGAAGCTGCTCGTCGTCCGCAAGCTGCCGAACGGCCGGACGCGCGCCGAGGATGCCGGCGAGGTTGCGTACGTTCCGCTCGTCGGCCGCTTCGGCTTCGCCCCCGCCGAGACGGAGAGGATCTCCCGATGAAGGGGTCGGATCCGGCGGTAGACGATTCCGGCGGCTGGGTCGCCGCCGCGCGTCGCTTCAGGGTCTCGGGCCGCGTGCAGGGAGTGGGATATCGCGCGTTCGCCGCCCGCGCGGCCCGCGCGCTGAACCTGAGGGGCGGCGCCCGGAACCTGGATGACGGGCGGGTGGAGGTCGTCGCGTCCGGTGCCGTCCACGCCCTGGACCGCCTGGAAGCCGCGCTGGGGGAAGGGACGAGCCTCTCTCGCGTGAGCCGCGTCGACGTCGAGGCTCTCGCGGCGGCCCCGTCGCCAGCGGATCTCGCCGCCTGCGACGTGGAGTTTTGAGACCGCCGTTTAAGATCGGAGAGACGTGAACGAACGAAAGATCCTGATCGTCGATGACGACGAAGACATTCTCCTCATCGTGCAGACGCTCCTCACGAACGCCGGCTACGCCCCCATCCTCGCGCGCAACGGGCGGGAAGGCATCGAGCAGGCCTCTGCGATGCAGCCGGACGTGATCCTCCTGGACGTCACGATGCCGCAGATGTCCGGGTGGGAGGTCTGCGCGACGCTGAAGAACCTGCCCGAGACGTCGTCCATTCCGATCGTCATGCTCACGGTGAAGTCCGAGATCAAGGACCTCATCACGGGGATGCAGGTCGGCGCCAACGACTACATCACGAAACCGTTCACGAAGCGCCATCTGCTGGAGACGGTGGAGCGCCTCCTCGAGCCGGGGGAGGGCCCGCGGTCGGCGTTCATGCCCAGGGACACGGGAGATGCGCGGACGCGCAACCTGCTCTTCGACACGGTGTCGGGCCTCCCGACGATCCCGGTCATCGTGGACGCGCTCAGGGAATGGCTCCTCGTCGACCAGGAAGTGGGCGTGCTGTTCATCGACTTCGAGAAATACGCCCACATCGAGGACTACTACGGCTGGGAAGTCTTCGACGACGTCCTCAGGGAAGCCGCGAAGGCCCTGAAGCGCCTTCTCGGAACGCTCTTCTCCACCGAGGACCTCATCGCGATCAACCGGCCGTCGGGCTCGGAGTTCTACGTCTTCCTCTCGGTCCCGCCGGGCCTTCGGGGCGACGAGATCCTCGAGCGGCTTCAGCGCAAGGCGCGCCAGATCGAGGAGTCGCTGCGCGCGACGCTGAGCGAGAAGTTCGAGCACCGCATCCAGAGGAAGATCGGGCTGTACGTCGGCTACGCGAAGCTCCTTTACAGCCCGCAGGTCCGCCTCGAGCGGCTGGTCTACCGCGCGCTCCGCGAGGCGATCTCCGTGGCCTCGACGAAGGAAGGCGAGCGCGCGGCACTCCTGAGGGAGCAGTTCAAGGACGTGCTCGTACACCGTCAGATCGAGACCCTCTATCAGCCGATCATCGACCTCGCGAGCGGCGCCGTGTTCGCACACGAGGCTCTTTCGCGCGGCCCAGTTGACTCGCCGTTCGAGAACCCCGAGATGCTCTTCGACTACGCGCTGAAGTCGGACCAGGTGTGGAGCCTCGAGAAGATCTGCATGCAGTTCTCGGCCGAACGCTTCGTCGGGAAACGACCCGGCATGCTCTTCGTGAACGTGGAGACCGAGCTCATCCATGCGCTGAAATCGCGCGGGCACGAGGTGCTTCAACCGCTGCTCGCGATCCAGAGCGGCGTCGTCCTGGAGATCACGGAACGTGCCGCCATTCGCGACTACGACCTGTTTCGCGAGAGCGTGCGCGTGCTTCGCGAGCTCGGTTTCCGCATCGCGATCGACGACGCGGGCTCGGGCTACGCGTCGCTCCAGTCCATCGCCGAGCTCCGCCCGCAGTACCTCAAGATCTCGAACTACCTCGTGACGGGCCTCCACGAGGACTCGATCAAGCGCGACGTCGTCGAGATGCTCGTCCGGCTTGCCGCGCGCATCGACGCGGAGACGGTGGCCGAAGGCATCGAGACCGAGGCTGAGAAAGCCGAGGTGAAGCGTCTCGGCGTGACGTACGGGCAGGGCTACCTGCTCGGGCGACCCGCGAAACTGTGAACGGCCGATACCGTCGCGGAGCGGTCGCCTTCTCTCGTGCGGACCAGAAGCCGCGTGCCGGGTGCGGCCCTTTCACGCCTGACGTACCCGAGGGCGGCCGCCGGCCCGGAGCCCGCCGCGCGTGCGGCACTCGTCACGGCGCCCACATTCTCTCCTTCGAAGAAGATCTCGCTGCCGGATGCGGGAGCTTCCCCTTCGAGAAGCAGTCGCACGAGGTTCCGATTCACGTGGCCGTAGGTCTTGATGCGGGCCACTGTCTCCTGTCCGATGTAGCAGCCCTTGCTGTCGGAGATGAACCCCCGCTCCCTCAGCCCCGCCTCGTCCGGCAGGACGGCCTCGGTCAGCTCGAAGCCCCAGCGCGGGATTCCCGCCTCGATGCGCAGCGCCTCGAGCATCTCGGCGGAAGCCGCGAGGGCGCCCGCGGCGAGCAGCACCCTTCGCACGGCCTCGGCACGCGAGCGGGGGAAGCGCAGGTCGTACCCGGGGAAGAGGGTTCTGCTTTCGGAAATCAGGCGGACAGGGACGCCTTCCTCGTCGCCTGCCACCTGTGAAGTCTCGGGAGTCGTTGGCTTTTCTTCGAATGGAATTCTCGCCATCACGTGAGCGTGCGGCGTATCCGGCAACGCCCCGGCCGGCCCGAGCCCTATTACCTTTCTAAGCAACTCTTCGACGGCGTTCCCCGCGACCGAGTGCTGGAGGTGAAAGACGGCGGCCTCCGATGTGAGGTTTCCGATCTGGACCTCGTTGAAAACGAGGTATTTCCGAAGCAATTCTTCGATCTTTCCCGCGAGCTCCGGCTCGCAGTCGATTTCGAGCCGGTCCTCCTCGCACAGGACGACGCAGTCGGCCAGGAGCTTTCCCTTCGGCGTGAGAAAGGCTGCCGCGCAGCCGGTACCCGGCGTGAGCTTCTTGATGTCGTTCGTGACGAGGCCGTGGAGGAACGAAGCGCGATCCTTGCCGGTGACGACGACCGCGCCGCGTCCGGTGACGTCGAAGAGGAGGGGAGAGGGTCCCATGAGCGTGATTCTCGCATCCGGCGGCGCGCCTTCGATCCGTGCGACAATGGTGCTCCGTGACAGAGGTTTCGTGAACGACACCGCCCCGAAGGCGGCGGGCGGCGCCCGGCGCCGGCGGCGCGGCGGACGCGGCCGCTCGGGCGCCAAGGCCAAGGCACCCGAGGATCTCGCCGCCGCCCCGTTTCCCGAAGCCGAGCCCGTTTTCGCGGCCTCGCCCCCTGTCCCCGCCACGTCGAATTTTATCGAGGGCATGGGAACGCCGCCGCCGGCAGGAGCCATGAATCAGGAAGAACAGAATCTCGCCCTCTTCATCGACATCGACAACCTGCTCATCGGATTGCGCGAGAGCGGACATCCGAAGTTCGACGTCAAGCTCCTCATCTCGCGGCTCCTCGAGAAGGGGAAGATCGTCGTCAAGCGCGCGTACGCCGACTGGAGCCGCTATACGGAATACAAGCGCGCCTTCCACGAGAGCGCGTTCGAGCTCATCGACATCCCGCAGCACCGGATGACCGGAAAGAACTCGGCTGACATCCGGATGGTCGTGGACGCGATGGACCTGGCCTCGAACAAGGAGCACATCACGACGTTCGTCATCGGGTCGGGCGACTCGGATTTTTCGCCGCTCGTGTCGAAGCTGAAGGAGAACAACAAGCAGGTGCTCGGCTTCGGCGTGAAGGGCTCGACCTCGGAGCTTCTCATCGACAACTGCGACGAGTTTCTCTACTACGAGGACCTCGTCCGCGAGAAGACGAAGACGGCCTCTCTTCAGGGCCTGCCCGAGAAGACGGCCGAGGCGTTCTCCCTGCTCATGGATTCCATACTCGCGTTGAAGCGCGAGAACAAGGAAATCCTCTGGGGCTCGATGGTGAAGCAGACCATGCAGCGCAAGAACCCGTCGTTCAACGAGAGCTATTACGGCTTCCGCGCGTTCTCGGAGCTGCTGGAGGCGGCCGAGAAGCAGGGGATCATCGTGCTGAAGCGCGATGCCAAGAGCGGCTCGTACATCATCACGGGCTTCGGGAACGAATAGGAAACGAAGAGAAGATTAAGCAAATCTCTCTTCAGACCTCTCCCTCGATCTGGCCCGTCATCTCCAGCGAGGTGCTCGGCGCGTTCAAGGTCTTCTCGGTGCGGCGCGAGATGCTGCGCTCTCCCCGGACGAATCTCCCGCACCCGTTCTACGTTCTCGACTGCCCGGACTGGGTGAACATGGTCGCGCTGACGGACCGGAACGAGGTCGTCCTGGTGCGACAGTTCCGGGCGGGCACGCGCTCGATCACGCTGGAAATTCCGGGCGGCGGCGTGGAGGCGCATGACGGCTCGGCTCTCGTCGCTGCCCGCCGCGAGCTGCGCGAGGAAACGGGTCACGTGGCGCGGAGCTGGAGGCGCCTCGGTGTCGTGCAGCCGAATCCCGCCATTCAGCCGAATCGATGCACGACGTATCTCGCGCGCGGTTGCCGGCCCGTCGGGGATCTCATCCCCGACGCGGGCGAAGACCTCGCCGTGGAGCTCGTGCCGCTCGCCCGCATCCCGGATCTCATCCGGCGCGGCCGCATCACGCACTCTTTAGTGATCGCGGCGTTCCACTTTCTTTCGCTCGCCCGTTGAAGAGATTCTCCGATCCTGTCTAGACTCCACGCATTGGGGGAAACCATGAAGGGAACCGTCGCTGCCGCCGCGCTACTCGCCGTGTCCACCGCCGCTCTCGTCGCCAGCACGAAAACGCCCGCTGTGCGGTCCTTCGAGGCCACCTATGTGGGCATCATCGCGCCGCTTCCGTCGACGGCAAAGAAAGTCGACGTCTGGATCCCGCTGCCGTCCGACGGTCCCTACCAAACGATCGCCGACGTGAAGGTTCAGGCTCCGGCCCCGTTCACCTTCGAAAGGGACTCGGCGGGAAACCGGCTCGCGCATTTCGTCCTCGACAAGCCCGAGCAGTTCGGAAAGGACTTCGAGGTCCGGGCCACGTATCGCGTCACGCGGCGCGAAGCGGTCATGCCGGCTCCGGGGAGCGTGAAGTCCGGGGAGCCGTCGGAAGCTGCGGAGCTCCTCAAGGCGAACCGGCTCGTGCCTCTCACGCCGCGTGTGAAGGAGCTCGCCGACACGCTCGCGAAAGGCAAGACCGACACCGTCTCCAAGGCGCGCGCGTTTTACGACTACCTCGTCGACAACGGAACGTACGACAAGACGGCGCCTGGCTGGGGCAAGGGCGACTCCGAGCGCTTCTGCGACGTCAAGAAGGGCAACTGCACGGACTTCCATTCGGCGTTCATGGCGCTCGCGCGCTCCGAGGGAATCCCGGTGCGCTTCTCGATCGGCTTTCCGCTCATGCGCGACAAGGAGGGTACCGTTCCCGGATACCACTGCTGGGCCGAGTTTTGGGCGCCCGGGCAGGGCTGGGTGCCGCTGGACGCATCGGACGCCGCGAAGACGAAAGAGCCCGTGAAGAAAGCGTATCTCTTCGGGAACCTCGACGCGGACCGGTTCGACATCACGACCGGCCGCGACCTCACGCTTTCCCCGCCCCAGAAGGACGGGCCGCTGAACTTCTTCATCTATCCGTACGTCGAGGTGGACGGGAAGACCTTCGCGGAGACGAAGATCCGGCTCGAATACCGGGACCTGTGAAAGCCTCTCCCACTCCGTTTCGCCTAATGGTTTCCTGACCTGAATCGGGCGGAGCTGCAGCACCGGAGCGGCACGGTGTCCTCGCCTCGCTGATGACCGAGAGGCTGAGCGGATAATCGTCGCGAATGACGGGCACGCAAGAAGACCATGAAGACTGGAGGCTGCGGAGAAAATCCGCAGCCTTTCGCTTGAAGCACGACGTGGGCAAAGCGCTCCGCTGGAGCGCGCCGGAGGAACGGGAGACGGAGATGGAGACGCTTCGAGCGCGCCTGGCTTCGGACCTTCGCCCCTCGGGTGATGCCGCGGCGAAACGGGATGTCGTGCAGAGTTTCTTCGAGTGGAAGAGGGAGAACGGGCCGATGTTCCCCGCGGACGACCCGGATCTACAGGGCCTGGAGCGCGCGATGGCGA
>OBLW0100000863.1_pt1 | contig 26123 bp, 19 predicted proteins | sample 1520161 | NCBI WGS metagenome assembly OBLW01 (sample SAMEA3539309, study PRJEB22396) | soil metagenome | biome: tundra; feature: field; material: soil | place: USA | collected 2010-05 | depth 0.15 m | reverse complement strand
GTATCCCGTCAGCGGGTTGCTGCGGGTGGCGCGCGACAGCGATGGGCTGCAACTGGACTTTATGACGGCCATCGACGGCGTCCGGTCGTTCTAGGGCTTGCGCAAACGCGCCCGGGTGGTCCGGTTCGGCGCTGCCACCCTGTACGTCGCCACTCTGCCTGATATCATCAAGAGCAAGAAGGCCGCTGGCCGGCCGCGGGATTTGGCCGTGCTGGGGATTCTGGAGACGACGCTTGCGGAAGCGGAGACCATCGCGGAAAGCGGCCCTGGAAGCTCTCAAGAAGGAGAGTGAACTGGCGTTGCGCGACCAGATCCGCCGGCTGTTGGCGCTGCCCCCCGAGAAGCGCACGCACTTTCTGCGCAAACGAGTGGGCATCCGGGCATCGTGCATTTGACAATTCGCTATGCGACTCGAACTCATTCAACAGGAAATTCGCAACCAGAAGCTCGATGGCTGGCTGTTCTTCGATCACCACCTGCGCGACCCGCTGGCTTACCGCGTGCTCGGCATCACGGCTCCGCGCACGCCCACGCGGCGCTGGTATTACCTGATCCCCGCCGAAGGCGAACCGGCCGGTTTGGAGCACCGCGTGGAACCGGGGATGATCGGCGCCCTGCCCGGAAAGAAGATCCCGTATTCCAGTTGGACCGAGCAGGTGGCCGGGCTGCGCCAGCTTACGGCCGGCCTGCGGCGCGTGGCCATGCAGTACTCGCCGCTGTGCGCCATTCCTTACGTCGCGATGGTGGACGCCGGGACCGTGGAATTGGTCCGCAGCCTGGGCCTGGAGGTGGCCAGCTCCGCGGAATTGATCCAGGCCTTCGAGGCGCGCTGGACGCCGGAGGCGCTCGAAACACACCTGGAAGCCGGCCGCCGGGTGGACCGCGTCCGCGCCGAAGCCTTCGCGCTCATCCGCGAACGCACGCGCGATGGGAGCTTGCTCCAGGAAATCGACGTCAAGAGGTTCGTGCTGGACGGCTTCGCTAAGGCGGGGATGGTCACCGACCACGGCCCCATCGTCGGCGTGAATGCGAACGCTTCCAATCCTCACTACGAACCGACGGAGGAAGCCACCGCCCCTATCCGCCGCGGTGATTTCGTCCTGCTCGACATGTGGGCCAAGCTCGACCGGCCGGACGCCGTGTACTATGACATCACCTGGACCGCTTTCTGCGGCGACAGCCCCAGCGGCGAGATGCGCAACGTGTTCGCGGTGGTGACCGGCGCGCGCGATGCGGCCATCAAGCGGGTGCGGGATGCTGTGGCGTCCGGGCAAACGCTGCGCGGCTGCGACGTGGACGACGTAGCGCGCGGCCACATTGAGAGCCGCGGCTTCGGCGCGTACTTCACGCACCGGACCGGCCACTCCATCGGCCAGGAAGTGCATGGCAACGGGGCCAACATGGACAATTTCGAGAACCACGACGAGCGCCGCGTGTCGCCCTGGACGTGCTTCTCCATCGAACCCGGCGTGTATCTGCCGGATTTCGGCGTCCGCTCGGAAATCGACATGTTTGTCGGCGACCGTGAGGCGCGCGTCACCGGTGAAATTCAACGCGAGCTGGCCCTGCTCTGAGGCTTGGTGGGGCAGGCGATTCGCCTGCCCTCGCATGCGTCCCGCGAAGCGGGACGCGGCGAGCTTCGCTCGACCGCTGGCAGGCGCATCGCCTGCCCCACCACCACCAAACCCCTGTTACCTGCCGGCCCTTTTCTGCATCCTCTATATATAGATGCCCGAATGGCTTACGGTTGTACTGGCCGCGGCGGCCTACATCGCGGTGATGAAGTGGGTGCTGCCCCGCTTCGGAGTGCCCACTTGAATGTCGAACTCCTGTGGCGTCGCGGCGCGACGTCCTAACGATTCAGAGCGGCAACGCCCGGCAGTTGAATCCCCGCCAGAAACTCCAGGGAGGCCCCGCCACCCGTAGAAACGTGCGTGATCTTGCCGGTGACGCCGGCGGCTTTGATGGCCTTTTCGGAATCGCCGCCGCCCACCACCGAGATTGCGCCCGAATCCGCCACGGCCTTGGCTAGCGCCACCGTGCCCTTGTCGAACGGGGGCTTCTCGAAGATTCCCATGGGGCCGTTCCAGATGACCGTCTTGGCGCCCGCGATGACCCGTGCGTACGCCGCGATGGTCTGGGGCCCGATATCGACGCCAATCTTGCCCTCGGGGATAGTCTCTACCACCTCGTTGGCGGCGCCCGCGGCGATCTCCGAAACCACTACGTGATCCAGCGGCAGCATGAGCTTGTCGCCGAGTTCCGCCAACAGCTTGCCCGCCAGTTCGACCTTATCCGCCTCCACCAGCGAGTTGCCGGTGGGCTTGCCCTGCGCTTTCAGGAAGGTGTATGCCATGGCGCCGCCTATCAGCAGCCGGTCGACCACCTTGCCCAGGTTCCGGATCACCTCGATCTTGTCGGACACCTTGGCGCCGCCTAGGATGGCGACGCAGGGCCGCGCGGGATTGCTGACCGCCATGCCGAGGTACTTCAGCTCCTGATCCATCAGCAGCCCGGCGGCGGCATTGGGGACGAATTGAATCATGCCCTCGGTCGAGGCGTGGGCGCGGTGCGCGGAGCCGAACGCATCGTTCACATAGACGTCGCACAACCCGGCCAGCTTCCTGGCGAACTCCGGATCGTTCTTCTCTTCCTCGGGGTGGAAGCGCAGATTCTCGAGCAGCAGCACTTGGCCCGGCGCGGGCTTCAGGGCTTCCACTTCGGGGCCAATGCAATCCGGGGCCATGGTCACGGGCCGGCCCAGCAATTCCTGCAGCCGCGCGGCCGCCGGCTTGAGACTCATTTCCGGATTCGGTTTGCCCTTGGGGCGTCCAAGGTGCGACGCCAGGATGACGCCGGCGCCGTGCTCCAGAGCGTACTGAATCGTGGTCAGCGACGCCTTGATGCGCTTGTCGCTGGTGATTTCCATGTCGCCCTTCTCATTCTTTTGCAGCGGGACATTGAAATCCACGCGGATGAAAACTCGTTTTCCGTTCAGGTCGAGATCGCGGATCGATAAATGAGGCATATGAGACTCTCTCGGGTGGAATGAATATCGAGATTAGCATGCGGCGCCGGGGGGTGTTATTCTCCAAGGGTTAAAGGACAAACACCATGACGAAGCTCCGGGCAGATCCATTCCGAAGGGCCACGCTGGCAGCCCTTGCCGTTTTGTGGGCCCTTTCCCCTTGCCTGGCGGCGCCGGAAGTCGAACGGCAACTGATCTTTCCCGCGCCCAAGAAAATCACCGCTGCCGGCGCCGGCTTCACACTGGACGGCCGGACCACGATTGTAGTTCCCACGCGCGCTTCGGAACAGGACCTTTTTCTGGCGGGGTTCCTACGGGACGAGCTCGGAGACCGCTTCGGGGTGCATCTGACAATCGACCGCGTTGCCGCCCTCGATGCGAACCGGCGGACCATCCTGATGGGCTCCATCGCCAACCCTCTGGTTAAGGCCTATTGCGCCAGGCGCCAGATCGCCGTCGGCGCGCAGAGTCCCGGACCGGAGGGCTACGTGCTGCAAGTGGATGCCAATAGCGTGGTGGTCGCCGGCGCCGACGACCAGGGCGCCTTCTACGGGCTCCAGTCCCTCCGCCAGTTGGCCGAAGCGGGGCAGGGCCAGGTGCGGTTCCACGCCGCCGATGTGCGGGATTGGCCCGACAAGACCTTTCGCGGCGTGAAGCTGTATCTTCCGGGGCGCGCCAACATTCCGTTCTTCAAACGCTTCGTGCGCGATTTCATGGCGCTCTATAAGTACAACACCCTGATCATGGAAATGAACGCGTCCATGCGTCTCGACCGCCACCCCGAATTGAACACCGGGTGGCTCGACTTCGTTCGCGACCTGCTCTACATGCACCGCAATTATCCCTCCGGAACGTTCCACGATCGCCAGCCTAACTCGACCCATTGGGACACCGCCGACGGCGGCTTCCTCGAAAAGGCGGAAGTGGCCGACCTGGCTCGCTGGGTCAAGCTCTATCACATCGAGCTAGTGCCGGAACTGCCTTCACTCACTCACAGTTACTACCTGCTCAGCGCCCACAAGGACCTTGCCGAAGTGCCCGGAGAGAAGTGGCCGGACACTTACTGCCCCTCTAATCCCAAGAGTTACCAGTTACTCTTCGACGTCTATGACGAGTACCTCGATCTGCTCAAACCGAAGATGGTTCATGCCGGGCACGATGAGCTGTTCCAGCCGGTCGGCCTGTGTCCCCTCTGCAAGGATAAAGACGTCGGAGAACTGTTCGGACAGGACGTCAAGAAGATTCACGATTACCTGGCCGGGAAGGGCGTCAAGATGGCAATCTGGGGCGACATGCTGCTCCAGGGGGTTCGCGGCGTAGGCCTGAAGAAAGGGACCTACCGGGACGGCACGGTTTACTACTCTCCCGGCGCCATGACGCCCGATCAGGTGACCAGGCTGATTCCCAAGGATGTCGTGCTCTTCAACTGGTTTTGGTCGCGCTGGTCCCCCGAACGTAACTTCGAGGGGCAGCTTGACCAGATGGGGTTCCGGCAGGTGTGGGGAAACTTCGCCTCCACCATCACAGACTACGACGCGCGCCGCAAACTCCCCACAATTCTGGGCGGCGCGCCCTCCGCATGGTTCGCTACCAATGAGACCGGCTTCGGCAAAGACATGCTGCCGGATCTGCTCGCCTGCACCAGCCTGCTGTGGAGCAGCCGGCCGATCCAGGGTAAGGAACTCTCGGCCACCGTGCAAGCCATGCTCCCCGATATCCGCGCGCGTTGGCGCGGCGAGCCGCCCCCCAGCCAGACGGAGCCTTCCGTGACGCCGGTGAATATCGCCGTCAGTTTCAATATGCCTCCCGTCGAGCCGAAGCTGGGCGTGGATCTCAGCGGCATCGAAACCGGCTCCGCCACCTTCGGCAAGCTGTCCTTCGATCTGGCGGCCTCCGGCGCCAACACCGCCGCAATCGCCGCCACCGACGGCGCGGACAGCACGGGACTGCCGAAAGAAGTCGCCATTCCGGTGGGCCAGGACGTCACCAGCCTGATCTTCCTGCACGCCTCCGCCAAACCTGCGTTTAACCGCGAAAGCTTCCGCCTGATTTGGGATCAGGACGACACCGCGGACCTGCTGGGCTGGTATGAGGTAGTCTACGAAGACGGATTCGTCACTACCATTCCCATCCGCTACGGCGTCAACATTCAGGAATGGAACTGGGACAAGCGCACCGCCACCGGAGATTATTGTTATGGCGCGGACGCCGTCCCCCTGGGCGGGCCGGAGAATCGCCGCATCACCTTCTTCGCTTACGAATGGACCAACCCGCGTCTAGGCAAGGCCATCAAGGAAGTCCGTTTGAAGGGTACAACCGGATTCCGCGGCGCCCCCCGCGGCTTCACCGACAGCTACGGGCCCGCGATCCCGAACAACGCCGTCATCCTGAAAGCCATCAGCGCAGTCAAGAAACGTTGAGCCGCGCTACAATTGCTCCTTTCGAGGAGGCTGCAAGTGAAATCGTTCTCCAAGCTAGCCCTCGCCTGCGCCGCCGTTGGGCTGGCGCTGGGACAAGGCGGACCGCAGGCTCCGCAACCGGCCAAACTTCAAGTGCTGATCGTCACCGGCCAAAACGGTCACGACTGGCGCTCCACCACGCCCGTGCTTCGCAAGATCCTGGAAGACACCGGCCGATTCGAAGTGCGCGTCACCGAGGAGTTTCGCGGCGCCACCGCCGACACGCTGGCGCCCTACGATGTGGTGCTGCTGAATTACTACGAGAGCAAGCGCCCCAACCTGCGCTGGGGCGATGCAGCCGACAATGCCTTGCTGAACTTCGTCCGCGGCGGAAAGGGTCTGGTGGTGTATCACTTTTCGCTGGCGGCCTTTGAGGGCTGGACGGAGTATGACCAGATCTGCGCCGGCACGTGGCGCACCAACAACGGCCACCATTCCGCGCGCCACGACTTTACCGTCACCGTCCAGGATCGTGAGAGCCCCATCACCCAAGGCCTCAAGGCCACCTTTCCGCAGGCCAACGACGAGTTGTACGCGAATCTGAAATGGCAGCCGGCCGGGACCTTCCACGTGCTGGCCACCGCCTGGGACGATCACTCCCGCTACGCGCAGAACGAGAGGCAGCCGCACGCGGGACCCGGCGCCGACGAGCCCATGCTGTGGACTGTGAATTATGGCAAGGGGCGCGTTTTCGTCACCGCCCTCGGTCACGACGCCGACGCTATGAAAAACGCGGGATTCGCCCTCACCCTGGCAAGAGGCACGGAATGGGCCGCCACCGAAAAGGTGACCATCCCCATACCTCCCGAGCTAAGGTAGTTGGTATTACAGCACCTCCAGGCTGCTCCGTGGGGCAGGCAATCCTGCCTGCGGACTCGCTTTCAGCGGGTCCAGCCGCCTGCAAGGCGGCCTGCTCTTTCGTTGGCGCCGATCACGATATCAGTATCTGCGCTTCGAGCGGCCAGAGAGTGAAGCGGAACCTGCTCGGCGGCCCTGTCTCAACGGGACCTGGCAAACACGGGTCGCTCCTGTTGCTGTAGATCAACCGATAGGCCGAGCCCGCCCTGCCGAGTTGCGCGTCCACCAACACATGCAGTCGAACCGTTTCGGACACGCTGGTGTTCGCGACGACAATCGCCTCCTTGCCGTCCAGGATGCGCGAAAACGCAATCACCCCCTGCGGAAATGGTGAGATTCCGAAGTTCACACCGTCCCCGGAAACGGGACGCAGATAGAACTCGCCGTAACGGAGCGCAGCCTCCCGGCGCCGGATTTCGGCGATCCGGGCCACTTCACGAAAAAAGATGTTGTCTTCGTCCAGGCCCGGTCCGCCCCAGAGCGCTTCCCTCACCCCGGGATCGGATCCGGCGCCGTGCAGCCCCTGCTCGGTGCCATAGTACAGACACGGGATGCCGGGCAGCGCGAAGAGGCAGCACAGCCCAAGCGTCACCTGGGCGTCAAACTGGCGCTCGCCGCCGGGTGGGAAATATCGCACACGCTGCTTCACGTCGTGATTGTCGAGAAACGTGACATACCTTCGCGTGGCCTCGCCGTGACTGCGGCCGCGGTACACTTCTTCCAGCGCGGCCGGCGGAGTCAAACCCTTGATTACCCCTCTCAAGCGGTCATAGAGTCCGTAGTCGTAAACTGCGTCAATGCCCGCCGATGTAGCGTATCGCCCGCCGAACGTGAAGAAGTTCCGCTTGCCGATCGTCGACGCGAAACTGCGCATGGCTTCACCGAAACGGCGAGCCAGGTCGCCTTTTAGGTACCGCAGGGTGTCGATTCGAAATCCGTCGGCGTCAAACCGCGCGATGACATATTGATAAGCGCGGATCAGGAGTCGCTGCACTTCTTCGTTGCCCGTCATCATCTGCTTGAGAGGCCCAAAATCGCCCACGGTTTCGTCGCCATCCGCCCGCGGCGCGCCCTGCCGCCGGAAGAAATGGTCCCGTTGCAGCTCCACCGGCCAGACCAGCGCGCCTCTCGGCCTGTCGGAGATGTTCTCGACGGCCCTGAATCTCGGCGTGCCGGTCGCATCGCGCCAAAGCACGCCGCCGTTGGGTTCATACGCGAAGACATTCCCGGTGTGGTTGAGGACCACGTCGAAAATCACGTACATGCCCATGGTGTGGGCGGCGTCTACCAGCGTGCGCAGTTCCTCGTCGGCGCGGTCCGGATCCTCCGCGAATCGCGGCTCGGCGCAAAGAAAATCGTGAATGCCGTACCCATGATAGGCGCTGTCGTCGAACGGCAGGTTTTTCAACACCGGACTCAGCCAGATGGCGCCGGCGCCGAGCCTCTTCAAGTACGGCAACGCCTGCCGCACGCCGGAGAACTTGCCGCCTTGGAATCCGAAGAAGCCGGGATCGTCGAATGGCGTGTGGCGCGGCGGCGCGTTTGGGTTGTTGAAGCGATCCACCATGAGAAAGTAGATCCAGTGGTCCCGCCAGTCCGCCGGAGACGGAAACGCGCTTGTCGAAGCCTGCTCCATGACTCTTTGGACTTCAGGATCGAAGAGCGAACGCGGCGCCTTCAACGGCCCTCCTGCGCCTGCCGCAGCCGCCGCATGGCGCAAGTCCACATCTGTTGGACAACCTGGCCGCCGTGGAAGACACGGTGGTTGAACCCCAGCCAAATCGTCAACCAGCAGGGCTCGCAATTCCGTGTGGCTTCGAGCGCGGCGATTAATCGGTGGACGCCATCCAGAACCTCCAATTGGTGAGGCGCGGGATAAAAGAACAGCGGCGGCGGGAGATGGGCACGGGACTTGTAAAGCTCGGCGAATTGCCTGACTTTCTTGCGAACGGCGGGCAGGTCACGGTACGGGAAGTGACTCGCCTTCGCGATGGCCGTGATGCTCGGGTCCCGCACCACGCGATAGCAAGCGTTGAGAAAGCCCTCCTCAAAATGCAGTCTCCGGTTTCGGTCGAATTCAAAAATAGTCTCCAAGCCAGCCGTGGTTTCGATCCAGGAATGCGCGGGAGTAAAGAACTCGTGCAGGCCGGCGTGCGAGATTTGTACCTGGCGGAGGATCTCGGCCGGCTCGATCGAATGGAACTCCGGCGGACGCAGTCTGCGGCCCCACGCAGGTTCCAACTCGAGAATGAGCTCCGCGGCATACCAATCGTCTCGATCGTGGCCATGCCTCATGCCTCGGCCTTGCCAAAGCTCGTACGCCTTCGCTTTGACATCGGCCTCTGGATATTCCATCTCGACCGCTAGTCAGCTATAGTATCTCAACAGAGGAATCGAGCGTGGCAGTCAAACTCACGGTGTTTCTATCGGGAACCATGAAAGACCTCCCGGCGGAGCGAACCCGTGTTGCCGAGTCCATCGGCGGCATGGGCTTGGAGGCAATCTGGGCTGAGAAGGTCGGCGCGCGCAATCTATCGCCGCGAGACCAATGCGAGGAGATGGCGCGCGACTGCGATATCTATCTTGGGCTCTACGGATTAGGTTATGGATGGAAAATGCCGCCGGAGGAGGTCATCTCGGCCACCGAATTTGAATGGCAAACCGCGCGCGATTCCGGCCGGCCGATGCTGATCTATCACCAGGTCGGCGCGGCGGCGCCGGAGCAGGAGACGTTGCTTGCCAAAGTCAGAGCCTGGCAGAATGGGAACTTCACCTACACGTTTGACAGTCTCGACGACCTTCTCCCGCACCTACGCGACGACCTGTCCACCCTGATCAAGCAAGCCTTCCGGCCGATAGCCCCGGATGACGATCTTGAAAGGCAGGTGATCATGTGCCTTGAAGGACTGGCGTACGAAGTGAGCAGGGGCGCTTACGTTCAGGGCGTCCAGGTACCCATCGTCGCGGAGTACCACAACGCGCTGGTTCTTCCGCAATGTCTGGCGGTCGGGTGCCAGCCGAGACACGCAAAAAGCCTTGTCGCCGCGGCCATGCTGAACCACTTTTCGGGCGTTGTATACGTGACCCACGGCGACGTTCCCGCCGAGGTTCTCCAGTACAAGGCGATCCAATGCGTCAGTTTCGACGATTTGCTCAATACTGCCGGCCCCGGGCGGGCCGAAGCGCAACTCCGGCGCGCCGCCTGGGAGTGGAGGCTCCTGGGCACGAAGAAGCTGCTCGTGTACGAAGATTTTGAGCGTATCTCCGAATATCGCCGCCAGATTGCCGGCCGTCTGCACGATTTCGACCTCGCCTATGCGCTCCGGTGCAGCCTTTTGCACGGCCAGGACCTCCCTTTCTGGATTCGCGCGAACCGCGATAACCAGCAGGCGGTCGATGCCATCGTTCAGCCCATGGCGGAAAGCTGTGGACGCCGTCCACTGCTCAGGGCCGGCTACGCGCTCGAAAGGGTGGCCCCCGCGCTACGCACAGCCATCCTCGCGCGCGGACGCGCTGTGGTGCCCATGAGTGACATGCTGAAAGGCGTGCTGGCCGCGGCGGAAGCGGGCCGAACCACCGACGCCTGGTCCACGGACCTGAAATACTGCCTGGACGCTGAGTTGATGGCTCTCATGTTTCGGCAGATCGGCGAGCCGGATCGCTAACCCATGGTGAGGAGTATCGCACACGTCCATTTTCGCGAGGGCGAGCGTGGGCCGGAAGAATCGTCGCTGGGTTTTGACGAGGGGCTGGCGATCCTGGAAGAGCACTCAATCGAAGAAGCGGTGGTCACATTTCACCTCCGCCATCCCAGGGATCTTCGGCCGGCCACTCCGGCTCTTTTGCTGGAGAAAATCGCCCAATACCGCGGTCCCGTGAAGCTGACTCTTATGCCCGAAGCGAACCTGGTACTCTCGCCGGCGGGCTCGGAGGACGATCCGGCGGTGTCGCATGACATCGAAACCTGGAGAGATTTGGACGTTCCCCAAGACCGCCTTTCGCCGCTGGTGGCCGGGTGGATCCTTTCGGCGCACTTCACCAAGGCTCTTGGCTCGACGAAGAATAAGGACAAGGAATGCTCGCGCGAGCAGACGTACGCATACGCCGCCCGGTTGTATGAGAAGATCATGCGGCAGCCCTGGCGTGGCTGGATCGGCCATCCGTTTCGCTGGTGTAGCGGGGCCGATCCTCAGCAGTCGCTGAAGCGCCTCTTGGGGGCGGCGGTTGAGACCGGGCACATTGTCGAGATTCCAGTGCAGGGTTTCCTTCGCGGTAACCCGCGTTCGGCGCCGATGCTTCAGCCGGAGATCATCGCCGAATTCCCCGGTAAACCGCTGGTGGCGATCGCGACCGATGCCCATCATGAGGACCAATTGAAGGAGCGCATCGAAGCCACCTTTCATCTGGCCGAGTGGCTGGTGTCCGAGGGTGTGCGGCCAGAGCGGATTTGGGGCTGGCGAAGTTAGTCCCGCCAATGGGATTCGCCGTCACCCTTCCGGGTGACAAAACGGACCGACGGCGTCCTCAATGGTGTTCAATTCTGAACAGCGGGCGACGGGCCGAACGTGGTACTGCAATGATAGGGCGAAGCGCGATGCGGGCCGTGGGCCTGTCCGCCGTTGCGCCGCGCCATCGCCGTGGAACGGGGTCATCATGGGTACGATTCTAGTGCTGGAAGACGAGTTGTCCGTTCTAAGGCTAATGACGCTTTGGCTGAAGGAATACAAGCTGCTTCAAGCGGCCACGGCAGCGCAGGCCCTTCGGCTCTTCATCGATGGTGGCCGCCGCATTGCTCTCTTAGTCGCCGACGTGAGGCTGGCGAAGAGTTCCGGCATACAAGTCGCGCTGCTTCTTCGAACGCAGATTCCGGACTTGCCAGTGTGTTTGATTTCTGGCTATCCGGAGACCGCGTGGCGTGACCTGGACGCCGCCGCTCTGGACAGGCTCGGGTCGTCCTCGGTCCTGATCCTCCAGAAGCCTATTACGGCTAAGGCGCTCACAAACGCAGTTCAGCATTTGTTAACGACGCCACGCCGCGAGAAGACGAGCATCGCCGCATGCTGATACCGGACCGGCCGCCCACTCGGCGCTTCACGCATTAATCGTGCAGAACGACATTCAGCAATGAACTGTGGATTTCCAGGCCCCCGTTATAGTCGATGAATCCCAGTTTGCGAAATCGGTTCATGAAAAAGCTGATTCTTGGCCGGGTGGTTCCAACGATTCCAGCCAGCGTCTCCTGACTGATCTTCGGAATCACCAACTCCGGTTTGCCTTCTTTTCCGAAGTGCGCCAGCAGCAGAAGCACTCGCGCCAGCCTCTTTTCACTGGAGTTGAATAATTGGTCCACCAAATCTTCCTCAATCTTGATGTTCCGGGAAAGAAGATGGCTCACGAACAGTTCCGAAAACGCCGGTTCTTCGTGAAGAAGCCGGACCAACGTCTCCTTCTCCAACTTCGTGAGGGAGCAGTCCGAAATCGCCATGGCGGTTGCCATACGCACCTGCTGCCCGGCCAGGCATCCCTCGCCAAAAAAATCCCCGTCTTTCAGAATGGCGACCACTGCTTCCTTTCCCTGCTTGGAGAGGACGGTGACTTTGACCCTCCCTTCCTCGATACGGAAAACATGCTCTGCCGCGTCGCCCTGATGATAAATGCGGTCGTTCAGGCGATATTCGGCGCGAGTCCTGCCAACGTTGGCGTTGGCTAGAAAGTTCTTAATATCAAATGCTGGTTTGGTCTTTGCCTTCATGTCCCCACAGCCCTTCATGCAGAGCATAGTGCAATTTGAAGAGCTATTGCAAGCTGAGCGAACCGGCCGGGTGGTCAATTCTGAACATACGAGGATGTATGGTCATGCTATCTTCATTCCGTCAGCCTTTGAACGGAGTGGCCCGAGGGGCCAACAGCTACTGATGGATGTGTCGAAGTTCATTTCGGAGCTTCTCTCGGAACGGGAAGACATAGAACGGGCCATCCTCCGCCTGGAGCGATCCGCTCGGCTCAGGTTCGAGGAAGCGAGCGCGGAGCCACTGTCCGTGACGGAAATCGGAAAGGGCCCGGCCTCCAGGCAGTACCGCCGCAACCGGCCAGCCACGGTCGGGTCAAAGCCCCAGTCCATTCCATACCAGAGCCGGTCGAACTCGCCATCGTGAGGACCCCCGCCATCAGAGCCAATAATGCCGCATCGAGCGCCGCGCCGCCGGTACCCATGTGGCGGATCGCCGAAGGTTGACCCAAGATAGTGCCAAAACTTCCACCCGGGCGGAGCGATGACGGTATTCGTGCGCCCGTCGAGCTTCCCAACCTCCGATCCGCGGGATCGAGCCAACGCGTCATTCTTGTCGCCGACGACGACGCCCTAGTCCGCAACCTGGTCACCTTGCTGCTGCAACAAGAAGGGTATTTCGTCCTGTCGGCCGCCGACGGTCATGAGGGGTTGGAACTATCGCGCCAGTACCCCGGCGCAATAGACCTGGTGATCACGGACGCGCAGATGCCCCGGCTGAACGGCCACGATTTGTGCGGTCATCTGCTCGAAGAGCGGCCGGGAATCAAGGTGCTGATCATGTCCGGCGCGGACATGAGAGAAATCGTCAGCCAAAATGTCAATCTGCCATTCCTGCCAAAACCGTTCGACGGCCAGACTCTCAAAGCGAGAGTTCGGGCAATTCTAGCCCCGCCAGTTGGGCCTCCGATGCAACCCCTCGCCATACTCACCGATGACCGGCGCAAAGGACTCTAGCGCCTTGTGCGCCAACGGACGTACCTGGTGGTGTCCGTTCCCGATCCTTCAGCGACGTGAGAGCAAGGCGGCGAGAAGCTGGTCACTTGCAATTCACGCCAAGTAACCCCTTTCCTTTCCAACAACTTGCCCGCGTTGAGTTTCGGAGTGAAAGCCCTGCCCGTGTTAACTCTGAAGGTGGGAGGAGAACAACGCGCCAAACTCACGGAACCGCTGCTCCCCGACGCCGCCGCCGGATTTGGGTTCGTTTCGTCAAACCTGCCGATGGGTCGGTCCGATCCGGCTGGCGCTCGGAATTTGGCTTCGTTTGGTATTTCCCCGTCGGCGCTGGAAGAACACGACTCCCTTGTTAGAATAAGAGATTCCAAACCCATGTTCGATCGATCTATAAAGGAACTGGAGTCCGGTTCCCTCGCGCGCATTGCATCCGCGGGCTCGCTGGAGGACCTGGAAACCGTGCGCGTCCAGGTTCTGGGCCGTAAAGGCGCGCTCGACCAGTTCTTCAAACAGATGGGCAAACTGGCTCCGGAGGAGCGTGCGCGCGCCGGAAAGCTGCTCAACGGCGCCAAGCAGGCCCTCGAAGCCGCGCTCGAATTCAGGAAACGGCAGTTCGCGGAAGCCGCCATGCGCACGCGGCTGGACGCCGAATGGGTGGACCCGACGCTTCCCGCTCCCGGCCCGCGTCGCGGCCATTTGCACCCCATCACCCACATTCAGCGCGAATTGGAAGAGGTTTTCCGTTCCCTGGGCTTCGCCGTGCTCGACGGCCCCGAGGTCGAAACCGAATATCGCAATTTCGACGCCCTGAATATTCCCGCCGACCATCCGGCGCGCGACGCCCAGGACACTTTCTGGCTGGCCAACGGCGACCTGTTGCGCACCCACACCTCGCCCGTGCAGGTTCGCGGCATGGAGCGCCTGGGGCCGCCGCTGCGCATGATCGCCCCCGGCCGCGTCTTCCGCAATGAGAGCGTGGACGCCAGCCACGAGCACACCTTTTACCAGATCGAAGGCATGATGGTGGACCACGGCGTATCCGTCGCTCACCTGCTGTACTTCATGAAGATCATGCTGGCCGAGGTGTTCCGGCGCGAGGTGAAGGTGCGCCTGCGCCCGGGCTTTTTCCCCTTCGTCGAACCGGGCTTCGAGCTCGATATCGAGTGTCTGCTGTGCAACGGTTCCGGCTGCCCGGTCTGCAAACAGAGCGGCTGGGTGGAACAGCTCGGCTGTGGCCTGGTGCACCCCAACGTGCTGCGGATGAGCGGCATCGATCCGGAGGAGTGGAGCGGCTTCGCCTTCGGCCTTGGCCTGACCCGCTTGGTGATGATGCGTTACGGCATCGACGACATCCGCCACTTGCAAGGCGGCGACCTGCGCTTCCTGGAGCAGTTCTAGTGAAATTCTCCTACAACTGGATTCGCGAATTGGTCGAGGACCTGGACTGCGCTCCGGAGCCGCTCGAAAAGCTCATCACCATGAAGACCGCCGAGTGCGAAGGCATCGAGCGGTCGGGCGAGCTGCTGGAACGCGCCTGCGCCGGGCGCGTGGAATCGGTCGCGCCGATCCCCGGCAGCCATAACGTGAGAGCGTCGGTGGATGCCGGCCGCTACGGAAAGGTGGAAGTGGTGTGCGGCGCGCCCAACTGCCGCGCGGGCATGGTCACGGCTTACGCGCCGGTCGGGAAGAAGGTAATCGACGGCATCGAGAGCGACGGCATGCTCGCCAGCGGTATCGAGCTGGGCGTCAATCGCGATCACGCTGGCATCCTTGAGATCGATTCCCAGGTTGGCGCGCCGCTGGCCGGGTGCCTGCCCGACAGCGTTTTCGAGATCGATAACAAGTCCATCACGCACCGCCCGGACCTGTGGGGACACCTCGGCATGGCGCGCGAGGTGGCGGCCATCTTGGGGCGCAAGCTGAAAGACCCGGTGCGCATCGAGCTGCTCCCGGAAGGCCCCGCCGCGGTGAATATCCGCATCGAGGACCTGAACCTCTGTCCCCGTTATAGCGCGCTGGTCTTCGAGAACGTCGGCGTGAGGCCGTCTCCGCTGTGGCTGCAATGCCGCATGACGGCCATCGGCCTGAACCCCATCAACAACATCGTCGACATGACGAATTTCATCATGGCGGAGCTGGCGCAGCCCATGCATGCCTTCGACGCGGACCTGCTCCGGGGCGATACCATCTTCATCCGCCCGGCCACGCCCGGCGAGCGTTTCCTGGCGCTCAATGAAGAGGAGTACGCGCTGACCCCCGCGAACCTGGTGATCGCCGATGCGGGCGGCGCCATTGCGCTGGGCGGCGTCATCGGCGGCCTCGGCAGCGCCATTAGCGGGAAGACCACGCGCGTGGTGCTGGAAAGCGCCAACTTCCAGGCATCCTCCATCCGCAAGACTTCCTCCGCCATCAAGCTGCGCACGGACGCCTCCATGCGGTTCGAAAAAGCGCAGGACCCCGCCAACACGGTTCGCGGCCTGGCGCGCGCCATCGAGCTGCTGCGCGAGATCGCGCCCGGCATGCGGCTGGTGGGCGGCGTGGCGGATCAAAAAAAGGAGATCCCGCCCCCGCCACCCATTCGCCTGCCGCTCGATTGGCTCGAACGCAAGCTGGGGCGTTCCATCGAGCCGGCCGAAGTGCGCCGCATTCTCGAAAGCCTGGAGTTTGGCGTCACCGAGCCGGAGGTCCGTGTGTTCTCGGTGACCGTCCCCTCCTGGCGCGCCACCAAGGACGTCTCCATCAAGGATGACCTGGTCGAAGAAGTGGGCCGCATGGTGGGCTACGATTCCATCGCGCCCACGGCGCCGCTGGTGGCCGCTGCCGTACCGCCCGGCAACCTGGAACGCGCCTTCCAGCATGAAGTGCGCGGCATTTTCGCGGACCAGGGCTTCACCGAGGTCTACAATTATTCGTTCATCGGCGAGGAAGACGCGCGCGCATTCGGCTTCGACCCGGCCGCGCACCTGCGCGTTTCCAACCCCATCGCCTCCGACCAGGCCTTGCTGCGCACTTCGCTGCTGCCGGGGATCCGGAAGAACATCCTCGAAAACAGCAAGCATAGCGAATCCTTCCGCCTGTTCGAAATCGGCGTGGAGATTCACCAGCGCGCCGAAGGATTGCCGGAAGAGATTCCGCACCTCATGGCCGCCATCTACGACCGGCAAGGCGATGGCGTGTCCGGCTTGGCGGAGATACGCCGCACGGCCGAGTGCTTGATGCCCGGGGCCCAGGCGTCTCCCGCCGAAGCGCGCCCGTTCGAACACCCGGTGCGCACGGCCACCATCCTGTGGAAAGGCCAAACCGTGGGCCGCGCCTTCGAGCTGCACCCCTCGCTGGTGGAATCCGGCCGCGCCGCCGTGCTCGATCTGGATCTCAGTGTGGTCCGGGAACTGAGCGCGGGCGAGCTGAAGTACACACCCATCCGGCGATACCCCTCCAGCGCCTTCGATCTTTCGGTGATCGCGGCGCCGCGCGAATGCGTCGGGGGCCTCAAGGCCGCCCTGGCTTCGTTCGCCTGCCCCCTGCTGGAATCCATTGAGTTCGTGCGCCAATATTCCGGCCCGCCGCTTGAAGAAGGACAAAAGAGCGTCTCCTTCCGGCTCACCGTAGGATCTTCCGGGCGCACCCTCTCTTCCGAGGAAGCCGGCGAGATCCGCACCCGCATCATCGAAGGCATGCGCGCGCAAGGCTACGAACTCCGTGTGTAGGGGCCTGCCTCGCTATTTCTTCTTGCCGGCGAAGATGGAGAGATCCACGGAATTCGCCATCGTCGCGTAGCCCGCGTCACTCGGGTGCAGATGATCGCCGGCGTGCATATCGGCGCGAAATTCTTTGGGGTTGCCGGGATCGCGCACGGCGGCGTCGAAATCCACCACCGCGTCAAACACCCCGCTCTTGCGTATCCAATCGTTGACCTCGGAACGTATGGCCTCACCGGCGTCGCTATAATAGCCGGCCCCACCGTAAGGAGTCAGGGTACAGCCGGCCACCTTGATGCCGTGCATGTGGGACCTCTCGACCATCTGCCCCAGCGCGCCAATCAGGTCGGCCGCGGTCAATGGGCCGCCCCCTCGGGCGATAGCCCCGATATCGTTGATGCTTTCCAGAATCATGAGCCATCGGACGCCGGGCTCGTTCAACACATCGCGGTCGAGGCGTGCTAGGGCGCTGATCCCCGCGCCATCGTGGAGCACTTGATTTCCCGAGATGCCCTCGTTCACGATGGCGAACTTGGCCGTGGCCTTGTTGGCCTGAAGCCTGGCCGCCAACAGCGCCGGCCACATACGGTCGGCGTTTGCCGTGGAAAGGGCCCCATCCGTAATGGAGTCTCCGAGCGCGACGATCAGCCCGGCCTTCGGCGCGGCCAACACGTCGATGCTCGACAGATAGTAATAGGACGCCACGGTGGACGCGCCGGCAATGGCCGGCTGGGCCGTGAAATCTCCGGCCTCCGAAATGTACGTGGTGTGCAGGCCCAGCGAGTGCGATGTGGGCGGCCCGGTTTCGCCCGGAAAGTAGAGGCTCACGGCGAGGTCCGCCAGCGGCGGCACGTCCAAATCCACGGGGTCGCTGACCGTCGACACTCCCGGCCGTAGCGTACACGTGGGCTTCCCACCGAACGTCAGCGCGCGGTCCGATCCCGCGACCGTTTCGGAATCCTTCGCGCGCAGGGCGATGTGCGCCGCGCCCACAGTCACAATCGACCCGCCAATGGCGTCGGAAAGCTCAATGCGAACGCGCTTCCCTCCCATGCTGGCGTGCGCGATCATGCGCACGGTTTGATTGTTGAAGCGGGCCCCCGGACTGGGAGGCGGAGTGGCCGGCGCCGTTGTCCCGACCGGAGTTGGCGCTGCCTGCGCCCCCCGGCCGGCTTGCGGCGGGGCTGCGCGGACGGCCTGCTGCGCCGTGGCCCAGGTAGCCACCCAGTGTTCCTGGTCCTTCTTATCCTGCGCCCGGGACAAGGCGCAGAAAATCAATGGCAGGGCAATCCAAAGTCGCTTCATTCGCGTGTTCCTCTAAGCGCGCAGCACCGGATAGCAGGTGAACGGCTGGTCGGCTACGACTTGCCAGTATGGCATGTACTCCTGCCGCTCGGGCCCGCTTTCCATGGAGAAATGCAATGGCTGGCCGGTTTTCTCCCGCAGGCGCTTCGGCAAGTCCTCCGGCGCAATGGGAACTACGGCGCCGCCCGCCGCGTCCACTCCGCCCACCAGCGCCATCAAAATCGGACCGTATTCGAGCGCGTATTGTTCCTGGCCGGCCACCCTATCCACGCCCGCATAGTGCGTCATGCGGAAATCCATCGGCAAGGTGAATGCGATGGCGTCGCCGTCTTTCCAAACGCGGTCCAAAGTTACGTAGGTCCCCGCTTTGCCCGTGGCGGCCGCGGAGCCGTTTACGCGGATGGCGACGTCTCTGGCGGCCCATGCCGGAACGCGCACGCGGAGCCGGGCGCGCACAGGCCGGGCGGCGGAAAGCCGCAGCTCGACATCCGGCCGGAACGGGAACTCGGTGGCCATCCTCAGTTTCAGCGATTGCCCGGCCTGTTGCCAGACGATGGTGGAGGCGGCGAACAGGTTGACGTACAAACCGTCCGCGGCCAGGGAATAGATGAACTCCGGCATGGCCCCCATCAGGCGCGTGCCTTGGCCCTCGCAGCAAGTGTTTATGTTCATGCCCACGTTTCCGATCCTGCTGACTTTCCGCCCCACAAGGCACGCCGTGTAGCGTATGCCTTCCGAACCAGCCTGGTTGGCCAGCGCCACGTTGTAAATCGATTTCTCGATTTCGTTCACGTACTTCTCCCGCTCCGGGTAAAACACGTGAAAGCGCTGGCTGAGGAAGGACCAGAACGAGTTGCCGCAGAGTTCGCCCGTCTTGGCGTGCAGCCGGTACGACGCCGGCGGATACACGCTCTCCTCGCAGATGGCGATGCTGCCGCCGACGTGCTCCCACTTATCGTGGTACAGGTCCCATCCACCCTCGACGGCGTCCAGGTAGCGCTTTTCGCCCGTGGCGCGGTAGAGGTCCATGTAGGCTTCGAGATCGGTAAGCAGGTAGCAATGCGGCCGGTCATAGGGATATTGCCAGATGGCGGCGTCCTCGCGCCGCGCCAGTTGCGCCAGCCAGTAATCCTCCTGGAAATAGCGCTGAAGCACCTGCAGGTCCTCGGATTTCCCGACCGGCGTATGGTACATGCGGGCATTGGCGATCATGCCCTGCACCCCTTGCGTGGCGCCGCGGAGCAGCCTGGGCAAATACTGGCAATGGTCGAACCAGTCGTAGTATCCGCGCAGCAAGCCGAAGGCGTCGGCATTGCCGCCGTAACCCGCTTCGATGAGGCCGTGGGTCAGCCATGCACGGGTGTAAGCGCCCCGTTCGGAATAGAATATGGTGTCTTCCGGGTAGGCCATGATGTAGCCGTTGGGCTGGCGGCACTCCGCGATTCCCGCCACGATCCGGTTCAGCCGGTCGCGCAGTTCCGGATGGTCCGTCCAGCGTAGCGAGTTCCCGGCGCCCATCAGGAACCGGCCCGCATTGGAGCCGGCCAGATCGGTTTGCCAGAACCTGTCGGGCGTGCGCAGCCCGGGAGGGTTGGGCTTGCCTGCGCGGTCGCGAAACTCCTTCAGCAACTCATCCACCGTGAAGGAACCCAGCAGGTAGCCGATGTTGTTCTCGAAAGCCGTCTTGAGCAGGCCATCTTCCAGGCGCACTCCGCCGCGTGGAATCCGGACCCGCGCCTCCGGCGGCTTCCAGGTGCGGGCCTGGGTTACGTTGGCGGGATTATCGGTGACCGTGCCTTCGCCTTGCGGCCGGGCCGGGCGCGTCAGCGGGGTGACTCCCAGGTCACCCTTGCTGGAATCGGCGATAGGCCGGCCCTCGGCCACGTCCTTCCCATCGGAAAGTACATCCATCTTGGCCAGCGAAAAACCGTAGCGCGGCGTCCTCCCGCCCGAGGCCTTGAGCCGCGAGACCGTCACTCGCACATACCGGCCAGCGGCCCCGCTGGCGCGAAACGCCCGAATGTGGTCGGCCGGGTCGGGATAATCGGCGCCGGTCTCATCCACGATTGGCGCGGCCGTCCCGAACTGGGCGTCGTCCGAGAGATCGATGCGGAACCGCACCGGAAAGCCTTGACTCCGTTGGCCCATCCAATTGAGCTTGGGATAGAGCTTGACCGCGTCCACCTTGCGCGACGAACCCAGGTCCACCTGGACCCAGCACGGCTGATCGGCGCGCTCGCCAAGCGCGGAGTCGTAGCCGGCGCCGGTCGGAGAGGCGATTCTTTCGTCCCCGGCGGCGGCGACCGCTGCCTGCGCATCCAGGCGCCCCGCGGCGCCGCTCAGGAGCACCGCGCCGACAAATTCGCGTCTCTTCATGTAACAACCTCCCGCATTCGCTAAGCATTAGAGTAACGCGCGGCAGCAATACAAACGCCACTCTACATCAGCGTCAGCGGGTCCACATCGATTACCAGCGCGGTGGCGGGCCATTTGCGGTCGAGGGCGAAGCGGCGAACCTGCTGCATGGCTTCGTTCAGGGCCTTGCGGCTGGCGGCTTTTACCAGGAACTGGTAACGGTATTCGCTCTTGAGCCGCGGCACAGGGGCCTCGGCCGGGCCCAAGATCCGCAACTTCTCCGGCGGCGGGGTGAGCAACATGCCCAAGTCCGTGGCCATCCGCATGGCCATCTCTTTCTTTTCGCTGCGCACCAGGATGTTGGCCATGGCGCTGAACGGCGGGTAGGCCATCAGGCGGCGGAAGTTGAGCTCTTTTTCGTAGAACGCCTGGTAATCCTGCGCGGCGGCCATGCGGACGGCATAGTGGTCCGGGTTGACGGTCTGGATGAGCACGATGCCCGGAACGCTGCCCCGCCCGGCACGGCCCGCCACCTGCGTCAACAGTTGGAAGGTACGCTCGGCGGCGCGGAAATCCGGCATGCCCAGCCCCACATCGGCCGAAACCACTCCCACCAGCGTCACGTTGGGAATATCGTGCCCCTTGGCGATCATCTGCGTGCCCACCAGGACGTCGTAGGAGCCTTCGCGGAAACCTTGCAGGACCGTCTCGTAATGCCGCTTGCCGGTGACCGTATCGCGGTCCAGGCGCGCGATGCGGGCGGACGGAAACGCCCGATGCAACTCCTCCTCCACGCGCTCCGAACCCAGCCCCATGAAGTAGATGTGCTGGCTGGCGCACTTGGGACACACGCTGGGCACCTTCTCGGCGTAGCCGCAGTAGTGGCACAACAGGCGGCGGTCGCGCTTGTGAAACGTGAGCGTGAGAGAACAATTCATGCACTCGACGCGCTCGCCGCAGGAGCGGCACGCCACGAAACTGGAAAACCCCCGCCGGTTCAGCAGCACAATGGTCTGTTCGCCGTTCTTCAGCCGCTCCGCGATGGCGTCCAGCAGCTTGCGTGAGAAGGTCTCCTGCTTGCGCGTCTCCAGAAACTCCTGCCGCATGTCGATCAGCTCCACGGTGGGCATGGGCCGTTCCTCGATGCGGCCCGGCAGTTCGAGCAGCGTGTACTTGCCGCGTTCCGCGTTGTAGCGGCTTTCGAGGCTGGGGGTGGCCGACCCCAGTACCACGCACGCCGCGGCGGCCTGCGCGCGCACGACGGCTAAGTCCCGCCCGTTGTAGCGCGGCGTCTCCTCCTGCTTGTAGCTGCCGTCGTGCTCTTCATCGACGACGATGAGGCCCAAACGCTGCACCGGCGCGAACACTCCCGAACGGGTACCCACCACCACCGGCGCCGCGCCCGAACGGATGCGCCGCCACTGCTCGGAGCGCTCCCTATCGGTGAACGCGCTGTGCAGGATGGCCACACGGTCGCCGAAACGCGAAAAGAACTGGCCCGCCATGGCCGGGGTGAGCGCAATCTCAGGCACCAGCAAGAGCGCGCCGCGGCCCTCCGCCAGGGTGGCTTCGATGGCGTTGAGATAGACCTCCGTCTTGCCCGATCCGGTAACGCCGCGCAGCAGGAAGGCGCGGAACTTGCGGGCCTGAATGGCCTGGAGAATCTGGCTGAAGGCGGCCTCCTGCGCCGGATTCATGGTATGCCGGACGCGCACCGGCCCGCTCGAAATGCCGGCCGTCTCGGGCTTCAGCGAGACTGCGCCTTTACGCGCCAGGGAGCGCGCCGCCGCGCTGGCGTCTTTCACCGAATCCTCGAGGTCCTTTAGATTATGCGATCCGGGATGCAGTTCGAGGAAAGCGCGCAGCTCGCGTTCCGGCTTTTTGTAAGCGCCGGGCGCGTATGGTCCGGCGGGCAGCAGTTCCACCCGCAACGACGCGGAAGGCGCGCGTAGCGGATCGCGATCCACGGCGGTATGTTCGGCGGCAATGAAGCCCCTGCGTTCGAGCGAGCGGATTACCTTGTCGGCCAGCGGGAGCGCCTTCGAGAGATAGGCGGCCGAGAGCGACCTTTTCTCCAGCATCGCCAGGACCCGGGCGGTGGGATCGTCGGGGGCGGCGTCGAGCAGGAGTTGACGCGCGGCGTCGCGGCCGGCGTCGGTGAGCGACCACACCTTGCCCCGCCGGATGTCCGCCGCCAGGGGCAGCATGGTGCGCAGCACTTCCCCCAGAGGGGCGCAATAATAACCGGCGATCCACTGGCCCAACGCCATCAACTCGGCGTCCAGCACCGGTTCGGAATCGATCAGGCGGAGCGCTTCGCGAGCGGGCATGGAAGGAGGATCGTCGTGGAGCCGCAGGATCACGCCGGTCAGTTTTCGTGGACCGAACGGAACCAGGAGCCGGCAACCGGGGCGTGCGCGATGCCGCAGGGTTTCGGGCAGGGCGTACGTGAATGGCTGATCGAGCGGCGCCGGAACGCTGACGTCGCAGTACAGGAACGATCCTTCCGGCATGGAGCTTTCAGGATAGCGAAGAAGCGGATCGGGACTCACGCGGGCGGGGGCGGTTCGGCCGCCGGTCCCAGGGTATAGATGGAGCGCGGGCGGATGGAGACGCCGGCTTCGATCGGCGGCGAAGCGCTGGGTGGCGCGGTGGGCGGGTTATGCAGATCCAGGGCCTCGATGTCGGCCTGCGGGAGTTCCTCGAACTGGATCCAGTTGTAAGGCGAATTCGCGAACTTGCTCCAGTGGCGCACGGCCCAGGCGGCGGCCACCGACAAAGCGAAGCAAAAGACCGCGAAGCGCCGTGGGTAGGGCATGGTGAAGTATTCGATCTGCACGCAAAAACTGGCGACCAGAATCAACAGCCCGCCGTAGATTGCAAGCCTCACATGCATGTTCGATTTGCCCGGGAGATACGAGCAGGCGAAGGGAATCGGGCCAGATGAGGAAATAAGCGGCGGCGCCGGCCAGCCATACGGGCAGGACCGTGACCGCGAAAAGGGCCTTGCGGAGGGCCCGGAAGTAGGCCGAGGGCGCTTGCACCGCGGTGAGCCAGAACACCCAGTTGGCGCGAAGTTCGATGGGGAGGGAGAAGATGGCGCGCGTGCCCACCACGGCGAAGCAGAGCAGCACCAGGCCGCCCATGAGCAGCGGAACGTTGAGCTGGTCCCAGTGCGTCCCCAGTTGCCGTTCGTAAGCTTCGCTGGGACCGTAAAGAAGGTCGCGGGCGTAGGCAAAGGCGACCGCCAGGCCGATGCCCGCGTAGGCGGCCAGGAAAAGACGATGTTGCCGGCTGCGCGCGATGGTTCGGGCAGTGAAGAGGACGATGGCGCGGTCAATCGGGCGCCGGAGGATTGCGTGGATTAGCCGGGGCGAACGGCGGGGCCGGCCGGCAGGCAGGATGTCCGGCTGCTCGATAATCTTGCGGATGCTGCGCCCGTACGCCAGGCCGAACGTGATGGCGGCGACGCCCGAGACGCCCGCCAGCGCACCGAGCGCCCGCGGGGCAAGCGGGTGGAACGGCGCCCGGCCGCCCAGCTCCTGCTCCAGTCCGAAGAACCACGACGAAGGCAGCCAGGGAACGGCGCCGGGCGGCCGGAGAAACCAGGCCGACAGGATCGCGAAGAACGCGGCGAGCTGAAGAAAGCTCGATACGCGCAGGAAATAGCGGTAAGGCAAGAGCTGCGCGGCCAGTCCTTGGAGCGCCAGCATCCCGCAGCAGACGAACGCGCCGGCCGCGGCCATCGCCAGCCAGTACCCTGCAAAGGAATGGAAAGCCGCCGCCAGTCCTTCCTGGGGAAGCCTGACAAACGGAAACCAGAACCCGGTGAAGATGTTCAGGGCCACAATGGCGACGCTGAGCGCGCTCGCTATGGCCGCGGCCTTGGCGAGAAACACGGTGCGGGTACGGACAGGCAGCAGACCCAGGATCAGGTGACCTCACCGCGGCGCGCGGCGAAGCTGACGTCTTTGACGGCGGTGGTGCTGGAGAACCGTTTCGTGACGTGGCGAAGTTCGAGCATTCAGGCTCCGATCCGGCGCGCCAGCTTCCGCCACCAGAAAACCAGAAAGATGACGGCGGTGAGCAGGCCGACCGCCATGAATGTGGTGAGGCGCACCAGCGCGGCGAGTTCCTCGCCGCCGTTCACGGAGTTGCTCAAGGGAGCCCCGTGCCGCCCAATGCGCAGCGCCAGCGCGCCGCCGATCGTCATCTGGAACAACGCGCCGGCGAGGGCCGCCATGATTTTCCAGTAACCCGAGCGCAGGAACCATTGACGCGCCAGAGAGACAATGCCGTCCACGAACAGCGGGGCGACGCTCCCGGTTAGCGCGGTTTCGTCGTAAATCCAGAGCATCTCGGCGGCGAACTCGCGACGGAAGACGGGCGGATGCAGCCACACCAGACTGCGATACAGGGCGCGCGTCATAGCACTCTCCTCGGTTGAGTTCGCAGGTGGACGTGCGCTTCGCGAACCACGCCTTCGAGTCGGGCGATTTCGGCGGTCAGCACGCTGCGTCCCGCGGCCGTCAGACGGTAGTAGCGCCGGCGCGGGTCGTCGTCGGGCTCGCGGTGAGGGGTTTGCGTAACCAGGCCATGGGCCATGAGCCTTTGGAGATTATCGTAGAGCGTTCCGGGGCCGAGCTTGTACTGGCCTTCGGACTGGCGGGCCACCTCCTGCATCATGCCGTAACCGTGACGGTCCTCGGCGGCGAGCGAGAGCAGGATATGGAGCGTGGCCGGGGAAAGGGGCAGGTAAGAGCTGAAGTCCTCTTGCATAGATCGGCTTCAGTTATATCAGAATCCGAGCCATGCGTCAAGACGCCATTTTGGGTCCCGCATGTGGTACACCTATTCCATGCAGCACTTCTACCAACGGAGCAGCTTTTATGGCGATTGACACTCGACGGCGGTGCTTCGGCAAACTGGCGAAAACGATGTCGGCCGTGGCCGGCGCACGGATTCTTTTCGCTCAACAGCCTCCTGCCGGGGGCGCGCCATCAACCGCCACTGCTGCGGATCGGCCGCGCGGCAACAATCACATACGCGACGGCGTCTATTACTTCTCCGGTACGGGCTCGAATGATGGCTATGGCAGAGAGGATCATGTTCTGGTAACGGACCCATTTGAAAAGCACGTTACCCGAACCATGGATGCCTTGAAGAAATCGCTCGAGCGCGCGGGCTGTACCATGGATAGCATCATCCATCTGGAGGTTTTCATCTGCCTTCCCCATGCGGATAGTATTCCGATGCCCACCGGCAAGGCCCGGTTCGATGCGCATAAGGCGCAGTACGATGCGTTGAACAAGATATACAATACCTACTTCAGCCCCGGCAAAGCGCCGTCGCGCGCCTGCATGGCTTTAGAGTGGATCCCTGGGGACTCGCTGATCGAGATAGTGGGAAGCGCGGCGGTCGTCTCCCCCACGCCCGCTGGATAATGAGGTCATTCATTGTGAGATTACGCACCGAAAAGAAGCATCCCGGAAACATCCATCGGCGTCTCGGCTTGATGGGCATGCTGATGTTTTGTGTTTTGGCCGGCGCTTTTGCTCAAAACAAAGCCATCGACTTCAAGGAGGGTATGCCTTTTAGCGAAGGCTACGTGGCGGGCAATACCCTCTACGTTGCAGGCCAGCAAGGGCCCGACGCATCCGGCAAAGTCGCGGGGACCG
>OBLW0100000862.1_pt1 | contig 26204 bp, 26 predicted proteins | sample 1520161 | NCBI WGS metagenome assembly OBLW01 (sample SAMEA3539309, study PRJEB22396) | soil metagenome | biome: tundra; feature: field; material: soil | place: USA | collected 2010-05 | depth 0.15 m | reverse complement strand
CCGCGGGCGACCAGTCCCAGCCACTCGATCTCGGAAGTTCCCAGCGCGATCAGGTCCTCGTCCGAGGAGTTCCACATCTCGTCACCCTCATGCACGAAGAACTCCAGCCCCAGGCAGGTCCGGCCATCCTTGACCAGGTAGGGCGACCAGGACCCGAAGTTCTGCACCCGGCCCACCTTCACCTGCGGGGCATGGATATAGATCCAGTTGTCGGGGAAGGAGAACTTCTGGTCCACCACGAGGGCGACGGTAAGGAAGTCCCGGTACCGCAACCCGGCCGCCGCCACTTTCACCTCGTCGGGCACGCCAGAACCGAGCGCGGCGACGAGGTGGGCGAGGGGCATCGATGAGATCAGGTCGCTGCAGGTGATCTCGCGGCGCAGGCCGTCCGGGCCGACCGCGGTGACCGCCAGGCCGCCATTCCCGGCCACCCGGATCTGCTCGACCGAGGTGGACATGCGGACCTCCGCACCGGCCTCGATCACCTTTGTGGTGGCGACCTCCCACATCATGCCGGGCCCGTACTTGGGGTAGCGAAACTCCTCAATCAGGCTGGTGACGTCGGTCTGCCCGCGCTTAGGACTCAGGGCATTGACAATCGCCTTACCGAGCGACAGATTCTTGATCCGCTGTGCCGCCCAGTCCGCCTGGATCTGGTCGGCCGGGATGCCCCACAGCTTCTCGGTATAACTTTTGAAGAAGATTCGGTAAAGGCGCCACCCAAAGCGGGCCGATACCCATCCTTCGAACGTCGACTGGTCCGCGGGGGGCCGCAAGCGCGCCCACAGATAAGAGAGAACGCAGAGGATCGACTCGAAGATGCCCAGGTTACGGAGCGCGTTGACAGCTCGTAGCGGGTAGTCGAAGAATTTGCCGTCATAGAAGATCCGCGACATCCGCGGCCGCAGCAGAAAGTCCTCCTGGCCGAGGATCTCCCACCAGAAACGCTCGACCCGCGACACCTTCGTGAAGAAGCGGTGCCCGCCGATATCGAACCGCCATCCGTCGCGTTCTACGGTCCGGCTTATGCCTCCTACCACGTCATCTGCCTCAAGCACGACGCAACTGAGACCGCGCCGAGTGAGCTCGTATGCCGCGGTCAAGCCAGCCGGCCCGGCACCCACGACTACGCAGCGTGTCTGGTCCCCTGCAGGCACCACTGGCGCCACGTTCGCTCCCTAACGTTTGCCCCGGACCCGGGGTCAGCTGTCGATGAAGTCGCACAGGAGATGAAACCACCGGCGACAAGGGACATAGTAGGTGTTACGTCTCATGGACGTATGAAGTGCCGCTAGCGTTCTCCTGATATTCACATTTTTTGCATCTTATGATTGGTTCTTTACACTCCCCTTCCGAGATGTTCTACTGCTGCTTGGCCGGGATAGTGCTCTGCTCCACTAGCTCCCATTCCACCCATCGCGCCTATTCCGCTCGCGAGAGGAACGGGACCGGATCGGTGATCATCAGCCCGGGAGACCGGGCTACGCTTCTGCCCGTGCCAGCCGACCCGCCCGGGCCAGCCGACCTGGACCTGCCCGGGCCAGCGAACCTGCCCGTGCCAGCCGACCCGCCCGGGCCAGCCGACCTGGACCTGCCCGGGCCAGCGAACCTGCCCGTGCCAGCCGACCCGCCCGGGCCAGCCGGCCATGCCCGGGACGTCCGGCCGCGGATCGGCGCGCACGTGCCCGTGTCGGGCGGCCTGGCCGCCGAGGGACTGCGTTACGCGGCCGCGATCGGCGCCGAGGCGATTCAGGTGTTCGTGTCCAGCCCGCGGGCCTGGGCGCCGTCGGCAGGCGATGCCGGCCAGGACGCGGCACTGCGGGAGCACGCGGCCGCCACCGGCCTGCCGGTGTACGTGCACGCCGCCTACCTGATCAACGTCGGCTCACCGGACCCGGTGGTCCGGCAGCGCTCGGTGGCGTCGCTCGCCCATTCGCTGCGGCGCGGAACCGAGATCGGCGCCCGGGGCGTAGTCGTGCACACCGGGTCGGCGACCATGCACGGAGACCGGGAGACGGCCATGCGCCACGCGCGGGAATGCCTGCTCCCGTTGCTGGAGAGCATCGCCGACGATGGCCCTGACCTGCTGCTGGAGCCGATGGCCGGGCACGGTGGCATGCTCTGTGCCGCGATCGGCGACCTGCCCCCGTACCTGGACAACCTCGACTGGCACCCGCGGGCGGGCGTGTGCCTGGATACCTGTCACGCGTTCGCCGCCGGGCACGACCTGGCCGCCCCGGATGGCGCGGCCCGGTTGCTGGCGGACCTCGGGACGGCCGGTGGGCGGCTGGCGCTGATCCACGCCAACGACTCCAAGGACGGCTGCGGCTCCCGCCGGGACCGGCACGAGAACATCGGCGCGGGCCAGATCGGTACCGCCGCCTTCCGCGCGCTGCTCAGGCACCCGGCTGTCCGGGACGTGCCGTTCATCCTGGAGACTCCCGGGCCAGGGGCGGCACATGCCGCCGACGTGAGCACCCTCAAGGCGCTGGCCGCACAGGAGCCCGCCGCACAGGAGCCCGCCGCACAGGAGCCCGCCGCACAGGAGCCCGCCGCACAGGAGCCCGCCGCACAGGAGCCGACTGACTAGGTCAGGGCGGCGGGCCCTCGCCGGTCCGCTCCTGGTAGGAGAACCGTTGCTCGTGCCAGGGGCTCGCGATGTTGTGGTAGCCCCGTTCTTCCCAGAAGCCGCGGCGATCCGCCGTCAGGTACTCCACGGAGCGCACCCACTTGACGCTCTTCCAGCCGTACAGGTGCGGCACCACCAGGCGGAGCGGGTACCCGTGCTCGGGCGTGAGATCGGCACCGTCACTCCCCGTGGCGAACAGGGTGGACTCGGCGGCGAAATCGGCTATCCGCACGTTCGCGCTATAGCCGAAATCCGCCCATACCATTACGTGGGTCACATCGGCCGCGGGAGGCGCCGCATTCAGCACTTCCGTGGCGGCGATGCCCTCCCAGGCAATACGCGGAATAGTGAATTTGGTCACACAATGGAGGTCCGCCACCACCCGGCGGCGCGGCAGCGCGGCTAGTCCCGCCAAATCCCATCCGTGCTCGGTCCCAGACTCGGTGCTGCCGCCGACCCGGAAGTCCCACGTGGCCGGGCGGAACCGGGGTACCGGGCCGTAGTGCAGGACCGGCCATACCCGCGGGATGTACTGACCGGGAGGCAATTCACCGGCCGGTGGCTGGTCGGGCCGGGCCGACTTCGCGGCTGCGTGGCTGGCGGGCGGCTGACCTGTCACCGCACCACTTTCCCATGAGCGGTGAGCGGGCGGCCGCGCGCCCCGGCCGAGACGTGCGCTAGGCTCCGAGTTATGCAGCACGCATTCGAGTTTTGGTATGGCTACCGGCCCGGCACCCGGACGGTCGCCAGCAAAGCTGTGTGCTGACGCAACCGAACCTCAGGGAGCCCCGGGCCTTCAAGGCCCGGGGCTTCTTTCGTTGAGGGCGACACAGCATTCATAGGGACGACAACAGGAGGAAACCATGGTCGTGGTGATGGCGCCAGAGGCCACCCAGGCAGATGTGGACACAATCGTCGACGTAGTGCGGGCCACTGGTGGGGAAGCCTTCGTGAGCCGCGGCATCTCGCGCACCATCGTCGGGCTCGTCGGCGACCTGGACCAGTTCAGCTCGCTCAACCTGCGCAGTAGGAGCGGCGTGCTCGACGTGGTGCGGATCTCCGTCCCTTACAAGCTGGTCAGCAGGGAGAACCACCCGGACAGATCGGTCGTCATGGTTGGCGGAGTGCCGATCGGGCCGGACACCCTCACCGTGATCGCCGGCCCGTGCGCCGTGGAGACGCCGGAGCAGACGCTGGCTGCCGCCCGGATGGCCAAGGCGGCCGGCGCGTCCCTGCTGCGCGGAGGCGCCTTCAAGCCGCGCACCTCGCCGTACGCGTACCAGGGCCTGGGGGAGGCCGGCCTGAAGATCCTCGCGGACGTGCGCGCCGAGACCGGGCTCCCGGTCGTGACCGAGGTGATCGACCCGGCCAGCGTGGACCTCGTCGCTTCCTACGCCGACATGCTGCAGGTCGGCACCCGGAACATGCAGAACTTCGCGCTGCTGCAGGCGGTGGGCGCAGCGTCCAAGCCGGTGCTGCTCAAGCGGGGCATGAGCGCCACCATCGAGGAATGGCTGATGGCCGCCGAGTACATCGCCCAGCGCGGCAACCTCGACATCGTGCTCTGCGAGCGCGGTATCCGCACCTTCGAGACCGCCACCCGCAACACCCTCGACATCAGTGCCGTCCCGATGGCCCAGCGGCTGTCACACCTGCCCGTCATCGTGGACCCGTCGCACTCCGGCGGCCGGCGCGACCTGGTCCTGCCACTCACCCGCGCGGCCATCGCGGTAGGCGCCGACGGCATCATCGTGGATGTTCACCCGGAGCCGAAGATGGCGCTGTGCGATGGGGACCAGGCGTTGCTCGAGTCAGACATCCGGGAACTGGCCAGCGTGGCCGCGAATCTGTCACCGCTGATGGGCCGGACGCTCACTCCCCCGCTGGCGCAGTCGGCCATTCCGGCCCGTGGGGCACCCGCAGCAGTCGTAGGCTAACGGAGTTACGGACGCCAGTCCCATGGGCTGAGCCTGGTTTGCTGAACCCATGAGCCGCGCCCGCCAGAGCGAGGACTGCCGCGGGTGACTCGCCTTGCCGCCCGACCCCGGAGGGGAGTGCCGGCGTCTGGGCGAGTCACTTGCGACGTTTCGTTGCTGAGAAAAATCAGGGATGATCTGGCCGGTACTCCTGCGCCACCGCGGCCAGTTCCTCGGCCAGGTCGCCAGCGTCCAGCCGGGCCTCGATCCGGTGCAGGTCATCGATCCGCGCCCGGGTCTCCACCTGGCGCGGGGTCAGCAGCGTGCAGCAGTCCTGGTCGGGTAGTTCGGAGAGGGCAAGCGTGCGGATCCGGCGGGCCTCCGCCATGATCTCCACCTTGTCGCAGCCGATCAGCGGACGCAGGATAGGCAGGCTCACCGCGTCGTCGAGCGCGGTGAGGTTGGTCAGCGTCTGGCTGCTCACCTGCCCGAGCGAATCGCCGGTGACCAGCGCCGCGGCCCCCAGGCGGCGGGCCAGCACCTCGCCGGTCTTGAGCATGAGCCGGCGTTGCGCGACGATCTGCAGCCTGCTCGCGCCGGACGAAGCCAGGCGCTGCTGCGTCTTCCCGAACGCCACCACGAACATCCGCGAGCCGCACTGGAACCTGTCCAGCTGGTGCATCAGCCCGTACGCCTTGTACACCGACTCCGGCCCGGTCAATGGCATGCCGGAGAAGTGCAGGAAGTCACAGCGCAGGCCGCGGCGCATCATCCGGTACGCGGCCACCGGCGAATCGATCCCGCCGGACATCAGGACCAGGGCCCGGCCGCTCATGCTCACCGGCAGGCCGCCCTGGCCGGCCATGCCATCGGTGTAGACGAAGATCTCTTGCTGGTCGACCTCGACGAAAATCGTCGTGTCCGGGTTCTTGAGGCGGACCGGGTAGCCGTAGGCCTGCTGCACGCGGCTGCCGATCAGCACCGCGAGCTCGGCGGAGGTCATCGGGAAGCGCTTGTCACGACGGTGCGCACGGACGGCGAACGAGCCTTGCTTCCCGGCGACCAGATCGATCGCGGCGGCCGTGGCCGCCTCCGGGTCCCTGGCTACCCTGACGGCCCGGCACACCCGCGCGATGCCCATGACGTCCTTGACGCGTTCGGCTATCTTGTCGGCCGCGGCCTCCGCGGCCGGGCCGTGCGCGGCACCGCTGCCTGACGGGCCGGCGGCGACCCGCAGCACGACCACCCCGTCGCGCTGCCAGAACCGGATATCGACGCCGGTCTCCTTCAGCGCCCGGCGGATGTTGGCCTGCAGCATCTGCTCGAACTGGTGCCGGTTGCCGCCCTTGAGCACGATCTCGCCGAGTTTGAGCAGGACGCACGGTTCACGGAAGGTCCCAGTGACCGGGCCGGCGGGCCCGGCGTGCTTGCCGTGCTCGGTTATCGGGGTCGTGGACATTCCTCCAGTTTGCCAGCAACCAGGGACGGCGTGACCCCGTCCAGCGGACCGAGTACCGCGCCCGCCCGAGAGCGCGCCCTAACCCATGCGGCCGGCCCGCCATCCTGCGTCCACGCCGCCTTCCCCCGGCAGCGCCTCCTGCTCCTGGATGCGGGCCCTGAGCTGGTCCGGGTCATCCGCACGGACGAGCAGCACGCCGGCGGTGCCCGGGCCGGCCGCGCTGGGCCCCTCCTGGCGCGCGGCCCACCAGCGGCCCGTGCCACTGAGCCAGATCCCCCACCGGCCGTCGAACGCGGTCGCGATGGCATCCACGGTCACCGCAGGGGCGAATCGTGTGTTGCCCATATCCTCTTCCTGCTGCGCGCCCTCACTCACACACCCGAGCATGAACGCGTTCAGTTACCACAAAGTTTCACACAGTTAACATCTACGGTTCAGTATGCGCCCATCCGAGCGCCACAGACGGGAAGATACGCCTTGTGCCCGCCCGCCCGCGGGGTAGCGTCCAATTCATGGCCGCTGTCGATCCCGGGCATCGCCGTTCGACTACACCAGGAAGCCGGCAGCCGCTGCCGGCGGCGAGAGGCGGTGCACGATGAAATACCTGCTCCTGCTGTACGGGCCCGACAAGCCGCTGCCCGAGCCGGGCACGCCGGAGTTCACCGAGATGACGCAGAGCTGGGAAGCGGCCACGGGGGCGATGGCCAAGGCGGGGGTGCTGATCGACTGCGCCCCGCTCGAGCCACCGTCGTCGGCGACCACCCTCCAGGTCCGCGACGGCGAGACCCTGCTCACCGACGGCCCCGCCGCCGAGATCAAGGAGCAGTTCGGCGGCTACACCCTGATCGAGTGCGCCGATCTGGACGAGGCGCTGAAATGGGCGGCGACCCTGCCGACAGCGTTCGACGGGTCCGTTGAGGTGCGCCCGGTGGTGCAGGTCAGGGCTCCCTCCTGAGCGGCCCGTACGACGACCTGTTCGGCGCCCACTGGTGGGCGGCGGTCGCCACCGTCACCCGCCTGGTGGGTGACCTGGAGGTGGCCGAGGACGCCGTTCAGGACGCGTGCGCGGCCGCCCTGGCGCAGTGGCCCGCGGAAGGCGTCCCGGCCAGCCCGCGGGCCTGGCTGATCGGCGCGGCCAGGCACAAGGCCCTCGACCGGCTGCGCCGTGAGGCCCGCCGGGCAGACAAGGAAGCCGAAGCTATGCGCGAGGCATGTGCGGGTCCGCCGGCTGGCGGGTGGCCGTCGGACGCCGACGACGAACTGGGCCTCATCTTCACCTGCTGCCATCCGGCCCTCGACCCGGCGGTCCGGGTGGCGCTGACCCTGCGGTCGGTGTGCGGGCTGGCCACCGCGCAGATCGCCGCCGCGTTCCTGGTCCCGGAACCGACGATGGCGCAGCGCCTGGTCCGGGCCAAGCACAAGATCCGCCAGGCCGGCATCTCCTTCCGCGTTCCGCCCCCGGCCGACCTGCCGGGACGCCTCGCGGGCGTGCTCCGCGTCGTCTACCTGGTCTTCACCGAGGGCCACAAGCCCGCCAGCGGCCAGTCGCTGGTCCGCGGCGAACTCTGCGACCAGGCGATCCGGCTGGCCCGCGCGCTCGCCATCCTGCTTCCGGACGAACCGGAGGTGACCGGCCTGCTCGCGCTGCTGCTGCTCACCGACGCCCGGCGGGACGCCCGGGTCAGCGCCGATGGTGACCTCGTGCTGCTGGCCGACCAGGACCGCGCCCGCTGGGACCAGGAGATGATCGCCGAGGGCGAGGCCCTGGTCGAGAGGGCTCTGCGGCGCGGGCGCCCCGGCGCTTACCAGCTACAGGCCGCGATCGCCGCCTGCCATTCGGGGGCGCCCTCGGCCGCCGCGACGGACTGGCGTGAGATCGCTGCCCTCTACGGTGAGCTCATCCGCTACGAGCCGACCCCGGTGACCGAGGCGAACCGCGCCGTCGCGGTCGCCATGGCCGAAGGCCCCTCGGCCGGCCTGGTCATCCTGGATGCCGTCGGCCGGGATCCCCAGCTGGCCCGCTGGCCCCAGCTGCACGTCGCCCGGGCGGAACTGCTTCGCCAGCTCGGCCGCACCGACGACGCCGCTGCTGCCTACCGGGCCGCTCTCGCGCTCGAACCGACCACGCCTGAGCAGGCATTCATCGGCCGCCGCCTGCGTGAACTCATCAGGTGAGCATGCCAGGCTAGGACCGTGCCAACGATCGACATATGGGACGCAACGGAAAACGACCTGGATCCCATCGCCGCAGTGGCGGTGGCCGCCGCGCCGTTCCGTCGCCCGCGATGGCCTGATCCCGGTTCCGCGGGCTCCGGCTCCGGCTCGGGCTGGCTACTGGCGCTGGCTACTGGCGCTGGCTACTGGCGCTGGCTACTGGCGGGCGAGGTTGGGCGCACCGGTGCGCAGGACGAACTTCTGGATCTTGCCCGTCGCCGTCTTCGGCAATTCCTCGACGAACGTCACCCCGTGCGGGGCCTTGAAGTGCGCGAGGCGGTCCCGGGCGAAGGCGATGATCTCCTCCTCCGTGGCCGCGGCGCCCGTGCGCAGCACCACGAACGCGTACGGCGCCTCACCCCACTTCTTGTGCGGCAGCCCGACGATCGCGGCCTCCTGGACGCTGGGGTGGCGCAGCAGCGCCGACTCGACCTCCACCGTGGAGATGTTCTCCCCACCGCTGATGATCACATCCTTCAGCCGGTCCCGGATCTCCGCGTAGCCGTCGGGATGCACCACGGCCGCGTCGCCCGTGTGGAACCAGCCGTCCCCCATCGCACGCTGCGTCGCCTCCGGATCGCGGTAATAGCCGTCCATCACGACGTTCCCCCGGACGACGATCTCGCCGAGCGACAGGCCGTCCGCCGGCACCTCATGGCCGAGGGTGTCCACCACCTGCAGCTCACCCGAGGTGATCAGTTCCACGCCCTGCCGGGCTTTCAGCACGGCCCGGTCCCCCGGGGCGAGGTTCTCGTGTTCCGGCAGCGGTGCGCAGACCAGGATGAAGGGGGCCGTCTCGGTGAGCCCGTAGACGTGCGTCACCTGCCAGCCGAACTCCCCCTCAAGCCGCTCGATCGTGGCCGCCGCGGGCGGCGCTCCTGCGGTCACCACGTGCACGCCCGCCGGGACCTCGCCGCGCACCTCGGCTGGGGCGCTCGCCAGTGAGATCAGCACCGTGGGCGCCGCGCACAGCAACCGGATCTTCTCGTCGCGGATGAGCCTGAACACCGCCGCGGGGTCGACCTTGGGCAGGCAGACGTGGGTGGCCCCGGCCGCCGTCACCGTCCAGGTGAAGGTCCAGCCGTTGGCGTGGAACATCGGCAGGGTCCACAGGTAGCGCTCACCCACCCCGATGGGCAGGTGCAGCAGGGTGCCAATGGAGTTCATCGCCGCGTTCCGGTGCGTGATCATCACGCCCTTCGGGCGCGCCGTGGTCCCGCTGGTGTAGTTGATCGTCAGCAGGTCCCGCTCGTCGATCACCGGCCGCTCGAAGTCCGGTTCGGCTGCCGCGATCGCGGCCTCGTAGTCCAGCCAGCCGTCCCTGGCGCCCTCAAAGGACACAAAGTGCCTGACTTCCGGCATCTGGTCACGGACGCTGTCCACCGCATCCAGGTAGTCGCGGGCGACGCAGACCACCGTGGCGCCCGAGTGGTTCACGATGTAGACGAAGTCCTCCGGGGTCAGCCGGTAGTTGACCGGGACCAGCACGGCGCCGATCCCCGGCACCGCGTAGAAGGACTCGAGCTGCGCGTGGGTGTTGGGCGCGATCGTCGCCACGCGATCGTCCCGCGCGACGCCCAGGCCCTGGAGCGCCGACGACCACCGGTCACAGCGGTCAAAAAACTCCTCGTAGGACAACCGCAGATCACCGTCGACCACCGCCTCGCGGGAGCCGTGCAGACGGCGGGTTCGCCGGGCGAACTCCATCGGCGTGAGGGGTGTTTCCATGACGTGCCTCCACCTGATGCCCGGGATCGGCGACAGCGCCGACGGACCATTAGGACCGAACGCTAGTACGGGTGCGCCATTCTGGCGACGGCCAGAGGTCACTGATCCGCAGGCCCGGCGGTTCCCGCCGCTGGAAGGCAGGGCTGGAAGGCAGGGCTGGAAGGCAGGGCTGGCCGGGCTGGCCGGCAGCAGTCAGCCGAGGACGGCGCAGAGGATGCGGTTCTCGCCGCGCTGCCAGATGGTCCCGATCTCGGTGAAACCAGCCGCACGCAGGGCATCGACATGCGTGCCGAGCAGCACCGACTCGGCGCCGTGATGGTCCTCGCTGAGCCGCCGCCGCTCCCGCTCCGCGGTCGGCCCGGCCAGCACGGGATCGGCGGTGACCGCGTCCCACCAGCCTCGCCAGGTCTCAGATGGCCCAGCGGGGAACCGCCGCTGTTCCTCATGCTCGATCAGCGCCCGGGCGAGCCGGGCGAGTGTCGGGGCCACCGCCTCGTCCTCCTTGAGATGATCACCGTCGAGCAGCAGGCCGCCGGGCCGCAGCACCGTGGCCAGTTCCGCGTACATGGCGCGCAGCGCCGGGGCGCTCAGCCAGTGCAGCGCGGTCGTGCTCACCGCGGCGTCGGCGCCGCGGCCGAGGCCGAGCGAGCCGGCCCATCCCGCGCGGCGCAGGTCGAGGTCGGCGAAGCGCAACCCGGCCCGCCCGCCATAGGTGGCGCGGCCGAGGGCCAGCAGCAGCGGATCGGTGTCGATAGCGACGACCGTGGCGTCCGGTATCCGGTCCAGCAGCCGGACGGCGAGCGAACCGGGTCCGCAGCCAAGATCGAGTACGAGCGGGTCGGCGCGGCCGGCGCCCGCCTCGACGGCATCGATGAGCGCCGCGAACCTGTCTTCCCGGTCCGGCAGGTAGCTGGTCTGCTGCACGTCCCAGCGGTCGATCCAGCCTTGCGCGACAGCGGTATCCACGTCGGGCACGCCCGCCTCCTTGTCACTGACGACTATGCTTTCGGCAGTCACAACCTAGAGCGCGAGGTCGTAACCGGTCAAGTGAACTTCAACAGTCACATGGATGCTGTGGTGGCCATGGCGGTCCGCCTCGTCAACACGCTCACCGCGGGTGAGGCCCGGGGCCAGGACTACGCCCGGCCGGCCGGTCCGGACCTGGCCCGGGCGGCAACCGCGGCGCTCCGGACTGCCCTTCCTGACACGCACGAACTTTCCGAGCGAGAAGCGGCCCAGCTCAGCGACTTTGCGGAGGCCTTCCGGGCCGTGTTCGCCGGTGTCGCCTCCGGCGACGTCGACGCGGCAGCTCATCAGGTCAACCGGCTGCTCGCGGTGACCGGAGCACACCCGTGGCTCGACCGCCACGACGGCGAGCCGTGGCACCTGCACTTCCACGGTGCGCAGGATTCCACCGTCATCGGGTGGGCCGCAGGCTGCGCCACCGGGCTCGCCATCGTCCTGGGCAGCGACCTGCGGGGCCGGCTCGGCGTCTGCACAGCACCGCATTGCGACCAGGTCTACGTGGACACCTCGCGCAACGGCACCCGCCGGTTCTGCTCCACGTCCTGCCAGAACAGGGTCAAGACCGCCGCGTTCCGCGCCCGCCGCGGCTGACCGGCGCGCCGCCACCTTCAGCCGGTGGCGGCGCCACCGAGGATCACTACGTAGCTTCCGGGGAGCCCAGTGCCGGTTACGTATGCGGGAGATAGCGATAGCCGAAGTCGCGGACGGCTTCGATAGGGGAAACCACGCCGTTCCAGCCAAGCTTGCGTCTCAGTCGCAGGATCGCGAACTTCACCCGGTCTGGCCCTATCCCGAGCGGATCACTCCACGCCTGCTCAAGGAGCTGGTTGGGCGACAGGACACGGCCCCTGGAGCGCACCAGGGTGAGCAGGAGCCGGAATTCGATCGGCGTCAGCGTTACCAGGTGGCCGTCCACACGGACGATCCGCGCCTCGTAGTCGATTTCGACCTGGCCATCGTCGTAGTTGTTGGCCTCGTCCGCGGCCGGACGGCTTCGCCGCAGCAGCGCCTGGACCCGTGCTAGAAGCTCTCCGTTGCCGAATGGCTTCGTGAGGTAGTCGTCCGCGCCGGCCCGCAGGCCACGAACTTTCTCCGATTCCAGATCGTGTGCGGTGAGCATGAGGACCGGTACGTTACTGCCCTCGCGGATCCTGGCCAGCACTTGCCAGCCGTCCATTTCTGGCAGGCCGACATCGAGCAGGACGATGTCTGGGCGCAGTCGGTGGAAGGCGCGCAGGCCCTGCCGCCCGTCCGATTCGATCTCGACGGCCAGGCCGGCCCGCCCGAGCACGGTCCTGATCACAAGCGCTACCACCGCGTCGTCTTCCAGTACCAGGACCTTTGCACCGTCGGGCACGAGCTGTCTCCTTCATCGGCAACCACTTCGGGACGCCCGCTGCGCTCGCCGCCAGACAAAACTACTCAACGTAGTCATTCGCAATCATACTGTAATTACACCAGAGGCCAGCTCCGGCACGGCTCTACCGGGCCGACTGCGGCCAGGCGGTCGTCAGGAATTGAGGTAGGCGACACATGGCTGCCGCTGGCATCCATCGTGACGCGTCCTGATGGCCCCCGGCCATGGCCCAGCGCCCACTCCCTGGGTAGGCCTACACCTACCGGTAGCACCTTGCTCATGATCACGAAGATCTGCGGTCAGGTAGGCCGCGGAGCTTTCGCGATCATGGACTGAGCCTGGGCAAAGCAAGCTCAGCCGAAGAAGACCTCGGCTTCGGCGTAGCGCTCGGGCGGCACCGTCTTCAGCTCGCGGATCGCGTCCGCCAGCGGCGCGCGGACGATCTCCGTGCCGCGCAGCGCGACCATCATGCCGAACGCGCCGTCATGCACCGCGCCGACGGCATGCACGCCGAACCGCGTGGCGAGCACCCGGTCGAACGCGGTGGGGGTGCCGCCGCGCTGGATGTGGCCCAGCACCGTGCAGCGGGCCTCCTTGCCGGTGCGCTTCTCGATCTCGTCGGCGAGCATCTGCCCGATGCCGCCCAGCCGGACATGACCGAACGCATCCAGCTGCCGATCCGCTAGGGCGACGTCGTCCTCAGCCGGGCGGGCACCCTCGGCGACCACCACGATCGGCGCGTACCTGGTCCGGAAGCGGTGCTCCACGTGGGCGCAGACCTCTTCGATGCTGAACGGCTTCTCCGGGATGAGGATCACGTTGGCGCCGCCGGCCAGCCCGGCGTGCAGCGCGATCCACCCGGCGTGCCGCCCCATCACCTCCACGATCAATGCCCGGTGATGACTCTCCGCCGTGGTGTGCAGCCGGTCGATCGCCTCCATGGCGATGTTGACCGCGGTGTCGAAGCCGAACGTGTAGTCCGTGGCGCCCAGGTCGTTGTCGATGGTCTTCGGCACCCCGACCACGCGCACGCCCTGCTCGTGCAGGCGGGTCGCCACCCCCAGGGTGTCCTCGCCGCCGATCGCGATCAGCGCGTCCACACCCAGGCCGGCCAGGTTGTCTTTGATCCGGTCCACGCCAGAGCGCCCGGACCCGCCCGCGCTTTCGGCGAGCGGGTTGGTTCTCGACGAGCCGAGGATCGTCCCGCCCCTGGGCAGGATGCCCCGCACCGCCTGCACGTCGAGGGGGATCGTGTCCCCCTCGAGCGGGCCGCGCCACCCGTCACGGAACCCCACGAATTCGTACCCGAATTCCTGGACGCCCCGGCGGACCAGCGCACGAATAACCGCGTTCAATCCTGGGCAGTCGCCGCCGCCCGTCAGTACTCCCACTCGCATAGGGGCAACATTAGCGCTGGGAGCACGGAGCGGGGCCGGGTTACCACCCCGGGCGGCGGCCCGGACTGACGCAGTTTGCGTGCGGCGTTGCTGGGCAGCGCTGCCGTAAGCGCAGCGCAGCCGTTAAAGAGCCTGGACAGGCGATCATCACGGTCCTTTGACGACGCTCCCCGGCCGGCCCCGGAGGACCCTGAGTAACGAGGGCCCCCACCGTGGATGTACAACGGATCTGGCGCTGTTAACAGGATGCGGGACCAGTGGCACGGGACGGGGTGAACGCCGCATGGTGAACCTGGAGCTTTCCTGGCCGGATGCCGCCGTCGCGGCGGCCTGCCTGGCCGGCGCGGCGGCGGGCGGCCGGCTCACTCACCGGCGCCGGCTGGTGGCTGCCGCCGCGTTCGCCGGGGAGACGGCCCTGGTCCTGGGCTTGTTCGCGCTCTGGCAGCTCGCGGGGAGCTTCGCCGTCGCCGGGACTGACGGCGCGCTGACCCGGGGCCGCTGGATCTGGAACACCGAACGTGCGATCCACATGCCGAGCGAAGCTGGGCTCCAGCGGGCGTTCTTGCCCCATCCGCTCGTGGTCCAGGGGCTCAATCTCTATTACGCGTCACTCCATTTCCCGGTTCTGATCGGCTGCCTGATCTGGCTCTTCGTCTGGCATCGCCGGCAGTACCGGCACGTCCGCGCCACGCTGGTGCTGTTCACCGCCAGCTGCCTGCTGGTGCAGTTCATCCCGGTCGCGCCGCCGCGCATGCTCGCCGGTGACGGCATGGTGGATACCGGGATGCGGTACGGGCAATCGGTCTACGGCTCGGTCGCCGGGTTCAATGCTGACCAGTTGTCGGCCATGCCCTCGGTCCACGTCGGCTGGGCGCTGCTGGTCGCCCTCGCGGTGGTGCAGGTGTCGCGGAGTCGCTGGCGCTGGCTCGCGCTCGCCTACCCGGCGCTGACCGTGCTGGCCGTCGTGGTCACGGCCAACCACTTCTGGCTGGACGGGCTGGTCGCTGCGCTGCTCCTCGCCCTGGTCCTGCTCGTCCAGCGTGCGGTGCGCCTGACGGGACGCAGGCGGCCGGCTCGCCGGCGGGCGGCCGCCACGGAGCCCGCTGGCTCCACGGATCCCGCCGAGCGGACAGAGCCCGGCTACGTGTCCGACAGGCCGCCGGTGGACGCGTGAGCCTTCCGCTCCGCCTTCAACTTGGCCTTGGCGCGCTGCGCGTCCTCGTCCACGTACTCCTGCCCGGACAGTTCCATCAGCGCGTACATGATCTCGTCGGTCACCGCCCGCAGCACGAAGCGGTCTGACTCGAGGCCCACGTAGCGGGAAAAATCCAGGGGCTTGCCGAACCGGACCCCCGGCCGGATCGTGAGCCGTGGCCTGAGCTTGCCGGGCGGCTGGAACTCAAACGTGCCGACCATCGCGCACGGGATCACCGGCGCGCCGGATTCGAGAGCCAGTCTCGCCACGCCGGTCTTTCCCCGGTACAGCCTGCCGTCAGGGGTCCTGGTGCCTTCCGGGTAGATGCCGAGCAGCCTGCCCTCCGACAGCACGCGCAAGCCGGTGCGCAGTGCTCGCTCGCTCGCCTGGCCGCCCGTCCGGTCCACCGGAATCTGTCCCACCCCGCGGAAGAAAGCTTTGCTGAGCAGGCCTTTCACCCCGCGGCCAGTGAAGTATTCCGCCTTGGCCAGGTACGTGACCCTTCGCGGCAGCGGCAGGGGGCCGAAGAAATGATCGGAGAACGACAGGTGGTTGCTGGCGATGATGGCCGGGCCTTCACGGGGGACGTTCTCGGTGCCCTCCGCCCACGGCCGGAACACCAGCGTGAGGAACGGACCCAAGATCGCTTTGACCACCCAGTAGAACACGCCGCCATCGTCCCACGAGATGACCGAGATGAGGACTCCCCAGCGAGGTCAGCGCCCGAAACGCGCTCGGCATCGCTGTCGCGGGGCGACATGGGTGCGTGCCGCCGACCGACGTGCGACGATGCGAGAGAGTAGCGAGGGCCGGGTCAGGTAGCGTCAGACCCAGTGGCGCCGCGCAGGGTTGCGTCGGGCCGAAAGGACAGCGAGCCGATGCCAGTGATCGCAGGCGCGGAGCCTTACTTCCACGAAGGCAGCAGCATCGGAGTCCTGCTCTGCCACGGGTTCACCGGGAGCCCGTACTCGCTGCGGCCCTGGGCGGAGTACCTGGCCGGGGCAGGCCTGAGCGTGTCCGTGCCCAGGCTGCCCGGCCACGGCACAACCTGGCAGGAGATGTCCCGTACCCGGTGGGAAGACTGGTATGCCGAGGTAGATCGCGGCTACGAGGACCTGCGAGGCCGCGCGGGGGAGATCTTCGTGATGGGCCTGTCGCTGGGCGGCTGTCTCGCACTGCGGATGGCCGAACTGCGCGGTACCGGGATTAGCGGGCTGGTGCTCGTTAACCCGTCGCTGGCCGCCGACACGAAGCTCTTCGCGCTGGCACCGCTGCTGAAATTGGTCGTGCCCTCGCTCAAGGGGGTAGGCAGCGACATCAAGAAGAAAGGTGTCCACGAGCTAGCCTACGACCGGGTGCCGGTTCGTGCCGCCGCGACGCTGCCCGCGCTGTGGCGGCTCACCCGGTCGCGGCTCGCCGAGGTGACGCAGCCGGTGCTCGTCTACCGGAGCACGGTCGACCACGTGGTCGGCCCGGCCAGTATGCGGGTCCTGCGCGCCGCGCTGCCGGCCGACCAGCTCACCGTGCGCGACTGCTCAGACAGCTATCACGTGGCGACCCTCGACAACGATGCCCAGACGATCTTCACCGGGAGCCTCGAGTTCGTGCGCTCGCACAGTCATGCGGGGAGGGAGTAAGGGGTGGGCGGGAAGAACGTGGCCGGCGGCGCTGGCAGCGCTGGTGGCGCTGGTGGCGAAGAGGCCGCCTGGCGCGACCTGATCGCGCACTACACGGCGCCGTCCGCGGCGGATGAGGGGCAAACCCCATGGCCAGAGCGCGAGAACCTGGCTAGTCCCGGGCCGACAGGTCCAGCGCCGGATCCGGGCCCGGACACCGACCCCACGCTCGGCACCGCGCTGGGTATCGCTCTGGGCGCCGACCTGGCCGAGGACACCGATCCAGGGCTGGGCACCGACGTGGGCCCTGATCTGGGCGCGCGCGTTGTCAGGCCGGCCCGTCAGGCGCCGCCCCCGCCCCAGGGGGATGACGGAGATCATTACATTCCCCCGCCGCCACCACCGCTGCCCGAGCTCGACCCGGTGACGAAGGGAGCCTGGCTCGCGCTCTTCGGCGGGCCCGGCTACCTGTTCGTCGCCATCATGCTCGGCTGGTCCGTGCCGGGCTGGGCGGCGTTCTGCGCCGTGGGCGCGTTCGTCGGCGGTTTCGCCACCCTGGTGGTGCGGATGGGTGACCGGCCACCTCGCGACTCCGGCCCGGACGACGGGGCCGTCGTGTGACTTCCGCCTTTCCCGCTGATAAGCGCCTGCGGGCCAGGTCCGCGGCGCCGACGAGCCCGGAGTCGGCACCGAGCGCGGCCCGCTTGATCTCCGCCTGCGGCCGATGATGCCCGCCGGTCAGGCCTTTCTCGAACGCGGCCCGTGTCGGCGCGAGCAGCAGCTCGCCCGCTTCTGACACGCCTCCGGCGATCACGAAGCAGCCGGGGTCCAGAATCGCCGCCAGGTCGGCCAGGCCCTGGCCCAGCCACCCGCCCACGATGTCGAAGCAGCGCAGGGCCCCGGGATCGCCCTCCCTCGCGGCCTGCGTGATCTGCTGGCCGCCGATGCCGTCCAGGCTGCCGCCGCCGAGCTGGAGCAGGCGCACGGCGCCGCCGGGCGTGCGCAGCGCGAAGTCACGCGCCTCGTACTCAAGAGCGCTGCCGCTGGCGTACTGCTCCCAGCAGCCGCGATTGCCGCAGCCGCACAGGCGGCCATCCGGCACCACGCGGTAATGCCCCGGCTCGCCGGCCATGCCCCACCGGCCGCGGTACAGCTCGCCGCCCAGCACGAGCCCGGCCCCGATGCCGGTGCCCACGGAGATGAGCACCACGTGCTGCTGGCCGCGGGCGGCGCCGAACTTCAGCTCGGCCCACACGCTCGCGTTGGCGTCGTTCTCCACCACCACCGGGAGCCCGACGAGGTCGGCGATCTTCTGGCGCACCGGCTCGTCGCGCCAGGCGAGGTTCGGCGAGAACATCACGCTGCTGCGTGCCTCGTCCACGAATCCCGCAGCGCCCAAGCCGACCGCTTCCACCTGGTGACGGGCCCGCAGTTCGGCGACCACCTCAAAGATCACTTGCGCGGTACGGGCCGGGCTGGCGGACGGAGTGGGCCGCTTCAGCTTCTCGATGATCCGCCCATCGGAGTCGACGACCCCACCCGCGACCTTGGTCCCCCCGATATCAACTCCGATCGTCAGGCTCACGCGGTGGTCCTCCTGGATTGGCGGTAGCGGCCGCCTCGTCCCACACCCCGCGGCCGCCGGCGGTGGAATCGGCGTCCGGTACCCGGCGGGCGGCAGAATCGGCGTTGCGCCCGGCGGCGGGAGAAGCGGCCCTCGGTGCCCGGCGGGCGGAAGAATCCGCTTCGTCCTTGACCACCGGGCGGGCGGCGGCCATTGCCGCCTCGAACACCGACATCGCGTCCTGCGCCACCGTGGCGAAAGCGTCCGTCGCCGCCGCCATCTGCGACGACAAGCCGGGGCCCGACTCGTTGAGACGGCGGGCGGCCCGGCACACCGGGCACCAGGCGCACTCCGGCGCCTCGTCCTGCGGCGGCCTGGTGGCGCGCTCCCACACGTCAGCGGACCCCTCGCTACGGCCGAGCGCGGACCGGATCTGCCCGCCCACTCCCCGGCTCACCCCGCGCGCCCCGGAACGGACCAGCCACCGTTGGAACTCGCCGATCAGATCGGTACCCGGCTGCCTGGGCTGCTGCGTCACGTCGTGTCCTCTCCCATGCGTTCGGCCCCGCCGCTTTCGACCTCCGTGGCCTCGGCCCGGGTCTTGAGGCCCTTCAGCGCGGTATCGATGATCATCTTTTCCGCCCTCCGCTTCAGGATGCCCGGCATCGGCACCCGGACGTCCACGGCCAGTTCGTAGGCCACCGTGGTCTGCCCGCCGGCCTCGGCCAGGAAGTACCCGCCGCTCATCGCTGAAACGACCGAACCTGGCTCGGCCAGGTCCCACCGGACGGCCGCGTCGCCATCCCAGCCGTAACGCAGGACATAGCTGTCCTTGATCATCCCGGCGTCCAGCCGGAACCGCACCAGGGCGGCCCGGCCGTCCCCGTTGCGCTCGATTACCTCCGCCGATCGCACCGCCCCCGCCCATTGCGGGTACGCCGCGAAATCGGCGATCACGGCCATGACGGTCTCCCTCGCCGTGGCGATGGCGATGCTCGAGGTCGTCCTGTCCGCCATGCTCGGAGCGTACCTCCACGGCCGCCAAGGCCACGCCGCCGCGCTTTCTACCATTCCAGGGCGTAGGGCGTGCCGGTGGACCGGAAATGGCCGACGTTGATGCACTCGGTACGCCCGATGCGGACCCGGCGCGCGAGCGGCTGGTGCACGTGGCCGAACAGGGCGTACCTCGGCTGGCTGCGCCGGATGTGCTCGAGCAGTGCGTCGCTGCCGCGCTCCAGCCGCCGCGCGACCGTGTCATACAGCAACTGCGGCACGGCGGGCGGGATATGCGTGCACAGCACGTCGACGTCTCCCACCGCGGCCACCTTGGCCGCGTAAGCGTCCTCGTCGATCTCGTTGGGCGTCCGGTAGGCCGAGCGCAGCCCGGCCCCGACGAAGCCGAAGCTCCAGCCGTCGAGTTCGGTCCGCTCGCCATCGAGCACGTGGTGCCCCGGCCGCAGATGCGCCTGCCACATGCGCGGGATATCGACGTTGCCGTAGGTGAGGTAGGCGGGCTCCGGGAGCGCGGCGAACAGCGCCGCGTACTGCCGGGACGCGGCCATCTCGACATGGCCTGACGGATCCCCGCCCAGCCCGTCCCACAGGCGCCTGGCCATATCCCGGGCCTCATCGAATCGTTTCGCGGTCCGCAGGGCGACGAAGCGCTGCGTCGCCTCCGCCCCGAACAGGTCGGGAAAGATACCCTGCGCGCTATCCGCGTAGTCGATGAACAGGAGCATGTCGCCGAGGCAGAGTAGCGCGTCCGCGCCGTCGGCGGCCGCCCCGAGCGCGTCCGTCCGGCCGTGAACGTCGCTGACCACGTGAACCCGCATTCCCACACATTAGGCAGGTCGCCACGGTGTCCGCGCGGCGGTGCCCGGGCACAGACCCTTCGGGAGACGAACCGCGGCGCCGGTGCTACCTGCCGGTGGCTCGCAGACAGCCCCGCGCGGTACTGTCACAGCAGCCACAGCAGAACGTGACCGGCAGGAGCTGTCATGCGCGAACACAGCACCCCCGCTCTCGTGGAGATCCCCGCCTCGGCCAACCTCACCGGCGCGATCTTCGAGCGCGGCGGCCGCGAGCCGCGCACGGTCGTGCTGCGACGCAAGGCCGCAGACGGCCCGGCGTGGCAGGACGTGACCGCCGGGCAGTTCCGCGACGAGGTTGCCGCCCTGGCCAAGGGGCTGATCGGCGCGGGGATCGAAGCCGGTGACCGGGTGGCCCTCATGTCACGGACCCGCTACGAGTGGACCCTCTGCGACTACGCCATCTGGGCGGCCGGGGCGGTCTCGGTGCCGATCTACGAAACCTCCTCGGCCGAGCAGGTGGAGTGGATGCTTGACGACTCGGGCGCCCGGGCCCTGATCCTGGAGACGCCGGCGCACGAGGAGGCCACCGCTGAGGTGCTCGGCAGGCTTCCCACGGTGGAGCGGGTGTGGCTGATCGAGGGTGCTCCCGTGGCGACCAGCGCCAAGCCGCTGGACGCGCTGCCCGCCGAGGGGACAGCCGTCAGCGACGCTCAGCTCGAGCAGCACCGGACGGCGCGTGGCGCTAGCGACCTGGCCACGATCATCTACACCTCCGGTACCACGGGGCGCCCGAAGGGCTGCCAGCTCACCCACGGCAACCTCCTCGCTGACGTGCGCAACGTGGTGAGCGCGATCCCTGAGATCTTCGATACGCCCGGCCGCTCGGCGCTGCTGTTCCTGCCGCTCGCCCACTCCTACGCCCGCATCATCCAGGTCGGCTGCCTGGAGTCGGCGACGGTGCTCGGTCACACGCCCGACGTGGCCAGGCTGCTGGACGACCTGGGATCATTCCGGCCCGCGTTCATCCTCGCCGTGCCCCGCGTGTTCGAGAAGGTCTACAACGGCGCCGAGTTGCAGGCATCCGACAGCACGCTCAAGAGCCGGATCTTCCACGCCGCCGCGGAGACCGCCATCGAATGGAGCAAGACCCTGGGCAGCTCGGGGCGACCAGGTCCGGGCGGCCAGGGCCTGCGGCTCCGCATCGCCCATGGGCTGTTCGACCGCCTCGTCTACAGCAAGCTGCGGGCGGCAGTCGGCGGGCACGTCCGTTATGCGGTCTCCGGCGGCGGCCCGCTCGGGGAGCGGCTCGGGCACTTCTTCCGCGGCACCGGCATCACGATCCTCGAAGGGTACGGGCTCACCGAGACCAGCGCCGCGGCGACGGTGAACCTGCCGCACCGCAACAAGATCGGCACGGTCGGGCTCCCGCTGCCCGGGGTTACCGTCGGCATCGCCGACGATGGCGAGATCCTCATCAAGGGGCCCAACGTCTTCGCCGGTTATCTGCACAACGACGCGGCGACCGCCGAGACGTTCCGCGACGGCTGGCTGCTCTCGGGCGACATGGGAGAACTCGACGACGAGGGCTACCTGCGGGTGACCGGGCGGAAGAAGGAACTGATCGTCACCGCGGGAGGCAAGAACGTCGCGCCCGCGGTCCTCGAGGACCGCCTCCGGGCCCACCCGCTGATCAGCCAGTGCATGGTGGTGGGCGACGGCAAGCCCTTCATCGCCTGCCTGATCACTCTCGACGAAGAGGCGCTCGACGCGTGGAAGGCACGCCGTCCGCGGCTAGCCAACGCCAGCACCGCCGACCTGATCGGTGACTCCGAACTAACCGCCGAGATCCAGGGGGCGGTGGACGAGGCCAACAAGGCCGTCTCGCGGGCCGAGTCGATCAGGCAGTTCCGCGTGCTCCCCGTGGACTTCACCGAGGAAAGCGGCTATCTCACACCCTCGCTCAAGCTGAAAAGGGCCGTCGTGGCCAAGGACTTCGCCAGCGACATCGACGCGCTCTATTCCCAGCCTCGCCCGGGGTCCTAGGTCTCACTCGGGCGCGAGGATCTGCTCCAGCCGCCGCGCCACCAGATCCCAGCGCCATTCCCGGTCCACCCAGGCCTGGCCCTTCTCCCCGAGAACCCTGGCCGCGGCCGGATCGGCGAGCAACTGGGTGATCCGGCCCGCTACCGCGGCGACGTCACCGCCCGGCACGACATAGCCGGTCTCGCCGTCGAGGATGGCGTCCGGCGCGCCGCCGGAATCTCCGCCGATCACGGGAAGCCCCGCCGCGGACGCTTCCAGGTAGACGATGCCGAGGCCCTCGACGTCAAGGCCGCCCCGGCGGGTACGGCACGGCATCGCGAAGACGTCGCCCGCGTCGTAGTAAGCGGGGAGGTCCTCCCACGGCACCGGCCCGGCGAACACGACCGAGCCCGTCATCCCGAGGTGATCCGCCAGCCGGCGTAGCCGGGTCTCCGCGGGTCCCGCGCCGACCAGCAGCAGGACCGCGCCGCTCGCCGCCCGGACCTGTGGCCAGGCTCGGATCAGCGTGTCCTGGCCCTTCCGGGTAACCAGCCGGGAGACGCACACGACGACCGGCGCGCCGGAGAGGCCGAGCCGCTCCCTGACGGCCGCCCCGCCGGCGCCCGGGCGGAACGCGCTGGTATCCACGCCGGGAGCAAGCCGGGCCAGCCTGGCCGCCGCCTCCGGGGACAGCGCCCCGGCCAGCCGGGCCCGGGTGTATTCACCGAGGTAGGTCATGACGTCCGTCGAGTCACCGATGCGGCGCAGCAGGCTGCGGGCGCCGGGCAGCACAGCCCAGCCCGCCTCGTGACCGTGGGTAATGGCGACGACCCGCCGCGCCCCGGCCCGGCGCAGCGACGGCGCCAGCAGCCCCAGCGGCGCGGCCGCGCCGAACAGCACGGTGTCACAGCCGGTGGACCGCAGGATCCGCGCGGCGCGTTTCGCCACGGACGGCACCGGCAGCATCAGGGAGGTCGGGTGGCGCACGACAGGAAAGGGCGCCCGCTCGTCAAAGCTGGCCGCGCCTTCCCAGGCCGGCGCGTACACCACGACCTCGCCCGGGGGCAGCCGCACCGCGAGCGCGTGCACGAACGACTGAATCCCGCCGGCCCGCGGCGGGAAGTCGTTGGTGACAATCAGGACTTTCGGCATCCGGCTCCCCGGGCTCCCCGCGCCGCCGCGCCTGCTGGCCCGCTGGCGGTAACCCAGACGAGCATAAGGCCGGCCTGCGCCCGGGTGGTGTCCCCCGGAAGGCCGGCACCTTCCGGGGGAACACCACCTGCTCGCCCTCGGGGAGGAGCAGCGCGGATGAGAGCAGGGCTTGGGGTAACCGCCGTGCGGGGCTGTTATGGCCGGACGGCGCCGTCGTAATTCGACACGTACCAGGACCCCGACAGGCTCACCCGCTCCACATCCTGGCCGGTCTGCGGGGCATCGATCATGTCGCCACCGCCCACGTACATGCCCACATGGCTGTCGCCGTTGAAGAATACCAGGTCACCGGGCTGGAGATCCGACTCCGGGACGGCTGGGTACCCCGCGCCGGCCTGGGAATAGCTGGTACGCGGGATGCCTATCCCCGCATACGCCCAGGCCGCCTGGGTAAGGCCGGAGCAGTCGAAGGCACCCGGCCCGGTGGCGCCGTACGAATACGGGTCGCCGAGCTTGGAGTAGGCGTACGCGACGGCCTTCCCGGCCTGGGTGGATGTGGAGCCGGTGTAGGTCGCCGAGATCGTGCCGCCAGCGCCGATGACGGTGCTCTGCTGCTTCGCGGTCAGAGTGGCCAGGATGGCCTTCTGGCTCGACACGGCCTTGCCGATCGACTGCTTGCGGGCCAGCCGCTGCTTGTTCAGAGCCGCGATCGCGGTCTGTGTGCGGCGGGCCATCTGCTGGGCGCCATTGAGCTGGCGTGCGACCGAGAGGAAGTGGTTCACCTGGGCCGACCGGTCGCTCGACAGCTGCAGCAGGACCGACGCCTGGGACAGGACGGCCTGCGGGTTGTCCGAGGTCAGCAGCGCGCCCATGGAGGACATGTTGCCGCTCTCGTAGGCCGTCGTCGCGATCTGGGCGATCTCGGCGCGCATCTGCCTGAACTGGGCGCGGTCGGTGGTCACTTCGCGATTAATCAGCGCGAGCTGCGCGTTAGCGCTGGCCAGTTCCTGCGCAGACTGGTCGTACTGCTGGACCGCCTGGTCCTGCTGCGTGGTCAGATTGTCCAGCTTCGCCTGAACCTGGGTGACCGTGGGCTGCGGAGCCGCCCCGGCCGCGACATTGAAAGTGACCAGTCCCGCGCAGGCCAGCGCACTAGCCGCGATGGCGGCCCATCGGCGCAGCGAAGACCGAAATACAAGTGGACGCGTAACCACGTTTGTGACACGCTCCTTCTCCCACTCCTCCTACCGGGTGAGCTGACGGGTTCGGGCTGTGGAAGGTGCCCTACGGCCTGGCCGCTACGCGGCCAGGGCCGATTCACCCCAGGAGGGGCTCATCCCAGGTATGCCTGGGACAATCCTCCGGTGGGTCCCCGGCTCTCCGGCTGACTGAACTAAGCCAGCATCGAAGACTCGGTGGTGGCCGGTCGCCGTCACCGTCATGGCGACTGCGGAGCGAGCCGGCCTGGCACGACACTAGTGAAGCCCGGGAGGCGAATTCAACCACTTCGCGAACTCTCGCACCGGCCTTGACCATCGTGGGACGATGATGTGCCGCCGCCGTGACTCACCGGAGCCTCCGGCCCAGTGCCCTCTGACCAGTCATGATGCCCGAGTAGAGGGCGGCAGCAGGCGCAGCGGCGGGACCAGCCGGGCGTCCGCGAGAATCCGGAGGGCGAGTCGCTCCTCCTCGCCGATTTCAGCCTGGCCGCCGCCGAGCAGGGCCGTAACCACACAATCCGGGCAAGCAATATCGCGCATTTCGCACCGATCGCAATCGATCAGCATGTTTCCTCCTCTACCTGGCTACGCGCCCGCTCACCCGCCGGGCCTGGTCGTCACGGAGCACACGTTAGGAGCGGGTACTGACAGTCCTTTCGCGACCAGCGCGGTTCCCCGGCGGCGCGGGGCGGCTCCCCCGGCAGCGCGGGGCGGCTCCCCCGGCGGCGCGGGGCGGTCTCCTGGCGGCGCTCCCCCGGCGGCAATGTGCCTCCCCTGACCGCGCGGAGGCGGCTCTCCTGGAGGCGCCGGGCCGGCGCGCCTGGGGCGGAAGTGTCGGTACCCCGGCCTACGGTGACATCGTGATCAGGCGGGAGACGGCTACGGCATTCGACGGGATCGACTTCACCGTCGTGGATGTCGAGACGACCGGGTGGTCGCCAGAAGAGTCGAGCATCACCGAGATCGGTGCCGTCAAGGTCAGCGGCGGCCAGGTTCGGGCGGAGTTCACCGCGCTGGTCAACCCAGGCCATGCCATCCCGCCGGAGATCGCGGTGCTCACCGGGATCAGCGACGCCATGGTGGCCCACGCCCCGCCGATGGCCGCGGTCCTGCCCGGGTTCCTCGACTTCGCCCGCGGCCGGGTGCTCATCGCGCACAACGCCCCGTTCGACATCGGCTTCCTCAGCGCGGCCTGCGCGGCCTGCGGCGTGCCATGGCCGGCCTGCCAGGTGCTCGACACGGTAGTCCTGGCCCGGCAGGTACTCGGCGAGGACGAGGTGCCGAACCACAAGCTGAGCACCCTGGCGAGCTTCTTCGGCGCGGGGACGCCACCGTGCCACCGGGCCCTCGCCGACGCCAGGGCGACCGCCGACGTGCTGGCCGGGCTGCTGCGCAGGCTGGCGGCGGCCGGGGTGCGCAGCTTCGCCGAGATCTGTGAGCTGGGCAGCCCCGCAGCAGACCCGCTGGGTGGCGGTACGCTCTCGCTGGCAGGCGGTGCGCCAGGGCCGATGGCTGGCGCACGCTCAGCCGAAGGAGGTAACGAGTGGTCACCGCGATCATTCTGGTGAGGGCCGATGTGGCGCGCATCCCGCAGACGGCCGAGGCCATCGCGCAGATTCCCCAGGTCACCGAGGTGTACTCAGTGACCGGCGAATTCGACCTGGTGGCGCTGGTGCGGGTGCGCGCTCACGAGGAACTAGCCGACGTGATCCCCGGCACTCTGAACCTGGTTCCCGGGGTCACCCACACCGAGACCCACATAGCGTTCCGCACGTACTCGCGGCACGACCTCGAAGCCGCCTTCGCCCTCGGTGACCCAGAGTCCAGCTGAGCCCGGCTAACGCCGGGTCACCGCCCAGCCCGGGTCACCGCCCAGCCCGGGTCACCGCCCAGCCCGG
>OBLW0100000861.1_pt1 | contig 26207 bp, 23 predicted proteins | sample 1520161 | NCBI WGS metagenome assembly OBLW01 (sample SAMEA3539309, study PRJEB22396) | soil metagenome | biome: tundra; feature: field; material: soil | place: USA | collected 2010-05 | depth 0.15 m | reverse complement strand
AAACTCCAAACGGGCCAACTGGCGGCCATTGAAATCCCATAGCTAGATCACCGCGCCCGTCGCAAACACCAGCGACTTACTTCAAACGACCCCGTCGAAAATCACCCCCTCCGGTGTTGCGCTTGCAAGTTTTATGCTGGTGCCACGTCGGCAGGAGTGATCTGAACGTTGTATCCAAATTTGCGAAGCTGCTTGGCCAGAGATCGGGCACGATAGATCAGAAGTTTTGGTTCGGATTCGATGCCTTGCTCGAGGTAGCGGATTCCTTCATGCAGAATCTTCCAGACCAGGCGGCATAGGCGATGTGCGATGGCCCAGACGGCGGATTGATAACCCAGGCGCGGCAGCAACCGCCGGAACACTGCCTGAAAGTGTGTGCCTTTGCTCCGGGCTGCAGCATTAGCGGCCTGGTTGAGCACACGGCGCATGTACTTGTTGCCTTTCGCCGAACGGCTGCTGGAGTTCTCTTCTGCGCTCTCCTGACTTCCGGGGCAGGTTCCAACCCAGGAAGTGAACTCGGCCGCGGAAGGAAACGTGCTGGCCGTGACCCCAACTTCGGCGATAATCTGTTGAGCTGAATCGATGCCGAGACCGGGTACTTCCGCCAGTCGGATCACAGTATCCTGATGTGGATTCATAGCCACCGCGATCAGACTATTCAGCTTTCCGATCTGTTCATCAAGCAACCGCAATCGCTCCAACTGCAGCGAGAGCATTTGCCGATGCATGGAATGCGGTCTACCGGTCAACGCTTCGACCAGCTGTTCTTCGCTGCATTTCAATCGATAGTCTCCCAGCAACGCCAGGTTCTTCGCATCGGTCTCGCCATTGGCCAGTGCATGCAGGATGCGAAGGCCGCTCGTCCCCAGCAAATCGGTGACGACTACTGACAGTTTGATACGCATCTCTTCCAGCAGGCACTCGATCTGACTCTGGAGCCGCATCCGATCGCGTACCAACTGCAGCTTCATTCGGGTCAGGTTGCGCCAGATGCGCTGCTCTCCATCCGGTACAAAACTGAGAATCAGTTCCTGTGCGATCAGCCTCCGCACCAGCCGCTCAGCGTCCTTGAAGTCATGCTTGCGCCCTCGCGGAGCACGATTGGAGAATGCCTGTGCCAGGTGCAAACGGAAGTGTGGCTCCAGCTCCAGCCACACCGATCTCCAGTATTGCGCCGTGGATTCCATCACCGCTTCCTCAACGCCCAACTGCTCCAGCCATGTTGATAAGCGGCACAAGTCACTCGGCATGGTGGTAAAGCGCCGCCGCTCCGGCTTCGAATCCGGCGTGCGCGCATCTATCACCACTACCATCAGAACCTTCTTGTGAACGTCGATTCCTGCTATCTTGCTGGCCATCGCCCCCTCCTGGCGTGAAAGCGGCAGGAAGCGTGCGCAAAGACATTAGACGCCGTCACGTGCTACCAAACCGCCCTTCAGGCGGATGGCGCGACACAGATTGGTTCAATCACGCATCCCGGGCCAAACTCTATCACGGCCTCAACTGCTCCAGGGTCGTTCCGGCCTTTGCCGTTCCACGCCAATTCAATCGTAAAGGATCGAGACTCTAAACGATTTTCATCCCTATGGGTGGGCCGCAAGGCCCATGTGTAACTCTATCGAAACTGCCCCGGTCGGGACAATTGTGCCCGGTCTCGCCTCAACCAACGGGGCAGTCCCGATAGGGACCTAACGTTTGTCAGGACCAATCCTACAGTCAATTGATGATTTGGAATGCCCCTCGATCAAACAGCGTCGATTCTTTTGCGCGGAACGTCCTCTTCTAAATCTTGAAGAATAGGCGTTCTAATACAGGGCCCAGTGTCAACACGGGAAGGTAGCTCAAAGCCGTCACAATGATCAGGAATGCCGTTAGCAACGCGCCAAACGTGACGGTATCGGTTCGCAGAGTTCCTCTGGATTGCGGCCGCTCCTTTTGCCGCGCGAGCAGGCCGGCAAAGATGAGGGCCGGGATGGCCAGGCCAAATCGTCCTGCCATCATGGCGATGGCCGTGGTGATGTTATAGAAGGGCGTATTGGCGTTGAGCGAGGCGAAGGCCTGACCATTGTTGGCAAAAGAGGAAGCGAAGCCGAAGAGGATCTCCGTGAGTCCATGCGGGCCGGTGTTGGTTGTAAGACCAGCGAGTCCCGCTTTGGTGGAGATGGCGATCGCGGTCAGAATGAGGATGGTGACCGGGCCGGTAAGCGCGTATAACACGATCATCTTGTTTTCGCGCGGACCGATCTGCTTGCCGAGGTATTCGGGCGTGCGACCGATCATGAGTCCGGACAGAAAGACGGCAATGGCAGCGGTCATGATCATGCTGAAGATCCCGGTGCCGAGACCGCCGAAGATTACCTCTCCGAGGAGGAGATTGGCTAACAGAACCAGACCGCCGAGCGAGGTAAAGCTGTCATCTGCCGCATTCGTCGAACCTGTAGCCGTGTTGGAGGTGACAACGCCGGCAAGTACCGTGCCTCCGATCCCGAATCGGACTTCCTTACCCTCCATGCTGCCACCGGACTGAAGCTGACCCTGCCGGAGGTCGACGCCATGTATGAGCGGGTTGCCGTGGTGCTCGCTGAGATGCAAGGCGACAAGCCCGCCGGTAAAGAGAAAGAGCATCACCCAGTAAAGAAGCCATCCCTGGCGTACATGCTGCACCATTCTCCCAAAGGTGTTCGTCAAGGCCGCCGGCAAGAGGATGATAGATAGCAATTCCAGGAAGTTCGTGAGCGGCGTGGGGTTCTCGTAAGGGTGCGCTCCGTTGGCGTTAAAGAAGCCACCGCCATTGGTGCCCAGATTCTTGATGATTTCCAGTGCAGCGACGGGTCCCTGCGGGATGACCTCAGCTGTTCCTTCAACCGTTTTGGCAACCACGTAATGGTGGAAATTCATGGGAACTCCCTGCCAAACAAGCAGCAACGACCCAACAAGCGCACCCGGCAGCAGAATCCAAAGCAGACTGCGGGTGAGATCGACCCAGAAGTTTCCCAGTGTTGCGCAGGATTCCCGCGCCAGCCCTCGTATGAAGGCAATGCCTACGGCCAGACCTGCGGCCCCAGCTAGAAAGTTCTGTGTGCAGAGGCCTACCATCTGGCTGAAATAGCTCATGGTGTTTTCGCCCGCATAGGCTTGCCAGGTCGTGGTGGTTGAGAAACTGATGGCGGTATTGAAAGACAGGTCCGGAGTGAGCGGCGTCGTATGATATTTCGGGAAGAACCAGGGAAGGAGGTGTTGGAACCGGAGGATAGAGTAAAGGAGGAGGGTACCGATGAGAGTAAAGATAACGAAGGATATCAAGTACTGTGCGGCATCCATTTCGGCCGTGGGATCGACTCCCGTGAGGCGATAGAGCCATCGTTCCACTGGAACGCATAATCGATCGAGCAAAGTTCTTCGCCGGTCAAAGACCCGGTGCATATAGCCGCCCAGAGGCCTGACGCAAACGGTGACGATCACCACAAACAGGAGGTACTGAACCGCACTATACACATTCATAGCAATACCGGCTCGCAAGTTTCCACCGGTGGCGAACCGAGCCTAGTATTTCACAAAATCTATAAGGGAACCGTTAGAGACGCGGGAATCCAATGCACGTTGATGCCGGGATGAATCCCGCGCTGGCCTCGTTATTGTTTCGTCCGTTTGCCCTGCCGTGCAGCAGGCCCCCAGTTCACGCAAAAGTTCCGATTTTTACATCAACCGAGGGGTCACGCTTTATGATGGCGACGAGGCAGCCGGGGGGGTAGATTAGTTATAGGGAGCCTTTGGTCGAGTTCCCGGTTCGTCAGGCTTGACCAGCACTCGAGTACGGAGCACTCTCCGTTATGAGATCGCTGATTCAATTCTTCACCGTTTTTGCTGTGCTGGTTCTTGCCCGGGATGGCTCGTTCTATGCCCAATCTCAGCAGGCGGGCAGCTGCGGCTGGAGCCACGGTCACAAGTTAGGCATCTGAGCCGAATGGGAGCTGCCGTACGCAAAGGGTTACAAGTGCTGAGCTCCTCACGGCTAAGCCTGGCACGGGGCTCTCCAAGCAGTTTGTGCCGATCTTAAAGCGCCTGAATGCTCCCCTCTAATGGGTGAACGATCCCTGTCTTGCCGCTTCGTGCCGCCCATTCCCGGCATTCTGCGGTGCGAGTGAGCGACCGCGCTTCAACTCATCCTTGGATGGTGAATTTAGTTTTCCTGCGGCTCAAGAATTAAAACTCAGCAAAACTGACCATGACTTCTCTGCTCGCGGCAATGGGTTGGCCCTTATTGGTCGCGGGCAGAAACCTGTATTGCCAGACGGCGGCCTCAGCTTTCTTATCCAATCCAAACCCTAGGCCTCGCACAACACGAACCTCTTTCGGCAAACCCTCTTCGCTCACCAGTACCGTGACTATGGCCACCTGCACATACGGATGTGTCGCAAACGGGTCAGCGAAATCCGCGTCAACCGTGTGGATTGGTATGGGCGGTGTGTACGACAAAGGGTTGTGATGCTTGTCCTCAAACTGCGATTCATCTGGAGGAGGCAAGTCTCTCTCGGTGATGAGGACCTGAGGAATGGCCTGGCTGCGGTTGGCGTGGAAGACAACCCGCACGTCGATCCAAACGGGCACAGGTATATCTCCCAGCTTGCCCGGCTCAAACGTAGAGTGGTTCACCGCCGCGATGGCAGCTTGATCGAATGCTTCGCCGTGCTTGTGCAGTACTTGAATGTGTGCAGGGATGCCGTTGGCGCCAATGACCATGGCCAGGACGGTCATGCCCTGAACTTCTTTAGCGGGCACGCCTTCAGGGTATGGCACATATACGGTGCTCAGCAGGCGAGGCGTGTTGACCTCGGGGCCCGCGTAATACACGCCATCCTTGTCAGACGCCTGATGAACCTGCCGACTCACGGATATTGCATCCTGCGCCCGAACGGCGATGGTTGTTAGCGCCAGTAGTGCCCATGCATATTTCGCTTGCCGCATTCGATTCTCCGATCTGTTCGCTTTAATTCCTTGGATCGCTTGGCTGCCTGCAGTGGCCGTTTCGCCCGTGTTGCTGAATGACTTGCCAAGTCATGGTTCATCTTCGGGTCGATCTCGGCAGACGCAATGACTAACCACCATGCTAGAGATGAATGGATAAAGATAAGATAAAGACAGCGGACAGCGAGACAAGCACGTGGTCCAGCCATTTTTAAATCGGCAGATACAAGAAATGCCGACCAAGCAATAACTGAAAGAGTAGATATTCACGACTTACTTATGTAAGGCTCACACGGTGCTTATAACTTTCTTCAAAACACACACTGATTCTTTATAGCCTCCACAGTAGCGTCTATGTAAGCCACCCCGCGCGAAGCCGGAGCGGATGCAGGTGGTTCGGGGAAAGCGCGCGTCATGAGGCGCAATGTTACTTAACCTTATCGAAAGCATTGCATTTTCTTTGCGGCTCCTTTACGCCGCTTCGCATAACAATTGGGATGAGGTAGGCGGAAGCGACAGGCTAGCCATACTTCAGTGAAAGCCAACGCATTTCAGCCCTGCGACGCAAGGCGTCGAGGAGGTCAGATACCGATGAAGAAGAACTTCAAAACTGCCATAACATTGGGAGTCACAATCTGTGGTCTTGTTGTACAGCTTGCGTGTCACGCCCAAAGCGCAACGTCAACCCCCGACAACGTCCCAACGCCACAGAGTGCAAGCGCGGCGACGCCCAACAACGACGCTGTCATGAAAGAGCTCGCAGAAATGAAGGCGCGGATTGCACAACTTGAAGCCGAACTGAAGGCAGGCGGCGATGCCAACGCGCTACGGACGGCAGAAGGGACCGCTGTGAGCGGCGGTTCGAGCAGCTCGGTGACGCCGATTGTGCCGGCCGCGGCTGTTACAACCCCGGCGGCGGCTCCCGCGCCTCCCGAGATCAATGCTCAGACCACCACCAAGGGTGAGCCATTCGAAGGCGACTGGACCTGGCTGAACAGCAACGGTCATGCCGTGGACAGTCCCATGAGCACCAAGTACTTCACGCCGGAATTCCGCGCCGATGCGAACTACATTCTCGACTATAACCATCCCCACGACGACACCATGGGCGGCGCTACAGAGAGCTTCCGTTCCGACGAGTGGCAGCTTGAGCAGATCAGCATCGGCGGCGACATCCGCATCAACAACGTGCGCGGGCGCATCCTGACCATGGACGGTTTATTCGCCACGACGACCCCGCGGAACGACGCCAGCCCTAGCCGTGGCCAATGGGATCTGTCCGGCGCGTACAAGTACGTCTCGGAGGCATGGGGCGGTTACCACTGGGATGTTGCCCATGGACTGAACGTTGATGCAGGCATTTTCGTCTCCTACATCGGCCTGTTTAGCTACTACAACTTCGACAATTGGACCTACCAACCTTCGTTCGTTTCGTCGAATACACCTTGGTTCTTCAACGGTCTACGCATCCAGTATTTTCCAACGAAGAAGCTGAAGATCGAGCCGTGGATCGTCAACGGCTGGCAGTCCTATGGACGCGCCAACGGCAAGCCTGGACTGGGTGGACAAATTCTCTGGCGCCCCAAGCCCTATCTGGACTTCGTCTTCAACAACTACGGTCTGGGAGAGGATGCTGTCGGCTTCCCCGGCCGCTCGCGTATACACGCCGACTACAGCGCGCAGGTCAAATACTACGACCAGCCCACGAAGTTCTTCGACAAGGCAGCATTTACCCTCACCGGCGATGCAGGGTGCGAATACGGCGGCGGACCTGCCTCCTTCGGCACCTCGGATGGCGCATTGAACCCCAAGGGCCAATCCCCGGAAATGGGCACTACCGACAGCTACAATGGCGGCGTGAATTGTCGCAATAGCAAGAACGGCAGGCCGAAGCAGGCCTTCTTGGGCTATATGGCCTACGACCGCATGTGGTTCAAGAAGGATCTCTACGCCATAACTCTCGGTGGCGGCGTAATGAACAATCCTGGCCGCTACCTCACTCTGCTGCCGCCCATCAACGGCGCAACAGCGACAACAGGAACCCCCTACTTTACCGAGAACGCGGGTGACCGCTCACAGATGCACGACGGAACCATCACCTTCGACTACATGCCCAGCCAGTTCATCACATTCACCTTGGAGGAAGGCTATCGCTACTCCGATGTGCCCTACTGGAGCGGTCGCGGAGGCATCACTCCTCCGGGCGGCAACAACGGCTCCCCGCAGTTTTATGCTTGCGCCAACGGCGTGAGCTCGGGTCAAGGCTATGGCACCGCTGGATTGGCCGCGGCCGAATCTGCCTGCTTTCTCGGGGGAAATGGGGGCACGTCAGCGACCTCGACCAGCGCCATCTGGTGGCCAGACCTGCGCAAAAACCAAACTAACACCACGCTTGCGATCAAGGTCAGGTTCTAGCTGTTCAGTCCAACGAGGCCGCGATAGGGAGATGTGGCGAGACACGCTAACTGAGCGGGCGGCACCGGGGTTATCGGCAGCTCCGGTGCTGCCTGAGAACACAGGTTGGCTCCTAATTGCGGCCATTTGTGCAGCAGCTAGCCGCTGCTAAGTGGCTGCTGTGCGTTTGAAATCCGGGAAACGCAAACAAAGGGGTGCAAGAAATCGAATGAAAAACATAAGATTTGGATTTGGCCTGATGCTGACGGTAATAGCCGCGTCTCTGGTCACCAGTGGCTGCAAGAGCGATAAGGTGAATGCGGACGCGGAGGCGCCGCCTCCCGCCAAGGTGGTTCAGGACTTCGATGCCAACTTGTTCTCTGTCGATCACCCGGAGAACTTTCCTCTGGCTGCCGCGATTGAACATCGAGCGCCGGCCAAACTGGCTGTTACCGGGACCGTGAATCCTGACATTGCCCGAACTGTCCCCGTGATCTCGCTTGCCTCTGGCCGCATCGTCGGTATCTATGCACGTCTGGGCGACGCCGTGAAGAAAGGTCAACTATTGCTGAAAGTTCGCAGCGACGATATCTCTGGAGGCTTTGCCAACTATCAGATGGCGGTGGCCGACGAGATTCTCGCGCGCACCCAATATGAGCGATCTCAAGACCTCTTCAAGCGCGGCGCGATTGCGCTCAACGACGTTCAAGTCGCGCAGGACACCGAAGACAAGGCCAAGGTGGCCATGGACACCGCTGCCGAACATCTGCGGCTGTTGGGCAGCAGCACAGATCATCCATCGGGGATCGTGGACATCACCGCCCCGGTCTCCGGCGTAATCACCGACCAGGAAGTGACCAATGCCGCAGGTGTGCAGAGCCTGGGCACGAGTCCCTTTACCATCTCCGATCTCTCAACTGTGTGGATCGTTTGCGATGTCTACGAGAACGATCTTCCCAGCGTTCACACCGGCGACCCCGCGGAGATCACTCTGAACGCATATCCGGGCACCGTGCTCAAGGGCAAAGTTAGCAATATCCTGGCGATACTCGATCCCAATCTCAGAACTGGCAAAGTCCGAATCGAGGTCGCGAATCCGGGCTTTATGCGGGTGGGCATGTTTGTGACCGCTACCTTCCTTGGTCAGAAGGATGAAGTGAATTCCGCCGTGCCCTCATCCGCCATTCTCCATCTGCATGACCGTGACTGGGTCTATGTGCCCACGTCCGATAAGAGATTCCGTAGAGTGGGGGTGGTCGGGGGAGACGCCTTGCCAAACGGGATGCAGGAGATCAAGTCGGGCATTCAGGCCGGGCAGCAGGTGGTGGCTAATCCGCTCGCGTTACAGAACAAAATCGACAACAAGTAACCGCTGAAAGGGAGCTAGGGGAAGACATCATGATACGCTTTCTTGTCGATTTTGCCCTGAACAATCGCGTCGTCGTGCTGGCGGTTGCGCTGTTATTGGCCGCCTGGGGGGCAATATCGTTTCATAATTTGCCGGTTGAAGCCTATCCAGACATTGCGGATAACTATGCGACGGTGATTACTCAGTGGCCTGGACAGGCGGCAGAGGAGGTGGAAAAGCAAGTTACAATTCCGGTGGAAATCCAGATGAACGGACTTCCGCATCTTTCGCACCTGCGTTCCGAATCGCTTTTCGGCCTGTCTTTCGTAATGCTGATCTTTGACGACCAGTCGGACAATGATTGGAACCGGCAGAAAGTGATGGAGCGACTTGCGGGGGTGAGTCTGCCGCCCGGCCTGCAACCACAATTGGGCACAGACTGGAGCACGGTGGGCCAGATTTATTGGTACACGATCCACAATACAAATCCGCAATACGATCTGATGGATTTGAAATCCATCCAGGACTGGACTCTCGAAAAGGAATTCAAGTCGGTCCCCAACGTTGTGGATGTATCGACCTTCGGTGGCACAACACGCGAATACCAGGTACGCGTCGATCCGGACAAACTCGTATCGTACGGTCTGAGCATTGGCCAGGTTGAGCAGCAGTTGACCAACAACAATATGAATGCCGGCGGAAGTTTTGTGGAAGAGGGTACGCAGCAGTTGAACGTTCGCTCCGTCGGCCTCTACACCACCGTGCAGGATATTGAGAATACCGTCCTAACGACAAAAAGCGGAACGGCGCTGAGAGTCAAAGACATAGCCGAAGTGCAGCAGGGCCCAAAAATTCTGCTGGGCGCCATGGCAAGAGCGGACCACAAGCCTGACGGAACCATCGTCGACAATCCCGCAGTCATCCAGGGCGTGGTCTTGCTGCGCAAAGGCGCCGACGCCGGACCCACGTTGGATGCTATCCATGCAAAGGTGAAAGAGCTTAACGACATCATCCTGCCGCCGGGCGTAAAGGTCGTTCCCATGCTCGACCGCGCCGACCTGCTCCACTACACGCTCCACACAGTGCTTCATAACATGGGCGAAGGAATGATCCTGGTGACGATCATCCTCTTTCTCTTTTTCGGCAATGTTCGTGGAGCTTTCATCGTTGCGCTCACCATACCGTTTGCCTTGCTCTTCGCATCCATATTTCTCGATCTGAGCAAGATACCGGCGAACCTGCTATCACTGGGCGCGCTGGATTTTGGAATGGTTGTGGATGGCGCCGTAGTGATGGTCGAGAACATCATGCGGCATTTGAGTCATGGCAGGAACGGCTCTCCTGAAACGGGACGCATTACGATGAGCCGGAAGACACCGGTAGAAATGATCCGTGACGCCTCTCACGAGGTCCAGCGCCCAGTGTTTTTCGCCATCGCCATCATTATCACCGCTTATCTGCCGATATTCACACTGCAACTGGTGGAAGGCAGACTCTTCAAGCCAATGGCCTGGACTGTCGCCTTTGCGCTTCTCGGCGCCATGACATTTTCCATCTTCATCGTGCCGGTATTAGCCGCGTTGCTCTTCCGCAGGGGTGTCAAGGAATGGCGCAACCCGGTCATGGAATTCCTGAAGAACAGCTATCGACACGGGCTTCAGTGGGCAATTCAGAATCGCTGGATCACTGTTGGCTGCGGTATCGCGGCCGTTGCTGTCAGCATGTTTCTGGCGTTCAGTGGGATCATCGGTTCGGAATTCTTGCCTCATCTCGACGAGGGTGCGATCTGGGCGCGCGGCTCGCTGGCCAACAGTACCAGCCTGACAGAAGGCAAGCGGTTTACGGATCAAGCGCGCCTCATCTTTGCATCGTTTCCTGAAGTCACTACTGTTGTATCGCAAGCGGGCCGGCCCGACGACGGGACCGACACGGGCGGCTTCGGCAATACGGAATACTTTGTCGATTTGAAACCAAAGGAAGGATGGCGGCCTGTCTTTCATCAGGACAAGGATGAGCTGATCGCCGCCATGAACCGTGAGGTCTCCAAGCTTCCAGGCGGTTTTTGGAATTTCTCGCAGCCCATCGAAGACAACGTGGACGAAACGATTAGCGGCGTCAAAGGCGGACTCGCAGTAAAGCTATTCGGGGATGATCTGAAAATCCTGGAGGATAAAGGGGAGGAGATTACCGCTGCGATGGCCGCCGTGCCTGGGGTCGAGGATCTTGGGCTCTTCCGGGATATGGGCCAGCCAAACCTCAACTTCATAGTCGATCGCCAGGCCGCCGCGCGCTTCGGCATCAACGCTTCCGACGTCCAAGACGCGATTGCGACAGCAGTCGGCGGCAATGCGGTGACTCAGTTGTTGCAGGGCGAAGCGACCTACGGCGTGGTAGTCCGGTATAAGGAAAAGTATCGCAATACCCAGGAGGCGATCCAAAACATCCGCCTTCTGTCTCCTTCGGGGGAGCGTGTGTCTCTCGCGCAACTTACGAAGGTTGAGGTTCGCGATGGCGCATACGATATCTTCCGGGAAGGAAACTCTCGCTACGTCGGTGTACGCTACGAAGTTCGAGGCAGAGATTTAGGAACTACGGTTAGAGAAGCTATGGACAAAGTGAACACGCAGGTTAAGCTGCCACGCGGCTATCGCCTCGATTGGGCGGGAGAATACGAAAGCGAGAAACGAGCTCAGGCCAGGCTGTTCCTTGTGGTTCCCTTCACGATCTTCCTGATCTTCGTCCTCCTCTATTTCATGTTCCGTTCGGTTAAGTGGGCATCGCTCATCATGGTGAATGTTGCCTTGGCGCCTTTTGGCGGCACGATGGCTCTTCTGCTAACTGGGACGTTTTTCAGCGTGTCCTCTGGGGTCGGTTTCTTGGCGCTCTTTGGGGTATCGGTCCAGACGGGTGTCATCATGCTTGAATACATCAACCAACTGCGGGCGCGAGGCTATACCGCAGAAGGCGCCGCTGTCGAGGGCGCTGTCTTGCGGCTTCGCCCAATCATGATGACGATGTTAGTGGCTACCTTGGGACTGCTTCCCGCCGCGATGTCACACGCTATCGGCTCTGACTCGCAGCGTCCGTTTGCCATCGTCATCGTCGGAGGACTGATGTTCGACCTCCTGATGAGCATCTTTCTTCTGCCGACGCTGTATGTCTGGGTCGCGCGAGAAGGGGACAAGCTCCCGAAACCGGAGGTGGTCCTTGAGAACTAAGATCGAAAGTATTTGCAGCCGTAGTATCGCAACTTGTGTCTTTGGCATTGCTTTGCTTGCAAGTACCGCGAGCGCGCAGCAGACGCTTACATGGGAACAGGTGAAGGCAAGGTTTGAGGTGGCTAACCCTACGCTGAAAGCGGATGAGGTCAACGTGCAGGAGATTAAAGCTGAGGAAATAACGGCGTTTCTACGCCCCAATCCACAGTTCACCTTCTCAACGGACGGCACTCAAATAGCTCGTCATCAAGGGGTCTGGCGCCCCTTGTCCGGCACTCAGTACCAACCTAACTTCAGCTATCTACACGAACGCCAGCGCAAGCGGGAGTTGCGGTTGGAGACCGCAAAGGAGGGGACGCAGATCGCAGGGTCTCAGCATGAGGATCTTGAACGCAATCTGATCTACGATCTGCGCACGGTCTTCATCCAGACGCTGCAAGCAAAGGCTGTCCTGGAACTCGCTCGGGCGGATCTTGATTATTACGACAAGATTATCGAGATCAGCCAAGCGCGCTTTAAAGATGGCGCCATCGGGCAGATTGATCTCGATCGTATTGAACTATTGCGCGTGCAGTACGAGACGGAGATTCAGACTGCAATCGTGAGCCTGCGCACCTCGAAGATCCAACTATTGCAGCTTTTGGATGATCGGACCCAGCTGGACAATTTCGATGTGAACGGTCCATTTGAATTCTCCGAAAAGTTGCAGCCACTGGAGACTTTCAGACAGATCGCTCTCGACAACAGGCCCGATTTGCGAGCGGCTCTTGAGTCCGCTCAACAGGCAGTGACCAACCATAAGCTTGCGAACGCCAACGGTTCGACCGATCCGACGTTCGGCGCCTGGTATACGTACAACCCCTCCTTCAACAACCCATACGACCAACAGACGCTTGGTCTCAATGTCAGTATCCCGCTTAGAATCTTCGACCGCAACCAAGGCGAAAAGAAGCGCACGCTTCTTGACATCGACCGCAACAACCAGTTGACGGACGCGGCGCGGGCACAGGTCTTCAGCGATGTTGATTCTGCGTATGAGGAGGTGCAGAGCAACATCGCGCTCCTGACGCCCTACCGCGACAAATACAAGGATCAGGCAACGCGAGTGCGCGACACAGTGACCTACTCATATCAGCGCGGCGCAGCCTCGCTGATGGACTTTCTAAATGCACAGAGCGACTACCGTGTCGTGCAGTTGGCGTACCTGCAACTGGTGGGAGCATACATGACAACCGCAAGTCAATTGAATCTTGCCGTAGGACGTGAAGAGATTCAATGAGAAGCGTGCCTGTTGTGAAGAGCGTCAGGCGTGTCGACTATCCGATTACCGATACGAAGAGGTCGAATCAATGAAGAGACATGAAGTTCGAGCTCGCATCGAGGAGGCAGGCATTCTTCCTTCTGTGCGTGTCACGTCACGGGAGATGGCGCGATTTGCGGCAGAGACTGTCTACTCGGCAGGAATCCCCGTCGTCGAGATCACGTTGACCACGCCTGGCGCGCTGGAGGTGATCGACGACCTGGCGAAGCGCTACCCGGATATGGCAGTGGGCGCCGGCACCGTGCTCGATGAGGAATCGGCGCGGCTATGCATCGACGCTGGCGCCAGGTTTTTGACCAGTCCCGGATTTGTTCCGGAGGTGGTGGCCTATGCAAACGAGGTAAATGTCGTGGTACTTCCGGGGGCTTTGACGCCGACCGAAATCATCGCAGCTTGGAAGGCCGGTTCGGATCTTGTCAAGATTTTTCCTACGGGTCATATAGGAGGCGTCCAATACGTGCGCGCACTTAAGGTCCCACTTCCGCAAATCCCGTTGATTGCTACAGGCGGCGTGAATCAGTTGACGGCGTTCGACTTTATTCAGGCCGGAGCAACTGCTATTGGCCTGGGGGGAGAATTGTTCCCCAAGGAGGCCCTGCACTTCCGTCAGCAAGATCGCATCCATGAGTTGGCGAGCAGGTTCCTTGGCTCGGTGAGGGACGCGCGGGCGTTGCGGGATACTTACTACTAGGGCAATGCCCCAATCGCGCATTCCGAAGCGGCGATTCCGCACCAAATAATAACTTCATTCCTACCATTCTCTTCATGCGCCCCTCACGTTTTCTCTTCAATACTTAAGCATTGGAGGTATTAAGCACATGAATCGCAACCTATTTGCAACATGCATTCTGTCACTCGCTTTCGTCGGTGTTGGAAACGCGCAGGGCGCGGCCTCTTCCCCAGAAACCGACGCCCAATACACTAAGGCGCAGTTGAAGCAGTTGGCTCTCAACGCGCATGAACCAGCGCAGTACACCGCTCTTGCAAACTACTTCGGCAAGCAACACGACAACTATCTGCAGAAGGCGGCAAAAGCAAAGAAGGAGTGGCTGCAGCTCAGCCAGAACGTCACGAGCCACGCGGCCAAGTCCCCGACGCCTGTAGACTGGGCACGGAATTATTACGAGTACTACATGTCCAAAGCCTCCAAGGCAGGCACCCTCGAAGCAAAGTACAGTCATCTGGCGTCGCCGGATGCCCTAGTAAACGCGCAATAAGGCGTCACAAATCTGCTATTTGACCGGGAAGAGGCCTCGTGGGCGATGGAGGATAGGGGGCCGGGTCAATCGATCCGCTCCCTCCTTCGATTACATATTATTGCGATGTATTCCTTATGTATTCTTCATGCATTTTCGTCTAGGCTTTAGCCAGCTTGCCGGGAATCCGAATTGAGCAAGATACGAGTCAAATGGCAAAGACAATTGTCTTGAGATGGACGCAACTGCCGCGAAGACTTCGGACTCTAGCACAATGCGTAGCAGCCAGTGCCGTTCTCGCTCTGCTGACCTATGGCGGGTTTGCGATTCAGATCAACCTACTGACAATCAGTCTCCTCTATCTGTTGATTGTCGTGGCCGCAGCGTCGCTCTTCGGCTTCTGGCAGGCGTCATTCACGTCGCTTGTGGCAGTGCTCTTGCTTGACTATTTCTTTGAGCCCCCACTTTTCAGTTTTGAAGTTGAGAACTCAGGGATATTCGTTGCGCTTGCAACGTTCGAGGCGACGGCGCTCGCGATCAGCAGATTGCACGGGCGAGAAATGCAGGTTGCAAGAGAGGCGGCCATCCATCGCGCAGGGATGGAGCAGTTGTATGAGTTGAGCCGCAACTCGCTTCTGCTGGATTTGCGCCAGCCGCCGGGACCGCAGCTTGCTGTTTTGATCCATCGGATATTTGACATTCGCGCGGTGGCCTTGTTCGACATGAGCCTGAGCCGCCAGGACAGGATGGGTGACTGGGACACTGGTGAGGAAGATCTGGCCAAAGAATGCTTCTTGCGCAATGCTTCACAGGATGACTCAAGTACTCAGACCTGGCAACGCGTCCTGCGAGCAGGACCAGGGCCCGTGGGCGCTTTGGTGGTGCGTGGGAAGCTCAGTTCTCTTGTGGTCGATGCGCTTGCATCTCTTGCTGCCATTGCGATTGACCGTCACCAGTGGTTCGACAAGGAAGAAAGAGCTGAGACTGCAAAGAAGGGTGAACAGTTGCGTGCGACGGTGATGGATGCACTGGCGCATGAGTTCAAGACGCCACTGACAGCGGTTCAGACTGCCAGTTCCGGCTTGCTTGAGCTTGGAGGATTGACGAAGTCCCAAAGCGACCTGGTGACGCTGATCGACGGAGAAGCAGTTCGACTAAACAGATTGTGCACACGGCTTCTGAAAACTTCTAAGCTCGATGCGAGACCGGTGGGTCTTGAGACAGCCGACGTGAATGTGCTTGATTTGGTGTCCGACGTATTGGCCGGCCATCCAGTCGAGTCGGCAAGGAACAGCATTCTGGTTGCGGTGGAGGATCCTTCGTTGACCGTGCGCGCGGATCGCGGACTGCTTGCAATGATTCTGGCGCAGTACATCGACAATGCGCGGAAGTATTCGACGGCAGGGACGCCGATTGAGATTGCCGCACGAGCGAGTCATACCGAGGTTCTCATTTCCGTACATAACTTCGGATCGACGATTCGGATCGAAGACCGGGAACGGATATTCGAGCGCTTCTATCGGTCGCCGGAGTTGAAAGATGCCGTTCCCGGTACTGGTATCGGGCTCTCCGTAGTGAGGAAGGCAGCTGAGGCTCATCATGGGCATGTGTGGGTCATAAGCGATGACAAGGAAGGAACGATATTCTTTCTTTCCCTTCCCATGGACGCAAGGAGGATGCTTTGAATACGGAGCAGTCGAATGCTGGGCAGGGCACGATCCTCGTGGTGGACGACGACAGTTCCACGCGGCGAGCATTGCGTGTGACATTGACTGGCATGGGCTTCACGGTTGTGGAAGCGGCCCGCGGCGAGGAGGCACTATCGCTGGCTCGCGTGACCTGGTTCGATGCGGTGCTGTTGGACGTGGATATGCCGGGGATGGGCGGAGTAGAAGCCTGCCGCTGCATCCGGCGTGCGGTTGCGCGCTTGCCTATCCTGATGCTGACAGTCATGGACAGCGAGGATGACAAGGTGCTGGCGCTGGATGCCGGGGCAGACGACTACATCACGAAGCCGTTTCAAGTGCGGGAGTTGACGGCGCGATTGCGCTCGGCAGTACGCAGAAGAAATGCTGAGGATACCTATCGGGACGCACCCATTCGCCATGGCCAACTCGAGTTGGACCCGGTGAAATACCGGGTGATGAAGAATGGACGCCCGATTCATCTGACTCCAAAGGAATTCGAGGTCTTGCATTACTTGATGATGCACGCTGGCGAGCCGATTCCACATTCCCGCCTGCTAAAGTCCGTGTGGGGGCCGGAGTATGGTAACGAGCTCGAGTACCTTCGAACGTATGTCCGCCAATTGCGCAAGAAAATCGAAGACGATCCGCTAAATCCGCAGTATTTGTTGACCGATGCTTACGTCGGCTACAGATTCAGCGAACAGGTGCCAGAGCCTTAGAACACCTGAGTGCAGGCCCCAAATGTTGCAGCGCCATAGCAATCTGATTTTGTTCAGACGATTGTCGAGCACGCTTTGCCGAAGTTGGACTGTCCGATCTTGATATGCCGTCACTGGTGTCTAACTGTTGGTAGTGTAGAGCCGGAGTTTTCGACCCACGTGAGGGTAGGACAATCACGAGAGTAGTAGCGCGATGGCGGCCTGGGTCCGGATCTTATAGAACGTCAGTTCCTCTCTTCTCGAAGTGCCCTTATGGTTTCCTTTTGAGAGGTTGCCGATAATAACCTATGTACATCCGTCTCAACCGGACCCGCAGGGTTCTTCCGGTGATTCTTGGTGTGGTCACGCTAGCAAGCGTCGGAGTGCTGCTCGCATGGGACGCCTTTCCGCGTCTATTTCCAGCCAGAGCTCATGACGTCCTCGCAGCATTTCCACTTGCCATGATCGCGTTCGCATAAATCGTCTATCAGAGCGCGCATCGGCTTGCGCGCATGGAATTCGTTAAGGCGATCATGCTTGCAGTTGCCTTTCTCTTTTGGGCTGCAAATCAACTATGGCCGGATCTGCGCCAGGCGACACTCTTCAACGACGTGCCATTGCGCTCTTCGTCCTCGATGTGTTCTTGGTCATGGTCGGCTGGCCAGCGACATCACCGGACGAGTCCTTTGCTGAAGCCTACGCTGAGTCACATCAGGAAAGGCAATCTTAAGCGAAGAGTTGTAAATTGTTCTCTTCCTCGCCCGCACATAAGGCTTCTCTTTCTCGGCAAGAGCACATGTTTTGTCCCATCCGACGGGCATCAGCGCCCTGTCGTAGCTTCTCGTCGGCCTGCCCGATTCAAGCCCGCAGATTCGGTAGGCAGGTTTCACCGCCTGTTGGAGTCTTTGCAGAGGTTCCAGAGCACCCGGACCATAAAGACCACGGCGAAGCCTACTGGAATGAGCAAGAACACGGCGGGGTCAATGGCGTGCATCACAGTAATCCCTATTCCCGCTTCCCAGCTTGCAAGGCGGGCGACTGTGGGGACGCCTGAAGCGGAACGCGTACACTCCAGCAGAAATCTATGCTTTAGGCTCAGCGGCTCGAACCATTTCCACGAGCACTTTCCGTGCCTCGTCCGAGTTTTGGACTTCGTGTAGGAAGTTGATGCGTGTCCCTTTCATGCCATCGTCGGTCTTCAGCCGAAGGTGAAATCCAAGCCGGTCGACCGCTGTCATTGTGGCCTCAGTCGCGTCGAGGCCAGCATGAACTCTAGCCAGCAGGATCATTGCGGGGACGTGATCCGAGTTCATGTGTCCGACAATCTTTGGAGCCGCGTCGGCCAGAGGATCAATCTTCGCGGACTGGTATTCCTCCGTGGTCACCCATCCCATGACCCCAAAGCCGCCGACATAGTAGATGTCCAGGGGTTGCAGGCGGTAAAAGCCAAAGTCTTTGAAGTCTACCCATGAGCGGCTATTCTCGTAGCGCGACAGATAGCGTTGGCGAGCATCGCCAACCTCATCCTCCGGTATGGGAAGGACATCACCAATAAGCGTTGCCCGCGCGGTGCCGAGCGGATCACCGTCGCCCCCTTGACACGCAAAGAGGCTCGCCCGATGGTCAGCTTGAATGTTCTGGGTATGCATAGCCATGTTGCTGATCAGAAAAATAGGCCGCCCGGCAGCATCGATCGCATAAGGCATGAGAGAACCGAACGGATATCCCGAGCGCTTTCGGGAGACGGTTGAGAAAGTCGCAATTGTGCAGAGGGAAACGAGAGTGCGGACGCGCTCGGCGTAGGTCGGCTCTGGAAGTTGCGGTATGCCGGACTCTGTGTATGCGTGCTTGCGAGAAGGATCCGTCTCTGCGGTAGACATTGGTCTTTTACTCCCTAAGACCATGGTACGGGGTTTCACTCAGGGGGGCTCAGATGGGGCGCGAAGAGTGGCGGGGCAAACTGGGGCTCGCTCCGGCTGGGCGGTGATTAGACCGGAATCAAGAATGTCGCAAGAGATCGATTCAAGAGCTGACTTGTTCCTGGCAACGTCGACTCTGGGCGGGCGTCCTCAACTGTGCCATAACGCATACCTTCTGGAACGGCTGAATCAGGTAGAAAAGGGTCTTGAGCCTATTGAGCATCTTCGGACAGGTGCGGAATCAGCAACATTGCATTGGTAATGTAGTGGGTCTCGCTCAGACGTTTCATACAACCACCATGAATGGATTGGCAATGTCAAAGTACCGATCTCGAAAGGACACACCAGATGACACCGCAAGATGAATCTCAACCTGAAGTCGGAGAAACAAGAAAGGAGAAGGAACTTTCGGCTTCTAAACTTCAGCTTCTACTGGCAGCGAGCATCGTCGACACATTGATCGAACGAAACGCAGGCCGCGCCGCCGCCGATGAGTTTTGGAATGACAACTCAATCGACTCGCTCAATGATGAAGGCGAATATCTGGATGCGGATCTTTCGGATCCAGACGAAGAAACTCTCCCCGAGATGAACGAAATCAACTGGAACATCTACCCATGCAACTAACCGACCTGAATCCCGCGGCTCTCGTGGTAATGGCCGTCTTCTCAGTGTGTTTTGCCGGCTTGGCTGTAGTGCTGCTTTTCGCCCCCCAGCGGGACTGCTTCTTCCTCCGCTGGCATCCGGAGACCAGGTTCATGGCCTTAATCTCCGCGCCATTCCTGATAATCCTGTGGCCGCTGGTCTTGTTGATCTGGTTAATGCGGTCTGGAATCATTCCGGACGATCCGGATTTCTTCGACGACTAGTGGCACGAAAATAGTCACTCTAACTGCCAGGACTAAGGCCATTTTCCTCGGGACAATCACGCAACACTCCATCTCAGCCACCGACGGTCGGTCGCACGGGTGCGGAGGTTACGGATTCTTCCGACTGAGCTCAAGACGACGACGGCTGTGCATCATCATGGCGGCCGAGTTGTTTTCAATCCTTCGGTGCGGTCAAAAAAAGAGTTGCTAAGGCAGTCTCGCCTTCGGGCGACCAAAGCGCAGTCAAACCTGTGACTAAATAACGTAGACGATCGCTAAATTGTCCCGTGCGCGATCCATACCGGGCACGCCAGCGGGGCTTGAGGACATGCGAGCAAGATGCTTAGCGCGCTCGATAACGAAAAACACAGCGAAAGCGATCTCGCCAGATGCCCCGGGATGCATTGCTGGGCCACGGATGGGATCAGGTTTCACAATCAAAGCCTAACACGAAGTGAGCACCGGCCTCTCCTGCGCCAATCTTGAAAAGCGAGGCCCGCAACCCGGTGCACCGCCGGTTATCGGTCGCAGACGAGCAACTATGAATGAAACAGCAATTTGCCTGATGGCCATCGCGGCGACGAGGCGCAATGGCTACGTTGAGGTCCCACCTTCGGGAGTCACTCCCGAGGTCTACGACGATCTCATTCTGTGCGGATACAGTATCGGGCGTTCAGAGAATCTGTGGAAAGGAGGGTGGTGCGTGTTCTCGCCGCGTGCTGTTCGCGCCGGACTCTATCGTGACTACACGCCGCAATCGATTTACACCCAGGTCGCCTCTCCTGACGTTCGCGTCCCGTCTCTCGACGAGATCGAGGACATCAATGAGGCCGAACTCCCCGAGGAAAGTCTTAACAGAATTCGCGAAAAATGGCGCATGGACTGAATCAACGAACCCGGCAAGGATTCCGTTGTTGTTCCTGATGACGTGCGAGGCCGATCCGGATGGTTATCGACGGATTATTTAGCGAACCGCCCGAAGGAAGGCATGGCGAGCGAATTCGCTCGCCATGCCTTCCTTGTTTTAGGCCTTGTTGAGCACCACGTAATCAACGATGCGAAGGTAACATCTCCGAGCACAGCCGGGACTCTCGAACAGTGTCTCCGCACTGCATTATGCAGCGCAGGCGGGATGAGTCTTGATGACCAGCGACAAACAACTTCACAAATTCTCTACAAGGAGTAGACATGAAAGCCTCGATGTTCCGCTTCATTTCCGTTTTTCTGTTCAGTACTGTTTTCCTCGCCGGGTGCGCCTCCCGCGGGTCGGAGTTCCTAGGCACCTGGATTAATACGAAGAACCCGAATGACTCCTTTGAGATCATGCGGAACGGCGATCAATACCTCATAGTCAGCAAGGACGGCTAGGACTTATCACTTCAAATAGGCATGCACGAGATCGATCAGATCCTCGGCCAGCTCCGGGGCAATCTGCTCCTTGGACCCAGCGGTGAGATGAAAACGGATGTGATCCTCCAGAACCTCACCCATCAGACCGTTGATGCCGCCCCGCACCGCAGCCGGCAACATGAGCTGGGCACCGCAGTCCTCGTCGGTCGTCAGCGCACGATCCACCGCGTCCAACTGCCCACGAAGTTTGCGTACATGCTGTTGCAACTTGATCTTTTCCCGCTCGTGCTGGGACATGCATCGCTCCGCGTGATAATTCTAATCGGAGTAAAGTATATACCCAGTGGGGGTATTGCAGCGTGCTTACCACGCGTTCGATCAAGGACGGGAGTTTCAATTTCCACAATCCCAACGCCGTAGGATTTGGCGCTTTGCGTCTCTTGAGGATATGCACAAGGATAGCCTGCTTTTGGGTGATCCACCTGGCTTTCTCCTCCTGTTTCCATGTCGAGCTTGTCCCAAACCAGCCCCGCGAGATTTTCAACCTTTGGCTTAGTGGGCTCCCTTCGCCAATTGTGCGCGTGCGGCCTGCAGGTTGTGCCTGGCCTCCTCCAGTTTGGGATCGAGGCGCAGCGCGGCTTCGAATTCAGGCGCGGCTTCCCGGAAGCGGCCGAGACGGGCCAGCATCGCACCAAGATTGCTGTGCATCGCCGCGTCGTCCTGCCGGAATTGCAACGACTCGCGCCAGTACGCGACCGCCTCTTCGAGGCTGCCCTTCTGAGCGCTCATGTAGCCCAGCACCCGCAACACCTCGCCCAGCATCTGCCGGGCTCCCGGGTCGTTCGGATTGTCGGCCAGCACTAGGCGGAATTCGGTCGCCGCCTGTTCCCAGCGCTGTTGTTTGACGAGCGCGTTGGCCAGGTTGAAACGCGCGTTGGCGTAGCGCGGATTCGCCTGGAGCGCTCGTTCGAAGAATCCGGCCGCGTCCTTCACGTTCCCGGCCGAATCCAGCGCCGTGCCGAGTGTGTTCAACGCCACCGGATGGTCCGGCTGCGCCGCGACCGCGCCGCGCAAATAACGGACGGCGTCCGCGTTGCGGCGGCGCGCAAGCATGAACACGCCGAGGTTGAACTGCGCCGTGAAATCCCCCGGATATTTCTCCAGGCGATGGAGCATGATGGCTTCCTGCAACTCCGCGCGCGAGTCCTGCGCACCGTGCGGCAGAACCTGTAGCGACAGGTGCGCCATCTCGTCGGTGGACTGGTTTCCGTGGCGCACGCGCTGCGCAGGCTGATTGGGATTTCGCACATTTGCGGCCGAATTGTCGTAATGGTAGCGCATCGATATCACGGTTCCCTTGGGCAGGAATACGGGTGCTGCGTAGTGATAGACGGCCTGCCAGCTCGGGTCCCAATCCTGAATGCGGATCAGCCACTGGCGGGTCCCGCCAGGTAACGTCGCATAGCCTTCCAACAGGTGGCCCAGGTAGTGCGCGTGCGGGTAGACCGCAAGCACGTCCATATCCACCGGCGTCACAAAGTCATCGCTCACCAGGAAGTCCGCGTTGCCTGGAGGGATATCCAGGGCGCCATCGTGCTCGATCGGGAGCATCATGGGAAATCTCGTGGGCGGGTCGCTGGTGAAGTACAACCCAATGGAAGGCTGAACCAGTTCAGGCTTACCCGTGGTCCGCATGTGGACATTCAGGAGCAGATCGGTGCCGGGGTCTGCGCGCCAGGCCATGCCGGCGGGCTCGGCCCAGGCAGTTTCGCCGGGTTTCCAAAACAGGAAATGGCTGTCTGAATCGGGATCGAAGGTGGCCGGCGCGGTGCTCATGTCCATCCCGGCGAAGCCGGCGAGGCCTTCTCCCGCACGCCCCGCCGAATGGGTGTGATCGATTTGCACATCGACGTACGCATTCGCGTGGTGCACGGCGCTGAGATTGCCCGGGCGAATCTCGATCGCTTTTACCCAGCGCGTGCCCGGCATATTCAGCGGCAGCACGAAGTTCCAGTATTGATCCGGCCCCTCGGCGGGCAGATGGTACGGGACGGCGGCCTTGATCACCAGGTCCGGCTTGCCCAGCTGCCAGCCGGGAACGAACTTTGGCAGCGGAGGAGCATCGCCCGGCGAACCGGCCGGAGCGCCTTGCCGTACCCACTCTTCGATGGTTCGGATCTGGTCGTCGGTGAGGCTCCGCTGCCCTTGAAATTCTCCGCAGCCTGCCTGGGGTAGCCAAGGCGGCATGTAGCGCCGCCTGGTGACCGAGACGATCTGCGGCCCACGTTTGCGGACATCGTTGTAAGTGAGAAGCGAGAAGGGTCCTGGCGCGCCTGGACGGTGGCACGTCGCGCACGACTGGTAAACGATGGGGGCGATGTGCTTGTAGAACGTAATGGGCTCGGCCGGTGCGGCGGCTGCTCCAGGCCGATTGGGCGGCAGACATGCCGCGGCCTCTTCGGCCTTCCTCTTTTCTTCATTAGTAGCAGGTGCCCTGAGCACCGAGTTCGCGGCTCCGGATTTGGCCTTTGATCGTTCCCAGATGAGGCATAGAAGTGCTACAACGAGCAGACATGTAACCAACAGAATGCCACTGGCGACAATGCCGCGGACGCTGCTGGCCAGTGATTTCAGAAAGTGCATTCAGCCCCGCTCTTGAATGGTGTTGCCGCGTCGTGCATTCAGACATCATAAGTGCTTGCTAGTCAGGATAGATAAAACATCCGACCGGATTGACATTTGGGATGGCAACCGGCCTCCCGCCCAGAACTGCATCCAGCGCTTGCCGGAGATACCGTTGCGTTGGCGCCGGCCGTCGCTTGCCGAAATCAACATACCAGTCGTCGATGCGGCCGAGATAAACCAACTTGCCTCCCCGTTCCAGTACCGCGACCTCAGGGGTGACAGTTGCCCCGACTTTGTGCACCAAATCATGCGCGGGATCTGGAATCAGCGGAAAGTGGAGACCAAACTCACGGGCATGCCTCCGGATTGCCGGGATCGAAACCGTTGGATCGGTGTAGACAGCATAGAAGGCAATTTTCCGAACCTCATAGTCGGCGACGATCCGATTGATCTCGGGAACATAGCTATTCGTGATCGGGCAATCGTTCGTGATGAAGAACAGCACTGCCGCTTTCCTGTCCTGGCCAAAGAGATTGAGCCGATGTCCGTCGGTATCTCTTACCGGTGCAATCGAAGAAGGTGTTTGGGAAGCGCCGGGGGGCAGCGTCAGCGCGAGAATCGCGAGAATCATGAGAGCAGAGGACTCCAGGCGAGGCATGGGGGAGGGAACCTCCCCATAAGGTTAACACAGGAATTGCGTTTTCCACTGCACGTACTCAGCGAATGCTCCTGCTCTCGCCGGCTATTCCATCGTTGACTCGACGATAGACCAACTCAGCGTCGTAACGTCATCCTCCATCGAAAGGCGCATTACCACTTGCTCGACCGCCTCATTGTTGCGGCCCGCTGTTGTCAACTCCGCCCGCAGGTGAGTTTCATCGCTGTTATCGTCCTGTTCTCCGTGGATAGAAGTAAGGGTAACGGGTAAGCTGCTGATGCTGGACAGGAGCAACGAGCGGATGTGAGCAGCAACGGAGAGGCGGCAGGCAAGCCGAACCTCGTAGCGCGTCTCGGCAGGGGTCGCTTCGGGCAGCACCGGGTGGAGGCGGTAGGCGAGGGGCCGCAGAACCATGTTGGTGAATAGAACCGTGGCCGCCAGCACCAGCGCCAGGTTCAGCGCGCCCAATCCGCAAAGTGCCCCGATGTCGGCCGAGCACCAGACCGTGGCGGCGGTATTCAACCCGCGCGCATTTGCGCCGTCTTTGAAGATGACGCCTGCACCGAGGAATCCGACGCCGGATACGACATAGGAGACGATGCGTCCCTGCGCAGACGGGTCAAGGCCGATGAGATGGCCGCACATGACAAATGCGGCGGCTCCGGCAGACACCAGCGCATTGGTGCGGGTACCCGCCATGCGCTGACATCACTGCCGTTCCAGCCCCACTGTTGCGCCCATGAAGAGGGCTGACACCAAGTGTAGGCTGAATTGAATCGTGCTGATTCCGATCATGTCCATCACCACCTGCTGGTCTGCAAAGGCCCGCCATGCGCAAATGTGCGTGTCAAACGTATCAGAGTCAGCTTTATCTGAAATTAAAGGCAGTTGGAGCCAGTAACCGGAAACTGACCCCTCGTGTTCAGCTCGAACTACATATCCACATGCAAACGGAATCCGGGAATAATCACTGGGCCGCGATCGCGGTTGTAAGCCGGGTCGCGGACGTATTGCACATCCGGCGCTATATACACGCCCCGCCAGAGGTGCGCCGTGTAATAGGTTTCCAGGATATTCTCCCGTCCATAGCTCAAAGCTCCATCGCCGACGATGAAGCCCAAGCCGCCATCGGCAAGGTAGTTCTGGTGGGCCCGAGAGATGGCGTTGGAGGAGAAAGCCACTCCTGCCCGGTCCTTGCCGCGGCGCCACATATCTCCGTTCGCGCCGGCGCCCCCCGATACCGTACTGTCGATCTCGGTGTAGGCAAACCACTCGGTCTTGCCGTCATTCCAACCGTAGCGTGCATACGCCGTCAAATTGGGGGTCAGTGCCTGCTCCATGTTGACTCCAAACCCGTACTTGACTGTAGTCTTCCACGGGTGCGCAGTGATGTCAGGCGTTGTTGTCTGGCCGGACAGATAAGCCGCTACTGCATCCTTATAGACACCCATATTGGCATGATTCACGAAGCTGAGAAGGCGAACGGTTCCCTCTTTCTTGGGTAGAAATCCCCGCCGCCACTCGTATTCGACATTCTCGGAGTGCGCTTTGCGAAGGTTCCATTCCATATCGATGCCATTGGCGACAATCGGCATCAGTGACTCGGAAAAGCGCATCTCCCAGGTGCGGTCCTGGTACTCCGCCAGCGCGCCCCAAGTGTAGCCGCGCGTATCGGCCGAATAGTCATAAGCGCCGTAGACCAGTTCATAAACTGCAGGTGGCTGTCACTGCCGACCGAGTTTAGATCGAAGAAGTCCGCGGTTCCATACTTGCCGGCCCGCAGTTCCAGCCGCCGAACTGGAACTTCCGAAAACGTGGGCAACGGTCCCCGCTCCGCTTCCACGCGTTCCTTGCTTAGCGCGAACACCTTGTGCCGCCCACTGAGACTCATTCTTGTTCTCTATTCTCGATTCTTTCACTCACGCCGCGATCTGCTCTTGGAAAACCTGGCACTGCGG
>OBLW0100000858.1_pt1 | contig 26275 bp, 17 predicted proteins | sample 1520161 | NCBI WGS metagenome assembly OBLW01 (sample SAMEA3539309, study PRJEB22396) | soil metagenome | biome: tundra; feature: field; material: soil | place: USA | collected 2010-05 | depth 0.15 m | reverse complement strand
AATCACTGGACGCACCACTTCGCGATTCAAGATGTCGGACTGAAACTGCATCAGCAGGTCATTGGTCACCATACCGCCGTCCACGCGCAACGATTCCAACGAAATTCCAGAATCCTTTTCCATCGCTTCAACGACTTCGCGGCTCTGAAACGCCGTGGCTTCCAGCACCGCCCGCGCCAGATGACCTTTATTCGCAAAGCGTGTGAGTCCCGCAATCACTCCGCGCGCACTCTCCTTCCAATAGGGCGCATACAAACCCGAAAACGCAGGAACGAAATAGACGCCACCGTTGTCCTCGACACTGCGCGCCAACGCCTCCACATCTGAACTTTTCTCCAGCATCCCCAGGTTGTCTCGCAACCATTGCACCAGGGCCCCGGTGATCGCGATGCTCCCCTCCAGCGCATACCGCGCGGGTTGGTCACCCAGCTGGTATGCAACCGTAGTCAGGAGCCCGAACTTGGATGGCACCATGCGTTCGCCCGTGTTCATCAGCAAAAAGCACCCGGTGCCGTAGGTGTTCTTTACCTCGCCTGGTTGAAAGCAGGTTTGTCCGACCAGCGCCGCCTGCTGATCCCCGAGAATGCCCGCGATAGGCACCCCTAAAATTGCCGGCAACGCCGCAACTCCGTAGACCTCACTACTCGATCGAACCCGCGGGAGCATCGCGCGAGGAACCTCGAACGCCGCGAGCATCTCGGCATCCCAGTCCAGGGTTCTTAGATTAAGTAACTGGGTCCGGCTCGCATTGGTTACATCGGTAACGTGTTGTCCGCCGTTTGGGCCCCCGGTAAGATTCCACACCAAAAATGTATCGATGTTCCCGAAAAGCAGTTCCCCGGCCGCCGCTCGTTCCGAGGCGCCCGAGACATTGCGCAAGATCCACCGCAACTTCAATCCGCTAAAATATGCGCTCAGCGGCAATCCGGTCTGCGCTCGGAAACGATTCTGCCCGCCGCTGCCCGCGAAGTACGCGACATCCTCAGCGACCCGGGTATCTTGCCACACCAGAGCATTCCCCACCGGCTGACCGGTCTGGCGATCCCACACAACAGTCGTTTCGCGCTGGTTGGTAATTCCAATGGCCGCAAGATCCGACGCCTGCAACCCGCGTTTTTCCAACCCCTCGCCAATCACCTCATAAGTTCGCCGCAGGATTTCTAGCGCGTCATGTTCGACCCATCCCGGTCGCGGGAAAATCTGTTCGTGCTCTTTCTGCGCTACGGAAACAATGCGTGCCGAGCGATCGAACACCATGAATCGCGTGCTCGTCGTGCCTTGATCGATAGCTCCGATGTACGCCTTCAACTCGTGCTCCTAAGGTTCGTAAACCTGTCTAAACGATGCGGTTGTGGTCTCCAACGGCCATCGTTAAGGGCCTGCACCATCGCTTGCGCCACACGGAATGTACGCGATTTCGCCAGTTCCTGCATCTAATAAAGGGGATAAGAGAAAGGATATTAAATGAAGAGCATATTTCGATCCGAGCGGGCGGTGCTGGGTTTTCTGGCGTCCGCCATACTGCTGCTGATCTCCGCTGGCACCGCACAGGCAGCAGCGAATGTCGCCACCGTTACGGTCACGGTGGTGGGAAAAAAGCAGGCTCCTCCTGCTATCAAGAAGGAAGATCTGGAGCTGTTTCAAGGTAAGGAGCGCCAGCAAATCGCTGATTGGAGGCGCGGAGAGACGCTTTTCCTGGCCATCTTAATTGACGATTCGCTGGATCAGGAGGTCGCGAGCCAGTGGAGGGATCTGAAAGCGTTTATCGACGCCCAACCGCCAACCACCTCCATCGCCGTCGCCTACTCCCGCAACGGTTCGGCCGAAGTCGCGCAGGATTTCACGAGCGACCACGCTCTCGCCGCCAAGGCGCTTCGCATACCGCTGGGTACCGGCGGCAGCTATAGTAGCCCGTATCTTTCGGTTCAGGATTGGATTAAGCGTTGGCCCGACCATGGTGGTGATCGGCGCTCGATCCTCATGATCTCCTCAGGCATTGATTTCTTCCGCGGCGGATTCGATCCGGTCGATCCAGACCTGGATTCCACCGTTTCGCAAGCGCAAAAGAAAAATATCAATATCTGGACGATTTATTATCCTGATGCCGGACACGTGGGCCGCCGCTTCTTCCGCGTTTTCAATTCGCAGTCGAATCTAAGCCGTCTGTCGGAAGAAACCGGCGCAGAATCGTATTATCTTGGCGGAGGAGTGCCGGTCAATCTAAAACCCTACTTCGACGAAATCCAAGATCACCTCGAAAACCAATACTTGCTCTCGTTCGCCGGTAACGGCGGAAAGAAGGGCAAATTCGAACGAATCCGCCTCAGCACCGAAACGCCCAACGTCGAGTTTATACTGCCATCCGCCGTCTTTATTCCTCCTCAGTGAGGCCGGGACTCGCAACGTCCGGTAAGCCCTGTTGACGCAGAAAACGCGGGTCCCATGGCCCGCGTTTGTTTTTGGATGGCCACAATCTTGAACCCGAGCCAGAATCGCGGGCGAGGATGGAATTGCTCCCGGGTCGTAGCGATCAGTCGTCCGAGCCCGTTAACGAGACCGCTCGCGTCGATTCCCGAATTACGAGTTCCGGATTCATTTTGTGGCTGACAATGTTCCACTCCCGCTTCTCCAGCGACGCGTTAATCCCTTCCATCACGATATTCACCGCTAACTCACCCATGGCCTCCATCGGCTGCCGCACCGTGGTAAGCGAGGGCGCGGACATGGAAGAAAGCGCGACATCATCGAATCCCGTGACCGAACACTGTTCCGGCACCTTTATGCCCGCTTTCGTTAAAGCGCGAATCGCACCGAGCGCCGTCAAGTCGTCGAACGCCATCATCGCGGTGAATCGTTTTTTGCGCTGCAGCAATTCATCCGCGAATCGAAGTCCGCTTTCGAAACTCGACGTGGGGTCCAGCGATTCCGGCAATTGTTGAACCAGCGCCGGATCGATCTCCAGTCCCGCGCTTTGCGCGAACTTTTGTATCCCGCGCCACCGCGGCCCACTATCGATCAGCATCTTAGGGCCGCGGATAAATGCAATCTTTCGATGCCCCAGCTTGTACAAATGCTCCAGCGCCAATCGGGCTCCCGCTTCGTTGTCCACCATCACGGAACTGATGGTGTCACCCGGCAATTCCCAGCCAATGGTAGCGGCCGGTATGTTGCGCTTGCTGAGATCCCCAAGCAGCTGAATATCAACGAACAGCCAGTTGGCGACCACAATCAACGCTTCCACATGCCGTTCCAGCAGCATCTCCAGATACCGTTCGAAGCGATTCCGCTGATTGTGGGCATCCGCAAAAATCGGCACATAAGAGGCCTGGTACAGAGTATTTTCAATTCCGCGCATGACCAGAGTACAAAAAGGATCGGTAATATCGAAGAACATCACCCCTACGCTGTGGGTTCGCTTGCTTCGCAAAAATCGCGCCATCGCATTCGGTCGGTAACCCAGCTTGCGCGCCACTTCTTCAATGCGCTTTTTGGTTGCCGGAGCGATGTACCGAGCTAGCGGCGCGTTGTTCAATACGATGGATACCGTGGCCGGCGAGAACCCACTCTGGGTGGCCACGTCACGCATGGTCACAGCCGCATTCTTACCGCTGGGCCGTTTCACTGGTAGGTTGACCTCCGCGGGCAGTATCATCCTGCTAGATTCACCCAATTTGCAATGCCCCCCGCATCCCGAAGCTCCTATTCAGCGGGCACCTCAAACGACAGCGGTTCTTGAAACCATTTCGTCTTCCAAACCCCGAAAGCGATCCCCGCAATCATCCAGATGCTGCCAGCAATCATTGCTGGCCTGCTCAGACTCAGCCACAAAGCAAGGCAGATGAAAAATCCGACCACTGGAGGAATGAAATTCCACAATTTCTTCTCCCTAGCTCGCACGAAATACCGCAGCAATGCCGCGGCATTCACACCCATGAACGCAATCAGCGCGCCAAAGTTCAGCATCTCAGCTCCAAGCCCAAAAGAAAGGAAAAACGCCCCAATCAGCACGATGCCACCGACGAAGAACACATTGTTGCGCGGCACCCTACTGTGGGGGTCGATTGCGCCGAAGAACGACTTTGGCAAGGCATTGCTGCGTCCCATTCCGTATAGCAAACGGGCCGCCCCGAGCTGCGCTCCCATACCCGAACCAAAATTGGCCAGCAGAAGCGTGAAGCCAACCACCGTGAACAGTGGTTTCCAAGCCCGTCCCGCCACCCAAACGTAAGCCGTGTCCACGTCCGGAAAATGCTGCGACGCTGGCCAGATCAATTGCGCCACATACACTTCAATGGCCGAGAGAAACCCAATCACCACGCAGGTCAAAACCGTGGCCAAGAGAATATTCCGCCGAGGGTCTTCCGCCTCTTCGGAAAGCGTCGAAATACCGTCGAATCCGATATAAGTGAGTACCGCGATGGAAGTGCATCCGAAAAGCGCTTTGTAGCTGAAGGTCTGCGGATCATAGAATGGCCGCGTAAAGAACCCGGGCTCAACGTGAGGGTGACCCAAAATGTAGCGCGCCGCGGCCACGAAGATCACCGCGATCACCGCTCCCATTCCGATGGCCATCCCCGCGTTGATACGCGCCGAAGTCTTCACTCCGCGGATATTCAGCAGCGTGAACACCGTCGCGAAAAATATCTTCCAGCCCCATACCGGAACATGCGGCGCAAAGTCATGGGCCTGCTGCGCGCACCAAATCGTGCAGATCAGCGGGTTCAGCATGTAGTCCATCACCATGCTCCACCCGGTCACATACCCGAGCCCCGGATGAATCTCCTGCGCCACGTAGGTGAACGCCGACCCGGCGCTGGGGTATGCCCGCGCCATTCTTCCGTAGCTGATCCCGGTGAATAACATCGCCACCATGGCGATCAGGATCGCGGTGACCACGTGGCCGCGTCCACGCTCGCTAAGCACCCCGAATACCGACATCGGCGCCACCGGCTGAATCACAATCACGCCATATAAGATCAAATCCCACAGCGTGAGTGTTCTCCGCAGGCCCGGCGCGGAATTTGTCACTACCGCCGCTTCACTGACCAATCGAGCTCCTTCTGGATCGCAACCCACCAGTTCGCGTCGCGCGCGGTCCCGAATCGCCTCGCCTGGTCTTTAAGCCTCGCGACCTAGGCACCATCTGGAGCTCCGACATCGGCAACCCGCGGCTAGGGTGAGTTCGCAACAAACGGCCCTCCTTCCATCTCATTGAATCGTTTTAATGCTGAATTGTCTTTGAATCCTTTTCTCCGCGCAACAGGATTCTTCCTGGCGCTCCGCTACGATGGCTCCGTGCCATACTGGTCGCGCCCATGTTCCGCTTCAGCCAGCTTTGTGAATCTGTCGCAGCCACCACCAAGAAAACCGAAAAAATCCGCTTGGTCGCCGATTATCTTCGCTCCGCTTCCCCGGAAGACGCCCCGCTAGCGGCACTCTACCTTTGCGGCCGCGTCTTTCCCCGTCGTGAAGAGCGCGTCCTCTCGGTGGGCTTCTCGATCCTGCTCGCAGCGGTCGCCGCGATTGTCAAAAAGAATCCCCGCGAACTAGCACCCACCCTGCGTCACCACGGTGACATCGGCGCCGGCGCTGAAGAAATCCTGCAAGCCCAACAAACCCCGTCACCGCTGGTCCTCGCCGACATCGCGGCCATTTACGACGCCCTGGCCCGCCTGCGCGGCCCCGCCGCAAAACAATCTCTATTCGAACAAACTCTGGCCCGGCTTTCCGCTCTCGAAGCCAAATACTTCATCAAGCTGTGCACCGGCGAGCTCCGCATCGGCCTAAAAGAAAGCCTGGTCGAAGAAGCCCTGGCCCGGTGCTATCACCAACTGCTCGTCTCGGTCCAGCGCGCCAACATGCTAATCGGCGATATCAGCGAAACTCTCCGGCAAGCCGCCGCCGGGCGACTGGCCGAGATCCAACTGCAGCTGTTCCGCCCCATTTCCGTAATGCTAGCCAGTCCCGTCGATACGGTCGCAGACCTAATCGCCACCTTCCCCACAGGTGCCCTGGTAGAAGAAAAGTTCGACGGTATCCGCGCGCAAGTCCACAAGCGCGGCGCCCAAGTAGAAATCTTCTCCCGCACCCTTGATCGCGTAACCGAATTCCCCGAACTCCTCCCACCCATCCGCAAGGTTCCCGCCGATTTTATTCTCGACGGTGAAATCATCGGCTGGCGCAACGGCCGAGCCATCCCATTCACCGAACTCCAGCAGCGCCTGGGCCGCAAACAAATCGACCTGTTCACCACTACGCTTATCCCGGCAAGCTTCGTCGCCTTCGACCTGCTTTTTCTAAACGGCGACACGCTCCTCGACTTCCAACTAGCCGAGCGCCGCCTGAAACTGGTCGACCTGCTCACCTCCTACGAACAACCCGAGGTGCAGTTCACCCGCGCGGAACTTTGCACCACCGCCCAAGAAATCGAAGCCGCCTTCCAAGCCGCTCTTGCGAATGGTAACGAAGGCCTGATCGCAAAAGCTCCGCAATCGCCATACGTCCCAGGCCGCCGCGGACGATTCTGGATCAAGCTAAAACGCCCACTAGCCACCCTCGATGTAGTCGTTACCGCCGCCGAATACGGCCACGGCAAGCGCCGCGGCCTGCTCTCCGACTACACCTTTGCCGTCCGTGACGAGCGCCGCCTGGTTAACATTGGCAAAGCCTACTCGGGCGTAACCGATGCGGAAATCCGCCAGCTAACCGACTATTTCCTGGCCCACACCATCGAAGACCACGGCCAGGTCCGCAGCGTCGATCCGCAAATCATCCTGGAAGTTGCGTTCAACAACATCCAGCGTTCGAATCGCCACAACAGCGGATTTGCCTTGAGATTTCCTCGCATCGTCCGCCTCCGTCGAGATAAACCCGTCGCCGAAATAGACACCCTCGATCGCGTTCGCGAGATTTTCGCGAGCCAACATCGGCACGACCAGCGCGAACCATAGACAGCTTGCGAATCAGAAAGATGGTCGTAAGTCCCGATACAGCAAAATCCCCTGTCCAGGTGTACAGGTCAGACAATCCATTAGGACGGTATCTTTTAGTGAAAACAATCCTTTAATACGGCTAATACGGCGCAACGTCACGACCAGATTTAGAGTCTAATGAAGTGCGAGGGCCCGGTCCCGACCCGAGGTCAACAAAAGTTTATGGGCAAGGGCTCACTCACGACCGAGCGCAACAGCGCGACCCCTATCTTGTCGCACGCGTCAGGCTTTGTGGTCGTGTTTTTTCTCTCCATGTGGTTGCGCGCCGTTCCCCTGCAATCCGATCCCATGCTCCAGGGGTATCTACAGATCACCACCGGCTTGCTCGCTTTGGTCTTCGCCGCCGTAACTCTGGTTCGCTTTCAAGGCACCCAGGATCGCATCTCCCTGATCTTGGGATCCGGCTTCCTGCTCTCTGGCACCCTGCTCACGGCATCGAGCCTGCTATTCTTTCAGTTTGTTCAGGAAGCTACTTTGCACCTGCGCTGGGCCCCGGTTTCCTGGTGGGCCGGACGCATTGTCCTCGGCTTACTTCTAGTCGTCGCCCTGCTGGTCGAACATTTCCTCCCGCGCTCCCGACGACCACGCCTGGAGATCGCAGGTGCCTTGCTGACCGTCGTCGGCCTCACCTACATGATCACCGCAGCCTTGCGCCGCCTTCCTCCGGATTCCTCTCCGCACCCGCTCGCCTTCATCCCCAATCCCCAGCAGCTCCTACCCGCAGCCATTTTTCTGATCTCGCTCGTCTGGTTCCGCCGCCGTCTGCAAATCGAAGACTCCGCCTTCGACCGCGCCATCTACTCTGCCGCGTGGATGAACGTAGCCGCACAGCTAGCCGCATCGCAATCGGTGCGCTTTCTCGATTCGCCTTTTGTCCTGGCCCAAGCCCTAACCGTAACCAGTTACGCCGTAGCTCTAGGCGGCGCCTTGCTGGACAATGCCCGCCTCTTTGAACAAGTCCAGCATCTGGCCGTCTGCGACCCGCTGACCGGCTTGGCCAACTACCGCCGCCTCCTCGACGTCCTCGAAAGCGAAACCGAGCGCACCAACCGCAACAGCCGCCCCTTCGCCGTCCTACTTCTCGACCTCGACGGCCTGAAAAAAATCAACGACACCTACGGCCACCTGGTCGGCAGCCGCGCCCTCTGCCGCCTAGCCGACACCCTGCGCATCCACTGCCGCGCCATAGACACCGCCGCCCGCTACGGCGGCGACGAATTCGCCTTGGTGCTGCCCGAATCCCAGGAAGTCGAAGCCCAACTGGTAGCCGGACGCATCCGCGATGTCCTTAGCGCCGACACCGAGACGCCCCCGCTCTCAGCCAGCATCGGAATCTCGATTTACAACGGAGATGGAGAACGAATCGAAAAGCTACTCTCAGAAGCCGACCAGCACCTCTACGCCGAAAAAGCCCGCCGCGCCAAGCCGCCCGCCAGCACCACCCCAAACCCCCAACGACGCGCCCAAAAAGCCTAGCCCCCATCTACGGAGTGGATTCGACGATCGTGCTGTTTTGCCGCGCGATCGCAGCAACACGCGTGGCCATGCGGACACGCCATGGACTTGCGTTATGGTGATCGAGTAGAATGACACCATTGGACAGTGGTGACAATGAAACCGCATCCGCAAGCGCTCCTCTCGCTAGGCCTCAACGCTTACGAAGCTGCGACCTACGTGGCATTGCTGAGCCGTCCGCAACTGCGTCCGCCCGAAGTCTCTCGACTGGCCAGGATTCCTCGCCAGCGGGTCTACGACGTGCTCGATTCACTGGTTTCTAAGGGTTTGTGCATAGCGCGGGATGGCCATGCCGCCTCGAAGAGCTATTCCGCGATCGATCCCAAGATCGCTCTGGATCTCCTCGCCAAGGAGCGGGCCGCGGCCCTCGAGATTCAGAAACGCGAGACTCAGGACATCGCCGCCCGGGTGGCGGCCGAACTGTTGCCACTTTTCACCTCCGGCCGCGGCAAGACCGATCCGTTAGCGTACGTCGAGGTGCTCGCCGGTCCGACACGCATCGCACATCGAGCGTTGGAGCTAGCTCAGGCTGCAAAAAAGAGCGTCAACTCGTGTATCAAGCGGCCCATGATTCTTTCGAAGGAGCAGAACGAGACGTTTTTGAAAGCGCCCCTTGGCCGAGGTCTGAAGTACCGCGCGCTGTGCGACCCAGGCGCCCTGGAGGACGCGGAACTGCGAAGTTGGATTCGGGAGTATTGCCAGTGGGGGTTGGAGATTCGCGTGGCTCCGGAACTACCCCTAAAAATGCAGGCGTTCGATGACCAGGCCGTACTCATCTCCATGCAGGATCCCGCCGCCGGCCAACCCAGCTTCACCGCCGTGGCCATTCACAACCGCGAACTGGTGGCCATGCTCAACCTGGCATTCGAGCGTCTCTGGGACGGCGCGCGGCGGTTCGATGCGAAAACTCGGAGAAAGGAGCAACACTAGTCATGTCTCGATCAGCAACGCAGCGCACGATTCCCCCGGGAATGGAAATTCACTGCGGCTATGAGCCGGGGCTCATCGGGCGGGTGGGCGAACTACATGGGCGCTACTACGCGGCAGCGTGGGGGGTTGGAGCCGGGTTCGAGATGATGATGACGCGGGAGTTCTGCGATTTCGTCGAGCACTATGACTCTGAGAACGATCTCCTGTTATCTGTATACGTTGACGGTGAGCTCGCTGGTTCCATCTCGATTCTAGGGAATCGTGGACCGCAGGGGGCGCAACTCCGGTTCTTCCTGGTGGACCCGCGATACCAAGGACGGGGCGCTGGCAACGCACTGCTGAATGCGGCCCTTGACTGGTGTCGCGCGCACCGTTTTCCGAAGGTGTTTCTCTGGACTGTCGATCATCTGCCACAATCCCGGCGCTTGTACGAGCAAGCCGGCTTTCGTGTCACGGTGCAGTGTAAGGATGATCGGTACACAGCCCCTTTGGAAAGCCTGAAGATGGAACTTACATTGGACTGAAGTGCGCGCCGCCTGTGAACGGCTGCGATTTGGTCTTGCCTGGCGTGCCCATTTTTTTTTGGATCCCTACTTTCCCGCGTCCCCTGCGTAAGGAGCCAATTGTTCGCTAACCTTAGCCTTATCTCCAACGACCACGATGGTCATCAACTCCGGCTTGATGTATTTACCGGTAGTGTTCTTAACCTCCTCCGGCGTAACCGCATTCACCCTCTGCACATACGTTTTCAAATAGTCCTCGCCCAACCCCTGCAAATCCACAAACCGCAACTGCCCAAGCAAAGCTTGCCGCGTAGAATTCTGAATCACAAAAACGCCCGATAGGTAACTCTGAATCCCCTTCAACTCCTCCACCCCCGGCGCTTCCCGCTGCAACCTAGAAATCTCTCCAAAAATTTCCTTCAGCGAAGCCCCGGTATCCTTAGTCGTAACATCCGCAATCTCCACCCAGTACGCATCGTGATAACGGCTGGAAACCTGGCTCCGAGGCGAATAGGTATAACCCTTCTGCTCGCGAATATTCGCAGTAATCCGCGAAGCAAACGAGCCACCCAGCAGGGCATTGCTCACGATCAAGCGGACGTTGTCCGGACTGGTCGGTCCCGCCACCGGCATTCCCACATACAACGTGGACTGCGGCGCCCCCGGCCGATCCGTAACGTCCAAAATTCTCTGGGTCTTAGGCGTAGCCGGCTTTTCTACCGGACTCGCCCCCCTAACCCACCCAGAAAAATTCTCGGCAATCGCCTTCTTCACCGCCCCGGCGTCAAATTTCCCCGCCACATACAAGTGAGCCCGCGCCGCCCCATAATTCGCCGCATAAAATTTCTTAACATCCGCGATCGTCAACGCATTAACAGTCTGGTCCGTAGGCAGCACATCCCCGTAAGGATGATCCCCGTACATCAATTTCCGAAACCGGGCCAAAGCAATCTGCCCAGGACGCGTCTTGGCCACGGCAATATCCCGCAGCATATTGGTCTTCAATCGCGCCAGCTCCGACTCCGGCAGCAACGGATGCTCCACCACCGCCGCCAGCAACTTCACCGCGGCCGCCCCGCTCTCCGACAGGACGTCCATCTCCGCCGTGGTGTCGTCGGCGCCCACCGTAACGCCCAAGGTGCTCCCCATCCGCGCAGCAGCTTCCGCTACCTCTTTCGAACTAAGCGAAGTCGTCCCTTCCTTCAGCAATTGCCCGGTTAGATCCGCTACTCCCAGCTGTTGTTTTGCTTCGTCAATGCTCCCGCTCTGCAAGGCCAGACTAACCGTAACCTTAGGAATATTCCCGTAGGGCACCAAAGTCACTTTCATGCCGTTCGCCAACGTGTAAGTCTCATGGGCAGGCACCGTAAACGCCTTTGGCGCTCCACCAACGGGCGGCGTTTGCTTCTGCCCCCATAGGGATGCGACCATGACGCCGGCCAGAAAAAAGCCAATCACAATCTTTCGCACCAGCATTCGAATCATCCACCCTCCCTACGTTGTAGGTGCGGGGCTTGCTCCGCCCGGCGTAGCCCCTGGCACCACGTTCCCGTTCCGCACCATCGACGCCGCGCCACCCTCTCGCCTGCTCACGGTTTCTGCGCCGGCCCCGCAGCATCCCCAGCCTTAGGTTCCACCACCAAGACCGTCCGATTCGTCCCTCGCAAATACTCCTGAGCCGTTTTCTGCAGCAACTCCGGCGTAACCTTTTCAAGTTCCCCCGCCAGCGTATTCACCCGCCCCGGATCATCATCAAACAAAGCAAAGCTAGCCAAAATATCCACCAACCCAAACCCACCCTGCTGCCCGAATGTGTCATACAAATCCGATCGCGCCTTCACCAGCGCTCGATCCAGCATCTTCCGGTCCACCGGCTTGGTGCGCAGCGGCTCAATCACCCCATCCATCGCTTCAACAATGGCATCCGGCTTGGTCGAAGGATCGTACATCAGGTCCGCAATAAACAGCATCGGCCCTTGATAGTCGTAAGGATTCCCCAACAGATTGATGCCGCCCTCAACCCCACCGGTAATCCCACGCTTCTGCACCAGTTCCTGATGCAGCAAACTGTCATCCCCCTCAATCAAGATCTCGTCCAGCAAAATCATCGCGTAATACTCCGGCGTATTCCGCTCGGGCACGTGATACGCCACGGCAATCGCAGGCCGCTTAGTCAGCGCGTCGGTCTTGGTCGCCTGTTTCTCCTTCTCCTGCTTGGGCTCAGCCAAGTCCGGCTGCGCAGGCAGCTGCGAGGCCTTCAAAGGCCCAAAATATTTCTCCACAAAACGCTTGGCCTCCGCAGGATCAAAATCCCCCACTATGGCTAGTGCCGCATTGTTCGGTGCATAGTAGGTCTTGAAAAACTCCTGCACCTCGGTCAACTTCGCCGCCTCAATATCCTTAATGTCCCCATAAAAATTGTGCGCATTATACCAATTCGAATTCGCATACTGAGGCATATCCAGCCAGGGAAAACCACCCAGCGGCCGGTTCAAAACGTTCTGCTTCACCTCACTCCCCACCACCCCCTGCTGGTTCGTCAAATTCGCATCCGTAACGGCCAACCCGCCCATCCGATCGGACTCCGCCCACAAAGCCGTCTCTAATTTATTCGCAGGCAAAACCTCAAAATAATTCGTGAAATCAAACCGTGTAGACCCGTTCAAAATTCCGCCGTTCTGCTGCACCAGCTTTACAAACTCCATCTTCCCCAGGTTCTGCGAACCCTGAAACATCATGTGTTCGAACAAATGAGCAAACCCAGTCCGGTCCTTAGGCTCAATCCGAAATCCAATGTGGTAGTAAACCCCCACACAAATCGTAGGCGCCGTGTGATCCACGGAAAGCACCACCCGCAACCCATTCGGCAACTTGAAATACTCCACCGGCACCTGGAACTCCCCCGCTGGGCCTCGGTTCGCTGGCCCCGCATAAGCGCCCACGCCGCACGCCAGTACCAGTGCCACCCAGCCCGACACCCAAGCCATCGCCCAACCCACTCGAGTACTCACCAAACCCATGTCTCCTCCAGTTCCCCTTCTACAGACGCAATCCCGCCGCATAAGTTTCAGCTCACAGCCTGGTTGGGGGCGCAGCACGGCTGCGCCCCCAAGGCCCAGCCGCACCCGCCCGTCGACGCAAGCGCTCTCACCTAATAAACCGCCCGTCGCTGCACCGTCTCCTTGCTCGAAAACGAAAATCGCGGTTCACCCTCCGCTCCATCCAACATCCGCGCCGCAACATACTCCCCCACCGCCGGCCCATGCTTAAACCCATGCCCCGACCCTCCACCAACAAACCAAACATTCTCCATCTCCGGGTGCCGGTCGATCAAAAAATCCCCGCTCGAAGTGTTCTCATACTGGCAAACCCGGGTCTCCACAATCGGCGCGTACCGCAAACCAGGAAATCGCTTTGCAACATATCGCCGCACCTCGTCCGCAGCCTCCGCAGAAACAATCCGCGACTGCGTATCCGGATCTACCCGTACTCCGTGCCGATCCAGCGCGATCTTGAACCCGCGACTCTCCAAATCCGGCATTCCGTAGCTCTCATCACCTTGAAACAAAAAGGTAGGCAGCGCCCCAGGCGAAAAGCTCCGGTCTCCCGACGGAATCCCAAAAAAGAAAACTTCCTGCCGGCTGGGAAAAATCCGTTCCCCAAGCACGCTGGGAAACAATTTGCCTAACCAAGCCCCGCAAGCAAAAACAAATTGGCCGGCTTCGATGCGCTCTCCACTTCGGGTAGTAATCGTTGCCAGCCCGCCGGCCCGGTCCGCCTTAGCTGGCATAACAATTTCCGCAACGCTATATTCCATCCCATTTTCCATCGCAAATTCCACGAGCGCCATGACGGCGCGCCGCGCCATCAAAACCCCGCTATTCGGCTCCAGCAAGCCCGCTGCAATTCCATCCAATCCAATTTGTGGATATCGTTTCTCCAGTTCCCTCCGCTGCAGCTTCTCGAACTCGATTCCACATCGTGTCAAAGCTGACGCCGTCTCCCGAACCCGCGCATCGCCGTCGCTCGCCAGCCACAACACCCCAGTCTCATGAAACAGACCGGGTCTATTAAATCCCAGAAATTCCTTCCACAGCACCAACGACCGCTGTGCCCACCGTGTATAAAACTCATCCGCCCCATACCCCATCCGAATAATCCGCGACTCCCCACCCGAACTACTTCGCGCATTCCCCGGCCCATACGCATCGACCAACAACACCTTCCGCCCTCGCCGCCCCAAATGCCAAGAGGTCCACGCCCCAAACACCCCCGCCCCCACCACTACGACGTCATATCGAGCCATGACACCAATCCTCGCCGCCTACGAAATCGATTCACCACCACCGCGATTGTACTTGCGTTTCCCCCGTGTCGTTTGAATGCAAGCTCGGTCGCGGAACGTCTTGGTCTTAGGGATGACATTTGATTTCGATGCGAAGGCTCGGAGGGGCATCGGAAACCGTCGCCGAACTCTTAGGTTTGTCCACCACCTCGATGGCGTGCATTGGTTCCGGCTTCATCCACGGAACGTTCCAGACCCCGGCAGGAACTGGCTCGGTTGTGCTGGCCTGCTCCCGAACGCTGCCATCCGCACGGTGATAGCCAATATGCGGGATACCCGCCGGTATCCCAGTCCAGAAAAAAACTTGGCCAGCGGTGGTGGTGCATCGGTATCGTATTGCCCGGCGGCGGCACGGTCACCTCTAGCACCCGTACCGATGTATTTTCGAAGATCACCGTATGGCTATCGGGTGCCGCTTGCACCGCGTCGTATCCGTCGGGAAACTCCGATTTGTCCTGTCCGTAGAGGTAAAAGTGCCCGGCCAGCATCCCCAGCGAAGCGGCCATCAAGACACGGATGAACCGAATTCTTCGGGCGTAAAGCCTACGTTTGGCTGAATTCATAACGCGAAGTATAAGGGACTTACGATCAAAAGATGAACATGCAAGAGGAAGGAGCAAGGCCGTTTCGGGTCTACCTTGCAGAGGAGGACCGTTGTTCCTAGCTCACAAACCTCTTAGGAACCTCTACCGAAGTCTGCCCTGGCCCCCGGCCCAGGGTGTAAGGTAACAGCTCGGCAGCAAAAATTGGCGAAGAGTGGCAAATGCAATTCGTAGAAAACTTCTTGGCAGACGCTGGCTATGCAACCCGACAACTGGGAAGATCCCCAGGCTTCGCCCTGACGGTCATCCTAACCTTGGCCCTGGCGATCGGCGGAAACCTAGCCGTCTTTCAACTCCTTCACGCCGCACTATTCTCCCCTCTGCCCACGGCCCACCCCGACCAACTCTATTCCCTCCACGCAGCAAAATCCCCCTTTGACCACCAATGGTTTTTCTCCTTTCCCGCCTACCGAAACCTCCGCAGCGCCAGCGCCTCAGTAATTGCTCGCTCCGGCATCTCCCAAGGAATTCTCGCCCCGCATGGCAACTCCCCGTCTCGCGCCGATTTCCAGATGGTCTCCGACAATTTCTTCGAGGTCTTGGGCCTCTCCCCCGCAGCCGGCAGGTTTTTCCTCCCCGGCGAAGATCAATCCACCCAAACACAACTCCCCATCATTCTCCGCTACGCCTATTGGAAGCAATCCTTCGGTGCCGATCCCGCAGTCATCGGAAGATCAGCCCTTGTGAACGGCGTCCCAGCAGTCATCGTCGGAGTAGCTCCCGCTCATTTTTCCGGAGTAGTAGCCGGGACCGCCCCGGACCTCTGGCTGCCCCTTGCAGCGCAATCTTCAGGTCGCTTCATTACTTGGTTCGACTCTCTAGGCCCCGGCACCGGAGTCAATCTCCGCGCCCCCTACCGCAACCAACAAAATGTTTACTGGCTGTGGCTCCTGGCGGGTGTGCCGGACGCCCAGAAATTATCCGCCATCGCCCGTTGGACAGAAATCCTCCAGCCAGATCTAGCTTTGCTGGCAGACGCTTCGAAAGACCCTGGCGAGCGCAATCAAGTCCGGCAAAGCCGAGTCCAACTGGTCTCCGCCGCCACTGGCGAAGGCGCTTTCCAAAGCCAATATGCGCAACCTCTATTCCTCTTGATGGCCATGGCCGCACTGGTCCTCTTCATCGGCTGCGTAAATCTCGCAAATCTTCAGCTCGTCCGCCTGCTCGGCCGTCAGCGCGAACTTACTGTGCGCTCATCACTCGGCGCCAGCCGCTGGCGAATCTTGCGCCAACTCCTGGCCGAGGATTTGTTGCTAGCTCTACTAGGAGCGGCGTCAGCTGTTCTGGTCGGACGCGCTGCGAGCACTGTCCTGTTACGGTGGGCATCCACCGGTGATCGTCTCATCCCGCTCGACCTACGCCCCGGATGGGAACTATTCGCCGTCGCTGCCGCGCTGTTATTCGCCACCCTAGTCGCCTTCAGTTTCGTCCCCGCCTGGCGCATTACCGGCAAAAACCTTGCCACAGGCATGACCTTTAGATCGAACTCATCCTCCTCCCAAGGTCGCAACACCCGCAAATGGTCCAGCCTTCTATTGGCCGGCCAAGTCAGTTTCTCCCTCTTGCTGCTAGGCGTAGCAGCGTTATTCGCGGAAACGCTCCTCAATATAAGCCACATCGATGCCGGCCTGGATCGCGACCACGTAGTATCCATCCACTTGGATTTCACAAATGCAGGTTTCAAAGAAGAGGATCTGCCAAACCTTTACGCTCGAGTGCTTGCGCGCTTGAAAGAACAACCCGCCGTCCGCGACGCTGCCATTTCGATGTGCGCCATTCCGGGCTGCATCTGGAACACGGCCATCCACGTCGCCGGCCACCCCGAAATCCCAGAGCAACAACTCCACGGCGAAGAAAACCACGTAGGCGCAAGCTACTTCCACACCCTAGGAATTCCGATCCTGTGCGGCAGGGAATTCGACGACCGCGACCTGCCGACCTCCCGACCAGTTGCCATCCTAAATCACGCCTTCGCGAAGAAGCTCTTCGGCAACGAGAATCCCATAGGCCATCGCATCGGCTACCAACCCGCCCCGGCCGACGCCGACTACACCATCGTCGGCGAAGTAGCAGACGCCCGCGTCGACGATCTCCGCTCGCCCCCGCCTCCGGTAGCCTACTTCCCCCTAACCCAACGCCCAACGTTCGCAGAAAGCATCGAAGTCCGCGCCAACGGCCAACCCACCACCCTATATTCCACCATCCGCCAAACCCTGCTCTCCGCCGAACCCAATCTCCCCATCGACAGAATCATCTCCCTAAGCGTCCAATACGATGAAGGCCTCTCCAAAGAGAAACTCCTAGCCCGCCTAACCGCCATCTTCGGCGTGGTAGCCATGTTTCTGGCAGCCGTAGGCTTCTACGGCCTGCTGTCTTTCAACGTCGCCTCCCGCACCTCAGAAATCGGCATCCGCATAGCCATGGGCGCCACCCCAACCGACGTGCGCGCGTTACTCCTGCGCCAAACCATCGGCATCTTAGCCGCCGGAATCGTCCCCGGCGTAATCCTCGCCGAAATAGCCAGCGTCGCCGTAAGAAATCTTCTTTACAGCGCAGGCGTAGTACATCTGGCCCCATTCGCCGCAGCTGCCATGATCCTGGTGATCATCGGCGTGCTAGCCGCCTTAGGCCCCGCCCGCCGAGCAGCGATCCTCGACCCAATCAAAGCCCTTCGCGCCGACTAGCTCATCCCTTCGATTCGCATTTCTCTGCGAACCGGTCAGCGCCTCTCGGTCTGGAGCGTTATCCTCTTCTCTTTCCGGCAGTTTTCATGGCCTGGAAGTCTACCCGGTGCGCGAACTGTTCTAGCAGGTCTGCGAACACAAACCCATCCCGCTCCACAATCTCCCCCACGGTGACCTCAAGCTGCCGCCGAAACATCGGCCCTGCGTTGGCAAAGGTGTGGAACTCCCCATTCTCCCCGCAATGATCGACATCCCCGGGAAGCTCCGCCAAGAGTTCCCTATCAAATTGCCGACCAGCAAACGCCCCATCGAGCCGCCGCGGATCGACGCAAGTCAAATAAGCCGACAAACCACCCTCAATCATCTGCTCGGCAAGCTTGCGTGTCTCCAGTCCCCACAAGGGAAACACGGGCGTCATCCCGCAAAGCCCCAACTGCTTTTCCCGGTAAGCGCGAATATCCCGCAAAAACAAATCCCCAAAAATAATGTGCCGCACTCCCTCACCACGAGCCCGCGCCATCGCCTCGTTCATCGCCCGTTCATATTCCTCATTCGAACAAGGCCACGGAATGGCAACTTTCACGAGCGGCAACCCCGCAGCCGCAGCCTGCATCTCCAGCAAGCTCTCCCGCACCGCATGCATTGCGACCCGTTCATGAGTCCGATTCAGCGTCGTCAGCAACGCAACGACATCGAATTTCTGCTCCAGACGCACCGTGTGAAGCGCCCAAGCGCTATCCTTCCCGCTACTCCACGCCAGCCAAGCCTTAGGCCGCACCGCCTCTTGCCCCACCACCGCTTTTCTCACGAAATTCTCCACCCCTGTTCGAACCCTCCATCGATAGCTTCGGCCCAAAAGAAAAGGGAGCGAAACCGCGCTCCAGCGTTCGCCCATACATTCTATACGCACTAGAAAAAGAAATGGCCGGAGCAGCGAGAACAGGGGGTGGTCGCGCTCCGGCCCAAACGAGTCGCCAACCCGGAGCGACTCGAAATTGCCAACCGCCTTATTTTTCGTGTATCGGCGACCACCGAAAGCCCGCCGCATACGTGGCCTTATAGTATTCCCGCTGGATCATGTACTGCGGGCTGCCTTGGTAAAAGCCGAACACTTCATTGTTGAGATTGAGCCCATAGGCAACGAAAGTCAGCCCATGCGCCAATCGAATACTGCCTTGCGCATCGATTTCCAGATGAGAATAAAGGTAGATGTCACTATCCGGCCCCTTCAACCCGCCCGGCGTCGGCGTAGAAGGCGTACCGTCGAGCGTTGGGGTGCCATCCTGATATTGATACTGAAAGATGTTGGCCTGGTTGTAAGACAGCCCGACACGAATCGAAACCCGCCCGCGATCGTAAGTAGGACTCAGATTCCAAGTATTCGGCGCCGAACGCGACAACCTGGGATGATCCGACCGTCCCGGCAACCCGCTAGCCTGCGATGCCGTATACCCATAGTTAGCCGAGAAGCCCAGCCCTTTCAAAGGCCCAGGCATGAACGAAAAGTGTTCGAGATAGGCAGCCTCAAATCCACTCACCCAGCCGCTTCCCGCGTTGATAGCCTGCGAGACCCTATAGAGTAAAGGCGTCTGAGGCGCGGACGATGTAGGAATAAAAGTCTTGTTGAATTCCTGGTCCACAATGGGATCGGTCAAGTTCTTGTAAAAATAGCCGACCTGGATCTCTCCGAACGGATTGATGTAGTGCTCCAGCAGAACGTCAAAGTTCTGTGCCGTTTCCGCTTTGAGATTGGGATTGCCCAGCGTCGCGGTATTGGGCGGCCCTAACGTGAAGGTCACCGCTTGCGCAATGTCCGACGGATTAGGCCGTGAAAGTCCGCGCCCGTAAACGACCCGCACATCCGTGTCGTTCGTAATGCCCAGGCGCACCGACGCGCTCGGCAGCACTTTGAGATAGGAACCACTACCGGTCGTCAATCCCGTGAAATTGTTATTGCTGTCAAATGTCGGGCCGGCGGTATCGAGATTGGTTCCCTCGAAGCGTAACCCCGCCACGAAGCGAATACGGCTGGTGAGGTCAATCGAGTTCATCACGTACCCCGCCGAAACCTTCTCGATCAGGTCATAGTTATTGCCCGTAGGCAGATGGTTAGCCGTAGACAGCGCACCCGGCATGGCCGCGTTAAAGGCCGCCAGCACATCCCGGTAAGACGGGTTGGGTCCCAGTGGATACGACCCGCCATAGTAGCTGCTGTTCGACAAGACGCTCGGAAACTGGCTCATCGGCAAAAGCACCACACCGGAGGGCACCGAGAAATCGGGCGTAAAGGAGTTATCAAATTTGTGCTCGTTCCGGAACCTGCCTCCAACCTCGACCGTGGCCAAACGCGAACCGATGTGGTAGTTCTTGGCCACTGCGCCGGTCACCTGCAAATTTAATTGCGCGGTGAGCCCGACGGCGGCGCCGTTAATGTCGCTCAACGAAAACGTCGAAGGGTCGTGGGCTTCGCTATAGCAAGCGGGCGTCCACTGCGGCCGGTAGATCGAGGTCGTTGCCGCTGGATCGTACTGGCAATTGCTGGAAGCAAGATTCGAGTTGAAAGTCGCCTGTGGGTCGTTCTCTCCCAACTGCCGCGAACGGGAAACTGAAATGTCCCAGGCATACCAAGTGGTGGTGCGCACGTGCTTGCCGCCCAGTACGAAACTGGCGATCGCGTAGTCGGGCAGGCGAATCGAAGTGTTGAAGCTGGGAGCACCGCCGTTGCTGTTCAAAAGTCCGGCGGCAACGGGATCGGTATTGTCGTTCAGGTGATAGACCCAGCGGTCACCGAAGTTCTTGAAGTCCGAGTAGAAACCGCGGAAGTAGATGTTCGAACCTTCCCCCAGTTTGTAGTCGGTGCTGCCCGCCAATCCCCAGCGACTGCGATAGTAACGATACTCGCGTTGATCGATGCTATCGAACCAACGCGGGCTTCCCGGAAGCGCGGTAGCCACATCTGGCACCGGTTCGATGTCATCGATACCGCGGCCATTCCAGTCGTAGGAAAATCCAATGAGTGCACCCAGCTTCTTCGCAGATCCAAATCTCTCCCCAACCGTGCCGGTGGTCTCAACCAGTCCTCGCCCGTTCACAATCGGTGTGTACCCTCCCATCCCGCTAAGCGCAACCGTGGGCCGCTCGCCAGCCGTCTTGGTAACCAAGTTGACCGATCCGCCGATGCCGTCCGCATCCATATTTGCCTGCAGCGTCTTGTTGATCTCCACCGACTCCACGATGTCCGCCGGTATCGCATCCAGCTTGATCTGCCGCGCATTATTTTCCGGCGAAGGAACGTTGATTCCGTTGATCGTAAGATTGGTCAACCGTGGCTCGGTCCCGCGAACCTGCACGTATTTACCTTCGCCTTCGTCGCGCTCCAAGGTCACGCTCGGGAGGCGGCCAAGGGCGTCCGCCATGTTCGCGTTAGGCAAGCTGCGGATGACATCCGAAGTCAGTACCTGTACGACGTTGTCCGCCGCACGCTGCCGGTTAATCTCCTCAGCCTCTCCCGCCGCCCGGTCCGCGGTGACCAGAACTTGCTCGCTCTGACTCGAAGGCTGCAATTTCGCATCCACGGTTGTGGTTTGCCCCCCGACCACTTCAACGGTTTTCGTGAAGGTCGCGAAGCCAATGTAGGTCACCGACACCGTATAACTTCCCGGATCCAGGTCATTGATGAAAAATTGCCCCTGCGCGTCGGAAACCGCGTTGACCCCCTTGGGCTGCAGCACCACTTGGGCTGCCTGCAAGATCGAATCCGACGTGTCGGTCACATGGCCCGTGATGTTGCCTTTGCCGCCTTGGGCCAGTGCCCCGCCTACCCAAGTGGCGTTCCACACTATCGCCAAGGACACCGCCAGAATTTTGCTTTTCGCAACCTTGAAACTCATAGACCCCTCTCCATTCCTAGGAATGCTGCTCCAAACCACGCCTCGACAGGAAAATCGCAGCCTTGTGATCAACCGATTCGTGGGTCACATTTAGCCGCAACACTGCGAACACACGATGAATGCACATCAACGGAAGGTTAAATTGAGGGTGAAAATCTTTCAGATTCGCGACGCCGCGACCGGCATCACATGGAAATCGAGCGGGTTACGCTGGTCCGGTGTCAACGGAAGACGAACTCGAAAAAGGGAACCTTCTCCGATCACACTTTCCACCGCGATCGTCCCGCCGTGCATTTCCGTAATCCACCGGGCGATCGCCAAACCTAAACCCGCACCGCGCATTTCCCGCGAACGCGTGGAGTCCGCCCGCACGAACCGCTCAAAGATCGAAGGCAAGTCCTTGTCCGAAATCCCGATACCGGTGTCCCGCACCGTGATGCAGGCCTGCGCCCCGTCCTGCGCCAACCCAATCTCGCACCGTCCGCCCGCCGGCGTGTACTTCACCGCATTATCCACCAGAATCAGCAGCAGCCGGTCCATGGCGATCGCGTCCGCTTCTACCCATACCGGCTCCGCGGGTGTGCTCGCCGTGACCTCCAGCATCTTCTCGGCAGACAACACCACCGCGCGTTCCTTGGCCTTTCGCACATACGTTCCGAGATCGACGGTGCGCCGATTCATGCTGGCCGCACCGGCGTCGGCTCTCGCCAATGTCAAAAGATTCTCAACCAGTTCGGTGGTCTCTACAGAAGTCTCCAGAATCTTCGACAGCGCCGCTCGATATTCGCTTTCCCCTCGCCGTCTCCTCAAGGTAATCTCCGCGGTGGCCCGGATCACCGCGACCGGGGTGCGCAGGTCGTGCGACGCGTCCGCCGTAAACTGCGTAATTCGCCCCACCGACTTCTCGATCCGCTCGAGCATCGCATTCAGCGTTTCCGTCAAGCGCCTCAATTCATCCCACGCTTTCGGAACTTCCAGCCGCCGCGAAAGGTTTTGCACCCCGATGGATTCCGCGCTCTTGATGATCCGATTGACCGGCGCCAGTGACCTTCCGCTAAGCCAGTAGCCCAGCAACGAGGTCAGCAACACCAAGACCGGCAAAGTTTCCTTTTCAATGAGCCGGAAATGATCGAGCGCCTGATCGAACGGTTCTGTGGGAACGGCGGCGTATATTCCAAAAACGTGATCGCCAACCGTCACCAGTCGCGACGCGACCCGATATTGCAGTTTATCCAGATTGGTCGTCGTAAAAGAGATTGCGCCGGCCGCCGCGGCTGGCACCGCCGGATACGCTTGTAAAAATGGCTTGGGACGAAAGATCCAATTTCCATTGGCATCGGCTACTTCGACAAGCGCGCCATTCACCCACAAATCGGAAAGTTCCCGGAACTGCTGGCGAACTCTCTGGTCGGCCAGCCCTGCGCCATTTCCCAACAGCCGTTCAATCGCCTCGAGATTGCTTCGCGAAGCGTCGTTCACGGTGGCTTCAATGCTGCGCTGAAAGCCGATATCGCTGATCCAGAAAAAAACCGCAAACGACGCGGCCAAAACCACACAATACAGCGCCGTCAGTCGCGCCCGAATGGGAAGGTGGAGGATCAGCTCGCCACCCCCACGGAGTATCCGAATCCCCGATGGGTCTGAATCAGCTTCGTTGGCGCGCCACCATCCAATTTCTTCCGCAGTAATCGGATAAAAGCGTCAATCGTATTTTCCCCAATGTCCCGGCGCCCGCCCCACAAGGTCTGCAGAATGGCGTGACGCGACACCACCACACCGCGGTTCCGCACCAGCAGCTCCAGCAGGCGAAACTCCGTCAGTGAAAGGTGAACCTCCCGCCCACCCCGAAATGTCCGGTACGTCGTGGCATCCAGCACCACATCCTCAACCTCCAGCACATTGCGCAGCCTCTCCGCTCGCCGCCGACCCAGCGCACGCACCCGCGCCAAAAGCTCCTCAAACGAAAACGGCTTGGTCATGTAATCGTCCGCCCCGGCATCCAGGCCCTTCACCACGTCCGAAGCCGCATCGCGCGCGGTGAGCATCAACACCGGAACCGGCTCCCTGCGCAGGCGCAACTGCTTCGCCACATCCAATCCATTCATCCCCGGCAGCATCACATCCAGCAAAATCACATCAAAGTCTCCGCCGTTTGAAAGCTCCAGAGCTGCCCGTCCGTCCCGCGCCAGGTCCACATCGTGCGCCTCTTCCCGCAGCCCGCGCACCAACAGCTCCGCCATCTCTCGGTCATCCTCCACAACCAAAACATTCATGGACGTTTTCCCCAGCGGATTCTAGGCCAACGTTTATGAACGATATGTGAATCAGGGATTAAGGGAGGATTTGTTCTACGAGGTAAAAAGTATCTCGATGGCCGCAAAACTACGAATAGCCGGCCCAAAAACTCGCTAGACGAGCCAAGTCAAACCCGGTCCGCCGCAATCTGTTGCGAACCTCGGCCCCCTCAGCGTCTCTAGGTTATCTTTCTCTTGCCTGGTTGGGTTCTACCTTGGACTTCTCCGCGGCTCGTAACCGTTACTTGGTCTTCTCCTTCATAAACACCTCCGCCATCGGCCCAGCCCAATGCGACAAATGATTCAAAGACTCGGTATGCGTGGGATCCAAATGCAAAGGCGTTACCGACACCGCTCCGGAGAAAATCGCCGCATAATCCGTATCCGGCGCCACATCCTTATCAATCTTCTGCTCAAACAACCAAAAATAAGTCCGACCCCGCGGATCCTTGCCCTCGCTCAACTGGTTCCGCGTAATCTTCTTCGACTGCCTGGTAAACTTCACCCCACCCGTCCAGGGCTCCGGCACATTCACATTCAAAAGCACCTGGTCCGGCAACCCCTCCTTCAAAATCATCTCCGCAGTCGCCCGCGCCACCCGTCCCGCCGCTTCAAAATTCACCCCGGCCTTCTTAGAACACAAGGACATCGCCACCGCCGGAATATGATGCAGGGCCGCCTCCCGCGCCGCCCCGACAGTTCCCGAGTAATACACATTCTCCCCAAGGTTAGCCCCGTAATTGATCCCGGAAATCACCAGGTCAGGTGGCTCTGGCAAAAGCTTATGCAACGCGACGATTACGCAATCCGCCGGTGTCCCATCCACCGCCCATTCCCGCTCCCCCGCCTCATGACACACAATCGGCTGCCGCAGCGTCAAAGACTGCGCCGCCCCGCTCTGTTCCTGACTCGGCGCGACAATGCTAACCGTCCCAAACCCCCGCATCGCCTCTGCTAGCGCCCGCAGCCCCGTACCTTGAATCCCGTCATCATTCGTCAAAAGGATATGTGTCATGATTCTTTCCATCTTAACAGCCGCCGCGCACGCCGCGAAGCAACTCCTGCCGCCGTCTTAAGACGGCGGGGTTTACATGCCACCATGCTCCGTCGCCAACGCAGTCGACGGGGCCGGGTTGTCTGCCCCCACGATGACGTTGGCGGCTCACACGGTCTAAAGCTGCCGGAAAAGAATTAAAATCAATGTCTCCTCTCGACCGCACGCACCCGCCAACGCGCATTTCGCCCCTTCTTCGTAAGGCCTTTCCTGTACCATCGATGTCTCCCCATTGCCGTATCATGTGGTTCCCATGAGACGCACGACCTTTCCCGTCGGTGGGCTCATGCAAAGGGCTCATCATGTCGCCTAGAAAAAAGGCGCTACTCGCATTCGTTTCTGCATTGATTCTGCTAATGCTAAGCGGGCTAGCCGCTACCGTTGCCATAATTCGCTTCCTGCATACCGCTAGCTGGACCGAGCACAGCTACGACGTTCAGATCGCGCTGGGCGACATCCATTCGAGCCTCAACGATGCGGCCCGCACGCGCACCACTTTTCTGAATTCCGGAGATTTGTCGCAGCTAACCCCGTATGACCAACTCAAGGGGGAGGTTCATCAGCGCTTGGACCATGTTCGCGACCTGACCAAAGACAATCCCGTTCAACGCTCTTTGTGTGCGCTACTCGAAGACAATATTCTCCGCCGCATGGAACTCTTGGACACTTCCGTCGAAATGCGCAAGTCCGGCTCCTTCGATGACACCACTCAGCTGCGTCTAAGTCGCGAGAACGTGTCCGCCGCCGCCGACTTCAGCGACATCATGCAAAAAATGATGTCCGAAGAAAAAGTCCTGCTGGGCCAGCGCAAGCATCTCTCCGACAATCTCTTCATCGTTGTACTCTGCATACTCCTGGCTATGTTCGTTTTTGCCATCCTCCTTTTGTGGATTCATTTCCGCCTGCTGACTAGCGAACTGGCGCAGCGCGAAGGCGCCGAAGAAAACTCCCGCCGCCTGAGCGTTCGCGTCTTGCAGCTGCAAGACGAAGAACGCCGCAAATTCTCCCGCGAACTTCACGACAGTCTCGGCCAACTACTCGCTCTAGCCAAAATGCACATGTCCGTTTTGCTGGAGAAAAATCCGCAAGATCAACTCCTGGCGGAAATCGACAAGCTCCTGACCGAATCCGTAACCGAAACGCGCACCATCTCGCACCTGCTCCATCCTCCACTCCTCGATGAAGTCGGCTTGGCCTCCGCCGCCCGCTGGTACGCCGAAGGCTTCGCCAAGCGCAGCGGCATCGAGTTAGCCACCGACATCCCCGACCAAGAAGGCCGGCTGCCGCGCCCCGCAGAACTCGTCCTTTTCCGCGTCCTTCAGGAATCCTTAACCAACATCCATCGCCATTCCAAAAGTCTCCGCGCCGAAGTCTCGCTGCGCTCTACCCGCTCGAGCGCCATCCTCCGCGTCCGCGACCACGGCAAAGGTATACCCCGCGAAATGCTAAGATCGGAAGAGCACACG
>OBLW0100000856.1_pt1 | contig 26305 bp, 25 predicted proteins | sample 1520161 | NCBI WGS metagenome assembly OBLW01 (sample SAMEA3539309, study PRJEB22396) | soil metagenome | biome: tundra; feature: field; material: soil | place: USA | collected 2010-05 | depth 0.15 m | reverse complement strand
ACAGTGCACAGTGGACAGTGCACAGCGATTCTTGACCGATTAGCATTAGCCAAAGCGCGAATATTTTGTGGTATTGAGGTGGCGGAAAATTCATTTGCGAACGCTGGTTCCATTTGTGAACGCGACTGAATTCCATAGCCGTGGATTTGCATAGAATTACTCCCCTCTGTGCAACATTGAAATCAAGACGACCAGACGAAGATGTGTGGCCTCCTCGAACGGCCGGGGTGGAACTGGGTCTTGAGAAGCAGCGCTCCCGGCCGTTCGTTTTTTATAACTACCGATTCACACGCCGCTGTTTGACGCAGAGATTCCGAGAGTGGTCTGATGGTTGCTGCCGGATGGGCTGCGTAGTTGCCGCCGGGAACTGTTGGAGACCGGAAATGCGTGTGAGCTGGGCAATGGGTACGGCGGTCGTGTTGGCAGGCGTTTTATTGTGCGGATGCAGCGGCGGCGCAAGTGGGAGCAGCGGCACTACTCCACCACAGATGCAGACGGCCGCGCCGACTTTTTCGAGTTCTACTGCCTTTACTAGCCCTGGTCCACAAAACGGCGCGATGCTGGTGAGTCTTGGCTTTACGACTCCTGGCTCGTTAATTTACTACACCGTAGACGGCAGCACTCCGACGCCCAGCTCGACGCGCTATACGGCGCCATTTCTGGTGTCCTCAAACCTGACGGTCAAGGCGATTGCTCAGGCCAGCGGCTATTTGGCAAGCAACGTTGTGAGCCTAGCTTTGACGCCGAACATTCCGCAGGGAACGCTGGTGTGGTCGGATGAGTTTGCGAACTCGACGGGCGCCAATGCACAGCCGAATCCGGCGATCTGGATGTATTTGACCGGCGCCGATTCGAATTCGAGTGTGGACATTCATTGCGCGTATGGATCCGGCGCGTCGCCTTGCAACACGGCGTTTCCGAATTCATTTGTGGGCACTGACGGGTATCTGCACATTGTGGCTCAGCAGCCTTCGACAGGAGTGTACACATCGGCGCGGATGCAGACGCAGGGACTATTCAGCTTTCAGTACGGGCGACTGGAGGCGCGGATCTGGGTACCGGAGGGGCAGGGGATTTGGCCGGCGTTCTGGTTGGAAGGCAACAACTCAGCGACGGTTGGCTGGCCTGGGTGCGGCGAGATGGATGTGATGGAGAGGATCAACGCGGGCGGGCTCCCGCCGACAGGCACGCAGAGCAATCCGGCGCCTGGTACTACGGACTGGAACGAAGGGTCGATTCACGGCGCCGGCTTTACGGGCGGGAACCTGGGCAGCACGTTTGACTTTACCGGCGGGCAGACGGCGGCTGGCTGGCACACATACGGGATGATCAAGACGGCAAACAGTATTGCGTACTATGTGGACGATCCCGCACACCCGTATGCAACGTTCACGCCAGCGAGCATTACGGGACTGTCGGGATCCGTGTGGCCATTCGATAACGGGCAGGGGAATTACATCATCCTGAATATCGCAGTTGGAGGAAGCTGGCCGGGGGCGCCGAATTCGAGCACTGCGTTTCCGTCGGAGATGCTGGTGGATTATGTGAGGGTATACACGAACTGACTTTACAGTGAGAGGACCGCGGTCTAATCCGCCGCGGCGGTCGAGACCTGGGACGCTCGGAGAATACTCATGTTGTTCATGGTGGTTGAGCGATTCAAGCGAGGCACAGCGCTTGTGGAGGAGCGGTTCAAGCGCGATGGCAGGATGCTGCCTGATGATGTGACGTACGTAGCCAGTTGGATGGAGACGGACGGTCTGCGGTGCTTTCAGTTGATGGAGGCGCCGAGCCGGCAGGCTCTTGCGGGGTGGATGGCGCGGTGGGTGGACCTGGTGGAATTCGAGGTCAGTGAGGTCAAGACTTCCGCGGAGTTCTGGTCAAAGGCTGAGTCTGGCGATGCGTGAGCGCTGAGGGACCGCAGGCGAGGATGGGCAGCGTCGGCGCTTGATCAACTTCTATGTGAACGAAGAAGACATCCGTTTTCTGGGGAATGAGAAATACAACTTCCAGGAAGGGAATGAGGTGCTGGTGATTCCGTCGATTGCGGGCGGAGCGGTGTAGCGGTTGATCGACTTTTTGGGCTGGACGGGGTAGGGGAAGAGTGATGATCTTGAATGAGCGGTCTGAAATGCTCCTCAGGGGCTAAAGCCCACGTCGACATTGCGGAGTTTATGTACGGGCTGAAGCCCGTACCCTTCATCGAGATAGTCTGTTTCGCGCATGTGGAGCTAAGCGGCTGTCAGTCTGACAGCATATGCAGCGCGACGATGACGAGGATGCCTCCGGCGGCGAGGGTTGCTGCGGCTACGAAGAGAGTTGCCAGGTGGGCGCGAACGCCGGCGAGGGCTTGCCGGGCAGTCCGCCGGAAGTCAGCGTTTTCGTTCCAGGCTCGAAGCAGTGTCATGGAGCCGGTTGCAAGCACCGTCAATGGCAGAGCGATGAGCAGCACCCACAGGCCAAGATGCACACGCGCCGCGTACCAATCAACGATTCGCTGTGCGGTGTGAGCCGGTTCGTATTGCAGTGGCTGCAGGCTGCGCACGACGAGCGCACCCATGAAGAGGGTGGCTGGGAAGATGAGCAGCAACTCGGCGGCGGCGATGGAGGGCTTGATCGTCTTCATGTAGACGTTATAGCGCGAAAGAATGCCCGCCGCAAGATGTAACTCAGCTTAAAAACGCCGAATTATTTCTGGCCGGGTTAAAGAGCGAACGGGATATTTGCACCTTGCGCCTTATGGAGCGCTGCGGGCCGGGATTCTGGAACTGGGCAGAGCGTCGATCGACCGCGATCATTGCACTCCCGAGGTGCTGACCTTGTTGTAGAGGGGTATTGCGCAGTATGCTACCAGCATGGGGCTGCGTACTTTGATCGGCTGCTCTTCATTGAACTCCAAAGACCCGGCGGAGGGTTGGCAGATGTATAGCCAGCTTGAGCAATATAGGGTTTCACCGGAGTTTGAGACGGTGCCGACTGCAAGGTATGCCTGTCCCAGCGAGCAAGAAGGCCACGGCGCACAGCCACCGGCCCGGCAAGAAATGCGAACTCATACTTATACTTCGGTCAAGATCCCACGGCTTTTGAAGACCTACCTGGCCATTGGTGCGCGCATAGCTGCACCGCCGGCCTGGGACCGCGAGTTCGGCACTATAGATTTCCTGACTCTGCTCGATCTCAAGTTGATATCGCCCGCCGCGCGCAATCGCTTCCTGGCTCCGCTGACGCAATGAGTTTTCGGAGGATCCGGCGCGCTGTGGCGGTGGGATCGGCAATCATCCTTTGTATTGTTCGCTTCTGGCTGCTGCACCTGCGCGGTCCTCTTACGCTGGAGCGGCGCGCCCGCTGGGTTCAGCAAACGGCGCGCGGGATTCTGGCCAGCCTGGGCATCGAATACCGGCTGGAAGGCCAACCGCCTACGCGTGGCCTGGTGGTATGCAATCATCTCAGCTACATCGACATCCTTGTTCTTTCGGCTGCGATGCCGTGCTTTTTTGTCGCGAAGATCGAGATCGGCGGCTGGCCGTTCTTCGGAAAGGCGGCGCGGTCCGGGGGAACGATTTTCGTGGACCGGTCGAGCCTGGCAAGCGCGCAGTCGGTTGCCGAGCAGATGACCGAGAGGCTCATGCTTCCGATTCCGATTCCGGTGCTACTGTTTCCTGAAGGCACCAGCACGGATGGCAGCGAGGTGATCCGCTTTCACTCGCGGCTCATCGATCCTGCTACTTCGCTGCGCGTGCCGATAACGACGGTGGCTATCCGCTATGCGATTGAAGACGGCACTGAGGAGCGCGAACTGTGCTGGTATGGCGATGAAACGTTCGTCAACCACCTGTGGAAGGTGCTGGGCGTTGCCGGGTTTGAAGCCGATTTGCGGTTTGGCGAATCGCGCGTGTACACCGACCGGCGTAGGGCAGCGGACGAGACGCGCGCGGAGATTACGGCCATGCGCGAAGTGAGCGCACTGGTTCTGCAGTAGTCAATCACAGACAAGGGACGACATCGGGGGACGCGCTATCCGGTCCTAGTGAACCAGGGCCGCGGCGGCGTTGGCGCATTGGCCGTCTTGCGTGCTTTGGCCGCCGGAGACGCCGACGGCGCCGATGATCTTGCCGTTTTCGATGAGCGGAACGCCGCCCTCGACGGGGATCGCATCCGGGACTTTGAGAACGCGTACTCCGATGCCGCCGGCAGCCAGGGCATCCTCGTAGGCCTTTGTGGGGCGCTTGAAGAGGACTGCCGATCGGGCCTTGGCCATGGACAACTGAATACTTCCGAGCTGCGTGCCGTCCATTTTTTCAAAGAAGACCAGCTCGCCGGAGGAGTCGACGATAGAAATCGCCATGGTCCAGCCATTCTTCTGCGCCTCAGCGGCAGCGGCGGCGGCAACCAACTTTGCTTTTTCCATTGGGATGGGGCTGCCGTAAGGGTTGGGCATCTGCGCGTGGAGAAATGAGGTGAACGCGAGCGCGGCACCCAAAAAGGTCACAGCGCGGAAGGCGAATCTGGACTTTTGCATTGTATTTCTCCCGTAGATGATTTCGTTCAGTGCTTAATGCTTGTCTGGCTTTGTGGCAGCGGGGTTGGAATCGTCCCGATCTCTGCCGCGCTCGACGCCAACGTCATTACAACGATCGTGTCGATTGCTGTGGGGTTTCCACTCAGAGTTACGGTCACGCCTGTATCGCTCTGGGTGCAGGCGGCCTCTCCGCCGGTAAGCGCAGAGCAGGACAGGATCACTGCCGGCAGGGCAGGCAGTGCAAGGGTGGGGCCGGAAGGGCTGAGGATATGGAGATAGATTGTCTTGTCGCGATATGTAGAAACGCCAAAATCCCCCGGAAGGTAAGGGCCGCCACGAGTTGCGTAGATGCTCTCACCGTAGCGGCCGAGCCACGCACCAATCTCGCGCAGACGCTGGGCCTGTGCCGGATCGATCTGTCCATCCGGGCGGGGACCGACGTTGAGGAGGAAGTTTCCATCGCGTCCGACGGCCGAAACCAGCAGGCGTACGACGGACTCCAGTGACTTGATCTTCGCGTTAGGCTGGTATCCCCAGGCGCCTTGGGTGAGGGTGGTGCAAAGCTCCCATGGGTATCGATTTTCAAAATTGCCGAGCGCCGCGTCGCCTTCACGCGATCGAAAATCCGCCGCGGCGTCGGTGCGGTCGTTGATGACGATCGAGGGTTGCAACTTCCTCAGATTGTCGACCGCCGCATCGTCTTGCCAGGAGAAGGAACCGGTATATCGTTCACCCTTGGGCCTGGCGTGCCATCCGCCTTTGAAGGTGACCCCGCCGAACCCGAGCCAATCGCCGCCTCCGCCGTCGAACCAGAGAATATCGAGCTTGCCGTATTTGGAAGCCAGTTCGTTGAGTTGGCGATGATACTGGGCGCGCATTTCTTCGGCGTTTGCGCGGTAGATGCCGGGAAAGAAGAAGCCCGGATAGCGCCAGTCGAGCGGCGAGTAATAGAGGCCCACGTGAAGCCCTGATTTGCGCACAGCCTTCACGTAATCGGCGACAAAGTCGCGATGAGCGGCGGACTTCATGGCCGTGAAGTTGCTGCCGGGATCGTCGAAGAGCGCAAAGCCGTCATGGTGGCGGGAGGTGAGCACGGTGTACTTCATGCCGGCTGCTTTGGCGAGGGCGGCCCATACGTCCGGATCGAACTTATCCGGGTTGAACTGCCCCGCGAGCCTGGCATATTCATCCACGGGGATCTGCTCGTCCCATTGAACCCACTCACCACGGCCGGGGATGGAATAGACGCCCCAATGCATGAAGAGGCCGAACTTGGCGTCTCTCCACCATGCAATGCGCGCTGCTGCATTATTGTCAGTGGCAAGGGGCGCCCATTGGGCACGCGCGCAAGATGTCGCACTAAGGACAGCCAGTAATAGGCATGCGAATTTCGAGCGAATGACATTCTTGCCCATCATTTCCCCCCATGAAGTTTTTGAAATTGAATCGTAAAAGCGGAAACGCTCTTGTCATGCGCCTGCCGACGGAGCGGCTGTCGATCCACGGACCACGAGACTGGTGGAGACGAGAAACTCTCGCTGAATATTGGGAGCGTTGGGGTCTTCGGCCTGCTGGCGAAGGGCCTCAAAGGCGGCTCGCGCCAGGTCGGCGCGGGATAGGCAGATTGTGGTGAGCGGCGGCAAAGTGAACTCGGCGAAATCGATGTCGTCAAGGCCGATGACGGACAGATCCTGGGGTACGCGCAGGCCTTCAAGGTAAACTGCGCGGAGCACACCGATGGCGGTCATGTCGTTGGAGCAGACGATGGCGGTAGGGCGCGAGGCGAGTGCCTGCAACTGGCTGTAGCCTGCCACGCCGCCTTTGAGCGTGTGGTCGCACTCGATGATCCATTTTTTCTGGAGGGTCAACTTCGCCGCCTGCATTGCCGTGCGGAAATCGTTCTCGCGCGTAATGGCGGAGTGGAGCTTGTGCGGGCCGGCAAGGAAGGCAATCTTGCTGTGACCCAGCTTGACCAGGTGATTGACGGCCGCATGAATACCGGTGGAGTAGTCGAGCAGGATGGTACTGGCCTTGGGGTCATCGAGCTTGAACTCGGCGAGCACGATGGGCACGTTGCGGTGCATCAGTTGATCGAGGACCGGCTCTTCTTCGCCGAAGGTCATTACGGCAACGCCCTCGACTTTGCGCTCGAGCATGCGGCGGACGCAGGTGGTGAGGACCTCTGGGTCACTGTTGGTGGAACTTACCAGGATTTCGTATCCGTGAGCCACGGCGATCTTTTCGAAATTCTGGATCAGGTCAGGGAAGAAGGGATTGCTGATGTTTTCAACGATGATGCCGAGGAGGCGGCTGCGGCCGGAGACGAGCGTGCGCGCATGAGTGTTTGGGAAGTAATTCAACTGCTTGATGGCCTGCCAGACACGTTTGGAAAGACGCTCGCTGACCAGTGGAGAACCGTTGATGGTTCTGGAGACAGTGGCTATGGAGACCTTGGCCACGGCGGCGACGGTGCGAATGTCGGGCGTTCTCACGGCAGGTTTGCGGGATGCTTTTCTAGGCACGGACGAATCCTACTCCATACAAATCAAGTGTGAAAGCAATGGTATTGCATTTGCACGAGGGTTGTGGAACGCAAAGAGAATTTTCTACTGGGGGAGGAAAACATAGACGGGGTGCGACTCCCCCGAAGCAGTGCGTGGTATCCCACCCTTTCGCCAGGAAAAAGGCGAAAGGATGGGGCACGGAGAACTGAGGCTGTTCGTGAAGATGCTTTAGTCTCTTTCGGCAATGAGCAGGCGGAGATCGCGCAGGTTGTGGCCAGTGGGGCCGGTTACAACGGCGTCGCCGAGAGCGTTGAACATGGGACAGGCGTTGAAAGCAGCCAGGGATGCCTTGAGGTGGAAGCCGAAGGTATGGGCGCGGGCGACGGTGGTGGGGTCGGCAATGGCGCCGGCCACCTGGGTGTTGCCGTCGATGCCATCGGAGCCGGCGCTGAGTACAGTCAGCCGTTCGCCCTGATATTTCTCCAACTCCAGCGCACAGGCCATGACAAATTGCTGATTCCGGCCACCCGCGCCTGGGGTGCGGTCCATGGTGACCGTGACCTCGCCAACGGAGATGAGGCAGAGGCGGGGATGCACAGCGCGCAAGGCGTGGAAGCGTTCAAGCAGATAGCGCGCAGCGTCCGCATAGTCCCAGTCGTCGCAGCTGTTATCGACAACGGCGTGATAACCGGCCTGCTGCGCCAAGGCGCGGGCGCTCTCGACCAGGTCGTGGCTGGAGAGCAGAATCTCGAAGACGGAATCGCGAAAAGCCGGGTCCTCATCTGTCATGGAGGTGGTGGCTGTGACGCGGCGGGCGGGAGCGGCCTCCGGCTTTTGAAGCTTGGGAAAGAATGGGGGCAGCCAACTCTTGTTTCCCGGTGACTCGGGCATATCTGTGCGCTCGAAGAAAGCGCGGACGGAAGGCGGAAACTTGGAGGCCAGGTTGTATTTGACGAGCAGTTCGCGCACATCGTCGACAGTTGAGTGATCGGGGGACGAGGGGCCGGAGGAGAGCGCATCGAGCGAGCGCAGGGGAACGTCGGGGAGCAGCAGGCTCACCTTGGCCGCATCGGGCGCGGCCATAGCCAGGCGTCCACCTTTAACGGCCGAAAAATGCTTGCGCAAGGTGTTGATCTCATTGATGGGCGCGCCAGAGGCGAGCAGCGCCTGATGAAACTCTTGTGTTTCTTCGAGGGTGATCTTCGGGTCGAGGGGCAGGTCAAACATTGCCGATCCGCCGCCGGAGATGAGGAAGAAGATCAGCGTATCTTTCTTGGCTTTTTTGAGCAGCGCCAGTGTGGCGCGGGCCGCGGCGAAGGTGTCTTCATTGGGCAGCGGATGGCCGCCTTCAAAGTAGCGGAAACGCCAGTTGCGGTGTTTGGGCACCTGGTGGTAGCAACAAATGCCGCGCAGCCCTTGACGGCGCTTCATGCGGTCGAGCAGCGTTTCCAGCATGGGCCCGGCGGCCTTGCCCAGGGAGATGACGAAGATGCGCTTGTAACTGGAGAGATCAATCGTCGCCGGACCGCTGCCGTCAGGCACGAGACGGCGCAGTGTGTTGCCCTCGAAGCGCAAACGCCGGTCGAAGGCGGACGCAATGTTGCAGGCCTTGATGGCGCCGGTAAAGATTTGAGTCGCAGTGGAATGCAAGGTATCGAGTGCGGTATCACCGGCTGGAGTCATGAGAGTTGTTCCTTGAGCCAGCCGGCCAGCGAGGACTGCATCGCGGCCAGATGACCTGTAAAGAAATGATCGGCGCCGGGGAGGAGCACCAGTCGTTTGGGTTCGGCAGCGGAGGCGGCCACTTGCACCAACTCTGTTGCGGGTGCGAACTGGTCGTGATCTCCGCTTAGAAAAAGCTTTGGCAGGCTGCAATTGTGGAGGGAAGGGTAGGTGAAACTTTGCTTCTTGGTGCGGGTCGGCAGGCCGAGTGCAACGAGGGCGCGGACGTTAGTAGTGGATTTGCCGTGGCCGCAACAGGCCAGAATAGTCATGGCTGCACCAAAGCTGAAGCCGACGGCCAAAGCCGGGCGCTTGTATTCGTCTTCAAGCCAGGCTAGAGCGGCCAGCACATCGGCTGACTCCGCCAGGCCGTCATGCGTGCCCTGGCTCAGGCCGGTGCCGCGAAAGTTGAAGCGCAGGACCGGAAGGCCGAGTCCCCACTGGGGATCGTTGAGGGCCTTCATGGCATGGTAGACAACCTTGTTGTGTAAATTGCCGCCGCCGAGGGGATGAGGATGGCAGACCAATGCGGAAAACGGTGCATCGGGAGCGCCTTCGTTGACTACGGCCTCGATCCGGCCTGATGGTCCGGCCAGAAACACGCTCCGAAGTATTGGGCTCTCCTGACGCTGGTCAGGTTGGGCAGATGCAATTGTGGCGCTCATTCCACTCTTCATTCTACTCGCAACGGGCGGCCGAATTCGCCGCGTAATTTGCCCACCTGCTCATTTGGAGTCTGCCGGCGAGGGGAGTGGTTCCACAGGGTGAGATTGCAGGCAATGATACGGACGATTGGGTTCGACAGCAGGCTCTAAGGTATTCTGGCAGCATCATGAAAGAAAGCTTTGAGCCTAAGCCAATTGACCCTGTCGGGCTTACCCGTGCACTGTGCGAAATTGAGTCAACCACCTATAACGAGGGGCCGGTGGGTGACTTTCTGGCAGATTTTCTGGCCGGGCGCGGATGGGCAGTGGAGAAGACTCCGGTGGCGCAGCCAGCCGAGAGCGCAACCGGCGCGGCACGCTGGAACGTTTACGCGGGGGTGGCCGGTCAGACGCCGGACCTGGTGTTTTCAACGCATATGGACACGGTTCCGCCGTACACCCCCTTCAGCGAGGATGCGGAGTTTATGTACGGCCGCGGGGTTTCAGATGCGAAGGGCATTATCGCCGCACAGGCGGCCGCCGGCGAGGCGCTTCGCGCGGCAGGATTTCGGATTGGGTTGTTATTTGTGTCCGGCGAGGAACGCGACTCGGCCGGCGCGAAGGCGGCAAACCTCGCGCCCAAGGGCAGCCGCTTCCTGATCAATGGCGAGCCTACGGACAATCGCGTTGCCCTGGCTTCGAAGGGCGCTCTGCGGGTTTCTCTCAAATCGACTGGGAAGATGGCCCATTCTGCCTACCCGGAGCTGGGTGAATCCGCGGTTCACAAAATGGTGGAATTGCTGGACAGGCTGCTCAAGCTGAAGTTGCCTGTGGATGAGTTTGCCGGGGATACGACGCTCAATATTGGCCAGATTCAAGGCGGCCATGCGCCCAATGTTATCGCCGACCATGCCGAGGCGCAGGTTCTGATTCGGCTGGTGTGCGATTCCGCGCCGGTTCGCGCTGCCATCCTTGAGGCCGCCGCGGGGCTGGCTGAAGTGAGTTTCACGCTGGACCTTGCGTTTGTGCGGCTTCGAGCGATCGAGGGACTGCCGACGATGATAGCCAAGTTCGCGACCGACATTCCACAGTTGACCAACTGGGGAGAGCCGCTGCTGCTGGGGCCGGGGTCGATTCATGTGGCGCACACGCCGTTTGAAAAGCTGGCCAAGAAGGAGTTACTGGAAGCGGTGGAGTTATACGTTAAAGTGGCCAGGCAGTTACTGGCATAAGTGCTATAAGTTCTCCCATTAAGGAGAAGTTAGTAAAGGCGGCGAAGTGCAGTTGGGAGTTATCTCTGCGCTTCGCCGCCGATTGCATTTATTGGACAGTCATTTCTTTTCGCTGCCCGGTTCTTTGGCTTAACTGCCGTTACTGTTTCACCGCTACGTAAGTAGATGTACGGTCGGTCACCTTATTGTTGTCGACTACAGTCAATTTCTTTCCATCGGACGAAACGCTCATTTTCGCCACGTCGGTTACCTGGCCGTTGCGCTTATCCGTTTCTTCGATGGTGTTCTTGTCGACGCGTTTCAGAGCGACTGCGTCCCAGCCAAAGGCCCCCTTCACCGGGTAGTCATTGCCGTCCAACTTCGCGGTGTAGGTCTCGCCCGTTGGTGCCGACATCGTGAGCTCATCTCCATTGGTCTTGTACGTGGTGAGGAGGCCATTGTCGCTCTGTTGAATCGTGTTGATCTGCCACGAACCGGAAATTGCATGCACTCCTGAAGGCGCGATTCCGACTCTCTTCGCCTTGACTTCCGTTGTAACAGGGGCCCCGCCGTTCTGTGGATGGAAGGTCGACTTGACCGTGAGGGTTTTGCCATCGCTGGAAACGGTCCTGGTCTGCTCACTGACCGTTGTGCCGCCTTTCTTGGTTACGCTGGCGGTCGACTTGGCATCGATTTCCTTCACACTGATGGTGTCATAAGCCTGGCCGGTGACGGTCTGATCCTGCCCATCAGCCTTGACGTCGAACGCCGGATTGCAACTGACGCAGTGGTACCAGCCCTGGCTCAGGTAAAAGACGTTTGGCTTCGGTGATAGCTTGGATTGGCTAAAGTTGACGCGCCAAGTGCCGTCGAACGGGCTCTGCGCAGACGAAGAAGCTGGGGCCCAGAGTGTTGCCATGAGAAACAGCGCGCAAGCAACGAACCGCTCTGCCTTGTTCATTTGTATTGTCCTCCTGGGATTTTGATTTTGGCGCTCTGGGGGGGCGACGGGGCAATTTGGGGAAAATCTGCGTCCTTCCAGGTAGGCCGCAGCGATTATATCCCTGACTGTGCACGGTCGGTTTTTTTATTTGAGCGCGCCTGGCAGATATCGCTGGCGTGCTGTTGCTCATCTCAAGAACCGGGTAGCCAGAGTGCCGGTTCCCTCGCAATCAAGATGAGCGCTGTACTATTTAAACGGAAGAAGTGGTGGAGGATTCATTCGAAATGAGCGCACAAATTCTTGATATACCGGTCCGCAAGATCACCGGCGCGGATACAACGCTGGGCGAGTTCAAAGGCAAGGTGCTTCTGGTGGTCAACGTGGCCTCGAAGTGCGGATTGACGCCGCAGTATGAAGGTCTGGAAAAGATCTATGAACAGTACAAGGGGCAGGGGCTGGTGGTAGCGGGCTTTCCGGCAAATGACTTCAAGAGCCAGGAACCGGGGACCGAGGACGAGATACAGGCCTTCTGCACAACGAACTATGGAGTCAAATTCCCCATGTTCAGCAAGATTACGGTGGTGGGCGCTGAGAAGCATCCGCTCTATGCGGCTTTGATCGCGGCCAAGCCAAAGGCGGTCAACCTTTCTGAAGTGCCGTTCCGCGAAAAGCTGAAGGGCTACGGGATCGATGCCAACGCCGAGCCCGAGCTGACCTGGAATTTCGAAAAATTTCTGGTGGGCCGCTCAGGGGAAGTGGTGCAGCGGTTTGCGCCGGATACGCAGCCAGACGCACCTGCGCTGGTTGCGGCCATTGAAGCGGAGCTGGCGAAGGGTTAGCCAGGGATAGGCCGTTCGAGTATCTCGGATTGGTGAAGTTCCAGGTCTCGAAATTGAGACTTTGAGCACCCAGGCCATTTATTCTCAGCCAATGGACTCCTCCCCTACGTCCGGCGCCAACCTGCTTGAAACGGCAGCCTCGTCCTACCTGCGTTCAGCCCGGCATCAGCCGGTCTACTGGCATCCGTGGGGCGAGGCGGCGTTTGCCCGTGCCCAGGCCGAAGACAAACCCATCCTGCTGGACATTGGCGCGGTGTGGTGCCACTGGTGCCACGTGATGGACCGCGAATCCTACGAAGACCCTGAAGTAGCAAAGCTCGTCAACGAGCACTTTGTTGCGGTGAAGGTGGATCGCGACGAACGGCCCGACGTGGACGCGCGTTACCAGGCCGCGGTGTCTGCAATTACGGGTCAGGGCGGCTGGCCGCTCACAGCGTTTCTTACACCCGATGGCCGGCCTTACTTTGGCGGCACGTATATTCCGCGCGACGATCGCTATGGTCGGCCCGGCATCGAGCGGGTACTGCTGGCGATGTCCAAGGTCTGGCGGGAGCGGCGGGATGAGGCTCTGGAGACGGCGGGCAGCGTGATGGCTGCCATCGAGCACAACGAGAGCTTCTCCGGCCCAGGCGGCGACTTGACCGTGGCGCTGGTGGACAAGATTGCCGGGTCAGCACTGGGCAAGTTCGATCCGCGCAATGGCGGCTTCGGCTCACAGCCAAAGTTCCCGCACGCGGCGGCGCTTGACCTGCTGCTGGAGATGGCGATGAATCGCAACCCCGAACTGCCGGAAACGGCTCAGGCGCGGGACGCATTCACAATCACGCTGGAAAAGATGGCGCGCGGGGGCGTCTACGACCAGCTCGCCGGAGGCTTTCACCGCTACAGCGTGGACGAACGCTGGGTGGTTCCGCACTTCGAAAAGATGCTTTACGACAACACCGAGCTGCTGCGCAATTACGTGCACGGCTTCCAGAGTTTTGTGCGCGAGGATTTTCTGGAGACCGCGCGGGAGATTGTTGCGTGGCTTGATTCCACGATGACGGACCGCGAGCGCGGTGGATTTTATGCGTCGCAGGACGCGGATGTTGGACTAGACGACGACGGCGACTACTTTACCTGGACTCTTGACGAGGCCAAGGCCGTGCTGGACGGAGCAGAGCTGGAGTTCGCAGCAAGCTACTGGGATATTGGCGAACTTGGCGACATGCACCACAACCCTGCCAAGAACGTGCTGCACATGAATTCGACTTTGCAGGAGAGGGCCGCGCAGGGCGGGGATTTGGAGCAGATGCGCGGGCTTCGGGACTCGGCGCGGCGCAAACTGCTGGCAGCGCGGAGCCTTCGTCCTACGCCGTTCATCGACAAGACGCTCTATACCGGTTGGAATGCGATGGCGGTGACGGCCTACCTGGAGACGGCGCGAGTGCTGCGCATGGATTCAGCGCGTGAGTTTGCGCTGCGCACGCTCGACCGGCTGTTGAACGAGGCCTGGGACGGAGCCGCAACGCTGCATCATGTGATCGCCTATCCTGACGATGCAGGCGCGACGGCAACAGCTGAACAGGCCCCCGGCACGCTGGATGATTACGCCTTTACTATTCACGCCTGCATCGATGCGTGGTTCGCCAGCGGCAACATGAATTTCTACCGGGTGGCCGTGAAGGTTGCCGACGCCATGATTGCCCGCTTCTATGACACCACTGCGGGGGCGTTCTACGACGCGGCGGGTAGCGACGGCGGACAGATTCCGCTGGGCGCACTCGGGGCACGGCGGAAACCGCTGCAGGATTCGCCCACGCCAGCTGGAAATCCCACCGCGGCCTCAGCGCTGTTGCGGCTTGAGACGTTGAGCGGGCGCCAGGAATATCGCGACATTGCAGAAGATACGCTGGCCTGCTTTGCGGGCATCGTGGAGCATTTCGGCCTGTACGCGGGCAGTTATGGGTTGGCGCTGGAACGGTTGCTGCTGGATCCGGTGCAGGTGATGGTGGTGGGTTCCGGGCCGGAGGCCGTGCGGCTGGAGGCGACCGCGGTGGCGCGTTTTGCTGTCAACAAGACGGTGATGCGAATTGCGCCGTTCCGGCTGGTTAAAGAGGGAATTCCCGACGCCTTGGCCGAGACATTGCTGCAGGCGCCGGTGCCGCGCGGCGCGGAAGTGTGGGCCATTGTGTGTCACGGGCGGACATGCTTGCCGCCGGTGACCAATGCAGAGGCGCTGCTGGAGGCGTTGGAGGGAATGGCTTAACGGCCAGAAACCTAGCTGTCGCTGAAGGGATTGTTGTTCTGCGGCTTGAGCAGGGTCGGGTCGTCTTCCGGTGCGGGCTCGGGAACTGGAACATTCTGGCTGGCATCGTCCTGCTCCCCAAATGTGTTGAAGACTCTGTAGGGGTTGCCGGGGAGTAGATGGTGCTCCTCGAGCGCGAGCCGGACGCGGCGTCGGAACTCGCGGATGGGGCCGTACTGTTTGGTGGCCAGGGTCTTGAAGACCACCGGAAAGATCAATTCCGAGCCTTTGATGGCATCGACGCCCAGGATCTGCGGATCGGCGACGAACAACTGACGGAACTCATCGCTATTGCGTATATCCGTGGCGATTGCCGTCAGAATCTTCTGCACCTGGTCGGGGTTGGCCGAGAAATCCACGCTCACATTTACGGTGGCCACCGAGTAGCCCACGCTGAGGTTGGCTACAGTGGTGATCTGCGAGTTGGGAACGACGTAGAGAGTGCCGTCGGCATCGCGGACTGTGGTTTTGCGCAGAGTCATTGCTTCCACGGTTCCGGCCAGTCCGGCAATGCGAACCGTGTCGCCCACGTTGAATTGATCTTCGACGAGAATGAGTATCCCGTTCAAAACATCCTTGACGATGTTTTGCGCGGCGAGGCCTATGGCAACGCCGGCGATTCCCGCGGAAGCAAGCAGGGGACCGAGGTTGATTCCGACGGCATCAAGGAACTGCAATCCGGCAATTACGCCAATGATGGTGAGCCCTGTGGCGCGGACAACCTGAGACACCGTTTTGACCTGCGCAATACGTCCCGGACCGGCAGCATGCTGTTCGGCCACGCGCGTCATTCTTAGGGTGACAATCCGCAGTAATCGACTGAGAATAAAGGCGATAGCCGCAACGACAAGTAGGTGGGGAAGCCTGTTACGGACGAATTCCTGGGTGTCGCTGGACCACCCGTCCAAAACCCGGCCCAGAAACCGGCCCTCGCTGAACCAACTCCATCTTGCCGCTAACATAAAACGAAACATGCCAAAACCCCTCTATCTAGACTAGACTGTGCGGAGGAATAGCCGGAATGCCCCGCAGCTATTCTCGGCACACTCCTGGCGCGAAATGGAGGTCGTCCATGAGAGTTCAGCGCATCGGCTCAATCAAGAAAGCACGCCTGCTGCGGACAAGGGCTCTATGGCTCTGTTCGCTCACCCTCCCGATTGCCATCGTACTGATGATCAACCCTTTGCAATACAGCAGTTTCGCACAGTCGCCACCGTCGCAGGCCAATGAAGCGCCGGTTACGGCAAACCCGGCGATTGCGAACGCCCAGGACACCGCGAGCGCGGCAGCGCCGGAGCAGCAGGCGAAACAAGACGTCAAAGCCGACCCCGCCGCTGAGCGGAAGAAGCAGATTTCAGATGAAACTGCAGACCTGCTGAAGTTGGCCAACAGCCTGAAGGCTGAGATGGACAAGACCACCAGGGACACACTTTCAGTGGCGGTGATTCGCAGGGCGGGCGAAATTGAACAACTGGCCCACAAGATGAGGACGAAATGAACGCAGCCGTGGCAAAACTCGCAATGATTGAAGCGCGGCCAGGACTTGTCCGGCCATCAGCGTGCAGGTTGAGTCATGTGGTGCGGCCGGTGCTTTGGCTGGGGCTGCTTCTGGCGTTGCCGTGTGTGGGGCAAAGCTCCTCGCAACAGACACCAACCGGCCAGATATCCAGTCATCCATTGCGTGCGCAGCCCCAGCCGATAGATGAACCGGTTGGCGGCGAGAATTTGGGCAATCCACTCTATGAGGAGCGGCGGATGCGCCAGCTCAATGAAGCACAGCACAAGTCGATGGTTTCCGACACAGACAAGCTGCTGAGACTGGCGACCGAACTGACTGCCGAGATCAATAGCACCAATCCAAATTCACTCAATTCCGATCAGCTTCGCAAGATTGCCGAGATTGAAAAACTCGCGCGCAGCGTGAAGGACAAGATGAGAATTTCATTGAAGGGATCGCCGGGTTATATGGACGCTACCCATCAAACTGATTCTCCTTATTCACGCCATTGACCGTTCGTGGCTTCTCTGCCTTTGAATACACCGGAGGGTGGACTGATTGGTGCTATTGGCTTGACTGCGCGAACATGGAATTGAAGGCGCAAGGTTGTTACAATCAGGCGAGGTTTCCCCGGCAAAACGAAAATTGGGAGTGACAAGGATGGGATTGGCAGTTTCCGGTGCTCGCGTACCCGATTCGGCTGGCGCCTCAGGCAGTCTGAGTGCGCAGCAGTTGGTGGAAATCTATCGGCTGATGTACCTGTCTCGCCGTTTGGACGATCGCGAAATCCTGCTCAAGCGGCAACAGAAGATTTTTTTCCAGATATCGGCGGCCGGCCACGAGGCGTTGCAGGTGGGCGCAGGCCTGGCGCTTCGGCCGGGCTATGACTGGTTCTTCCCTTATTATCGTGATCGTGCACTGTGCCTTGCGCTGGGTTTGACGCCCGATGTAATGATGCTGCAGGCAGTGGGCGCGGGCACCGATCCCTCGAGCGGCGGCCGCCAGATGCCTACCCACTGGAGCAGCCGCGCGATGCACCTGGTGAGCACCTCTTCTTCCACGACCACGCAATTACTGCACGCGGTGGGTTGCGCCGAGGCGGGGCGGTACTTCAGCCGGCATCCCGAAGCAGCCGAGAAAGCGGAGGGCGACTACCGCGCCTTCAACGACGTCAGCTTCCACGGCGATGAAGTGGTTCTGACGTGTCTGGGCGAAGGTTCAACCTCACAAGGTGAGTTCTGGGAGGCGATGAACACCGCTTCAAACCAGAAGCTGCCGGTGATTTTTTGTGTGGAGGACAACGGCTACGCCATCAGCGTGCCCGTTGAAGTGAACACGCCGGGCGGCAATATTTCAAAGCTGGTGGCGAACTTCCCCAATTTCTATTTTGCTGAGATTGACGGCACCGATCCGGAGCTTTGCATGCTGACGTTTCAAGCAGCCGCGGAGCACTGCCGGGCGGGGCTGGGGCCGGCGTTTGTTCACGGACATGTCGTGCGGGCTTATTCCCACTCCCTTTCGGACGACGACAGGCTTTATCGCTCGACAGCGGAGCGCGAGGCTGATGCAATGCGCGATCCGATCGCGAAGATGCAAATGCGCCTCCTGCGCGAGGGAATTCTGACTGAAGCGCAGATCAACGAGTTGGAACAATCGCAGGACCATTTGGCTGCCGAGGCCGCCGAGCGCGCATTGGAAGCGCCGTTGCCCGAGGTGTCGGAGATTTTGAAACACGTCTACTCCGAAGACCTGGATCCGACCGGCCCAATGTTCGATCATGAGCACGCGGATGCACCGGGCGGAGCTGGCGGAGGCAAAACTGGAAGCGCCAAGGGCAGCGAGCCGCGCACCATGGCCGACCTGATCAACGCCTGCCTGCACGATGAGATGCGACGCGATCCGCGCATCGTGGTCTATGGCGAGGACGTAGCCGACGCGAGCCGCGAGCAGGCTCTTTCCGAGGTCAAGGGGAAGGGCGGCGTCTTCAAGCTGACCGCCGGCCTGCAAACAGAATTCGGGTCCGAGCGGGTGTTCAATTCTCCTCTGGCTGAAGCCAATATTGTGGGCAGAGCCGTTGGTTATGCGGCGCGGGGCATGAAGCCCGTGGTTGAGATTCAGTTCTTCGATTACATCTGGCCGGCCATGCACCAGATTCACAACGAGCTGGCGCTGATGCGTTGGCGTTCGCATGGCACCTGGGCATCCCCGGCAGTGCTCCGCGTGCCTATTGGCGGCTACTTGACCGGCGGCGCCATCTACCACTCGCAATGCGGCGAAAGCATCTTCACGCACATTCCAGGGTTGCGCGTGGTGTTTCCTTCCAACGCGCTGGATGCGAATGGACTGCTGCGCACCGCGATTCGCTGCGACGATCCAGTACTGTTTCTGGAACATAAGCGGCTCTATCGCGAGACCTTTGGCCGCGCGCCTTATCCGGGGCATGAGTTCGCCATTCCGTTCGGTAAGGCGAAGATTGTTCGGCCAGGAACGCACATGACGCTGGTGACCTACGGCGCGGTTGTTCCGCGCGCGCTGCAGGCTGCGGAGCGGGCGCAACGCGAACATGGCATCGACGTGGAAATTATTGACCTGCGCACGCTGAATCCCTATGACTGGGAGGCGATCGCCACTTCAGTGCGCAAGACCAGCCGGGTGATTGTGGCTCACGAAGACATGATCAGCTGGGGCTACGGCGCGGAGATTGCCGCACGAATTGCGGATGAGCTGTTTGAGGATCTGGATGCGCCGGTGAAGCGGATCGGATCGATGGATACGTTTGTCGCTTATCAGCCAGTGATCGAGGATGCCATTCTTCCCCAGCCGGAAACGATTCTCAAAGCCATTATGGGGTTGAAGGCGTACTAGCTTTTCTCCAACAGAGCGTTCACGGCTTTGGCAAGGGATGGGAAGCGTAAATCGGCCGACTCGCGCGCGGATTCAGTGCCGGGTGATGCGTGCTTCGATTTGCTATCGACGAGGATGGTCGCCATTCCAAGGCGGCGGCCGAATTCAATGTCCAGAGGCGAGTCGCCGATCATCACGCTGGTTGCGGCGGAGATGGTGGGGCATTGGGCGACAGCCTGCTCGAAGAGACCCGGCAGCGGCTTGCGGCAGTTGCATTGGCCGTGGTCGTGCGGGCAGATGAAGAATGCGTCGATGTGTGCTCCCTGGGTGTTTAGCAGGCGCTGGAAGGCCAGGTGAATCGCCTCGACATCCGCGGCAGAGTAGAGCCCGAGCGCAATGCCCCGCTGATTCGAAACCACTATTACCCGCAACCCCGCTCGATTGAGACGGGCTATTGCATCAGGGACGCCGGGCAGGACATGAAAATCACCCCAGGACGTTACATAGCTGCCCTCCGGCATCTTTTTGTTCAGGACTCCGTCGCGGTCCAGGAAAACGGTGGTGAGATCGCGAGGGAGGAGTTTGGATGCGGAGTTGGTCACGGGGTAATGATAGCAATGGACGTGCATGGATTTGACGGCTCCTGATGTGTGGAGTTGGTTGAGGGCTGAAGCCTCCCACCCTTCCGCCAGGAAAAAAGCGAAAGGATGGGGCACGGAGCATTTTCGAAAGGCAAGGGAAATGACGCCGAATCAAGTTGGCCCGGATACAATACTTGGATGGAGTTTTGTACTGACCCGGGACGAGTCCAGGAAACCTGCGTGAGGCGGGCGGGCCAATCCTCATGAAGAACTTTCTGCGCCTGCTGCGCTACGGACTGCCATACTCGCTGCAATGGCTGCCGGGTGTGTTGTTGCTTGCGGCAGTCGGGGCACTTGACACGTTCCGGACGCTCCTTTTCCAGCCGATCTTCGACCAGGTTCTAAGGCCGGACGCGCCCGAGGGGCCGATTACCCTTGGACTTACCAACAGCCGATGGCACTTTGACCTTAGGACCCTGATTCCCCATTTCATGCACATGCATAATGCCTGGAGTGTGGTGGCATTTGCACTTGTGATCTCCACGCTGGCCAAGGGCCTCTGCGATTATCTCGGTACTTACCTGGTCAACTATGCCGGCTTCGGTACAATTACCGATCTTCGCAATCATCTTTACGAAGTAACGATGCGCCGGTCCGCCAGCTTCTTTCACAAGCATCCCACCGGAACAATTCTCTCGACGCTGATCAACGATGTGGACCGCGTGCAAACCGCGCTCAGTTCCGTGATCGGCGAATTCTTGCAGCAGTTTTTTACCTTTGTTGTGGGACTGGTCTTCGTTATTCGTCTGGGCGGAGAGCTTAGCTGGGCGCTGGTGCTGTTTATTCCCGTCGTCATCACATCCGCACGCAAAATCGGTGGCGAAGTGCGGACGCGTACCCGCACCGGCCAGGATAAGCTTGCGGAGATTCAGAACATCCTGCATGAGACCGTCACCGGCAATCGCATCGTGAAGGCCTTCAATACCGAGCTGTGGGAGATTCTGCGCTTCAAGACGGCTGCTCGCCGGCTGTTCCGCGCCAATTTGCGCAACGTGCGCATCCAGTCCATCAGTTCGCCTTTGATGGACAGCATTGGAGCGGTGGCAATTGCCATGCTCTTGTTCATCGGACGCAATCAGATTCTCCATGGCCACATGACCATGGGCATGTTCGGTGCTTTCATCATCCTGCTTTTCAAGCTCTATGATCCGGTGCGCAAGTTCGCATACTTCTACAACAGCTTCCAGCAGGCCATGGGCGCGTCATCATCCATGTTTGGTTTCTTCGATACTGAAGACGACGTGAAGGAACGGCCGCACGCTGTAACGCTGAAGCGCTTCCAGAGATCCATCCAGTTTCAAAACGTGGGCTTCTCCTATTCGACTGAAGAGGGCGAGCACCAGATTCTGCACAACATCGATCTTGATGTGAATGCAGGTGAGGTGTTGGCGCTGGTGGGTCCGAGCGGCGCAGGCAAATCCACATTGGTAAACCTGATTCCTCGATTCTTTGACGTGAGCACAGGCTCGATTCTCATCGACGGGCAAGATCTGCGCCACTTGACGCTGTCTTCGCTACGACGGCAGGTTGCCCAGGTGACGCAGGAAACAGTTCTCTTCAACGACACGGTGCGCAACAACATTGCGTACGGCCGGCCTGATGTCAAGGTCTCGGTGGTGGAGGAGGCGGCGCGCAACGCACTTGCCCACGACTTCATTCTGCGCATGCCACAGGGCTACGACACGGTAATCGGCGAAAAGGGATTTCGGCTCTCCGGCGGCGAGCGCCAGCGGCTGGCTATTGCGCGCGCCATCCTGAAGGACGCACCGATTCTGATTCTCGACGAAGCTACCTCGGCGCTGGATGCGGAGAGCGAATCGCTGGTGCAGATTGCGCTGGCCAACCTGATGCAGGGACGCACAGTGATGGTGATTGCGCACAGGCTCTCGACTATTCGCCGCGCCACGCGCATCGCGGTGCTTGAGGATGGCCGCATTACGGCTATTGGCTCCCATGAGGACTTATTGACTACTTCACCTACCTATCAACGGCTCTATCAATTGCAGTTCATGGACCAGCCCGAGACCGAGCCGCAGCCGCCGGACCCTCATACCCACTACTTGCCTGGCTTCGAGCCGGCATTTGTCACCGGAAAGCAGGAGTAAGAAAGTATGCCGATCTATTCGATGACCGGGTTTGCGCGGGTCCAGGTGCGTGTGCCGCTTCGTGATCAGGATCAGCTCAGCTACACCCTCACCGTGAAGAGCGTCAACCATCGCTTTCTCGATGTGCAGATGCGTTTGCCGGCAGGGCTGGATGCGCTGGAGGTGGAGCTGCGCAAGGCACTAAAGGATAAGCTGGTGCGCGGCCATGTTGAGCTGTCGTTATCGGTCGATCGGGCCAGCCAGCAGAGGGCTGGATACAATCGCGAGCTGGTTGCGGGCTATCTTGCTGCATTTGCCGCGGCGCGTGAGGAACACAAGCTCAAGGGGGAACCAGACCTGAATGCAGCGCTGCGCATGCCGGGCGCCTTGCAGGCGGAGAATCGCGGTGACGACGACCTGGCGGTATTGGCGGAGAGCATTCAGCAGCAGATTGTACCGCTGCTGGAGCAGTTGAATGCCATGCGGGCGCGCGAAGGCGAATCGCTGGAAGCTATTCTGCATGCCACGCTCGACAGGCTAGCGGAAGCAACGGATAGCGTGGCACTGCTTCGTCCCGAAATCGAACAGCGCTACCAGGAGAGGCTGTCGTCGCGCCTGCTCGCGGCCACCGGGCCGGAGTTCAACCGGCAGAGACTGCTTGAGGAAGTGGCGGTGCTAGTTGAGCGCAGCGATATCTCCGAAGAGCTGACTCGCATGACCACGCACATCGGGCATTTTCGCGAACTGTTGGCCGGGAGCGGCGAAGTGGGCAAGAAGCTGGATTTTCTGCTCCAGGAGATGAACCGCGAGGCCAACACGCTGCTGTCGAAGACGGGCGGCGTGGGCGGGAAGGGCACTCGCATTACCGAACTTGGGCTGGCGATGAAAGCAGAGATCGAGAAAGCGCGCGAACAGATTCAGAACGTGGAATAGAACAGTGGGCAGTGCACAGTGCACAGTGGACAGTGGAGTGGTGTAGACAAATGGGGAAGATCGTTCTTTGCGGTTGGAACATCGGCTTCGACAAGGTTGCCCATACCAAATTACTGTGCGCGGAACTTGGTTATTGACTACTGCAGAGCAAGTCCATTACAGACGCCGTGGTGGATCGCCAATCGGTCACCATAGAGGTCGCAGACGACCAGATCGAACGCTTGGCATTTGAATTGAATGAACTTGGTATGAAGTGTAAAGTGGATGAAATCGACGAGCTGAAACATGGGCAAAACGAAGCTCCCTGAAGGACAAACGCAACGTGGCAGGAATTCTTTTTATCATTTCGGCGCCTTCGGGCTCAGGCAAGAGTACGCTGGTGAGCGAGCTGCGCAAGCAGCTTAGCGGCGTGGATTTCGCAATTTCATGGACCACGCGGGCTCCGCGTGGCTCAGAGGCAAGCGGACGCGAGTACCACTTCACCACGCGCGAAGAGTTTGAGCGGATGGTCGAAGCAGGAATGTTTCTGGAATACGCCGAGGTTTTCGGCCACCTGTATGGCACTGCCCGCCAGTCACTTGAAGGGGCGCGCGCGCAGGGGCACGACCTGCTGCTGGACATCGACGTCCAAGGGGCGGCGCAAGTGCGCGCCTCATTGCCTGAGGCGGTGAGTATTTTCGTTCTTCCGCCGAACCCGAAAGTGTTGCGTACGCGCTTGCGCAACCGCAGCCGCGCAGAGGGGGTGGTGAACGAGGCCGAACTCTACCGGCGGCTGAGCGAAGCCAGCAAGGAGATTGAGAATTTTCGCCAGTACGGTTATATTCTGGTCAACGACATTCTTGACCGGGCGGTGGCGCAACTGGAAGCCATCGTATTGGCGGAGCGTTATTACCGCAATGGCGAAGCCATAGCGTACCGTTCGCGAAGAGTGTTGGAGGTCGCCGCGGCCTGCCTGCAAGCCAACACGCAGGAGCGGCTCAAGCCAGTGCTGGAGGCGTTTGGCATACTCGGCGACTCCCGCCAACAGGAACTGAATTTCGAGGAGGATTCCGATGACGATTGAGACCGGCTTCGATTCGAACTACCGCAAGGTTCTTGTCGCGGCGCGTCGCGCTCGCCAATTGCAGAGCGGTTCCCACGCTCTGGTCCACAGCCAGTCCACCAAGGCTTGCCGCATCGCTCAGGACGAGATCAATGCCGGCAAGATTTCCTATGTAAAGACCGAAGTTGAGGTCGTGAAGCCGCTGGTGGAAGGTCCGGCGATTCCGATTCTGCTCGGCTGAGAAAAGCAGTGGACGGTGAGCAGTGGACAGTGGACAGTGTCCGCTTGATTCCTGCGCCGCTTGCTGTGCGGTTTGATCGCTCGGATCAGTCAGAACTGATTGCTGTTGGTTGTTCACTGTCCACTGTTCACTGATCTACAATCGAGCCATGAGAGTCACGGTAGGCGTGTCGGGCGGAATTGCTGCGTACAAGGCGGCGGAACTGGTGCGCGCCCTGCAGCGGCAGGCCCTGGAAGTCCACGTCGTCATGACCGCGTCAGCCTGCAAGTTTGTGCAGCCGCTTACTTTCGCTTCGCTCACCGGCCACAGGGTGATCACCAGCCTGTGGGACGACGCGGCGGATGGCTCCGGCGATATGCCCGGCGATCAAAACGGGATCGAGCACATCGGCGAGGCGCAATGGGCCGATGCATTGGTGGTGGCTCCGGCCACGGCCAACATTCTGGCTAAATTTGCGCACGGCATCGCCGACGATTTCCTGACGACGATGTACCTTGCCACGACCGCGCCAGTTCTGGTGGCGCCGGCGATGAACGTGAACATGTGGAACCATCCGGCGACGCAGGCCAACCTGCTGACGTTGCGGCAGCGGAGCGTGCGTGTAGTGGAGCCGGGTACAGGCGACCTGGCCTGCGGCATGGTGGGCGTGGGGCGGATGGCCGAGCCGGATGAAATTGCCGACGCGGTGCTTGGAGCCCTCGGCCGGCGTCATGACCTGGCCGGCGAAGTTGTGCTGGTGACTGCCGGCGGTACGCGCGAGGCTCTGGACCCGGTACGTTTTCTGGGCAACCGCTCGAGCGGCAAGATGGGTTACGCGATCGCCGAGGCAGCGCACAGCCGTGGGGCCAAGGTGATTCTGGTAAGCGGGCCGACGGCCTTGCATCCGCCAGCGCATTGCGAAGTGGTGAAGGTGGTTACGGCGGGCGAGATGCGCGAGGTCGTGCTGGCGCGCATGGTCGAGGCCACAATGGTGGTGAAGGCCGCAGCGGTAGCCGACTACCGGCCGGTTGCCGTGTCTGAGCAAAAGCTCAAGCGCACGGGGCCGATGACTCTGGAACTGGCTCCAACGGAAGACATATTGGCCGAAGTAGCGCGGCGGCGGCGGCCGGGGCAGCTGATTGTGGGCTTTGCGGCGGAGACTGAGAACCGCATGGAGAATGGCCGCGCCAAGCTACTGCGCAAGGGAGCCGATGCGATTGTGGTGAACGATGTGACGAGTGATGGCGTGGGCATTGAGGCGGATACCAATGCGGCCACATTCCTGACAGCGTCTACGTCGATCGAGCTGCAGGAGATGCCGAAGCGCCAGCTTGCCGATAGGATTCTCGATGAGATTCTGGCTTTGCGCCGGCCGCGGTCAATGGTCGTAGAAATGGATGAGGACGAGGATCCGAAGTCGCGGCAGGATCGCGTGTTGAGCGACGCTGTGCCGCCGGCCGTGACGCGGCGGCAACTGATTGTGGAGTAAAAGAATTGGCGAGACAGCTCGATCCGGCAACCCGTGACGCTCTGGTCGAGCGCGTTCGCTTTTATCGCGATCTCGGGCTAACTGAGTTTTACAAGCGGCCTGTTGACGTGACCGACCTGGCTGTTGAAACTGCGGAAGGCGCCCGCGAAGAACAGGCGCCTCTTGCTGTTGTGGAGCAAACTTCTTCGCAGTTTGCGGAAATTTCCTCCGCCAATTCGCAGCCTTTCATTCCTCAGGAGGATCAGCCGATTCCGCCACGCAAGCCGTTTCCCGCCCCGCCACAAATTGCCGCAGCAGTACCTCCTTCCGGCCGTGCTGCCGCACTCCAGATGATTCGCGACGAGATTGGCGACTGCACGCGCTGCGCTCTGCACAAGGGCCGCAACAAGCTGGTGTTTGCCGACGGCGATCCCAACGCGCGCCTGATGTTTGTGGGTGAGGGGCCGGGCGCGGATGAAGACGCGCAGGGGCTGCCGTTCGTTGGCCGCGCGGGCCAACTACTGAACAACATGATTGCGGCCATGGGACTGAAGCGCGAAGAGGTTTACATTGCCAACATCGTGAAGTGCAGGCCGCCCGGGAATCGCACGCCGGAGCCGGAGGAAGCGAATACGTGCACGCCGTTTCTGTTTCGCCAGATCGATGTGGTGCGGCCGCAGGTGCTGGTGGCGCTCGGCGCAACGGCGGCGACGTATTTGCTGGGCCATCGGCAGCCGCTGGCGGGGCTGCGCGGACGGGTGCATGCGTTTCGCGGGACGCAGTTGATCGTGACTTACCATCCGGCGTTTTTGCTGCGCGATCCGCGGCAGAAGAAAGAGGCCTGGGCGGATTTGCAGATTGCGATGCGGGAGCTGGGGCTGAAAAAAGCAGCTTCTAGCTCCTAGC
>OBLW0100000854.1_pt1 | contig 26379 bp, 24 predicted proteins | sample 1520161 | NCBI WGS metagenome assembly OBLW01 (sample SAMEA3539309, study PRJEB22396) | soil metagenome | biome: tundra; feature: field; material: soil | place: USA | collected 2010-05 | depth 0.15 m | reverse complement strand
ACGCAGCCCCGTTCGCGTGGTCGCGCGCGCCGCGGGCCGCGCCGCGTCAGGGCCTGCGCGCTTCGGGCCCCGCGTGACCTTCACCTTCTCGTGCGAGCTCTTGATGGCCGGCCGTGCGCCGAGGGGTCTCGTCGTGTCGCGCTTCCGTGTCGTCAAACCGCGTCCTCTCTCCAGATTCGAATCAAGCCGCGAGACTATCCGCGTTCGCCCGGGCACGCCACGGCGGGCGCGGAATCGCCCAGCGCGTGACCCACGGGCCGACCCAGATCAGCAGCGCCGCGAGCACGGCCTGGCGCAAGAGCACCGACGCGACGCCGGCGAAGCGCTGGTCGAAGACGAAGTCGTAGAAGCCTCGGTAATAAACCTGCGTCAGCGTGCACGCCGCGATCGTGATCCACGTCGCGACGAGCCCGCGCCGGCCCGGGATGGCGAGCACGAGCGGGATGGCCCACGTCAGGTACTGCGGCGAGAACACCTTGCCCGCGAGCCAGACGACGACCGTCGCCGCCAGCGCCGCGCACGCGATCTGCTCGATCCGCTGCGCCTCGCGGGCCGGCCCGGCGATGCCGTCGAGGTCTCCGGCCGACGCGCGGCGCTCGGAGAGGGTGAGCAGCGCGATCCCGGCGACGGTCAGCGGCAGGCACGCCCTGGCGAGGAGATCGGGGATCGCGCCGTCGACGTTGAACGAGCCGTACGAGATCGTCCCGGGCCGCGTCGTGCCGAGCAGGAGCCGCACCGCCCCGACGAGCGCGCCGAAGGTCGACTCGACCTGGAGCCCACGGAGACCGTGGTAGTGAAAGAAGTCGACGAACGCCGCCGGCGACGCCGCCAGCATGGGAACGAAGCCGAGGGCGAGGCCGGCCGCGGTCCACGCGGTCAGGCGCGCGAGGCGCGGTCGCCAGAACGACCAGTCGCCCGCGACGATGACGGGAACGAGCACGAGCGGCATGATCTTGCAGGCGCCGGCGATCCCGACCCAGAGCCCGAACGATCCCGGGCTCCGCCGCACGGCGCCTCGCACCGCCGCGATCATCGCCAGCGCCACGATCGGATCGAGCCGCTGGATCGTCAGCGCGCCCTGCGCGAGGAGCAGCCCCACCGCGAGCCACCACCGCCCCTCGACCTCACGGCGCGACGCGCCCGCGCGCTTCAGCACGTCGATCGCGAGCACGATCGACCCCACGATGCAGAGCCCCATCATCACGCCGAAGAGGCGCGCGTACCCCTCGAAGGTCGCGGTGACGAGCTTGGGCGCGAGAACGAAGGGCAGCACCGGCGCGGGGTACTCGAGGTGCACCTCCGCCCAGGGCGCGTGCCAGTGCCCGTCGGTGGAAGGCGGCGGCGACTCGAACGTGGGCGCGCCCGTCACTCGGCCTCGCGAGACCAGGGCGAAGACGTCGTGCTCGTATGGTTGACCGAGGATCTGCGCCGCGGTTCCGTAGTACATCGCCTCGTCGGCCGAGCGCCGATAGAGAAAAATGAAAGGATAGCGTGCGGTGTCGAAGACGTGCGCGCCCGGGTCGGTGAAGACGCCGCAGCGGACCTTCTCCCACGTGATGAGTCCGAAGCTCTGATTGAGCCAGACGCAGGCGATGAACACGACGAAGAAGGGGCCTGCGCGCCGGAGCATCCAGAGGCACTCGCTACCACGGCGGGCAGGCGCCGTGGCGGGAGAAGCTGAGGTATGCTCGGTCGCGATGCCTTTCCGCTGGCGGATGCGCACGTCCGCGCTTCTCGCAATCCTCGCGGCGGCGGCGTCGGTCAGCCCCGGGCGGGCGCAAGCCCAGGAGCCCCCGCCGACCCCGACCCCAGCTCCGAGCAGCGCCGACATCGCGGAGGCCCGCCGGCACTTCGAGCACGCGCGCGAGGAATACGGAAAGGGCGCCTACCGCGAGGCCGTCGGCGAGCTCGAGTCCGCGCACGCCCTCGACCCCACCGCGAAGGACCTCGTCTTCAACCTCGGCGTCGTTCACGAGAAGCTGTCGGACATCGACGACGCGCTCCGCTGGTTCGAGCTCTACACGACGATGAGCCTGAGCCCGACCGAGCGAGAGCGGGCCGACTCGTACATCCGCCGACTCGAGGGCGCCAAGAAGGAGGTCGTGAACAAGGCCCCGCCGACCGCGCCGCCGCCGGCGCTGGAGGCCATGCCAGCCCCCGTGCGCCCCATGCGGGGGGGGCTCCCCTCGCCCCCGCACGGCCGCGTCGACGCGGCCACGATCGTGGCCGCCAGCGTCGCCGGCGCCGCGCTCATCTTCGGGGTCGTGATGGCCGCGAAGGCCGAGGACGACCGGCCCATCGAAGGGTTCGTCACCGGCCAGGACGGCACGTACTCGCAGCTCGGCGAGCGCACCGACTCGGCCCACCGGGAGGCCGTGATCGCGGACATCGCCTTCGGGGTGTCGCTCGCCGCGGGAATCACGGCCACGGTCCTCTATTTCGCGCGCACGCGCGACCCGGCGAAGCCGACGCTGGGCGCGACGCGCGCCAGGCCGGGGGCAGCGCCCTCCCCGCTCGCGTCGTTCCCCGCGGTGACGGCGACGCCTCTCGCGGGCGGGGGGTGGGTGCTGATCGTGCAGGGCGCGCTCTAGGAGCCCGGAGCGCCCAGGCGCGGATGCGGCCGGAGAGCGAGATTGGCCGCAGAGGCGCAAAGGCGCAGAGGAGAGAAGGTCGAAAGACTTGCTGAGCTGACGCACTTGGCGTGCGTGGGGCCGCCCCCTCAAATCCAATGCGTATGCTCTGCCCCTGTGCGGCCCATCTCGCTCTTTTACGGGCGCCTCTGCGCGCGGGGCACCGCGGGGGGCCGGCCGCGGGCGAGTGGCCCCGCTCCTCCGTGCGTGGCAACATCCTGTCGAGATGCCTGGGCGGCGCTGGACGTGGCGGGCCTCCCTCGGGGCGGCCCGGGCGGGGTTCTGCCTCGCGGCGCGAAGCGCAGCGGTTGCCCTTGTGCCCGCCCTCGCGACGGCCCTCGGCCTGGGCGTCTCCGCGGGGGGGTGCGAGTTCGCCGTGGGCGACACGCTGCCCGGGTACATGTGCGTCCCCGGCGACTTCGACGTGTGCCCGTCGGGCTCGATCTGCGATCCCGGCTCCCGGCGCTGCGTGCGACCCGGCGTGGGCGCGCACGGCCCCGATGGGTCTGCGCCGGGCGTCGACGCCACCGCCGACGACGCCGACGCCGACGACGTGACGGCCACGGGACGCGACGGCCAGGGCGAAGACGGGCCCGACAGCAGCACGAACGTGAACGACGGCTCGTCCGATGGGCCGGGCACCGTTCGCGATACCGAACCGCCCGAGGGCGGAGTCTGCAACACGCTCGGCTGCCTGTGCAGCGGCCCCGCGGCCTGCGCCAACGGCGTCTGCGTGTCGGACGTGGCCGTCACCTCGCCGGTCGCCAAGGCGGCGGGCAACGGGAACTTCTGCAGCCAGCCGTGCTGCACCTCCGCCGACTGCCCGGCGGCGAGCGTGTGCTTCGCGTCGGGCCGAGGCGGCAACTACTGCGTCTTGCCGGAGTGGCTCGGGCGAACGACCGCGCTCGGCAAGGCAATCGGAGGCGCGGCGTGCCAGTCGAACGGCGACTGTCGCTCCGGGCTCTGCGCCTCGATGATGTGCGCCGACCCCTGCTGCTCCGCAACGGGCTCGGCCGGCGAGTGCGCGACCGGAACGACCTGCCGCTTCGGGGCGTTCCCCGGAGTGTCCTTCGACACGCACGCGGCCGCCTTGTGCGGGCCCTCGGGGACCTGTGGCACGGGCTTCCAGTGCGACAAGCCTTGCCGGAACACGGCCGAGTGCGGTGCGAACCAGGCTTGCTACTACCTGCCGGCCACGCTTCCGAGCTCGGACATCAGCGCGGCGTGCACCGCGGCCAACGGATCCGGCGCCCAGGGCAGCCGTTGCACGAGCGACTTCCAGTGCGCGTCGAACTTCTGCGATACGACGGGGAGCGTGACCATGGAATGCTCCGACGTTTGCTTCAGCAACGCCGACTGCAAGGTCGACGGCTGGTACTGCCGGCCGGAGAGCATTATGGTCACGAGCGGGGGGACCTACTCGGTCCTGGTGTGCGGCCCCTGATCTTCGGCCGAGGCCTCCCGGGGGCCACGCGCGCGTGCGTTCCTGTCTGCCGAGGCTAACCTGGCGCTCCCCATGGTCCGCTACAAAGCCGTGTTTCGCTGCTTCGCCGGCTGCCCGGGCGAATACCCGTTGACCCAGGCGCTCTACCGTTGCCCCTCGTGCGACGGCTTGCTCGAGGTCTCCCACGACATGGAGGCCCTCCGCGACCGGAGCGCCACGTCGTGGATGAAGCTCTTCGAAGACCGCTGGATGCGCACGCAGTGGCCCTACGGCTCGGGCGTCTGGGGCAAGCGCGAGTGGGTGGCGCCGGAAATGCCCGACGACTGCATCGTCTCGACCGGCGAGGGCGGCACCAACGTGTTCTGGGCCGAGCGACTCGGGCGCGAGATCGGCGTCCCCGACCTGTGGATCAAGCTCTGCGGCAACTCGCACACGGGCAGCTTCAAAGACCTCGGGATGACGGTGCTCGTCAGCGTCGTCCGCCAGGCGGTGCGCGAGGGGACGCTGAAGACCCGCGTCCTCTGCTGCGCAAGCACGGGCGACACGAGCGCGGCGCTCGCGGCCTACGGCGCCGCGGCGGGCATGCCGGTCGCGGTGCTCTTGCCGCGAGGGCGCGTCTCGACGGCGCAGCTCGTACAGCCGCTGTCGCACGGCGCGCGCGTCTTTGCCCTCGAGACCGACTTCGACGGCTGCATGGCGATCGTCCAGGAGCTCGCGCGTCGCGAGCTCGTGTACCTCGCGAACTCGATGAACCCGCTCCGCATCGAGGGGCAGAAGACGGTCTCGTTCGAGATCGTGCAGCAGTTCGACTGGGAGTCGCCCGACTGGATCATCTTGCCGAGCGGCAACCTCGGCAACGCCGCCGCGCTCTACGCGGGCTTCAAGATGATGCGCGAGCTCGGGCTCGTGGCGAAGATCCCGCGCCTCTGCATCGCGCAGGCCGAGCACGCGAACCCGATGTACCGCGCGTTCATGGCGGGCAAAGACGTGGTCGAACCGATCCAGGCGCAAGAGACGATGGCGAGCGCGATCCAGATCGGCAACCCCGTGAGCGCGCCGCGCGCCATGGTCGCCCTCAAGGCGATGAACGGCATCGTCGAGCAGGCCACGGAAGACGAGCTCGCAGACGCCGCCGCGCGCGCCGACCGGACGGGCCTCTACACGTGCCCGCACACCGGGGTCGCCCTCGCGTGCCTCTTCAAGCTGCGCGAGCGCGGGCTCGTCGAGGCCAAGCACCGGGTCGTCGTGGTCTCCACGGCGAACGGCCTGAAGTTCACCGAGTTCAAGCTCGCGTACCACGAGCGCCGCATCAAGGGCGTCGAGGCCGCCCGAGCCAACGACCCCATCATCCTCGAGCCCGACGTCGAGCGCGTCGCCAGCGCCATCGCCACGATGGGCTGACGCTCGAGAGGGAGAGATTGGCCGCAGAGCCGCCGAGAGCGCAGAGAACAAAGGGGGGGCGTAGCAAGCACTCCGTGCGCGTACGGGGGTCGCGAGACTTCGACCCCGATCTCCGCTCTACGCCCTCTGCGCCTCTGCGGCGAATCTCCCGCTGCTATCCGCCGTCGTCGGAGGCGGCGTCGAGGTCGGGCGCCCCGTCGGGCGCGGCGTCGAGAGCAGCGTCGGGGCCGGCGTCGGGAGCGGCGGAATCAGCGGCGTCCTCGCCGGGGCTCGCGTCGCCGCCGTCGTCTCCGGGGGGAGCGCCGTCGGTCGTGGCGTCCGCGCCCGTCGCGTCGGGGCCGGCGTCGGGGTTGCCGCCCGGATTGGCGTCGGGCGTCGAGCCGTCGTCGGGGCCCTGGCCGTCCGGAATCGGGAGGGAGGCGTCGCTGACCGGGATCTTGCTCCGGTCGAAGTCGACGATCAGCTCGCAGCCGGGCGTCGCGGCGATGGCGGCGCACGCCACCGCTGCTGCCAGGAGGCCCGACCCCACCGAACGCTTCGTCTTCATCCGAGTCCTTTCCATCTCACGCTCAGCCGCGCCGCACGGGCGCGTCCATCGAGGCTTGCATCGGAACGCGTCTCATCAGAACCGGACGGAGAACCCGGCGCCGCCGACGTGCGGGCCGACGATCGGCGCCGCCGCGAACGTGACCGACGACTTCGCGTCCGCCGGCTTCGCGTTCGACGCCGCGGTTCGCGGCGAGGGGGCCGACGAGGTCGTAGGCGGCGGCTCGTCTTTCGTGAGGAAGAGGACGGCGCTGGTGACCCCGAACGTGAGCGCCACGCCGAACGCCATGTCGGCGATGAGGGCGTGCGTGTCGCCGCTGTCGGCGGTCGACGAGGTCGGGTTCTTGTTGAAGTCGCTCTTGTCGCCGAGCGCGATGATCCCGAACACCGTGCCCAGGCCCGCGGCGGCGACGGCGAGGCCGCCGGTCACGATGGCGGGCACTTTGCTTCGAGGCTCGGGGGGCGGAGGCGGCGTGGCCGGCGCCGGCGTCGCAGCCGGCACGACAGCCGCAACGGGCGGAGACGGCGCGGCCGGCTGGGGTTCGAGCTCGGCGGTCACCGTCTGCGTCGACGCGTAGGCCACGTCGACCGACTTGGTGCTCAGGACATGCCCGGGCGCGGCGAGCTTCAGCGCATGGGTTCCCGGCGGAAGGTCGACGTCGAGCGGCGTGGGCGTGGCCTGCGCCTTCTCGTCGATGGTCACCGACGCGCCCGGCGGCGTCGACTCGATGTGCACCTTGCCCGGCATCGCCTTGATCTCGGCGCTGCGCTTGCGGAGGTCGTCGCCCTGCGACGCCAGCTTGTCGGGCACGTGGGCGAGGAACTTGTCGTACCCGTCGAGGGCGGCCTGGTAGTGCCCGAGGTTGTCTTCGCAGAGCCCGATATAGCGCTCGGCTTGCGGCGTCGACTTGATCTCGTTCGCGCCTTTGAAGTCGGCCAGCGCTCCGGCGAAGTCGCCGGCTTTGAACTTCTTCTCACCGTCGGCGTATTGCTTCTTCGCCGCGTTGAGATCGGCCTTCGGGGGCGCTGGGCTCGCGCTCGCGCCCACGCCGGCGGCGGGCGGCAGCGCCCAGGCGAGCGGCGACTGCGCGGCGGTGAGCGTGCAGACGATCGCGCCCGTGACGACGCCACGTGCCCAACGATTCGGTCGTTTGTCCAAGACGCGGTCTCCTCCTGCCATCGAGCTCGGGTGAGAGGATACTGAGCTATCCCTCGGTTCCACAAGCTTTCGAAGCCGCGTATAGTCGCGCACAGGATGACCATGGACCGTTCCGCCATCGCACCGACACGAGCGCTCCTCCTGGCGGCCACGGCCGCCGCGGCGCTCGCTGGCAGCACCGGTTGCAGCTCCCTGAGCCCCCCTTTCAACGGCATGAAGGACGCGCAGATGACGGTCTATCGCCTGCAAAACTTCGAGCCGCCGGCCGCCGCGGCCGCGACCGTGCCCGGCGCGATGCAGCTCCCCCCGCAGATCCAGCAGTGGATCACGGCGGGGGCGTCGCTCCTGCCGCCGGGGCTCTTGCCGCCCGGGCTCCTGCCGGGCACGGCCCCGGCTGCCCCGGCGGCGCCCGACGCGCAGCGGTTCCACGGCTTCCGCATCCTCGAGTGGCAGCCGATCAACGACGCGAGCGCCAAGAGCGACGTGACCGACCTTTTCGGCCACGGCTCGAACTTTCAGAACTCGCCACCGAGCTGCATGTACGCCGAGTTCGGGTTCGCCATGGCGCAGCCCGGTGCGCCGGCACCTGCCGACGTGCTCGTTTCCCTGTCGTGCGAGCAGGTCCAGGCTTTCAATTTCCAGTGGCCCTACGCGCAGACGGGCCTGACCCCCGGGGCGTCGCAGAAGGTCGGCAAGATCATCCAAGAGGTCTTTCAAGGCCGATGAGTGCTTCGCGGCAACCGCGGTGACGACGTGAGCGGTGGCCGCAGCGATCGACCGCTCAGCCCGTACGAGCCCAACGCGCTCGTTGCGTGGATTTACCGGCGCTTCTTCGAGAACATCGAGGTCGACGAGGCCTGGACGCGCGCGGTGCGTGACGCCGACGCCCGCGGCACGGTCGTCTACGTCCTCCGGAACCTCTCGCCGGTCGATTTCGTCGCCCTCGACTACCTGACCAAGCGCCACGGGCTCCCGCGCATCCGCTTCGCCAACGATCTCGGGCTCTGGATTCTCGAGCCCATCGGCGGCGGCTGGCTGAACGCCCTCCGGCCCCGCCGGCCCGGCGGCGACGTCACCGACCTCGAGCAGGTGGTGTCGAGCGGCTCGAGCGCGGCGCTGTTCTTGAAGCGCCGCCCGCAGATGCTGGCGAACGGCGCCCGCGGACGCACCGAGGGGGATCATCTGATCCGCGCGCTCTTCGACGTGCAGCGGCGGAGCCCGGGGCGCGTTCTGCTGGTTCCGCAGGTGTTCGTGTGGTCGCGGAGCGCGGGCACTCGCGGCGGTCGCGTCGCCGACGCGGTCTTCGGTCCGAGCGAATGGCCCGGGAACCTGCGCTCGGCGGCGCAGTTCCTCGCGAACTGGCGGCACGCGACGTTGCGGTCCGGCGAGCCGATCGACCTGGCCGAGTTCCTCGCCCGCGAGGGCGACGGCACGGGCGACGACGTGCTCGTCCGCCGGCTGACATACACGCTCCTCCGCCGCCTCGAGCGCGAGCGGCGCGCGATCGTCGGGCCCACGCGCAAGCCCGTCGATCGCCTCCGCGACGACGTCATCCGCAGCCCGAAGCTCCAGAAGATCATCGCCGACATGGCCGGCGAGGGCGCCGCCGAGCGCGCGGTCATGACGGCGCGCGCCGTCGCGATGCTCCGCGAGATGCAGGCCGCGCTCGACATGACCGCGATCGCCGCGCTCGACCAGCTCGTGCAGCAAGCGGCGGCGCGAATGTTCTCGGCGGTCGAGATCGACGAGGTCGGCGTCGACCGCCTCCGCGAGCTCGCAAAGGAAGGGACGCTCGTCTTCCTCCCTTCGCACAAGTCGCACATGGACTACGTCCTGCTCGCGTGGATCCTCTACCGGCACAAGCTGCCGATGCCGGTCATCGCGGCCGGCGACAACCTGAACTTCTTGCCCGTCGGGCCGATCCTGCGGCGCGCCGGCGCGTTCTTCATCCGGCGAAAGTTCTCGGGCGACCGCCTCTACAGCGCCGTGGTCGACGCGTACGTGCGCCGCCTCTTGAAAGACGGGTCGCCGCTCGAGTTCTTCCTCGAGGGGGGGCGCTCGCGAACGGGCAAGCTGTTGCCGCCGAAGCTCGGGCTCCTGTCGCTCGTGGTCGACGCGGCCCTCGGCGTCCCGACGCGTACGACCTGGTTCTGTCCCATCAGCATCGGCTACGAGCGCTTCGTCGAGGAGAAGGCCTTCGTTCGCGAGATGACCGGCGGCGAGAAGCAGAAGGAGAGCGTCCGCGGCCTCGTGAAGTCGTTCGACGCGCTCGTCGGCCGGTACGGTCGCCTGAGCGTGCAGTTCGGCAAGCCGCTGTCGCTCGCCGACGTGCTGCGTGACGTCGACGCCGCGTCGCACGAGCGCGACCTCGCGTCGCTCACGCCGCCGCGGCGCCGCGCGGTCATCACGCGCCTCGCGTACCGCGTGATGAACGAGATCAACGCGGTGACGGCGGTGACGGCCGGGTCGCTCGTCGCCACGGCGCTGCTCGCGCACGACAAGCGGGGGCTGCCCCACGCGAACCTCGTCGCCACGTGCGAGCGCCTGGCGCGAACGCTGCGGGGCCGGGGCGCGCGCTTCAGCTCGTCGCTCGTCTCCGCCGACGGCCGGAGCGACATCCGCACGGTGGCCCTCGAGGAAGCGGTGGACCTCTTCGTTCGCGCCGGGCACGTCGAGGCGCACCGCGTCGGCGACGACGTCATCTACGTGGTCCCCCCCGACGCGCGGCTCTCGCTCGACCTCGCCAAGAACGTCATCATCCACTTCTTCGCGGCGCGCGCCCTCATCGCCACGGCCGTTCGCGCGCTCCCCGGGCCGCCGCTGGCGTTCACGGCGGTCCGCGAGCGCGTCCTCTGGATGTCGCGCCTCTTCAAGTACGAGTTCGCGTTCCGTGCCGACGCGCCGTTCGAGACCATCTTCGAACAAGAGATCGCCGCGCTCGAGAGCGAAGGCGAGCTCGCCCGGGTCGTGCTCAAGCCGAGCGAAGGCGCGACCGGCCTCGTGCCCAAGGGCGACGACGGCCGCGAGCAGATCGCGCTCTACGCCCATCTCATCGAGAACGCGATCGAGGGCTACCGCATCGCGGCCCGCGGCCTGACCGCCCTGCTCCGAGGGCCGGTCGCGAGCAAGGATCTCATCAAGCGCGCCATGACGGGCGGCGAGCGCATGTTCCTCGCCGGCGAGATCGCCCGCCGCGAGGCCGTGAGCCGCCCGCTCCTCGAGAACGCGTACACCAGCTTCGTCGACCAGGGCTACCTCGCCCGAGACGACGGCAAGCTCGCTCTCAACGAGTCCTACGCCACCGCGAGCGCCGTCGCGACCATCGAGTCGCGCATCGTGACCGCCACGTCGCCGTCTCCGTGACCGTGGAGACGTCAGCGGCCGCGGTAGACGAGACGGCGCTCGGCGGGGCGCTCGGCTTCGGCGCGGGCCGCTCGCACGAGGCCGTGCTGCGGCGATAGCGAGCAGGCCGGGTCGGTCGCGCTCGGATCGCCCGTGAGGGCGAATGCCTGGCAGCGGCAGCCGCCGTAGTCGACCTCGCGCTGGTCGCAGCTCTTGCAAGGATCACGCATCCAGGCGTCACCACGGAACGCCGCGAGCGCTTGCCCATCGGCCCAGACCGCGGCGAGCGGCCGCGAGCGCACGGTCTCGAACGCAAGCGGCAAGGCGCGGGCGGCCTGGCACGGCAAGACCGCGCCGTCGGGGGCCACGATCGCGAAGCGCCGGCCCCAGCCGTCCATGCAAGCGCGCGGCCGATCGGCGTGCCAGTCGGGTAGAACGAACACGATCTGCGTTCGCCCCTCGAGCCGGCGACGCGCGTCGCTGGCGACCGCGCGCGCGGCCTCGAGGGCGGCGGCCGACGGAAGGAGCGCGCCGCGGTTCTCGAGCGCCCAGGAGACGAGCTGCACGTTCGCGAGCTCGAGGCGATCGGCGCCCAGGCGCTCGGCCAGCGCGACGATCTCGCCGACGCGCTCGATGTTCTCGCGGTGGAGCACGACGTTGAGTGTGAGCGGCAGACCCACGTCTTTGGTCCACGCGGCGACGCGCATCTTCTGGTCGAAGGCCGCCATGCCTGCGATGCGGTCGCTCGGACCGGCCACCGCGTCTTGCACGCTCAGCTGCACGTGGTCGAGACTGGGCGCAAGGCGCTCGAGGCGCGCACGCCCCAGGGGGACGCCGCTCGTGACTAGGCTCACGTAGAGCTCGCGCTCGTGCGCGCGCGCCGCGATGAGCTCGAGATCGGCGCGTGCGAGCGGCTCGCCGCCACTGAGGTGCACCTGCATGACGCCGAGCGCGGCTGCGTCGTCGACGACGCGGAGCCACTCGTCGGTGGTGAGCTCGTCTCGCCCTCCCACGAGGGTTCGCGGGTTCGAGCAGTAGGGGCAGGCGAGAGGACAGCGATGCGTGAGCTCGGCCACGAGGGTGTAGGGAGCCGCCGCGGCCGGGCCGCTCGCCTCGAGATCACCGGAGTCGAGTCCGGGTGCAGGTGACCCCGCAGGCGCGCTCGCCAGCTCGGGCTCGAGCCCCTCGACCAGTCCCCGGATGCGCAGCTCATGAAGGAGCGAGCGGACGTCGCCCTCGACCCGGGCGCGCCCGGCGTCGGGGTACCGGATCGTAAGCTTGCTGACGATCTGGTCGAGGTCGAGGTGACCGTCGGCGAGCGTCACGATCGCGGCCGCGGTCTGGCTCAGCCTCAGGCCCCTTTCGGGGGAGAGCAAGACGGGGGTCCCGTCCCGCGGATCCGGACGCACGCGGACGCCTCGACGGAGGCGCGGCTTCACGGGAGACGCCCCGGCAGGGGTCTCGCCGGGGGTTCCGCCACGGCCTCGGCCACGGCATCGAGGAGGCCCCAGAGAATGGTGCACTTCGCGACCAGGGCGCGGACGCACGCTTCCTGGGCGGCGCGGGTGGTCGCGTGCGCGACCACGAACGCCAGCGCCTCTTCGGCGTCGCGCGTCGCTCGCGGGACCCGCGCGCGGAAGTAGGCGAGCGCCGCCGCGTCGACCCAGGGGTAGTGTCGCTCCCAGGCCGCGACGCGGGTGCGCATGATGTCCGGCGCGAAGTGCTCGGTCAGCGACGAGGCGACCGCTTCGACGAGCGACCGCGTGCGAACGAGCTCGACGTACGAATCGCAGACGGCGCGGACCGCGGGCAGGACGCCCCGGCACGACTGCACCTCGGCCTCGTCGAGCCCCAGGCCGCGGGCGAGAACGAGCCATTCGACGAGGCCCCCCTCCCCCTCCCGGGTGCCGTCGTGATCGCCGATACGGCGGATCCACGCGCGGCGAAACGCGGGGTCTTCGCTCTTCGACAGGATGAGCGCGTCTTTGATGGGGATGCGGGTCTGGTAGTAGAAGCGATTGACGACCCAGCGCTCGAGGTCAGCCTTCGCCAGCTGGCCCGCGTGCATCCGGGCGTTGAATGGGTGGTGATTGTGGTACCGCCGCGAGCCCTCCGACCGGAGGCGCTCGACGAAGGCGTCCGCCGACAGCCGCGAAGGGCCGGGCTCGACCGAATCGGGCGCGGCGATCAAACGGTGAACTCCATGCCGTCGAACGCGATCTCCCAGCCCGCGCGCTCGACCTCGGCCCGCTCCGGCGCGTCGGCGCGAAGCATGGGGTTCGTGTTGTTGATATGCGTGTAGATGCGGCGCGTCTTCGCGAACGACGCCGCCGCGAAGCGCGCGAGGCTGCCCTCGTGACCGCCCACGGGCACGTGCGCCATGTCGCGCGCGCGGGATCGGCCGAGCCCGAGGGCGATGAGCTCGTCGTCGCTCCAGAACGTCCCGTCGAAGAGGGCCACCTCGGCGCCGCTGACGAGCGCGGCGATGCCCTCGAACGCACCGACCGCCGTCGCGACCACGAGCGCGCGCCCCGTCGCGAGGTCCCGCACCCGCAAGGCGACGTTGTCTTCCGGCGAGGGATCGACGAGGCCCACGAGGTGAACCGGGAGCTTGCCGGGGGCCGGGTACGCGGTCACCGCGATTCCGATGTCTGCGAGAACGAGCTCGCGCCCGAGCTCGAAGTCGGTCCACGTGACTTGATCCGGCGTTCTCGCGAGCGTGCGCAGGACCGCGTTGCGCTCGACGAGTCCGGCTCGAACGCGCGGGGTCGCCAGGATGCGCAGCGGTTGGGACTCTCGCAGCGACAGGAGGCCGATGACGTGATCGAGGTCGCCGTTCGTGAGCGCGATCGCGGCGATGGGCGTTTGCCTCGCCGACCGCGGCCAGAGGCGCTCGAACCGCTCGATGTGGCGGAGGATGTCGGGGGAGGCGTTGACGAGCAGCGTGCGCTCGTTCTTCGAGCCGATGGCGAGCGAGTCCTGGGTCCGCGGGGCGATGCGGGGGTCGTTCGTCCGCGCGAGCATGCAGTTCTCGCACGCGCAATTCCACTGCGGCAGGCCGCCTCCGGCCCCGGAACCGAGCACGTGAACGCGCATGGGGTCGAAGATCTAACCCCGGGCCGCTCTCGAAGCTACGCGCGCGCGCAGAGCGCGAGCGGGGCGCGAACAGAGCGCGAGCTTGCGACGCTCGGCGGACGCGTGCTAGATCGCGCGCCTCGTCCCGTCGCCGACTTAGCTCAGGGGTAGAGCAGCTGTTTCGTAAACAGCAGGTCTCGAGTTCAAATCTCGAAGTCGGCTCCAACGATCGCGCGGGGTTGGGTCCTTCGCGTACCGCGACCCGCAGTACGCACCGCAGTAAAGCCGCGGTACGACCAACGGTTAGAGGCCCCCGGACAGAACCCGGGATCCGTCCAAGTCGGGCCCTCAGGGCGGCTCGTCGGTCATGGCGACGAATCGCACCTCGTCGACCGTCGACCAGTACCAAACCCACAAGTTGTGACCGGTCACGCGACGCACGTGCGCCAGCTTGCGGACGGCTGTTGCCTCGTCAGGGTCGGACACGAACTTGGCGAGGTCGCCCGCGCCAGGAAGCACGCCTGCCCGTTCCAACGCGACGATCGTCCGAACGACGGCGCGTGATGCCTCCGTCCCCTGCGCCACGACACGGCGCGAGTCTCTCAGGTAACGTCGGTCGAAGCGTGGAAGTCGAGCCAACGTTCCGTCCGCTCGGGGAGCTCTCCCGTTTCGATGTAGCGGCGCGTTTCCTCGACCGTCAGGTCGGCGAATTCACCGCGCTCCGCTTGCTCGATGCCTTCGCGTACGCGCCGAGCGTTCGCCGGCGATAGTCTCGCCTCCGATGCCTCGGGTATGGGACGCGCGCGCGGTGCCGTCGCCTTGTTCATATCCTACCCAAGGGTAAGCCTTTTGGACGTCATTGTCCAAGGTGCCCCCCTCAGCCTCCGACCACACGCACCGGCAGGGCGATGACCTGCGCGGTTGAGAGGTCGAGCGCAATCTTAGCCACCGCGGCGGCGAGGGTCTCGAGGTTCTGCGCCGCGTAGTGCTGCGCGGTCACCCCCTCGGCCGCGTGGCCCATCAGCCGCTTGATCGTGTCGCTCGCGACCCCCGCCTCCGTCAGCCACGTGGCGAAGCTCCGGCGCGTCGCGTGCGCCGTGAAGTTGTGCCCCTCGTACGTGTCGGGCAGTCCGGCGGCGAGGAGGTCAGCGCGGAGCAGCGCGGCGGATTCGGGGCGCCACTGCTCGCCGGCGCTGTTCGAGACCGCGTCAGGCGGCGCGGTTGCGCGCTCGACCGCCGGCGACGATGCGCGTGGCCGCGAGGCGGCTCATCGCCATGATCGAGTGCTGCGGGTTCACGCCGAGGTTCGTCGGAAAAACGCTCGAGTCGACGACGTAAAGGCGCGCTGCCTCGTGGGTCTGGAAGTCGGTGCCGACGACGCTCGCGCGCGGGTCAGTGCCCATGCGAGCGCCCCCAAAGAGGTGGGTCGACAGGAAGCTGAAGGCCCGAGGCTCGCGCGGCATCCGCTCGATCGCGCTCACTTCATCGACGGACCGGATCGCGGTCGGTACGCCGTGGAGACCGGGCCATACTTCACGGGCGCCGGCCTCGAACATCATCCGGGCGAGGCGGGCGACCCCCTTGACCGCACGGTCCATGTCCACGGGCGACGGCGTCCACCGGACCTTGTCGCCCCCGCCCCACGCCGATCTCACGGTGCCCTCCGCCTCGGCGCGGAGCACCATCGCCCACTGAGCGAAGCTCGCGTAGCGGTCGAACCGCCGCATCCAGTCGTGCCCGACGCCGGGCATGCGCACCGCGGCGAGCTCGGGCTGGAGCGCGAGCGTCTCGAACTTGACGCGATCGGTCCTGCGGAGGCTCGTGATCTCGGCGCCCTGGGTCGCGCCCATGCGGCCGGCGCCGGCCGCGCTCGCTCGGACGGCGTCGTCGAAGAGGGCGCCGAGGCCGTAACCGGGGTGACACTGGAAGTGCTCGCCCAGCGCCCGCGCCCGGAGACCACTCCGCCTCAAGAGGTTCGGGGTCTGGACTGCGCTGGCCGCGACGACCACGCCGTGGCGCGCGTGCAGCTTGATGACGCGCTCGCCCCGACCGGGAGCCCCCGCGGCGCGGGCGAGGACGCCGGTGGCCCGCCCGCCTTCGATGACCACGCGCTCGACGCGGCACGACGTGTAGATGCGGGCGCCGAGCGCCAGCGACCAGGGGACGTAGGTGACGCTCATCCCCTGCTTGGCCGCGTTGGGGCAGCCCGTGAAACACCGGCCGGAGCCCCGGCATCCGTGCTCGTACCGGCGCGTGCGCCGCCCCAGAAGCCCATGCATGGTGGCCTCGTCGAGGAAGCGGCGATCGTTGTCGCCGAGCGCGTCGTCGGAGACCGCGTGCGCGCTGAGCTCTCGCTCCAGCGCGTCGAAGTGCGGCTCGAGCGTCTTGGCGGTGACCACGCCGCCCAGGCCGCCGCCCAGGTCCATACCGGCCCAGTCGTCGAGCACGTCTTCGGGCGTGCGGTGCGCGATGGCCGAGTTGACGACCGTGCTGCCGCCGACGCACCGACCCTGGAGAATCGGAATGTACGAGCGGCCCTCGATGACCTGCATCCCGGCATCTCGAAAGAGGACTCGGAACGCATCGTACACGCGCTCGCCGAAGTCGCGCGTGTGCACCCACGGGCCCTCTTCGACGATGGCGACGCTGGCGCCGGAGGTTGCCAGGACGTGCGCCGCCACTGCGCCCCCGGCGCCCGACCCGACGACGACGTAGTCGTACGCGTCTTCGCAGTCGGCCTCCAGCCGGTCGCCCTCGACGACGGCGCCGGCGGGCAGCGCGTCGTCGGGAAATGGCGCGGATGGCGCGGATGGCGCGGGTGCAGCAGGGGGCTTCATCGAGGACTCCCCCGCAAGCGGAGCGCGATGAGCGGACGAAGCCTGGCCGGGCGGAGGCGCGCGCGGACCCGGTCGTCGCCGGCGTAGAGCAGCGCCCCGAACGTCTTGAGGAGCATCACGAGCATCCGGACGCTGTACGTGCGATGGGCGAGCAGCCCATCGAGGAGGCGCTCTCGCTCGGGGTGCGCGAGCCCCACGATGGTCGCGACGCGGCCCAGGACGAACGGCGGAGCCAGCGCCACGAGCCAGACCGCAACGCGTAAGCCCAGCACCGCGCGGAACGGCCGCGTGCGCATCACGTCGTCGAGGTAGCCGGAGACGTCCATGGCAGCGATGCCCTCGAGCCCGGTCTCGGGTGAGCCCGGGAACATCGCGGAGAGGGCTGCCATTGCCCAGCCGCTCTCGATGCCCGAAAGCTTCATCGCGTCTCGCCTCGCCAACCCCCGGCGTTCGAGGGCGGGATCTCGGGCACCCCCGCCGCGACGGCGGCGACAGCGACAGCAACTGGAGCCGGGTGCCGGCGTGCCCACGCCTCGTCGAGCTCCTCGAGAGCGCGGCGCGCGAGCCCGCGCGCGAGCTCGCGATCGCGAGAGCGAATGAGATCGACGATGCTCGAGTAGAGCAGCGACGCGCTCGCGCAATCGTCGTAGAGCATCGCGACGAGCAGGGGGTGATCGTCCGGCCAGCGCGCGAACGTGTTGAGAAAGAGCTCGAGCCCGACATTGTGCGCGGCCTTGCAGACGGCTCGCATGAACGCGAGGTCGGCGCGCGCAAAGGCGATCGGATCGTCGGCGTGCTCGAGCACGACCTGCGCGCAGGCCGCGATGGCGCCGAGGTCGTCTTCCGTGTGACGCTCGGCGGCGAGCGCCACCGCTTCGGCGGCGAGGATGCGACGGATCTCGAGGGTGCTGCGGACGAGGTCGTGCCAGGCCGGATCGGCCACCTTGAGGCCGCGCACGAGGGTGCCGAGCGTCTCCAGGCCCGCGCGCTCGCGCCACGACGCCACCACCGTTCCGGCGCCGTGCTTGGTGGCGATGAGACCGAGGGCCTCGAGCCGCGCGAGCGATGCGCGCAAGGTCAAACGGTTCACGCCGAGAGCTAGCGAAAGTTCGCGCTCCGACGGAAGGCGGGTGCCGGGGCGGAGGCGGCCGGCCAGGATGTCGCCGCGCAGGCGGTCAGCCACGGCGTCGACCACGCTTTGGCGCGCCACCGGGGCAATGGTGGCGAGTGCCTGCGCGGCGTCAGAGGCTGAGCTTTCGAACGACGGCGGCAACGAATCGTCGGGCATCGTCACTCCTCTATTGGTTCAACCAATCGTTTAACTTGCAGAGGCCACGTGCGCAAGGTCGTTCGCTGCAAATCCGGTTACGCATCGCGTCGGCCCTCGGCGTATGAAGCGTCGCATGCTGCACTGCCTGCCCATGATCGACCTCAGGAGCGACACGGTCACCCGGCCGACCCCCGCGATGCGCGAGGCCATGATGCGGGCCGTGGTGGGCGACGACGTCTTGGGTGACGATCCGACCGTGATCGCGCTCGAGCAGGAAGTGGCTCGCGTCACCGGCAAGGAGGCGGCGCTCTTCGTGTCGAGCGGCACGATGGGCAATCAGATCGCGATCGCCGTTCAGACCCGCCCGGGCGACGACGTCATCATGGGCGAAGGCGCTCACGCGATCTTCTACGAATCGGCCGCCGCCGCGGCGCTGAGCGGGGTGCAGTTCAGCGTCGCCGGCCGGGGCGGCTTCTATACGCCCGACGAGCTCGAGGCGGTGGTGCATCCGCCGGTCGCCTGGGCGCCACGCACGTCGCTCGTCGCGATCGAGAACACCCACAACCGCGCGGGCGGGCGGGTATGGTCGCCGGCTGCGGCCCGCGCGGTCGCCGACCGCGCTCGCGCTCTCGGCTTCGCCTCGCACCTCGATGGCGCGCGCATCTGGAACGCCAGCGTCGCGTGCGGGGTCGACGTCGAGACCCTCTGCGCGCCCTTCGATACCGTGAGCGTCTGCTTCTCGAAGGGTCTCGGCGCTCCCGTCGGCAGCGCGTTCTGCGGGCCTCGCGAGCTGGTCTCGGAGGCCCGACGGGTGCGAAAGCGATGGGGCGGCGCGATGCGGCAGGTGGGAATCCTCGCTGCCGGGGCGCTCCACGCTCTCTCTCACCACCGCGCGCGGCTCGCCGAGGACCACGCCCACGCGCGCGCGCTCGCCGAGCGCATGGCAACGGTCGAAGGGGCGCGCGTCGATCTCGCGAGCGTCGAGACGAACCTGGTGAGCATCGACGTGGTCCCGCCCGCTGCCGACGTGGCTCGCCAGGCGCGCGACCTCGGCCTCCTGATCGGGGCTTCGGGCCGCCATCGCCTGCGCGCGGCGACTCACCTCGACGTGTCCTACGAGCAGATCGAGACTGCCGCGGAGCTCCTGGCGCGAGCTCTGCACGAGGTCATGAACGGCACGACGTCAGCGAAGGCCGATGCGACGACGCGTTGACGTAGAACGTCCCTGGCGTCCCTGGCCAAGCCGCCCCGGTCGGAGGCTCGCGGTGCTCGTCGTTCTGGCTGCCGCCGCTTGCGCACCGGCTCACGGCGCCGCGTACGAAGCCGCCTTCGGGGCGGCGGCGCGCGACGAAGGCGCCGGCCGCTTCGAGGCCGCGGCCCGCGGCTACGACGACGCCGCAACAAGAGCGACGCGCCCTCGCGACGCGGACCAGGCGCGCTGGGATGCGGCGGTGGTGACCACGCGATCGGGCAACGTGGCCGCTGCCGCCGGCCGCTTCGAGGCCATCGCAGCGGACGCGACGAGCGAGCACGTGGCCGAAGCTGCGTACCGACTCGCGGCGCTGCGCATCGAGAGCGGCGACGCCGACCTCGGCTGGCGCGACATGGAGCAGATCCCTCGCCGCTTCCCGACGCATGGAGTCGGGCACGCCGCGGTCCGGCGGCTCGTGCAGCACGCCGACGAGCAGGGCGCCCGCGCCGGGCTCGAGGAGCTTCACGCGCTCGAGCGCGATCTCGGCGCGACCGAGCTGGTCGAGCTCATCGCGTTCGCGACGGCCGAGCACCTCGAGGCGCTCGGCGACGACCGCGCCGCGCGCGACGCTTTCGTGCGCATCGCCGATCGGTGGCCGTACCCGTTCGGCGCCTTTTTCGACGACGCGCTCTGGCACGCGAGTCTGCTCGACGAGAAGCTCGGCCTCTACCAGGGCGCGATCGAAGACCTCGAACGGATGCTCCGCCAGCGAGAGACGACGAGCCTCGTCGGGAGCTATGAGCGCCAGAAGTACGTCCCCGCGATCTTGCGCATCGGGGAGCTCTATCGGGATCGCTTGCACGATCGCCCTCGCGCCCGCGAGGCGTTCCACCGCCTCTACGCGGAGTTTGCACACTCGACGTTGCGCGACGAAGCGCTCTGGCTCGAGGCCGCCCTCTGGCACGACGACGGCGACGCCGACAAAGCCTGCGGTCGCCTGGGCACGCTGGTTCGGGAGTTCCCCGACAGCCGGTACGTGCCCTGCGCGCTCAAGCAATGCCCGGATCTCGAGCGGGCGCGCAACAGCGCGGCGCCCCCCGAGTGCCATGACTACATCGCGCGAATGACCGAGAGCCCGAGCGAGCGAGACGAGCAAAGAGACGGGCGCTGACCCGTCACTCTTTCTCTTCGACCTCTTCGTCTTCTTCGTCTTCGTCGTCTTCGTCGTCGTCTTCGTCGAACTCTTCGTCGTCTTCGAAGTCGGTCGCAGGCTCGTCTTCTTCGCCTTCGGCTGGCGTTGGTCCTCGCTTCTCGAATTTGAGATCGACGCCCACGTCGCCGAGCTGGGTGTCGATCAGCTCGAGCAGCTCGTCTGCGTCGTCACCCGACCATTCGTCGAGAAGGTCGGTCAAGAACTCGAAGAAGTCGCCGGTGTCGAGCCGGCGCTCGATCTCCTCGACTTGTTCCTCGGTGAACGCCTCGAGAATGTCTTCCCGAAGCGTCTCGGTGTCGCCTTCCTCGATCGCGTCCTGCGCGGACAGTCGAATCTGACGAATCGCTCGTTTGTCGAGTAAGATCTCCATCGGTCCATCGCTCTCCGAGCGGTCCTGCAATCGTTTCGAGTGGCGGACGGCTCAGACCCAGGGGCAACTCGTCTGCTCCTCACGAGCCCGGCGGGGCGCGCGAGAGGTGTGGTTGGGCGAGTATGCGAACCAGCCTAGGCATGTCAACGTCCGCGTGAGCATCGGCGATGTATGCTGGCGTCGTGGCCGCCTTGCAAGGGTCCTCGACCAGGGAGCTCACCGCGTGCTCCTGGGCGGCCGTTGTGGTCGTCGCGGGAGGCCTGGCCACCTTTGCCGCGCCCTCGCGCGCTCGGGCGGACGAGAAACCCAACACGACCGTACTCGAGACGCAGGGACTCGCCCCCCCGCCGCCGCCGCGCCAGGCCCAGATCCAGTACGGCGTCGCCTTCACGGTCGAGGGCGTCGCGCACGCCGGCCCGGTGTGCGCCAACGAGGGTCAGCCGTGCATCCTCGGCTCGGGCGGCGGCATCGACGCGCGCGTCGGGTGGCGGCCCTCGGAAAAGTTCTACCTCGGGGGCGCCTACGAGTTCTCGAAGCAGGATCCGGGGAAGCTCTATCGCCTCGCGATCCTCCAGCAAGCACGCATCGAGGCGCGGCTCTACTTTCCGACGGGCGAGAGCGCCGAGCCCTTCGTTCTCTTCGGCGCCGGCCTCGCGGGCTATGGAAACGAATGGTCGGTCGCGACCTGGGGGGCGGGCGCCACGATCGGCGGCGGACTCGAAGTCGAGCTGTCGGGTGGGTCGCTCCTCAACCTTTCGCTCGCCTATCGACCCATCTTCTTGCGGTCGTTCGAAGATTCGATCCCGGCGTTCCACGAGGCCGGCATCGTTCACTTCGTCACCCTCGAAATCGCTCTCGAGGCGCAAGACACCCTTTGAATCGGCGCGAGTCGGCGCGAGTCGGCGCGAGTCGGGCGAGTCAGCGCGAAACTCCGCGGAGACCTTGACGTTAGCGGCTACCCCGTTGTCCCATCCCTGGCCGTGATCTGCATCACCTGCGGCCGGGACAATCCAAGCCATCTGATCTTCTGCCAAGAGTGCGGTCAGAGGCTCCCGGTGCGCGAGGCGGCCATGACGCCGATCATCGGCCTGTCGGGCTCCGCGCCGCCACCTCAGACCGCCGAACCACAGCCCGCCCTCGACGCCGGGCCACCATCGATCGCGCCTCAGCGACCGCCGGCTCCGGAGGTCAATTTTTCCGGACGCGTCGAGGCCGGGCGAGCGAGCGGCAACACGGGTTCGACTTCGGCTTCGCAAGAAGCGGCGCGTGACCTCTCGCCCTGCGGCCTCTGCGGTCAGAAGAACCCGCGGAGCCTTCGCTTCTGCGTCACGTGCGGGCACCTCCTCGTTGCGCCCAGCTTGCCGCCGCCGCTGCTGCCTCTGTCGATGGGCGCAACGGCGATCGCGTCCGGGCGCGCGGCGATCACGTCCCCTCCGTCCGAAGCGGCGGCGCCCGCGCCGCAGACGATTCGACCCCCGGCGCCCGACCCGCTGTCTGCGGCGCCGTCTCAGCCGCCCATCGCTCCGGGTCGGGTCGTCGACCTGGGTGCTCCGCCGGACGCGATGCTCCGCCTGTGCTCTCGTTGCCGCGGGGGCTCGGACCCGTCGTCCCACTTCTGCCGTTTCTGCGGCGCCTCGCTGGCCGATGCGCCCGCGATCACGCTCGCGCCACGCACGCCGCCCCCGCCCGGCGATGGCGGTGGCGGCGCCCTGGCGTCGGCGGCGTCGCTCGCGTCGAACGTCAACGCGCCGCGATCGCCGGTGCCCGCGCGTCCTTCGCCGACGGCCGTACGCTCGACCATCGCGATGGTCTCGCCAACCTCCGGGCCCGCCCCTCGGGCTCGCCTCGTGCTCATCGCGCGAGACGGAGGCGAGGGACCTGGGTTCCCCCTGGGCGAATCGTCCGATATCGGCCGCATCGAAGGCAACATCCTCGTGAGCGACGATCGCTACGTGTCGCCGAGGCACGCTCGCATCCAGGCCCGGGGGAGCGCCTACTACTTGCGCGACCTGGGCAGCACGAACGGAGTCTTCGTCCGCATCCCGTTCGCGCGCGACGGCGACGGCGTCATGCCTCGCAGGGCCGACAAATCGGCGGTGGCGCTCGAAAGGACGGACAAGCCGGGCGAAAAGCCGGGCGAAAAGCCTGGCAGTGGGCCTCCGTCAGGGGCGCCGTCGTTCGAGCAGGCAATCGTCGATCAAGACTTGTTCCTGGCAGGACAACAGGTGCTAAAGTTTGAGGTTGTGAAGCACGCAGAGGAGGGGTTCGGTGTGGCGTCCGACAACGGAACGCTCCTCTTCGGCACGCCTGCCGCGCCGCGCTATGCCCGTCTCAGCCAGCGCACTGTGGAGGGGGTGGTACGCGACGTGTACCACCTGCAGAAAGCCGAGACGATCATCGGCCGTGAAGTCGGCGATCTGGTATTCACGGAAGACCCTTTTCTTTCCCGCCGTCACGCCGCGATCGTCATTCAGGGGAGCGTCACTCCCGGCTCCAAGGGCGCGCGCCGTTTTTCGCTGGTCGACCTGGGCTCGTCCAATGGAACGTATTTGCAGCTCCGTGAGGAGATCCGCTTGAAGAACGGAGACCATCTCCGTATCGGCCAGCAGCTTTTTCGGTTCGATCTCGACCGACCGGACGCATGACCACGGAGACCCCGCTCCCGTGACGCAAAATGAGTCGAGCGCCGCTGGCGGCGAGATCCGCGTGAAGCTTTTCGCGCGGACCGACGTGGGCCAGATCCGCGAGCACAACGAGGACAACTTCCTCGTGGCGGATCTCACGCGCAAGGCCCGCGGCCTCCTCGAGGCGAACCGGTCGCTCGTGGTCGGTCCGCACGGCTCGCTGTTCGCCGTGTGCGACGGAATGGGCGGCGCGGCTGCCGGCGAGATCGCCAGCCAGCTCGCGGTCGACATCCTCTACGAGCGAATGGTCGAGGGACTCGACGGAGCGCCGCGGCTCACCCGTGACGATCTCGCGCGCCGGCTCGTTCGAGCCATCGAGGCGGCCGGCCTTCGCATCTTCCAGGAGGCGAAGGTCGATCGCACGCGCCGAGGTATGGGGACGACCGTGACGGCCGCCGCCTTGGTCGACGGCCATCTGTTCTTCGCGCAGGTCGGCGACTCGCGCGGCTACGTGCTGCGCCAGGGCGAGCTCGTTCAGCTCACGCGCGATCAGTCGCTGGTCAACCAGCTCATCGAGGCCGGGCAGCTCACGGAAGAAGAGGCGGAGACGTTCGAGCACAACAACATTATCCTCCAGGCGCTCGGCACGGCCGATACGGTGCAAGTCGACCTTACGTACTGCGAGCTGCAGGCCGGCGACGTGCTCATGCTCTGCTCCGACGGGCTCAGCGGGATGGTGCGCTTCGAAGAGATCCGCGAAGTCATGCGCACGACCCCCGAGCCGGTCGATGCGTGCAAGCTCCTCGTCGAGCGCGCCAACCAGGCGGGCGGTCACGACAACGTGACGGTGATCGTGGCGGTCTTCGATGGCGAGGGGCTCGCTCAGCCGAGGCCCGACGCGGCTCCGTTCAAGTATTGCAAGTACGTGCTCCCCGAAGAACCGTCCGACACGGAGCCCAATCGCCGGATGCTTTCCGAGGCCGGAATGTCGCGGCCGCCGGGCTCGTTCGGCGGGGGCACCGGCTCGCCTCAGGGGCTCGGCTCCACGGCGCTCTTTTCTTCGCAGCCGCCCAGCGCGTCCGCAGCCCTGGGCGGGCCCACGGCCCGAGTGCGGTCGGGTCGGCCGGGACCTTACGAAGAAGAGCGCATCGAGATCCCGGGCACGCACGTGCCGCCGTGGGTCGTCGTGGTCATCGTCGTCGGCGTGATCCTCATTCTCGGCGGGACCGCCATCATCTTCCTGCGTTGATCTCGCGCCGGAGCCACTGCACTCGCCACGCGCGCGCCGCGCTAATGGTGCGTCTTGCCGGACTCGGCTTGCACCTCGTGGCGAATGAGGTCCTCGAGCGACATGCCCGCCGAGGACGCCGGGCCCGCGACGACTCTCGGCTTCTCCGGCGCCGCGCGCGGCGACGGCGGCGCAACGGAGACCGGCGCGGGCGCGACGACCGGCGCAACGGAGACCGGCGCGGGCGCCGGAGTCGGCCGCGCGGTCGCGACAGACGCCAGCGAGGCTGGCGTCTCCATCGCCTTCGGCAAGCGCCTTGGCGCCGGCGCGGCAGGTGATGGGAGGTCGGGCCGCGCGGCCGGCGCTGCCGTGATGGGGACGGACGCTACCGCCGCGATCGCCGGCGCGGCGATCGCGACCTGGTGGGTCTGAGTGACCGGCACCGCGGTCCAGGCGGCCGCGGGAGCGAAGACCATGGTGGAGTCTGGAGTCGACGGCTTCAGCACGGCGGGCAGCGCGACCGCGGCGCGAACGCTCGATCTCGGGAAGGCATGGGCCGGGACCGTCGTGGCGAGGACAGCCCCAATGGTCACGGTGGCGAGCCAGGCGATAGCGATCCCGAACCACCCGAGGCCACGGCCACGCGATCGCCGGACCGCGAACGGGTCTCCGAAGTCGACAGGAACGTCCATCTCGAGCTCGGGAGCCAGAGGGCGAAGGTAGCGACTGTCGGAGAGCCCGGGCGAGGCCGGCGGCGGCCATGGCAGGCGCGGCGCGCGCGCCAGAGGCGCGAGGTGGACCTCGGCGCGTGCACGGCGCATCACCTGATCGAACGCCTCGGTGTAGAGCGCGCTCATATCGAAGAGGCCCGAGTTTCGCTCGCGCTGCGAGGACGCCGTGGACACTCGCGGCGTCAGTGAAGCCCCAAGTCGCCCAGCGAGGTCGGTTCTGGAGTCCTGCCTTGCCATCTGCGCGCGCTCCAGGTTGAGACGTTCGAATGGTGACATGGGATCGACCGCTCTGTCCCCTGCCCCGAACCCTTTCGCGAACGGTATGGTGTCGCCGGATTTTTCCGCCAGGCTCACCGCCCGATCTGCGCGATTGCGTAGCGGGCGACCGCGTCGCTCGCGTCGAGCGTGAGGGCGGCACGCGCAGCCTCGGCCGCTCCCGCGCGATCGCCGTTGCCGACCCGCGCGATCGCGATCCACGACCATGCAGCGCACGCGCGGCCGCGATCGGCGCCGCCGACGAGCGGGGCGAGCATCGCCTCGGCCTCGCCCCACTCGCCGCGCTCCACGGCTTCTCGGGCGACGAGAAGCCTCAGCGGAGGTTCGAGCCCGAAGCGATCGACCGCGCGAGCCACGAGGCTCTCCGCCTGCGCGCCGCGGCCAAGCTGCCGGAGCGCCTCGGCGTCGCCGACCCAACCCTCGACCGTATCGGGCGCCACCTCGATGAGACGCTCGAACTGCTCCCGCGCGTTCTCGTATTGTCCGCGCGCGAACAGCCTTCGCGCCAGGTTCGCGCGCGCGGGGGCGAAGCCCGGGTCGACCTGGAGCGCGGCGCGATAGTGACGCTCGGCCTCCTCGCCCCGGCCTCGTTCGTCGGCCAGCACTCCGAGCCCGTGGTGGGGGGTCGGCATATCGGGGTTGAGATCGCGCGCCTTCAGAAAGTCCCGACGCGCCTGCTCGAAGTTGCCGCGACCGAGCTCGACGTACCCCAGGTTGACCCACGCTTCGACGAAGCGCGGGCTGTACTCGAGCGCCACCGACAGCCGCGCCTCGGCCACGGAGAGCCTCCCCTCGGCGATGGCGCGCGCGCCGAGCGCGTTGAGCTGGATCGCCTTCGGAGGGAGCGGAACCGTCGACCCGCAAGCGGCAAGCCCGATGAGGCCGATGAGCGTGACCGCTCGCAGCGCCGTTGCCCAGGCTCCCGCCGGGCGCGCTCGCCGGGACACGGCGGCCGCGCGCTCAATAGGACCCATTAGCACTAGGGCGAGGGCGAGGGCGAGGGCGAGGGCGAGGGCGAGGGCGAGGGCGAGGGCGAGGGCG
>OBLW0100000853.1_pt1 | contig 26424 bp, 21 predicted proteins | sample 1520161 | NCBI WGS metagenome assembly OBLW01 (sample SAMEA3539309, study PRJEB22396) | soil metagenome | biome: tundra; feature: field; material: soil | place: USA | collected 2010-05 | depth 0.15 m | reverse complement strand
AGCTCGAACTCGGGACCGCGAAGAGCGTAGGCGCGGCCCGTGATCTTGTTCAAGACCTGGCGCGTGCCGGCGTCGCCATCGGCCGTGGAGATGGTCCGCTCCAGGAAGTCGTTGCCCAGCACAATGGCCGACGCGGTGTCACGGACGTACACCGGCCCAGCCGCCAGGCCCGCCGCCGCCGCGCACAGGAAAAGGATAGGAAGCGCGATGGATCGCATGTGTCTAAGCCATATTCCCTTGTGCGGAATCTGGATTTTTCACTCCCTGATTCCTATTCAGTGTACCCTCAGAGCGTGTGAAAAGGTAACATAATAGCCATGCCACTGTTGAACCGCGCCCTGCGACTCGCAGCGCTTGCGTGGCTTCCGCTCGTCAGCGCGTATGCGGACGTGACCCTGCCCGCGCTGCTCTCCGATCACATGGTGTTGCAACGCGGACTGCCGGTCCACATCTGGGGGAAAGCCGCGCCCGGCGAAAAGGTTTCGGTTGTCTTTCGCGGGGCTACGCGGGCCACGGCGGCGGACGAAATTGGCCACTGGTCCGTGTACCTGCCGCCCTCCGATGCCGGCGGCCCGTTTGAACTGACCGTTAAGGGCAACAATGCCGTCACGCTGAGTGACGTGATGGTGGGCGAAGTGTGGGTGGATTCCGGCCAGTCCAATATGGAGTTCGCCCTGCGGACCGCCAGGAACGCCGCCGGCGAGGTAGCCTCCGCCGACCATCCTAAGATCCGCCGCTTCCACGTAAACAAGGCGGTGTCGCCGTTTCCGCAGACCGACGCCAGCGCCCAGCCTTGGAGCGCCGCACAGAACTCTCAACAATCGGTTCTAGGGGCGTTTCCGCAGGCCGAGGTCGGCGACCAGGCATGGAGCGTCTGCACGCCGCTGACGGCCGGCGCTTTTTCGGCGGTCGCCTACTTTTTCGCGCGCGAGATTGAAGCCAAACTCGGCGTCCCCGTCGGCTTGATCGATTCCTACTGGGAGGGCACGCCGGTGGAGGCATGGATGAGCCCACGGGCCCTCTCCTCCAGCGCCCGGTTCATGCCGGCTTTCGCGCTGTGGTCGGACATGATCGCCAACTACACGGTCCGCGCGGAACAGCGGCAGAAGAGACTGAAGGACTGGCAGGACGCCGTGGCGCACGCCCAGGCCGAAGGAAAACCGCGGCCCCCCGTCCTGCCGTTTGAGAACAACCAGGGTAATTCGTGGATGCCGGCCGGGCTGTATAACGCGATGATCGCACCGTTGACTGCATACCCCATCGGCGGCGCAATCTGGTATCAAGGAGAGAGCAATGCTACGGCCGCCCGCGCTCCCCTGTATGCGGCTATGTTTGAAACCATGATTCGCGACTGGCGGCGCGCCTGGGGAGTGGGCGACTTTCCATTCTTGTTCGTGCAGCTTGCGAGCTACAGGACCGGGCCCAATGCCAAGTGGCCCGAGATCCGCGAGGCGCAGCTCCAAACGTTGAGCGTCGAGAAGACTGGAATGGCCGTTACCATCGATATCGGCGACGCGGCCAATATTCATCCCACCAACAAGCAGGACGTGGGTAAGCGGCTGGCGCTGGCCGCCCGCGCCGTAGCTTATGGCGAGAAGATCGAATACTCGGGTCCGCTGCTGCGAGCGGCGGCGGCGGAAGCGGGCGCCATCCGCCTCTGGTTCGACCACGCCGGCAGCGGTCTCGAAGCCAGGGGAGGGGCATTGAAGGGCTTCATGATCAGCGGCGCCGACCGCCGGTTTGTGACCGCCGACGCCTCTATCGATGGCTCTTCGGTGGTGGTGTCGAACGCCTCGGTTGCGCAGCCGCTTTACGTGCGCTACGCCTGGGCCGACAACCCCGAATGCAACCTCTATAACAAGGACGGACTGCCCGCCTCGCCGTTCCGGTGGGGAGAATAGCGCGCGGAGGATGATCGAATGACCTCGAAAGAGCGATTAGTGACGGCGATCGGCGGGGGCGTCCCCGATCGCCTCCCCACCACGACGCATCACGTGATGGCCTATTTCCTTAAGAAGTACCTGGGCGGGAAATCCATCCCGGAGTTCTTCGACTACTTCGGCCTCGATGCCATCACCTGGACGGTGCCGCACATCCCCGGCGCCAGCGAGGGCGAGTACGCGGACCCATTGCAGGGCGAACCGGGGTTTCTCGAGAGCCGGCGCGTCGCGTCAGCGACATGGCATGTTGAGTTCGAAGAGGCGCCGGGTCGGGAGCGCAAGTCAACGCGCTATCGTTTCGTCACTCCCAAGGGCGTGCTCACCATGGTCCTGGAGGACGATGGATACTCAGTTTGGGTCGCCGAACCCCTGATTAAGCAGAAGACGGACATCGACCTCATCGGCGCGTTCGCCACCGCTCCGAAGTGCGACGTCGAATCGGTGAACAGGACGGTCGCGGAGATGGGGGAGCGGGGCATTGTGCGGGGCCACATCTGCTGCTTCGATGTGTTCGGGCAGCCGGGCTGCTGGCAGGATGCCTGCTGTCTCGTCGGCACGGCCAATCTCATCATGGCGACATTCGACGATCCGGAGTGGGTCCATGAGCTTTTGCGAATCCTCCAAAGGCGGAAGAAGATCTTCACTCAGTCGTTGAAGGGCGCACGATACGATCTTGTCGAATTCGGAGGCGGCGACGCTTCTGCGACGGTCATTTCGCCGAAGATCTTCGACCAGTTTGTCGCGCCCTATGATTCGGCGCTGATCGCCGAAGCGCACCGCGCCGGCCAGAGGATTGTCTACCACACCTGCGGAGGCATGATGCCGATGCTGGAGCGGATTGCCGCCATGCAGCCGGATGCCATGGAAACCTTTGCTCCGGCTGCTATGGGAGGCGACGTCGACCTGGCGGAAGCGAAACGGCGGATCGGTGACAAGGTATGTATGATTGGCGGATTCGACCAGTTCCACTTCTTGAAGGATTGCGCACCTGCGACGACCAGGGCCGCCGTCCGCAAGTGCTTTGAAGAAGCGGGAGCCAACGGGGGCTATATTCTCAGTCCCTCGGATCACTTCTTCGACGCGGATCCCGAACTGATCCGGGCATTCGCGGATGAAGGCGGACGCTGTGTTTACTAAATGACTACCGGACTGATGCTTCTGATCCTGGCTGGCCTGATGAACGGCAGCTTTGCAACGCCAATGAAGCGCATCCAGGGCTGGCAGTGGGAGCATTGCTGGCTGGTCTGGTCGTTCACGGGCTTGATCGTTCTTCCGATGGCTGTAGCCCTGGCAACCGTCGTGCATCCGTGGGAGGTTTACGCGGGGGCGTCCCGTCAGTCCGTGATGCTCATCGTACTGTTCGGGCTGCTGTGGGGAGTCAGCGCGATTCTGTTCGGGCTTGGTGTGAGCCGCGTGGGCTTGGCGATCGGATTCGGTGTGATTCTGGGAATCTCGGCTTCCCTTGGCGCCCTCATCCCTCTGTTTTTTCTTCACCCCGAAAGTTTGCTTCGGCCGGCGGGTTTGCTAACCATGGCCGGCATCGCCCTGCTCTTGTCCGGCGTGACTTGCTGCGGCATTGCCGGGCGCATTCGCGAGACATCGCGTCCTGTCACGCGGGCGGGCCTTGTTATCTGCATTTTGAGCGGCTTGGGGGCGCCAATGATCAATTTCGGCCTCGCATTCGGGTCCGGCATTGTCGCCAGCGCCAAGAAGACCGGCACTCTGCCCGAGAACTCTTCGAACGCGATATGGCCGCTGCTGTTGGGCGCCGCTTTTCTTGTGAACGCAGGCTACTGCGTCTATTTGATGCGCCGGAAATCGGGGTTCGAAGCGTTCCGACAACCGCGCGCTTTGACCAACCTGGGCCTGGGTTCGGCGATGGGCATTTTGTGGATGGGCAGCAACTTGGCTTACAGTTACGGAAGTGCGCACCTGGGCCCACTCGGGCTGGCGCTGGGTTGGCCGATGATGATGGGCTGCGTGGTTCTCACGGCGAATGGTTGGGGGGTAGCGACCGGAGAGTGGCACGGCGCGAAAACACGCGCTAAGGCCTGGATTACCGCGGGGGTCTTGGCGCTGATTGCTGGAGTGGTGGTGATCGGCAGCGCCGGCAAGTCCTGAGCGTACGCCGGACACCAAGATTGATCGAAGACCGCACAGGCCAGTCCCGATGCTACCGTAGAAAATATGCGCTGGATCTTCGCACTTGCGATTGCTTTCTCCTTGGCCTTGACCGCGCAGACGCCTCGTTCCGCCGAATATGACGCGCTGCAAAACCGGCTGGCGCGCGGCTGGAACACTTGGGACGTTCACAGTGTGGCGGCCCAGGTGCTCCTTCCGGAAGGATTCACTTTGCGGGTGGGGCTGAAGCACAACAGCAACCATAACGCGGACGCATTCCTCTCCGACGCGCTGATTGGACGCCAGGGCCAGGGGCTGGAACAGGTCTTTCCGGGACCGCACACCTGGAACGGGTCCTTCACGGAATTGCGCCTGTCGTGGCGCGATCATACTCTCATGTTGCAGAGCGCGCACGACGGGGACGACCTCGTTATGCTGGCCACTCCGGCGGACCCGCAAAGCGCTGTTCCTCCCACGCTGGTCTTTTCCGCCGGAGTGCTGTGGAATAGCCCAGGCAGCGTCTCCCGTGAGGGCGGTGTGATTGAGTTCCGCGGCGGGTCGCGGCAGATTCGCGTGTACACCACCGCAAAGCAGGCGGCTCTCCCCTCCGTACCCGTAGCCGGGCCGTTTTACGCGGCGGAGTTCACGGAACCCATCGGCCTCAGCACGGGGCGTCCGCGGACGGTCGAAGAGATCCGGGCGGTGCTCACGCGCGAGCGGCCGTCGGGGACCTCCGTCGCCCAGGCGATCGAGACTGTTCTCGGCTGGGATACGATTTACGAGCCGGCGCAATCTCGTGTCGTCTCGCCGGTGAGCCGCGTCTGGTCGACCAGTTGGGGCGGCTACGTCCTGTTCGACTGGGATACGTTCTTCGCCGCCTCGATGGCGGCGGTCGGGAGCCGTGACCTGGCCTACGCCGACGCAATGGAAACCTTGCGCGAAGAGACCTCCGAGGGCTTCGTTCCAAACTGGGCGCGCGCGGGCGAGTGGAAGAGTTTTGACCGCTCCCAGCCGCCGGTGGGCGCGATCACCGTGCTCAATCTCTACCGCCAGTTCCACGACCGCTGGTTCCTGCGCGACGTCTTCGATCCCCTGCTGCGGTGGAACCGCTGGTGGCCGGCGCACCGCGGCAGCGGCGGCTACCTGGTCTGGGGGACGGACCCCGAGAATCAGTCGGGGAACACCGGTGACCATTCGGCTGGCGGCCTGCAAGCCGCCAAGTACGAATCCGGCCTGGACAACAGCCCCATGTATGACGGGGCCCCCTTTGACGCGAAATCGCACCGGATGCTGATCGCCGACGTCGGCCTGATATCCTTCTACGTGGCGGACTGCGACGCGCTCGCCGAAATCGCCGACGCGCTAGGGAAGAGCGCGGAAGCGCGGGAACTCAGAACTCGCGGCGAGACGTACCGCGCCGCTCTCCGCACCCTCTGGGACGACAAAGCCGGAATCTTCCTGAACAAGAACCTCGATACCGGCGCGCTCAGCCCCCGCCTCTCGCCCACCAATTTCTATCCTCTGCTGGCCAAAGCCGCAACGCCGGAGCAGGCCGGACGCATGGTGAAGGAACATCTGCTGAACCCAGCCGAGTTCTGGGGCGATTGGGTGCTCCCCTCGATCGCGCGCTCCGACCCCGCATTCCGCGACCAGCAATACTGGCGCGGACGCGTGTGGGGACCGATGAACTATCTGGTGTACCTGGGACTCCTGAATTACGATCAGCCCGCCGCGCGCAAGCAACTGGCCGACCGCTCGCTCGCGCTCTTCGAGAAAGAATGGAAGCAGAACGGGCATGTGCACGAGAACTACAACGCCATCACGGGGGAAGGCGACGACGTGCGCAGCAGCGACCGCTTCTATCACTGGGGCGCGCTCCTCGGGCTGATCGACTACCTGGAAAATAACCGCGGCGCCCGCTAAGCTTCGCGAACCAGGGAGGCCGAGAAATACTTCCGGTGGAGGGAGAACGCGGGGTGCCCGGCGCTTTCCAGAACACCCCGCCCCCGCTGCCAATCCATCCGAGGCCGCTCCCACCATGGCGTCCCCGCCCGTCGCATCGGAGCCTGCCGAGCCGCGCAAACCGCCGGAAAAAGTGGACCTGCTGCCCCCACCGCCGCCGCCGAGGACCGGCACGGCTCCATCGCCGTTTGACGCGGCCATTTGGCGTGCCCCACGCGCAATTCGCGCTTCTTCAGGTCCAATTGCCGCAATTGAAGCGCCAGGATTTCGCCGCAACGCATCCCGGTTAACAGGGCGATCCGAATGAACGCATAGATGAAGGGCGACTTGTTTTGCGACGCCGCCCCGAGCAAGCGGCCCTCTTCTTCGGGCGATAGCCCAGATCTGGACCGGACTCTCTTATGTTAACTTCACAGATTGGGTGGGGGCGAGGCGGCGCGAAGAGATCAAGCCGGGGGCCAGTCGCCGCAGGCGTAACATGAGTCCAGCAATGACACGACGTGAAATCCTCCTCTCTCTGACAGCTATAGCTGCGAAGGCGGACGGGAACGAAGTCGTAATCCGCCCGCGTGAATACCCCGATGCGCTACGGAACCCACTGATGGGCTTCCGTCCCGACTACACGAGGGCGCGGGCGCACGCCTGGGCCACGCTGGCCAGATGCTACGTCAAATGGAATGAAATCGAGGACAGCGCCGCCGATGGCGTCGGGAAGATCCGGGAGTTCAGCAACGCGAAGTGGAGCGGCCTCGCGGAAGCGAACATCAAGCTGATCCCGCGCGTCCACCTGGAATGGCCAAATCGGGGCACGTATTGGCCATCCGACATGACGACCGGAGACTACTCAAGTCCGCAGTTCAAGCAACGCGTCGTCGGATTGGTCCAGAAGATGGGCCGCGCCTGGGACAACGATCCGCGCGTGGCCTTCATCGAGATGGGCCTGATCGGCTATTGGGGCGAGCATCATCATCCGCGCGTCGACGGGGAGATGCAGAAACTGCTCGGCGACGCCTTTCTCGCGAACTTCAAAAACAAGCTGATCATGATCCGATACCCGTCCGACTTTCAAAAGTACCCGTTCGGAATCTATTGGGATTCGTTCGGTCATCCGGAGGAGGCCGTGACGTTTATCCCGGCAGTGGAAGCGCCACCGCTTGCTGGGCGATGGAAGATCGCACCTATGGGCGGTGAAACCGCTTTCGACTGGGGCACTCCGCTCGGTAAGAGCCCCACCGATGCGGTCGTCAATAACTGTGAAAAGGTTGTAGGGCTCATCCGGCGGCTGCACTGGAACCATCTGGGATGGTTGAGCGACTACGATGCGAGCGATCCCCAGGCGGCGCGCAACGCGGCCCTAATCCAGAAAGCGTTTGGCTACCGCTTCGTCCTCGACGAGGTTCGCTACCCTGCCGCGGTCCAGCCGGGTAAGCGTTTCGGAATTGCGTTCTCGGTGCGGAACGCCGGCTGTACGCCGCTCTATTACAACTGGCCCGTGGAGGCCAGCTTCCTCGACAAGACCACGCGAGAGCCCGTGTGGCGGGAGACCCTGGACAGCGTGGACGTGCGGAAGTGGCTGCCAGTTGAAGGTCGGGCCTACACCGTTCGGCACGCGTTTGACGGCCCGCGACTGCCGCGAGGCGAGTACGTGCTGGCGCTGGCGATACTGGATCCCGCCGGAGACCTGCCCGCAGCTCGGTTTGCCATCGCGAACTATTGGCGCGGCGGCCGGCACCCGTTGGGTTTGATCGGCGTAGGCGCGAAGCCGCTGGCTGCGGTAGTCACCACGTTTGACGACCTTGCCGAGGACACGTCTCTGCACTACATCGCGTGAGGAGTTGACAGCTTCTCACGCTGTCGCCTTGGCTTCACTGCCAGGCTTCACATCGGGCGTACCGTCCACCTATAATGAATCGGATTCCATGGACCAAACAAGGACACTGGCCGGTAGGACAGCTATCGTGACCGGCGCCAGCCGGGGCATCGGGCGCGCCATTGCCGTCCGGTTGGCGAGGGAAGGCGCACGCATGGCGCTGTGCGCACGGGATGCGGCGGCGCTGGCCGAAGTTCGCAGTCTGATTGAAGGCTCGGGCGGTGCGGCGGATGTCCTGCCTCTCGACCTCCGGCAGCCGGATGCACCCGCCCGCCTGGCGGCCTTTGCGGTTGAGCGGACAGGACGCATCGACGTAGTGGTCAACAACGCCGGCGCCACCCGGCGTGGCGACTTCGAGTCTCTCACCGACAATGACTGGACCGACGGCTTCGCCCTGAAGTTCTTCGGAGCAGTGCGGCTGACACGCGCGGCGTGGCCTTACCTGAAGCAGTCGCGCGGTTCGGCGCTCTTCATCTCCGGAATCGGCGGACGCACGCCGGGGGCGCAGTTCGCCATCGGCGGGTCAGTCAACGCCGCGTTGCTGTCGCTGACCAAGGCGCTGGCCGATGCCGGGCTCCGCGACGGTATCCGGGTCAACACCATCAACCCCGGCACGATCCGCACGCAGCGCTTTCAGGCTAGGCTGGAAACGCTGGCTCGGGAGAAGGGGGTCGAACTGGCCAACGCCGAGAGGGAGTTCATACGCGACGCGAAAGTGAGTCGCATCGGCGAACCCGAGGATGTGGCGGCTCTGGCAGCGTTCGTGCTCGGCCCCGAGGGGAGTTTGCTGCACGGGGCGATCCTCGACCTGGACGGTGGCGCTACCAAGACGGTCTAAAGGTTGGCCGTCGCCCGCAGATGCGGAGTTCCGGACAACGTACCGGGTTCCGTACGCAGGCCTTTCCTGATGTACAATGGCCGATCATGCGCACACCGATCTGCTTCGCCACTGCCGCCCTCCTCCTCGTCGCGCCGCTGTTCCCCCAGGGCGGTGGAGGCGTTCAGTTCCGCGACTACAAAGCGCCCGCCCCCACTTCCAGATCCCGCACCTCCTGCGCCGGACTCGTCGCCCTTACCGGCTACGAATTCTCCGTTTACTCGGCCGCCATCGTCCCCGCCTCGGACAGCGTGCCTGAACACTGTCGTGTAGGCCTGCTCGTCCAGCCCGACATGAACATAGAGGTCAACCTCCCAACCCTCTGGAACGGCCGTCTCTACATGTTCGGCAACGGCGGCTTCGCCGGTGAGTCCTTCGAAGCGGCCGGCCGTGCCGCGAGCCGCGCCCGCGGCCTTGACGCCGGCTTTGTTACTGCCGCGACCGACACCGGTCACTCCGCCCAGCGCGAGCCCGGCGGAACCTTTGCCGTTAATCGGCAAAAGTTCATCGATTTTGGTTTCCGCTCCCTCCACGTCACCGCCGAAACCGCCAAACACGTCATCGCTGCCTACTACTCCGACCCGCTGACGAAATCCTACTTCGACGGCTGCTCCACCGGCGGACGCCAGGCTCTAATCCTCGCCCAGCGTTTCCCCGCGGATTTCGACGGCATCATCGCCGGCTCTCCCGGGCTCAACTACACCGGTGGTCAACTCGCCCGCGTCTACTGGAAAGAGGGCCTCGCCGCAAATCCCTTTCCTGCCGCCAAGCTGAACCTCCTTGCCACCCGCGTTTACGAACAATGCGACGCGAGAGACGGCCTCAAAGATGGCCTCATCGACAACCCGCTGCGTTGCGATTTCCGCCCTGCCCGCGACCTTCCCCGCTGTGAAGGGGCCGACCGTCCCGATTGCTTCACTTCGAATCAGATCGCTGCCCTTGAGCGGCTCTATGGCGACGTAACCCGCCAGGGCAAACGCTACTTTCCCGGCTGGCCCGTTGGTTCCGAAGCCGCTGGCCCCAATGGCCAGAGCGCCTGGATTGGCCAGCACATCGACACTCCTACCGGCCAGAGCGCGTGGAACGGCTACGCCAGCGGTTTCATCCGCTTCATCCTCGGACCCGGCACGCCTCTGGCCGGCCTTACCGACGCCGACGCGATGCAGAAGTTTGACATCGACAAAGACTATGAGAACCTCCCCTTCGCCAGCCACGTTCTCGACGCCACCGATCCCGACCTCACCGCCTTTCGCCGGCGCGGTGGCAAGCTGCTCATATACTTCGGATGGGCCGACCCGCAGCTCAATCCCCGCATGGGTCTCGAATACTACGAAGACGTTATGGCCAACATGGGTCCGTCGACGCCCGAATTCGCGCGCCTCTTCATGGTCCCAGGCATGTTCCACTGCGGTGGCGGCATAGGCACGAGCACCTTCGACACCGCCACGCCACTCGTCCATTGGGTGGAAGAGGGCAAAGCCCCGGCCTCCATTCCGGCCGCACGAATCGTCAAGGGGCAGACCGTCCGCACACGCCCGCTCTGCCCCTGGCCCGAAGTCGCCCGCTACAAAGGCTCGGGCAGCATTGACGACGCGGCAAACTTCACTTGCCAGCGCCCCGAATAGAGGCGCCTCGAAGCGGATGGCGCGCGAATTATAGCGTCTTTGGCTTGCATCGCTACGCTACCCTTAGTCACGGCCAGCGGTTTTCCTGTAAAATCAGTAGACCATGGCCGCTGGGACTACAGGGATTCCGTCGGCGCCGCACGTGCTGCTTGCGCCGATTGGCGCGGGCGGCATGGGCGAAGGGTGGAAGGCACAGGATTGGAACCAATTTTAAGGAGATAACTATGGCAGGCAATCGAGGAGTCGCGTATGTCGGTCCGGGAAAGGTGGAAGTCAAATCCATCGATTATCCGAAGTTAAAGATGCCCAAGAGCGAGTCCGACCCGTTCGGCGGCAAAGACGCTCCACACGGTGTGATTCTGAAGATCGTGACGACCAACATCTGCGGATCGGATCAGCATATGGTTCGTGGCCGGACCACCGCACCAGCAGGGTTGATCCTGGGTCACGAGATCACGGGCGAGATCATCGAAAAGGGCAGTGACGTCGAGATGCTGAACCTAGGCGACCTGGTCACGGTACCGTTCAACATCGCTTGCGGCCGCTGCCGCAATTGCCGAGAAGGGAAGACCGGAATCTGCCTCACAGTGAATCCGGCTCGCCCGGGCGCGGCTTACGGCTACGTAGATATGGGTGGTTGGGTGGGTGGCCAGGCTGAATATGTGCTGGTGCCTTACGCCGACTTCAACCTGATTAAGTTCCCGGATAAAGAAAAAGCCATGGCGAAGATCAAGGATCTGACACTGCTGTCCGACATCTTTCCCACTGGCTACCACGGAGCAATGCAGGCTGGCGTCACCACCGGATCTATTGTTTACGTGGCGGGAGCTGGCCCCGTTGGCCTTGCTTGCGCAGCCTCCTGCCATCTGCTGGGTGCAGCCGTGGTCATTGTTGGGGACATGATTCCGGAGCGCTTGGCGCAGGCCAAGAGCTTTGGCTGCGAGACCGTCGACCTCCGCGAGGAGGCTTCGCTGGCGGATCGGATCGCCCAGATTACCGGTGAGCCGCTGGTTGACTCCGCCATCGATTGCGTGGGCTTCGAAGCCCGAGGGCACGGAAGCGCGGCCAGCGTGGAACAGCCCGCGACGGTGCTGAATTCGATCATGGAGCTCACACGCGCAGGTGGATCGCTCGGTATCCCAGGATTGTACGTAACCGGCGACCCGGGCGGTGTGGATGCGGCGGCCAAGGTCGGCTCCCTTAGCATTCGCATCGGACTCGGCTGGGCCAAATCGCATTCGTTTCACACCGGCCAGTGCCCGGTGCTGCGCTACAACCGACAGCTAATGCAAGCGATTCTGTACGACAAGATCCAGATCGCCAAGGCCGTGAATGCCACCCTGATATCGCTTGACGAAGCGCCAGAGGGCTACAAGGATTTCGACCATGGCGCCGCCAAGAAATTCGTTATTGACCCGCACGGGGTGGCACGAAAAGCCGCTGCCTGAGCGGCTCCAGTCTTTGAAACCCATGTAGAGCTTCATCGGGAGAAAAACAGATGGTTACGTTAGAAGACGCACGCAGAGTGATCGCAGCAGCGGAAAAGAAAGCGGTAGAAATCGGGCAGCCGATGAACGTCGCCGTGGCCGACGAAGGCGGTAACATCGTGGCGCACATACGGATGGATGGCGCCTGGATCGGCAGCATCGATATATCCCAGAAGAAGGCTTACACGTCCCGCGCCTTCGACATTTCGACCAAAGACCTGGCGGCGCATTCCCAGTCCGGCAACCAGTTCTTCGGAATCCATGCCTCCAATGACGGCAAGATCATGATTTTCGCCGGCGGTATTCCCTTGAAAAAAGATGGGAAAGTCGTTGGCGCCATCGGCGTGAGCGGCGGGTCGGGAGACCAGGATCATGCCGTGGCCGAGGCCGGTGCGGCTGCGTTCTAGGTCCATCGCCGCCCGGCCGCCCGGCCACGTCCAGCCGTAGTCGTGTTCCAGGCGCGCGGCTGCGGGCGGGCGGGCGGGGGACGCGGAGGGACTCGGGGGTGGCAATCGGCGCTCGGCACGGGCGGGACAGTCCTTGCGCTTCGCGGCGGAGACCTTCATGCGCAGCACATGTTGTTATTGTCGGTGTCGGTAGGCGCTAGCCTTGCACGCGTCGCTCTTTACCCTGCCAGAGCGGCTCCCGTAGAGCGCGTTTGACGATCTTCCCGGTTCCGGTCTTGGGGAGCGGATCGTTTGTGAATTCGTAGCGGCGCGGCATTTTGAAGCGGGCGATGCGCGTCTCAAGGAAGCGCGCCAGTTCTTCCGCGTTCAGACTCCGGTCCGGTTTGAGTGAGACGATGGCGGCCGGAGCCTCTCCCCACTGCGGGTCCGGGGCCGCCACTACCGCGCACTCCAACACCGCGGGGTGGCGCCCGATGGCGCGCTCTATCTCAATCGATGAGATATTCTCGCCGCCGCTCACGATGATGTCTTTCTTGCGGTCGACGATCTGGACGTAGCCATCCTCATCCCATACGGCCATATCCCCGGTGTGTAGCCAACCCTCGGTCAGAGCGGCGTCGGTGGCTCGCGGATCTTTGTAGTAGCCGTCCATGACGGTGTCGCCGCGCACCACAACTTCGCCCACGGCGCACATGTCGTGCGTCACATCGTTCATCTCCAGATCGACCACGCGGATTTCTGTTCCCGGCACAGCCCAGCCGGTCATGGCGCGGCGACGCCAGCCCTCTTCCGGGCTCGCGATCTCCACCGTGCTCTTGGCCAAGGCGACGGTCACCACCGGGCTGGTTTCCGTAAGGCCGTACCCGGCAAAGGCCTTGCATGGAAATGCCGATTCGAGGCGCGCGATCAGCTCCGGGGAGGAGGCGGCGCCCCCGAGCATGATGTCCGTCACGCTGGACACATCGTAGCGGCCGAGTTCCGGACAGTTGAGCAGCGCGTTCGCCATGGTGGGGACCAGCGCCATGCCGGTGGCGCGCTCCTGCTCGATGAGGCGCAGCACAGCGGTCGGCTCGAACCGCCGGACCATTACCTGACGCAGTCCCAACATGGTGGCTGCGTGCGGCCGTCCCCAGCCGTTGGCATGGAAGAGGGGAATAGTATGCAGCTCCACCGCGCACGCGTCGTGCATGATCGCGGCGGCGACGGATAAAGCATGAAGGTAGAGCGTCCGGTGCGCCAGGACAACGCCCTTTGGCGTCCCCGTCGATCCGCTGGTGTAGAACAACTCGGCTGGGGCGCCCTCGTCGAAGGAGAACGGGTCTGGCCGTTCGATGCGTCTGCAGGCGAGCAACTCTTCGTACGGGGCGCCGATTTCTATACATTGCTCCAACGACGGACACACAGCCTGAAGCTTCTCCACCGCTGGCGTGAACTCGGGCTCGTAAATCAAGATCCGCGGTTCCGCGTGGCAGAGAATCTCGGCAAGCTCGGCGGGCGTCAGCCGCACGTTGAGCGGCAACAGGACGCCTCGGGCCAGCGGCACGCCGAAATACCCTTCCAACAGGGCGTGATTGTTGAAGCTCAAATAGGCCACCCGATCACCGGCTCGGACGCCGGCAGCCGCCAGACCCGCAGCCAATCTCTCACAGCGCTCGCCGAACTCAGCGTATGTGAATCGGCGCTCTCCACAGACCACCCCAACCTTGTTCCCGAATTGATCCATCGCGCGGTAGAGAAACCGGACAGGCGTAAGCGGCACAAACATGTAAGAAGATTGTACACCCGTGGCCGCCCTCAGCTTGACCGGCGCCAAATCCCCGCCAGCCATCGGCGCGGCTAGCGACGGATCGGCTTGCCCTCGACGAACTCCATGACGAGGTAATCGGGGCCGACATCGTGAAGAGTGCAAATGTTCGGGTGATTCAGCGCGGCGATAGCCGTCTGGCAACCCGACTACCATACGCCACGCCATACGAATGGCATTGATGGCCGGTTGACCGCGGCCTCATAGCGCGGCGAATGACGGACATCTCGGTCCTGTCGTCGGACAACCAAGGCTCAAAGGACTTCGCTGTTGAGAAACGCACGAAGGCCTTGGAAGGCGCGGCGGTGGGAGCGGCGGCGGGAGCGCTGGTTGGCGCTGTATCGGCCTGGCTGTTCTCCGTGCAAACAGTGACGGTCAACGTCTTGGCGACGCTCGTCGCGGCTGGACCGTTGCTGGCCGCTCTGGTGGGCGCCGGCGCAGGTGGGGCGCTGGGTTGGATCGTGGGATTGCTGGCGGGGCTGCGTTCGCCCGAATACGTCGCCAAGCGGTACGCGGGCAGAATCAGGCACGGCGGCATTCTCCTGTCGGTCCACTGCGACAGTTCGGAGTGGTGCGACCGGGCGAGAACCACTCTTAGAGACACTGGCGCGCGGAGTATCTCATCCATCTCGGAGTCCGCCGCCGACTATGGGACAACAGATAAGCCCACGGAAAGGGCTCCAGCGGCCGTGGTACATCGTGTCGAGGCGCCGGCCGAAGCGAAGCCTGTAGTCGAACCGAAGCCCGGGTATGCCCCTCATGGGACCAAGAGCTACATAGGCGATTCCCACGCCGGAGTCCGGACCGATTAAAGGGGCTGGCCGTCCGCATGCATATCTGAAAGCGACCTGAACGGAGATTACTACCACGCAATTCGTTCGAGCTACCATTATCCGGAAGCCCATGGGTGGGGGTCGATCGATTCGTGATCGCTCAACGAGTCAAATCGTCTGTAGTTACTTTGGGTTCGAGCCCCGCCCGGCTCACCATAATAAGTGCTTTATTTTCACCGACTGCAAAGATCCTACCCCCGGCTCTTGAGGCAGGCCTTCACCTTCTCCGCAATCCCCTTTGAGGTATACGGCTTTTGTACAAAGCCGGAAACCCGCTGGCCATGGAACAGCGTCATCGCCTCGGACTCGCTGTAGCCGCTCGATACAACCACCTCGAACTTGGGCCGGATCTTCCTGAGCTCCGGAAGCGTCTCCTCACCGCTCATGCCGGGCATGCTTAGATCGAGAAGTACGACGGCGATTTCGCCGGGGTGTCTCCTGAATACATCGATTGCCGCCGCTCCGCTGTCTGCCACCAAGACCGTGTACCCGTGACGTTCCAGGGCTCTCTTCGCCATCTCGCGCACGATTTGTTCATCATCGACCACCAGGACCGTCCCGGCGCCCTCGAACTCGACGGCGCGGGACACGGCTACCGGCGATTCGGCAGCGCGCTCGGCTGCCGGGAAAAGGACGGTGAAGCAACTGCCTTGGCCCGGTGCGCTCCGTGCTTCGATTGCGCCCTGGTGACCCCTCACAATGCCGGAGACCGCCGCGAGCCCTAGACCTCGTCCGATGAATTTCGTGGAGAAGAACGGATCGAAGATCTTGGCTCTGGTCGCCTCGTCCATGCCACAGCCGGTATCGCGCACTTCGAGACAAACGTATTTGCCCGCCGCCAACTCCGCCAGCTCCGGGTGGAGACGAGTGTATGCTTCATCCACATCCTGGACGCCGGTCCCGATGCTGATCAGCCCCTCGTGGCTGCCAATGGCTTCCGCCGCGTTGAGCGCCAGGTTCATGAACACCTGCTCGACCTGGCCGCGGTCCGCCTCAATCGCCGGCAGACTCTGTTCCAGATCGAATTTCAGGGCGATCTTCTTAGGGATGGACGGCCGGACGAGACCGCACATTTCGGGGATGAGCGCCGAGAGATTCAGCGCTTCCACCACGAACTTCCCTCTGCCTGAATAAGCCAGCATCTGCCGGGTCAGGTGCGCTGCCTGTTCGCCGCTCTTGAGGACCCCGTCCAGCAGTTCGGCGGCCGGGTGTTCGGGCGGCAGCGACTCCTGCGCTAGGCTGGCGTTGCCGATCACGCCGACCAGCAGGTTGTTGAAATCGTGTGCGACGCCGCCGGCCAGCAGGCCGAGGCTCTGGAGTTTCTGCGCCTGCCGGAGCCGCTCTTCGGATTGCCTCCGCTCCGAGATGTCCATGTTCACCCCGATGCAGCGGACTGCACGCCGGCTCTTGCCCTCGCCCTCGAAGTAGACACGGCCATGAGAAGCTACCCAGTGCACCGACCCGTCCGGCCAGATCACCCGAAATTCCCTGAAGTATGCTCCGCCTCCACCCCCGGCGATCGCCTGCTTTACCGCTTCATCGACAGCGGCGCGATCGGCGGGATGGATGCAGGCGATGGCGCCGCCATATGGCACTTGGTCGCCTGACGGAACGCCAAACAGGTTGCGGCAGCGCTCGTCCCAGAACACCTCGCCGGTCTGGAAGCGGTAGTCCCACGACCCTAACGCCGCAGCCTCCAGCGCGAGCCGGCGCTGCTCGGATGCACGCCAGAGCGCTTCGTCGGCCTGTTTCTGACTGGTAATATCGCGGCTGGTGCCGACCAGCGCGACAGGGCGCCCCTGCGCATCCCGGACCAGCTTGCGACTGTCGCTGAACCAACGGTACTCGCCGCTCTTGACTCTCCAACGATACTCGGCGGGGCCGGACAGATCCTGCCCGGACGCCAAGAGCTTCTGTTGCGCCAGGGAAATTCCCCGGTCGTCTGGATGCACGCGCTGCAATGCCTCCTCGGCGGAGATGTTGTTGATCTCCTCGGCGGTAAATCCGGTCAACTCTACCTGGGCCGGGCTCATCAACACGTATCGCCCGGTAGCAAGGTCGAGCATGTTGATGCCGTCGCGCGAGTTCTCTATGACCATGCGGAGGCGTTCTTCGCTGTCGCGCAGGGCTTCCTCGCCCGCCTTGCGATCGGTTATGTCGCGGATGCTTCCGTTCCGATACCGCGGCTGGCCGGCGCAGTCGTTCGTAAGGGACATCGAATTGGACAGCCACAGGTATTCTCCGCTCTTAGCTATCTGCCGATATTCCGCCTCCGCGCTGCCTGTCTCGTATAGGCGCGCGAGCGCCGCAACCATTACATGCCGGTCGTCGGGGTGAATCATCGCCAGGGCGGCCTCATAGTCCTGCGCCATCAACTCTTCGGCGGAGAAACCCACTACCGTCTCGGCGCTGGGGCTGATGTATTCAAAGCGGCCGGTCTGCACGTTGAGGCGATAGATGACATCGCGGGAGCCCTCCAGCACAGAGCGAAACCGCGCTTCGCTCTCACGCAGTGCCGCGTCCTGGTCGCCTTTCAACGTTGTTGCCTTCGCGGATTGTCGACGGATTAGCGCCGTCACGGCCCCGACCAGGATCGGCGGCTCGACCGGTTCCTGCAAATAGCCTTCGGCGCCACTCTCCAGGGATTCCAGATACACGCGTGGGGATTCCACCTTGTGGATATGCAGCACCGGGATAGACGCCGTACGGGGATCGGCTTTCAGTTCCACGCAGATCGTGAAACCATCGGCGCCAAACAGTTCGATGGCAAGTACGATGAGCGTGGGCCGATGCTCCAACGCCAGTCTAAGCACGTCGGCGCCAGTGTGGGTTTCCAGGATCTCGAAACCCGCCGCACGCAGAACTTCGTTTCGGCCGGATCGGACAGCGGCATCGCCGCCTGCGGAAAGGATCGTCTGGCGCATACCACCGCCTTAGAAAGAGGTATCGGGACCGCCTGGGGCAGCAAGCCGAATTGTAACGTACTGATCCGACGGCCTGAGAGCTCGTCCGTATTTAGTGTGTGGAACGCCTCACGACTTCCCCGCGGGATTAGAATGGAGGCGAAATGCCCGCTGGCGACGCTCAAAGAACGTGGTTCCCGGAGACGATCGAGATCCTCCGGTTCGAACCTCCGTTTCTTTGCGTATTGCCGTTGGCGCTCCCGCTCTGGGCCGTGGCGATTTCCGCCGCACTCATGGCCGGCGCGTTGGCGATGGCGGCATCTGGCGCACCCGCGCAGGCAGCCGCGACCTCGGACTGCCCTGCGCCGCCGGGAGCGGTCAATGTTGCTCTTCCTTCCGGGTTGCCGCCTGCATTGCGCGACGCGATGGGCAACATCGCTTTGCCGGGCGAGCCGTTTGACTCAAGCGACGTATATGTCAAGGGGCATAAATATCGCCGCTACATCTTCGTCTGGAATGTCGGCGCCCGGTGGATCGTGGCGACGGAACAAGGCGGCATAGCGCTCCGCCCGGCAATCTATGTTTATCGCCTCGGAAAGGGCGGCAAGACCGCCACCGTGATCGACAAACGCATCGGCGTTCTGAACAACGTATGCGGGGCCGCGACCAAGCTGGCCGGACGGTGAAATCGGAACGGATCGGGCAACGTGAGAGCAGCGAAGCCGCCCTTGCAACGAAAAACGCCGACCGGTAGTTCAGATCCAGCATCGAGTCGAGCGTCCCGTCGTCCGTTTCGGCGACGCTCTTTCCGCCGGCTGTGGTGAACCCCGTGTTGCTCCGGAACCCTAGCGCGTTTCCCGTTACCTATCTATTTCGGCGAGGCCTCCAATTCGGACGATGAGGAAATGTTGCCGCCGGCGCTGCTTGGCTTCGCCCGCGCGCGTGTCCTGCCTTCCAGCGCGCTGGGCAAGGCTGTGACTTACACGTGCTTTCGGCAGAACTCAACCCGGCTCAGCCCGCTGGCCTCGTATCCGGCCATCAATCGCTCGACTTCCGCGCGACTTCGGCGTCGCCGAACTTCTGCCACCTGTGCTTGTTCGTCCATCCTCCCAATTCATCACCGGAGTCGACGTATGGAAAGATGGGTTGCTCTGACGCTTACGGTGGACTCAACATGCAAGCCGCCGACTTCTGAACTACTATATCCCGCCGTGACACAGCCGAACAAGCCCAAAGCCTTCAATCGCTTGGCCCGTGACTCGCATTGTGATCGGAAAATGACCTCGGCGGTATGGAGTCCGCTTGGCACCCTCGTGTATAGTCCGGCTCTGGGTTCAAACAACAGGAGGGAATATGAAATCGATTTTCACGTCATTCGCCGCGAGCACCTTGCTCGCCGCGCTTGCGTTCGCGCAGCCGCATTACACCGTCACCGACCTCGGCGCGCTGGGAGGGCCAGGGACGAACAGCAACCCATTTGGGATTAACGCATTCGGCTGGGCAGCCGGAACGTCGAACCTGGCGCCCAACGGCCCCAATCACGCCTTCCTTTGGTTTGGAGGCGGACGCCTGTTCGACCTCGGCACGCTGGGCGGACAGAAATGCACCACTTGTAACGCCAAGCCAACGGGATGAACGCGCCGGCCGAGACCGCGGTCGTTTCCGAGACGTCCAACATGGACCCGAATGGCGAGGACTTTTGCGGGTATGGCACTCACCATGAGTGTCTCGCCGCAATCGGGACGGTTTGGGGCCTGACGGCTCTCCCGCCCCTGCCTGGCGGCCATAACGCCAACGCCTTTGACGTGAACGATCTGGGCCGCACCGTCGGGGTTGCCGAGAATGGCGCCAGCGATGCAACCTGCGCCAGCGGCGGCCAGGCTTTTCAGGTTCTTCGTTTTGAAGCCGTTAGCTGGGAACTGGGCGGGCGGATCCAGGAACTGCAACCTCTCCCCGGCGATACCGTGGGATTTGTCACGGGGATCAACGACCGCGGCCAAGCCGTCGGCGCGTCGGGTTTGTGCTCCAACACCGCCTATCTGACCCCCTTCGGGCCGTTCGCCCCGCACGCCGTGCTCTGGGACAGCAACGGCTCGCCCACTGACCTGGGCCACTTGGAGGGCGAGCCAGCGGGCATTTATAACATTGCTACCAGTATCAATGACCGCGGGGATGTAGTCGGATTCGCCTGCGTCGGCGGGGACATCAATCCGGCAACTTGCACCGAAGACACCTTCCTGTGGACCAAGGAGACCGGTATGCAGGACCTCGGCCGGTATAAAGGCTCCATCGCGACCGGGCCCCCTTGTTGTCACACCATTAACAACTACGGCGAGATCGTGGGCCTTTCCATAGACGTCAGCGGTAACGAGCTTGCCATCGTCTGGCAAGGCAAAACAGCGGTGGCCCTCAACACGCTCATCCCGGCGAACTCGGGTTGGAATCTCGAGTGCGCGCAAGGGGTCAACGATGCGGGCGAGATCGTGGGCTTTGGCGCGATAAACGGCAGCACGCATGCATTCCGGTTGACACCCAAGTACTAGAATCGCGGGGTAACAGAATCGGGTCAACTAAACGCAAAAAGTTCCGCAAGGGCTGGAGCCTCAAACCTGCTTTCCGTAGATCGGAATGGCCGCGCCGGTCACCTGCACGCCGGCATCCGATGCCAGATGCGCCAGCAGCGCGGCCACCTGTGCGGGCTGCACCCATAGCGAAAAATCGGCCTTCGCGTCGGCGGCCCGGTTCGCCGGCGTATCCATCGTCCCCGGGAGCACGGTATTCGCCGAGATGTTGCGGTCCTTGTTCTCCAGCGCGATGGTCCGGATCAGCGCCACCACCGCCGCTTTCGAGGCGCTGTATGCCCCCACCATGGCGCCGGGCTCCACGCCCTGCCGGCTCGCGACGGCCAGGATTCGTCCGCCGCCCTGCCGCCGCATGTGTGGCAGCGCCGCCCTTGCAACGAAGAACGCCGAGCGGTAGTTCAGATCCAGCATCGCGTCGAGCGTCGCATCGTCCGTTTCGGCGACGCTCTTTCCGCCGGCGAAACCGCCCATCGTATGCACCAGGATGTCGATGCGTCCGAACCGGGTCATGATGTCGCCGGCCACCTTGCGCGCCGCCTCGCCGCTCGAAAGCTCGGCCTGTAGGGCGGTGAACCCCGTTTTGCTCCGGAACCCTAGCGCGTTTATGGGGAGTAATCCTGCCGTGATGGGGCTTCAGGGGAGCGATTGACTGCCGGTCATAAATTTCGGGTTTGCGACCGGCGACCTGATTTATTGGACAAACGTCCTCAGCGGCGTTGCAAGGCTCAACGTGCCACCAACCGACGCAAAAAGAAGAAAGCGGACGACCTTAGAAGGGAGTTTCTCCGCCCAACCCACGTTGCAGACAGCTCTCAGATACTCGCCGTTGAGGTCGGAAGTGTCGGGGTATTTAGCCAGCCAGTCTTTGAACCGTCCCGCGTCCTCGGCCAAACGAAGGATGTCATCGAAGTTGTACCGGTTTGCTGCCACCGCCTCTCTTATCGCACGCCCGTGTTCGCACGTCCACTCCTGAAAGGCGTCTATCTTCTCTTCACTGGCGCTGCGCTTCGACAGTAAGCTGCAGAGTTTCAATTCGGCAATTGCTGAAGCGCTCGGCGAAACCGCCATCTCATCAGAGAAAGACGCGGCGGCTTTGAGATCTGCCAGCCCACCGAACAACCCGCTTAGAATAGATGCCTTATTGAATGGTGCATCCTGCACAGCCTTCCGACAAAAGGCGTTGGCCTGACCGAAATCAAAATCTGTCTCGATGGAAAGATCCATGGTGAACCCGGGCTGTTCAATTGCGAGTATTCCCAAGTCAAAAGCGGAGCCAACCGATTGGGGGTTGTGTAGGCGGATTGAATCGAACATTCGGCCTCTCACGCGAGCCGATTGTTCGTGTGAACATCTCGCGGCGCCATCGATTCTATTATGCCGCCAGCGGCGTCAACTTTCAGCCCAGCCGAAACCACGTGCGCCCGTGAAATGCCCTCACGGAACTAGGGAACGACAAGTCCGCTTCCGTCCGGCCAAGATGTCCGGGCACTCGCGGCACTATCTCTTCATCGCCCCACTTCCCGTATCCGAATATTCCGAAACTGCGCGATCGAGAACTGGTCATGTAACTGGAGGCCGATGGGGCCGGTCTTGGAGCGGGCGGGGTCGCCGGGGTGCTCGGCTACTATGCGGCCGTTCAGGGAAACAGTGATCTTATCATTCCGCGAAGAAATGTCGAGGGCGTTCCAATCGTCATCGTGTTGCGCATCCTTGGGGGCATCGACGAAGCCGTAAATGCTCCCGGATGGGTGCGGGTCGGGGTAGCGGTTGTTTATCTGAATTTCATAGCCGATCTTCGACGGCGTCTTCGTGTAGTCCACAGGGATGGTGACGGCCCATTTGGCGCGCGAAGTATCGCGGATCGATACGCCGCTGTTGCCGGCGATCTTCGTCCAATACTCCAGGTGCAGGTCGAATTCGCCGAAATCGTTGCGTCTGGTGTAGAGCCACGATTGGGAGTTGAGCCATGCGTTGAACTCCTGCGGCGTTTTGAATTTGGCGCCGGGGACCATCAGTGCGCGCAGGTCGCCTGTGCGCTGACCCACGAGCGTGCCGTCCGTCAGTACCGTCCATTGGCCGTCGCCGATGATCTCCCAACCGTCGAGATTCTTGCCATTGCTGAGCGGCACGGGGTCAGCGGCCATGGAGCAGGCCGCGAAGAGGGCAAGCAGGAGCGCTGTTTTCATAGATTTAGTATAGGCGTGCCCGAATACTGCGTGGTGTTTCAGAAGAGCGGGACTACGGGCGGAGGGGCATACGGCTTTCGAAACGGGTTTGTGCTCGTCGCCCGATTAGTCCCCACAAGTTCCGCAAGGGCTGGAGCTTCAAACCTGCTTTCCGTAGATCGGGATGGCCGCGCCGGTCACCTGCGCGCCGGCGTCCGATGCCAGGTGCGCCAGCAGCGCGGCCACCTGTGCGGGCTGCACCCATAGCGAAAAATCGGCTTTCGGATCGGCGGCCCGGTTCGCCGGCGTATCCATCGTTCCCGGCAGCACGGTATTCGCCGAGATGTTGCGGTCCTTGTTCTCGAGTGCGATGGTCCGGATTAGCGCCACCAACGCCGCTTTCGAGGCGCTGTATGCCCCCACCATGGCGCCGGGCTCCACGGCCTGCCGGCTCGCGACGGCCAGGATTCGCCCGCCGCCCTGCCTCCGCATGTGTGGCAGCGCCGCCCTTGCAACGAAGAACGCCGAGCGGTAGTTCAGATCCAGCATCGCGTCGAGCGTCGCATCGTCCGTTTCGGCGACGCTCTTTCCGCCGGCGAAACCGCCCATCGTATGCACCAGGATGTCGATGCGTCCGAACCGGGTCATGATGTCGCCGGCCACCTTGCGCGCCGCCTCGCCGCTCGAAAGCTCGGCCTGTAGGGCGGTGAACCCCGCGTGCGGAAAGTCGCTCGCCTGAATCGATCGCGACACTCCCGCCACCTTCGCCCCGGCCGCCAGAAACGCCTCGGTAACGAAGCGTCCCAGGCCGCCCTTAGCGCCGGTAATGAGTGCGACCTTGCCTTCCAGTGTGTTCATGATTCCCCCTCCCCATCAGAGCAGAACCAGGCCCCGGCGGATTCCGATGGTGACGGCCTCCGTGCGGCTCGCGGCGTTGAGCTTCGTAAGAATGGATGCCACGTGGAACTTCACCGTGTGCTCGGAGATGCCCAGCTTCCACGCGATGGCTTTGTTGGCGGCGCCCTCCGCCATGAGCGAAAGTACCTGGCGTTCCCGCGCCGTCAGAGGCGCCGTCTCGTCCGCCGCCGGCGCCGGAACCACGGCGGCAATCAGCGCATCGAGCTCCCGCGGGTCGATCACCGCCAGCCCGTTGGCCGCCGCTTCGATCGCCGCCAGAATTCCAGCCGGCGATACGTCCGGCGGCAGAACCGCATGCACGCCCAGGCGCAGTGCGTCGTGCGTCCAGCCCGGCCGGGAATCGCCTCCCAGCAGCACGTAAGCCGGAGGGCTGCCGTAGGTCGGCGCCGCAATGCCGCTCTGGGAAATGTCGGCCAGCACCACGTCCGGGCCCAGGTCCTCCACCGCCGAGAGATCGGCAAACGAACCCACCACCTCCACGCCGGGGATGGACGCCGCCAGCGATTCCAGGCCCGCGCGCACCACCGGCGACGGCGCGGCGATCAGCAGCCGGATCATGCCGCCACCGCCTGCGCCTCCAGCCGCACCACCGTTTGCCGCACGCGCTGGTTGCCGCCCCGCAGAAAGGGCAGGCGCAGCGTCTCGCGGCCGGAATCGAGCGCCTCGTGAAGAGCTTCGACCGAAATCGGCAACACGTCGCCCGGCCGCAGCGACGCGCCCTCCGCCGCACCGCCCGCTTCGATTTCCAGAATCATCAGGCCCCGCGAGACGGGACGCAGCGTGACCCCCAGCGATGGCCGTGGCCCGCGCCGCAGAAACGCCAGCGCGTCGTTTACCGGCACCGCCACGCCCAGGCCGTCCAGGATGGCCGTGTTGATCCCGATCACGCGGCCGCTCGCATCCGCCAGCGGCCCTCCCGAGTTGCCCGGCGCCAGCCGCACGTCCGCGCGAATCCACTTCTGGCCGCCCATTCGCGGTATCGTGCCGATGGAATGGACTACCCCCGTCGAAAGCGCGCCCGCGAATCCCAACGGGTTACCGACCGCAATCACCAGTTCCCCGGGTTTTACCACACTCGAATCGCCGGGCGCCGCCGGCTCCAAGTCCGCCGCAGCAATTCGTAGAGCCGCCACATCCCGCCGCGGGTCGCTCGAAACCAGCCGCGCCGCAAGCTTGCGCCCGTCCCACAATTGGACTTGCGCCTCGCCCTGGCGTACCACATGCGCATTCGTGAGGACTAGCCCGCCGTTGTCCCACACAATGCCCGAGCCGAATCCCCGTGCGCTGGAGACCACCTGCACGGTCGCGCGCCTCAGACGTTCCGCAACACTTCCGAATCCGCGCATCTCAGTCTCCCCGAGGCCGCTCCCCAATCGTAACCACGATCTTTCGCTGCTCTCCGCCGCGGATCGCCACCGCCTCCACGGATTGCCCGATCGCCCGAGCCTCCAGAATGCGCTGGATATCGTCCGTATCGGAGACGCTGGTTCCATCGAGTGAGACCAGGATATCCCCCAGCAGCACTCCAGCCTTGGCGGCCGGACCGTTTTCGCCCACCGACAACACGATCAGGCCTTTTTGATGGTTGGGCAGCTCCACCGGCTGCAGGCCCACGCCCAGGTATCCGCGCGCCACGTGGCCGCTGGAAAGGATCTCGTCCAGCACGCGCTGGATGGTGGCCGCCGGAATCGCCAGGCCGGCGATGCGTGACAGCGCCGATGTGGCGATGCCGATGGTCTCCCCTTCGGTGTTCACTACCAATCCGCCGGACGACCCCGGGTACAGCGTCAGGTCCAGGCGGATGTAACGGTCCAGGCGTCCTCCCCGCCAGGTCCGCCAGGCCCCGCTGACCGCGCTGACGATCCCCATGGTGGCGTTCACGCCGGAATCCTGCGAGCGTCCGATGGCCAGCGCCAACTCTCCCGGCGCCGGTTCGCCGGCAATGGCCAGCGCAGGTCCGTTCGATTCCACTTTGAGTACCGCGATATCGGTTCCCGCATCGCTTCCCGCCACCGAGGCGGCCGCCGTGCTTCCGTCCGGGAGCGTGACCGTGATGTCCTCCTCCCGCCGCACCGTATGTTCCGCCGTCACCACTACGCCAGGCCCCCAGAGCACGCCGCTCGAAGAGAACCGCGGACGTGCGTGCACGGCCACCACCGACCGCCCCGCCCGAGCCGTCACGCTCGATAACTCGGCTGAGTGCGCCGCTAATTCATGCGCCATAATACCTCCATGAATCCAGCATGCCGCTTTCGCCATCGCGGGCGCATCCGCAATTCGAGCAGGCCGGCGCCAGTAAAACGGCTGGGTGATCGGTAGTGCCTGAAAGGCGCGTTTAAGGAAAAACAGCGAACGCTTGCACTTCGTGCTGCTGGCATAAGGCAAAAAGCACCTTTCGTGATAGAATTGCGTCACAGTCTTTGAATAGAAAACAAAGGCGGGCATTGCGGTTTGCGAAGGCCGCAGGCCACGCACATGTCAGCGCCAAAGCAGGGCTGCAAGAAGATATCCAACGAAAGCCGACGCCAATACAAGGCCGATTCCAAACGCTCCTGACCAAAGCGCCGAAAGCCGTGTGGGTGGCCCTGACAGCTCTAGCAACCCTGGTGACGCTGCTTGGCGTGTACGTTTTGCGACCAGATGTTTTGATTGAGCCATACGCTTCAACCGACCCTTCACGCCCGTTCGCCCAACAATTCTCCATCCAGAATGTCAGCGCCTATACCATACGTGATATATGGCCGCTGTGCGGGTTCGGTTACGACAGCGGTTTTAACCTCAGAGGATTGAGCCTGGCGGGCAGCATGGTGGACAGACTTGAGCCCGGCGCAAAGACGACATTGGCATGCTCTATCGCCACAGGCCCGATAAGAACTGATATGGAGCGACCTGTCAAGCCCTTTTGGGGGGCTGAGATCTTGGTTTTGTGT